>Ga0335073_10002164_pt1 | contig 26874 bp, 25 predicted proteins | sample Lox_Sample_22_FD_207093 | JGI IMG/M metagenome (GOLD analysis project Ga0335073, IMG submission 207093) | Soil microbial communities from Loxahatchee National Wildlife Refuge, Florida, United States - Lox_Sample_2.2 | ecosystem: Environmental > Terrestrial > Soil > Wetlands | place: USA...
CGCGACCTGCGCTGGGCCCAGCACTTCGCGCTGCTGAACCGCGAGGAGATGATGCACCGGGTCGCGGACTGCGTCCGGCGCTGGATCGGCCGCGACGTCGAGGCGAGCGAGACCGTGAACACCCACCACAACTACACGGCCCAGGAAACGCACTTCGGCGAACTGGTGTGGCTCTCGCGCAAGGGCGCGATCGACGCGTCGGCGGGCCGGCCGGGCCTGATCCCGGGCTCGATGGGCACCCGCTCCTACGTGGTGACCGGCAAGGGCAACCGGCTCGCGCTGAACTCGGCGCCGCACGGCGCGGGGCGCCGCTACAGCCGGTCCAAGGCGCGCAAGACGTTCACGCGCGGCCAGCTCGACGCGGCCATGCGGGGCATCGAGTGGCGCCGGACGGACAAGTTCCTGGACGAGATCCCGGATGCGTACAAGCCGGTGGATGTGGTGATGGACGACGCCAAGGACCTGGTCGAGATCCGGCACACGCTGCGCCAGATCGTCAACGTCAAGGGCGACTAACGGCGGCCTGGCCGGCCAGGTATTCGTTGCGCTGCTCGATCAGCCGCCGGCTCGTACTCGGTGATCCGCGAGGTCATCGTCCAGGCCACCCCGAAGTCGGGCGGCGCCGGGATGAGAGTCACGCACGCGAACCGGGCCGTCACGGCAACCGTCCTCAGAGCAGTCTTTTACGCTCCGTCTCGCCCCGATCGATCAGGCGTGGATGACGTCGGTGTGGTGGCAGAAATGCAGCCGGGCCGCGCCGGTGGCGCGGATCCGCGCCCGCGACGCACGCCAGGCGGCCTCGTCGGCCGCCTGGCCGGGCGGCAGCTCCTGGTCGTCCGGGCCCTGGTACACCTGCGGCGTGTACACGGCGTCCCCCGTCAGCACGTCGGGCGGGCCGTCGCCGGACTGGACGACCACGCACTGGTGGCCCTCGGTGTGCCCGGGGGTGGTGATCACCGACAGCCCGGGCAGCAGCTCGGTGTCCCCGTCCAGCAGCTCGAACCCGGCGTTCATGAAGTCGAACCAGTCGTACAGCTCCCGGGCCTCGCGCTTGGCCCGGGCCAGTTCGGTGCGCTGGACGTAGATGGCGGCGTGCTTGAAGACCGCGTTCTGGCCGCAGTGGTCGAAGTGCAGGTGGGTGTTGATCACCGTGTCGATGTCGCCCGGCGTCATGTCCAGGCCGGCCAGCGCGTCCGCGACGGTGGTGTTGACCACGCGCCAGTCACTGAGCACCTCGTCCGGCCCGCCGACGCCGGTGTCGACCAGCACCGCGCCGCCCGGGTGGGTGACCACGAAGCCGTGTACCGGCCACTCGCCGCCGTTGTCCGGAGAGCGCAGGCGGGCCAGGTGCAACCGCTTGATCTCCAGGGACATCGGCGAACCTCCAGATTCGTGACCTTGACGGCGATCGCGGGCGGGTCCCTCATCGTCGCAGTATCCGGGTTCCGCGGTCCAATAGAGGGGTGTGCACCGCCATCCTGAGCATCGAACCGGGCGCCCCGGTCCTGCTGGCCGGCGTCCGGGACGAACTGGTCGACCGCGCCTGGGAGCCGCCCGGGCGGCACTGGCCGGATCATCCCGGGCTGATCGGCGGGCGCGACCTGCTGGCCGGCGGCACCTGGCTGGCCGTGGCGCCCGGCACCCGGCGGGTGGCCTGCGTGCTGAACGCGCGGGGCCGGAGGGCGCCGGATGCCTCGCGGCGCACCCGGGGCGTGCTGCCGCTGCAGGCCGCCGAGGACGCGAAGCTGGACCGGTCCGGGCTGGACGGGTTCGACCCGTTCCACCTGCTGATCGCCGATCCCGGCGCCGCGGTGCTCTGGAGCTGGGACGGCGAGCACCTCGCCGAGCGGGAACTGAGCGCCGGGCTGCACATCGTGGTGAACAGCGGCCTGGATGACGCGGCGGGCGACGTCCCGGACCATGAGCGGGCCCGGATCGCGCATTTCCTGCCGCGGCTGCGGGCGGCGCCCCGGCCCGTCCCTGGCCCGGGCGGCACGACCGCGCAGGCCTGGGGGGCCTGGATGGCGCTGCTGAACGGGGACGGCCTCGCCCCCGACGACACGCGGGCGCTGATCGTCCGGCGGGATCTGGGCGCGGGGCGAATCTGGGGGACGACCTCGATCTCCCTGGTCGCGCTGGGGGCGGCCGGACCGCGGTACGACTTCACCGCCGCTCCCGGCGATCCGCGGGCCTGGTATCAGGTACCGGTTGGCTAGCGCAATCGTTCGCGACGTGAAACACTTCGGTGGTCTGGTGGCCGGTGGTGAAGGGCGTTCACGATCATGGCTCAGCCCGAGGACAGCTCCGGTGTCCGCGTAGCTCGTTCAACCGTCCGTGGCCTGACCGCCGCACCCGGAGGCGGACCCACGGTGCTGCGCCGGTTGCTCGGCGCCCAGCTTAGGCGGCTGCGTGAGGAGCGGGGGATCACGCTCGAGGACGCCGGCGACGTGATCAGGGCCTCGGGCTCCAAGATGAGCCGGCTCGAGACCGGCCGGGTCGGCTTCAAGGACCGCGACATCGCCGACCTGCTCACCTTCTATGAGGTGACCGACGAGGAGCAGCGCACGGCCCTGCGCGATCTGGCCCGCAGCGCCAGCGCGCACGGCTGGTGGCACGACTACTCCGACGTGCTGCCGTCCTGGTTCGAGGCCTACGTCGGCCTGGAAGAGGCGGCGACGAGCATCCGCGCCTACGAGGTCCAGTTCGTTCCCGGGCTGCTGCAGACCGAGGACTACGCCCGGGCGGTCACCCTGCTCGGCCATCACGGGGCACCGGCCACCGAGATCGAGCAGCGGGTCGCGCTCCGGATGGCCCGCCAGGCGCTGCTGGCCGGGCCCGCGCCGACGCACCTGTGGGCCGTGCTGGACGAGGCGGTGCTGCGCCGGCCGGCGGGGCGCCCCGGCGTCATGCGCCGCCAGCTTCAGTACCTGCTGGAGGCCGCGGAGCGCCCGAACGTGACGATCCAGATCATCCCGTTCGCGGCCGGCCTGCACGCCGCGGCCGGCGGCCAGTTCAGCATCCTGCGCTTCGCCGAGCGCGACCTGCCCGACATCGTGTACCTCGAGCAGCTCGCCAGCTCCCTGTACCTGGACAAGCGCGAAACCGTCGACCACTACATGGCCGTGATGGACCGGCTGTGCCTGGAGGCGAGCCCGTCCTCGGCCACGGCCAAGACGATCAACGCGATCCTGCGCGACGGCTGACCGCGGCCGTCACCTCCCGCGTCGTCAGATGTTCACAGGCGCTCGAGGATCGTGGCCGTGGCCATCGCCCCGCCGGCGCACATCGTGACCAGAGCCGTGCTGGCGTCCCGCCGCTCCATCTCGTGCAGCGCGGTGGTGATCAGCCGGGCCCCGGTGCAGCCGACCGGGTGGCCGAGGGCGATCGCGCCGCCGTTGACGTTGACCCGCTCCGGGTCGGGCCGGTGCACGCTCATCCAGGACAGCACGACCGAGGCGAACGCCTCGTTGACCTCGAACAGGTCGATGTCGGCCAGAACCATGCCGCTGCGCTTAAGCACCCGCTCGGTCGCGGCGACGGGCCCGTCCAGGTGGTAGTACGGCTCGGCGCCGACCAGGCACTGGGCGATGATCCGGGCCCGCGGCTTCAGGCCCAGCGCCCGGGCCCGGTCCGCGTCGGCGAGCAGTACCGCGGCCGCGCCGTCGGATATCTGCGACGACGTCCCGGCGGTGTGCAGGCCGTCCTCGAGCACCGGCCGCAGCCGGGCCAGCGCGTCCAGGCTGGTCTCACGCAACCCCTGGTCGCGGTCGACCGTGGCCGTCTGCCCGGTCGGCCGGTGGTCCGCGTCCAGGACCGGCGCCGTCACCGGCACCGTCTCGTGATCGAACCGGCCGTGCGCCCAGGCCAGCTGGGCCAGGGTCTGCGAGCGCAGCCCGAAGCGGTCGATGTCCTCGCGGGAAAGCCCGCGCCGCTCGGCGATCCGCTCCGCGGCGAGGTACTGGTTCGGCAGGTCGATGTCCCAGGACGCGGGCCGCGGCTTCCCGGCCGCGCTGCCGACGTTCGCCCCGAGCGGTACCCGGCTCATCGCCTCCACGCCGCAGGCGATCCCGACCTCGATCGCGTCGGCCGCGATCAGGCCGGCCACCACGTGCGCGGCCTGCTGCGCGGAACCGCACTGGGCGTCGACGGTCTGGCATCCGGTCGCGTAAGGGAGTCCGGCGTGCAGCCACGCGGTACGGGTGATGTTGCTGGATTGCTCGCCGGCCTGGGTCACGCACCCGCCGACAACCTGCTCCACGTCGGCCGGGTCGATGCCGGCCCGCTCCAGCAGCCCGCTCTGCGCGCGGCCGAGGATTTCCGCTGCGTGCAGGCCTGCCAGCACGCCGCCGCGTTTGCCGATCGGGGTCCGGACCGCCGCCACGATCACTGCACTACCCACCGCTGTCCCCTTGTCTGTATCCCCGGCGCCCCCATCGTAGAACGCGTTACCGGCTCAGGCACGGAGCTACGTTCACGAGCGCGCCGCAGCGTGGTTCAATCAAACTAGAACACGTTTCAGTATCTGTTGACCAGGTGAGCGTGCGAGCCGATGACGGAGGCAGCCGTGGCCGAATCGTGCATCCCGCCGGGTTTCGACTTCACCGATCCCGACCTGTATGCCCAGCGCGTTCCGGCCGAGGAGTTCGCTGAGCTGCGGCGCACGGCGCCGGTCTGGTGGAGTCCGCAGCCCCGTGGCGCGGGTGGCTTCGATGACGACGGCTACTGGGTCATCACCAGGCACGCGGACATCGTGGCCATCTCCCGCGATAGCGACAACTATTCAACCTGGGAGAACACGGCGATCATCCGTCATGCGGAGGGCTCCACCCGGGAGCAGATCGAGCTGCAGCGGTTCGTGCTGCTGAACATCGACCCGCCCCAGCACACCAAACTGCGCGGCATCGTGTCCCGCGGCTTCACGCCGCGGGCGATCGGCAGCCTGCGGGCGGCGTTGTCGGCCCGGACCGAGCGGATCGTGACGGAGGCGGTCGCGCGGGGCGGCGGCGACTTCGTCACGGAGGTGGCCGCCGAGTTGCCGCTCCAGGCGATCGCCGAGCTGATGGGAGTGCCGCAGGAGGACCGGCGCAAGGTCTTCAACTGGTCCAACGACATGGTCGGCTACGACGATCCCGAGTTCGCCGGCGATCCGGAGACCGCGGCCGCCGAGATCCTCGGCTACAGCATGGAGATGGCCGAGGACCGCCGGAAGTGCCCCAGGGACGACATCGTGAGCAAGCTCGTGCACGCCGAGGTGGACGGCGGGCACTTGTCGCCGGACGAGTTCGGGTTCTTCGTGATCCTGCTGGCCGTGGCGGGCAATGAGACCACGCGCAACGCGATCTCGCACGGGATGCTGGCCTTCATGGAGCACCCCGACCAGTGGGAGCTGTTCCTGGCCGCGCGGCCGCCGACCGCCGCCGACGAGGTGGTCCGGTGGGCGACGCCGGTGACCGTGTTCCAGCGCACCGCGCGCTGCGATGTCACGCTGGGCGGCCAGCAGATCAAGGCCGGCCAGCGCGTCGGCCTGTTCTACCGGTCGGCGAACTTCGACGAGGACGTGTTCGACCAGCCCGAGCGGTTCGACATTCTCCGCAGCCCGAACCCGCACCTTGGCTTCGGCGGCAGCGGCACCCATTTCTGCCTCGGCGCCAGCCTGGCCCGGCTGGAGATCGAGCTGATCTTCAACGCGATCGCCGACCACATGCCGGGTATCCGGCTGGACGGTGACCCGGTCCGGCTGCGCTCGGGCTGGCTGAACGGGATCAAGCGGCTCCCGGTCCGCTACGCGTGAGCAGCTTCGGTGCGTCAGCCGGGCGGCGGGCGGAAGGCGAAGCCGATCGCCCGCGCCTGCCGCGACATGGCCTCGATCTCGGCGATGCCGTGCTCGTCCGCCGCGGTGCGGGCGAGCAGGTCCATGTGCTGCCCGTGCAGTTCGGCGATCCTGGCTTCCTGCTGCCGGTCCCGGTAGGCGGCGTCCGCCCGGCGGACCTCGTCCGCGAAGCGTTCCAGCGCATCGACCCGGGCGGCGATGCTGGATTCCGCGAGTAGCGCGGCACGGGCCTGGCGGCCGAGCGCCGCGGCGGCGGCCGGAGCCGCATCGGTCGCGGAGAACTCGGCCCGCCCGGCCCGGAGCCGGGCCTGCGCAGGCTCGCATGCCCCGCGGCGGGGTGGCTCCCCGGGCGGTCAGTGTCTCGATCAGCCATCCGCCGGCTCCTGTCCCGGTTGCAGGTCGCGAAAGCGAAGTAGCGAGCAAGAGGGCTGTCTTCAGGGTAACGCCGGGGCCGGGAGCGGCAAAGATACGGGTGTGCCGCCGGCCTCATCCGGGCGTCGCGGCCACCACCCACATCGAGAAGTACTGGGAGCCGCCGCCGTAGGCGTGCCCCAGCGCGGTCCGGGCTCCCGGCACCTGATGTGCCCCGGCCTTGCCCATGACCTGCAGCGCGGCCTCCGCGAAGCGCAGCAGCCCGGATGCCCCGATCGGGTTCGAGCTGAGCACCCCGCCGGACGGGTTGACCGGCAGCCGGCCGCCGATCTCGGTCTCGCCGGCCTCGGTGAGCCGCCAGCCCTGGCCCTCGGCCGCGAAGCCGAGGTTCTCCAGCCACATCGGCTCGAACCAGGAGAACGGCACGTAGATCTCGGCGACGTCGATCTGCTCCAGCGGATCGGTGATGCCCGCCTGCCGCCACAGCGCCGCGGCCGCGTCGGCGCCGGCCCGCGGGTTCACGTGGTCCTTGCCCGAGAACATCGTCGGCTCGGTGCGCATCGCGGTGGCCCGGATCCAGGCCACCGCCCGCCCGCCGGCCTGCGCCGCGTCGGCCGCCTCGCGGTCACCGATCACCACGGCGCACGCGCCGTCGGACGAGGGGCAGGTCTCGTCGTAGCGGACCGGGTCCCACAGCATGGGGGAGGAGCGCACCGACTCCAGCGTGATGTCGGGCTGCTGCAGGTGGGCATAGGGGTTCAGGCTCCCGTTGCGCCGGTCCTTGACCGCCACCATCGCGCCGATGTGCTCGGGCGCCCCGCTGCGCCTGATATAGGCGCGGACGTGCGGCGCAAAATAGCCGCCCGCCCCGGCCAGCAGCGGCATGCTGAACGGCGGCATGATCGACAGCGCCCACATCGCGTTCGACTCGGACTGCTTCTCGAACGCGACGGCCAGCACCCGCCGGTGCCGGCCGGCCTGGACCAGGCTGGTGGCCACGAGCCCGGTCGCCCCGCCGACCGAGCCGGCCGTGTGCACGCGCAGCAGCGGCTTGCCGACCGCGCCGAGCGCGTCGGCCAGGTACAGCTCGGGCATCATCACGCCCTCGAACAGGTCGGGCGCCTTCCCGACCACCACCGCGTCGATGTCCGCCGCGCCCAGCCCGGCGTCGGCGAGCGCCCGGTCCACCGCCTCGCGGCACAGCCCGGCGATCGACACGTCGGTGCGCCGCGACCGGTGCCGGGTCTGGCCCACGCCCAGCACGGCTGCCATCTGCTTCATCGGGCCTCCATGACACAGACCAGGTTCTGCTGAAGCGCCGGGCCGCTGGTGGCGTGGGCCAGCGCCCGACCGGCGCGGCCGGACATGATCTCCCGCGCCGCGCACCCGATCCTGGCCAGGCCGGCCGCGAACATCGGGTTCCCGCACAGGGCGCCCCCGGACGGGTTCACCCGGACGCCGTCGCCGAGCCCGAGCGCGCCGCGCAGCAGGATCTCCTGGTGGGTGAATGGCGCGTGCAGCTCGGCGACGTCGGGTGCCGGATCGCCCGCGCCCGCCGCGCTCGCGGCGGCGGCCGCCGAGGGGGCGGTGATCAGGTCACGCGCTCCGAGCGACGCCGAGTCGATCCGGTGCTCGAACCCCGTGATCCACGCCGGTCGCGGGCACAGCTCACGCGCCCGCGCCGCCGAGGCGAGTATGACCACCGCGGCCCCGTCGCCGACCGGCGCGCAGTCGTGGGCCCGCAGCGGCTGCGCCACGTAGGGCTGCTCGAGCAGCTTCCCGGCGGAGGTCTCACCGGACACCTGCGCCTGCGGGTTCGTCAGCGCGCTGGCCCGGCTGCGTGCCGCGACCCCGGCCATCTGGGCCTCGCTCCAGGCCCCGGCCTCGATGCCCAGCCGGGCCTGCAGCGCCGCGATGCTCACCGCGTCGGGCCACAGCGGGGCCATCAGGTACGGGTCCAGCTGGAGCGCGAGCACCCGTCGCAGGTTCCCGGCCGAGGACTTGCCGAAGCCGTAGGCCAGCGCGACGTCGGCCTCGCCGACCAGGATCTTCACCCAGGCCTCGTAGAGCGCCCAGGCGCCGTCCATCTCCACGTGCGACTCGGCGGTCGGCGGGAACGCGCCGATCGCGTCCACCGCCGAGACGAATGAGAACGCCCGGCCGGCCAGGTAGTCGGAGGAACCCGAGCACCAGAAGCCGATGTCGCCCTTGGCCAGCCCGGTGGCCCGGAACACCTCGGCGAAGATCGGCACCAGCATTTCCACGCCGCTGGTGGTGCCCTCGCCGTGCCGCAGCACCGGGGACTGGGCGAAGCCGACGACGGCGACGTCTTCTTGGTAGGTCACGGGGCCGCCTTCACAGATGGTGGGCGTAGCTCTCGTACGGCGCGTCCGGCTCGCCGGCGGGCTCGAAGTGGTCGATGTTCTCCCAGGTCGTGCCCCACTGGTCGCGCGGCTTCCAGACCGCCCGCACCCGCATGCCCATCCGGACCTCGGCCGGATCGCAGCCCAGGATCAGGTGCTGGAACGGAATGTCCGCACCGTCCAGCAGCACGGCGGCCGCCACGTAGGGCGCCGCGACCCGCTGGCCGGGGTAGTCCACGTTCACCACGCAGAACGTGGTCACGACGCCCTGATCGGGCAGTTCCACCTCGTCGGCGGTGGGCACCCCGTCGGTGGGGCAGGCGCCGCGCGGCGGGATGTAGACCTTCTGGCAGACCGGGCAGCGCTGGGCCAGCAGCCGCCCGTCGGCCAGCCCGTACAGGAAGCTGCTCTCCCCGGGAGACACCGTGTGCTGATAGTGCAGCCGTACCGGCGTCGTCATGATGGCCGGCGCGGCGTCCTCCCCGGCCGCGGCCTTGCCGGCCCGCTCCGGGCCCGGGGCCGGCCCTTGCGCCACCGGATCGAAGCAGACGATGTCGCGGATGTGACCGGTCGTCTCGTCCGCCCAGCGGGCCCGGACCCGCATCCCGGTCCGCGTCGCGCCCGGCGACCCGGCGTCGACCGCGTGCAGCATCGCGGTGTCGGCGCCGTCGAGGCGGATCAGGGCCCAGGCGAACGGATGCTCCAGCGGCTGCCCCTCGATCGGCTCCGGCATCCAGGACCAGCTGATGACCTCGCCCTCCGGGCCGACGGGCACGAGCTCGTCCGGCGGGGCCAGCGTGACCGGGTCGTACTCGAACGGCGGGGCATGCACCCGGCCGTCGGCCCCCCGCGCGCCGAGGATGCGCCGCTCGGCCAGGCCCGACATGAACCGGCTCAGCGTCGGGCCGAGCGAGCGGGTGTAATCGAAGCCGATCTCCAGGGGAGCGCTCAGCGGCTGGTTCACGGTTCAGAGTGAAACATGTTTCGTTACCGGCGGGCAACATACGGAGGTGAGCCCGCAGACCGCGTGTCGCCCGCCGGTAGAACCTGTTCTAGTTAGCGCCGGGTCGCGGCGCCTCAGACGTTGCCGAGCAACGGTCCGACCGCCGCGCAGCTCGGCTGGAATCCGGCGGTATCCGGCCCGAGCGCGTTGATCACGTCCTGCAGGGCGTTCGAGTCGTACGCGATCGACAGGTGATCGCTGGCGTCCTGCGAGCACTGGCTCTGCAGCGTGATGTTCTGCACGTTGGCCGCCGGGAGGAAGGCGTTCGAATACGGCGTCACCACCTCGTCATCGGCGGTCTCGATCACGACGTACTTGACCCCCGACGCGGTGGGCGTCCGGTTCAGGCTGGTCAGGAACGACGACCCCTGCAGCTGCTGGACGCACGCCTCGCAGGAGAGCGACAGCAGGGCCGTGGTCAGGCCCAGCAGGCCGAGATCGGAGACCAGGGTGGTCAGCCCGTCGAGCGTGGTGCCGTAGTTGGACGGCGCCAGGCCGACCAGCATGTTCACCTTCGACGCGCCGCCGAGGTCGTTGATGTAGTAGCGCGGCATCATGCCGCCCTGCGACCAGCCGACCAGGTCGACCTTGCTGGCGCCGGTCTGGGCCAGGACCTGGTTCACCTCCGAGGACAACTGAGCCGCGGAGGATGCGATGTTGCCCATCGCGTAGAACCCGGTGAGCGGAATCGTCTGGCCATAGTTAAAGGCATAGACGCAGTAGCCGTTATTGACGAGGTCGGGAGAGAGCGCGCCGAAACTGTTGTACATGTTGGAGAAAGTGCCCTCGACCAGAACGACCGGATCCGGATGTGCCGCCGAGGGAGTGCAGCGCACATTCGCGCCCGGCGGCGAGGCGTTGTAATTCCAGACCAAGGTCGAGTTGAGGAAGGCGGACGCCTCACTCTCCAGCGGCAACGAGGTCGCTGCCTGCGCCGGGATCGAGGTTGCCGCCAGGACGGCCGCGATGACGGCGCCGATCGCGGGTGCACCCAGGAGTTTGTGCCATCGCCGGTATTTCATTGTTCCTCGCATGAGTTGTGCCGGTCAGGCACCCCCGCCCTGCCTGACAGAATGGGCGGCGTCGCGTCGTTGCGACGATAATGAACGCGGCACTCGGGCGGCACGGAATACCGCGCAGCCCGATTTGCTCCTCGAGGTTACTGACGAGTATGACCTCGCCAACTTTGGCTGTCAATGCGCAGTCGGCGCTTCCTTGGCTGACGGCAAATGCGTTGACGCTCCGCGGGCTGGATGGCCTACTGTCCAGCCATGGACGATGCCGCGCCGCCCCTGCTGCTCTGTCTGGTCGGGCCGCCGGCCGTCGGCAAGATGTCCGTCGGGCAGGCCATCGCGCAGCGCACCGGCCTGCGGCTGTTTCACAACCACATCGCCATCGAGGTCGCCATACGCTTCTTCGACTACGGCACCCCGGCGTTCCGCCGCATCGACGGTGAGATCCGGCGGCTGGTCATCGAGGAGATCGCGGCCAGCGACCTGCCCGGCCTGATCTTCACCTTTGTCTGGGCGTTCAATGTGCCGCAGGAGCAAGTGTTCGTGGACGAGTGCGCCAGGCCGTTCAGGGAGCGCGGGGCGCGCGTGCTGTTCCTCGAGCTTGAAGCGACGCAGGCGGAGCGGCTCAAGCGTAATGCGGGCGCAGCGCGGCTGGCCGAGAAGCCGTCGCGGCGTGACGTCGCGGCGTCGCGGCGCGATCTGCTCGAACTCGACGCGCGCTATCAGCTCAATTCCGGCGGGAAGTTCGACGAGCGGCCGGACTATCTGCGGATCAACAACACGCTCCTGACGCCCGGCGAGGTCGCCGGCCGCGTCATCGAGCACTTCGGATTGCCGTTGACGGCGCAACCGGCTTCCTCCTAAAGTGAACGGACATCCGCTTTTTTAGGAGGCAGAGCGCGGTGCGTGAGGGACAGCCAAGCCGGACCGCCGTGCAGAACGCCCTGTTCCGTGCCCTCGAGGCCCGCCGTCCGGCAGCTGACCGGGTGGCCGACGACCCGCTGGCCGTCCGGTTCCTCACTCCTGAGTTCCGGCTGGCCGCCGAGGCGGCGCGGATCCCCGCCGCCCGTCGCTTCATCGAGAGGTTCATCGACCGCCGCTGGCCCTGCGTCCGCGGCGGCGTGGTCGCCCGCACCGGGCTGATCGACGAAAAGGTGCTGGCCGAGCTGCCCCGGGTCCGGCAGGCCGTGATCCTCGGCGCCGGGTTCGACAGCCGCGCCCACCGGCTGCCGCCGATGAGGCAGGTGACGGTGTTCGAGGTGGACCATCCGGCGACCCAGGCGGCCAAGCGTCGCGTCGTGCAGCGCGACGCCGGCCAGCGTGCGGGTCACGTCAGGTTCGTGCCGGTGGTGTTCGGGGCCGATGATCCGGCCCGCAAGCTGACCGAGTCGGGGTTCGTGCCGGGCCAGCCGACCCTGGTGCTGTGGGAGGGGGTCACCAACTACCTCGACCCCGAAGCGGTGGATGCCACCTTCCGGTTCCTGGCCGCGGCGGTGGGGCCGGGGTCGCCGGTCCTGTTCACCTACGTGGACCGCGGGATCATCGACGGGACGACCCGGTTCGATGGCGCCGAGACCACGCTGCGCGCGGTGCGGCGGGTCGGCGAGCCGTTCACGTTCGGGCTGGATCCCGCCGAGGTCCCCGGCTACCTGGCCGACCGCGGCTTCACCCTGGAATGGGACACCGCGGTCAGCGACGCGGCCGAGCGCCGGTACCCGGCGGGAACGTGCCCGAGCGTGCCCGCCTACTACCACGTGGCCGGCGCGAGGCGGTGCTGAGATGCCGCGGGTGAGCCAGAGTTATCTCGACGCCCGGCGCCGGCAGATCATGGATGCGGCGGTCACCTGCTTTGCCCGGGAGGGCTTCCATCGCGCGACGATGCAGGACATCGTGGCCGAGACCGGGCTGAGCGCCGGTGCCATCTACCGCTACTTCCGGTCCAAGGAGGACATCGTGGCGGCCATCGCCGCCGAGCACCACGCGGCCGAGGCCGCCGCGCTGGCCGAGGCGGGCGGCGGCGGAGACGTCGGCGCGGCCCTGCGTCACCTGGTCGAAGTATCGCTGGGACGCCTCGCCGACCCGGCCGAGCAGCGATGGCGGAGGGTCACCGTCCAGGTGTGGGGGGAGGCCCTGCGCAACGACCGGGTGATGGGCATCGTCCGGAGCGGCCTCGACGAGCCGGTGCAGATCCTGGCCGATCTGTTCCGCCGGGGCCAGCGCACCGGGAGCCTGCCGCCGGGACTCGACCCGGACGGCGCCGCCCGGGTCTGCGCCTCGATATTCCAGGGCATGGTCCTGCAGCAGGCGTGGGACCCGCAGCTCGACGTCGGGGCGTACATCTGCGCGGTCATGGCCCTGATCGACGCGCTCGCCGGGGCACCGGGGGAACCTGCGGCCCCCGCATCACCGGCATAGGCCGCAGAGCGGGACGAACCCTGGCGGACCGCGGGCCTCGGGTTTGGCCAGGCCCTAGCCGGGCAGCGAAATGCCAGGCAGAGGCACGTGACGCGGTCAGGCAACGGCGCGTGGCACGCAGTGGCGCGGCGATGGTGGGGCGCGATGAATCCGATTGAACGGGTGCTCCGGAAGGTGGACGCCGGCCAGCGGCGGTTCACCCCGGCCGCCTTTGTCTTCGGCGTGGTCAAGAAGTACGGGGACGACAACGGCGGCGTGCTGGCCAGCAACCTGGCCTACTCCGCGTTCGTCTCGCTGTTCCCGCTGATCCTGATCTTCATCACGATCCTGGGCCTGGTCGCCGCCAGCGACCCCGCGTTCCGCCAGGACGCCATCAACGCCGTGGCCAAGCAGGTCCCGATTATCGGCAACCAGCTCACCGGGAACGTGCACGAGCTCCGGCGCTCCAGCGTGATCGGGCTGGTGGTGGGGCTGCTCGTGCTGATCTACGGCGTGACCGGGCTGGCCCAGGCCGGGCTGTTCACGATGAACCAGGTCTGGAACATGCCGGGCCCGTCCCGTCCCGGCTACGTGCAGCGGCTCGGCCGGGCCCTGCTGTTCCTCGGCCTGCTGGGCGGGGGCGTGATCGTGAGTACCGGCCTGGCCAGCCTCAACACCTACGGGCACAACACCGTGGCCATCGCCGTCCTCGCGCAGATCCTCGCCGTCGCGGTCAACGTGGGCATGTACCTCGGCGCCTTCCGGGCGCTGACCCCGAAGGGCGTCCCGACCCGGGATCTGCTGCCGGGCGCGGTCGTCGGCGGGATCGCCTGGACCCTGCTGCAGATCCTCGGCACCTACCTGGTGCACCACTTCCTGCACAGCGCGTCGGCCTACGGGATCTTCGCGACCGTGCTCGGCCTGCTGGCCTGGATCTACCTGGCCGTCCAGATCACCATGTACGCCGCCGAGATCAACGTCGTCCTGGCCCGGCACCTGTGGCCGCGCTCCATTCTCCAGCCGCCGCTCACCGAGGCCGACCGGTCCAGCATGGCGCTGCAGGCCCTGCAGAACCAGCGGCGCGAGGAGCAGCAGATCGAGGTGACGTTCGACGACCGTAAGCCCGGCGTGCCCGCGCCCCGCAGCACGCCGCAGACCCCCGAGCAGGTCACGCCGCCCGCCCGGCCCGCCAAGGGGGAGAAAAACGAGCCGTCCGGCGCCGCCCGGCAGCGGGATCAGGGTTAGGCGGACCGGGGCTAACGGTCCCGGAACTCGGGCCGGCGCTTCTCGGTGAAGGCCCGCGGGCCCTCCTTGGCGTCGTCGCTGGCGAACACGGCCGCGCCGATCCGCGATTCCAGCCGGAACGCCTCGTTCTCCGCCATGCCCTCGGTGTCCCGGATCGTGCGCAGGATGGCCCGGACCGCGACCGGGCCGTTGGCGGCGATCATGTCGGCGAGCTCCAGCGCCTTGGCCAGGGCCTGGCCATCCGGCACCACGTGCCCGATCAGCCCGATCTCGCGCGCCTCGGCGGCGGAGATATGCCGCCCGGTGAGCAGCAGCTCGGCCGCGACCGTGTACGGGATCTGGCGGGGCAGCCGCACCGCCGAGCCGCCCAGCGGGAACAGACCCCAGCGCGCCTCGGAGATCCCGAACCGTGCGCTCTCGCCCGCCACCCTGATGTCGGTGGCCTGCAAGATCTCGGTCCCGCCCGCGATGGCGGGTCCCTCGACCGCGGCGATCAGCGGCTTGGTCAGGCGCCGCCCCTTCAGCAGCGGTTCCAGGACCGACAGGTCAAGTTCGCCGTTCCGGAACGCGTCGCCGGGATGGGAACTGGTCATCGCCTTCAGATCGGCCCCGGCGCAGAACGCGCCGCCCGCACCGGTCAGGACGCAGACCCGGATGCCGGGGTCGTTGTCCACCTGGTCCCAGGCCTGGCGCATCAGGGCCATCATCGGACCGCTCAGCGCGTTGCGCGCCGCGGGGCGGTTCATGGTCACGATCAGGATGTGACCTCGCCGCTCGATGAGGGCGTGCGGTGCTTCGGAGCCGGCGTCCGCCTGCGCGGGCATGCGCGATGTTCCCCCTCACGGAGCCTGGCATTAGGGTTGCTGGAAACGATAACACGTTCTACTTTCGTTCCCATGGCCCTGAATCTCGCCGACCTCTTTGAGCATGCGGCAGATGCGTTTCCCGATCGCACCGCCGTGGCCTGCGGCGATACCGAGGTGACCTACCGCGAGCTGGACGAGCGCGTGAACCGGCTCGCGCACCACCTCATAAACCTGGGCGTCGAACCCGGGGATCACGTCGGGCTGTACGCGCGCAATTCGATTCCGGCCATGGAGACGCTGCTCGCGGCGTGCAAGATCCGGGCGGGCGCGGTCAACATCAACTACCGCTACACCGAGGCCGAGCTTCGCTACATGTTCTCGGACTCCGACCTGGTCGCGCTGGTCTACGACCGGGAGTACGCCCCGCGCGTCGCGGCCGCGGCCGGGGACGCACCCAAGCTGCGCGGGACCGTGGTCATCGACGATGGCAGCGAGGCCGACGCCGGGGACGGGACCGACTACGAGGCCGCCCTGGCCGCCGCGTCGCCCGAGCGCGACTTCCCGCCGCGCAGCGGCGACGACGTCTACATCCTGTACACCGGCGGGACCACCGGCTACCCCAAGGGCGTCATGTGGCGCCACGAGGACATCTGGCGCACCCTGTGCGGGGGCATCGACTTCACCACCGGGATCCCGCTCGCCGACGAGTGGGAGCAGTCCCGCCACGGCCTTGAGGGGGCGGGCCTCGTCCGGCTCTGCGCGCCGCCGCTGATCCACGGCCAGGCGCAGGTGGCCTCGCTGATGGGCCTGTTCGCCGGCGACACGAGTGTGCTGGTGCCCCGGTTCGACCCGCACGAGATCTGGCGCGCGGTCGAACACCACAAGATCAACCTCATGGCGATCGTCGGCGACGCGATGGCCCGGCCGCTGATCGAGGCCTACCGCGCGGGCGGTTACGACGCCTCCTCGCTGCTCGCCTTCTCGTCCACCGCCGCGCTGTTCTCGCCGGTGGTTAAGGACGCCTGCGCCAGGGAACTGCCCAACGTGGTCATCACCGAGGCGATCGGGTCCTCCGAGACCGGTTTCGCCGGGCTGACCTTCGTCGCCGCCGGCTCGCAGCAGCGCGGCGGACCGACCGTCACCCCCGGGCCCGACGTCATCGTGCTCGACGACGAGGGGCGCCCGGCCGGCAGCGGGCAGGTCGGCAGGCTCGCCCGGGGCGGGCACGTTCCGCTGGGCTACTACAACGACCCGGTTAAGACGGCCGCGCTGTTCGCGGAGGTGGACGGGAAGCGGTACACGGTGCCGGGGGACCTGGCCCGGGTGGAGGCCGACGGCACCATAACCCTGCTGGGCCGGGGCAACACCTGCGTCAACACCGGCGGCGAGAAGGTCTTCCCCGAGGAGGTCGAGGGCGCGCTCAAGTCGCACCCCGACGTGTTCGACGCCCTGGTCATCGGCGTGCCGGACGCGCGGCTCGGGCAGCGGGTCGCGGCACTGGTGCAGCCGCGCGAGGGCCGCGCGGTCGACCTCGGCGCGCTCGAAACCCACCTGCGCGGCCAGGTCGCCGGGTACAAGGTGCCGCGCAGCGTCTGGCTGGTTGAATCGATCGGGCGGACGCCGAGCGGCAAGCCGGACTACACCTGGGCGCGCCGGCACGCGGCGGGCCGCCCGCCGGATGCCGGCGACGCGGCCTGAGGAGGCATTGTGCGGACGCCGCTGTGCGCGTTGCTGGACATCGAGCACCCCATCGTCGGGTTCACCCCGTCCGAGCACGTGGCCGCGGCGATCAGCCGGGCCGGCGGGCTGGGCGTGCTGGGCTGCGTGCGGTTCAACGACCCGGAGGAACTCGACGCGGTCCTCGGCTGGATGGACGCGAACACCGGCGGCCGCCCGTACGGCGTCGACGTGGTGATGCCCGCCCGGGTACCCGCCGAGGTCGCCGATCTCGACCTGAATGAGATGATCCCGCCCGGGCACCGCGACTTCGTCGAGCAGACCCTGGTCAAACTGGGCGTCCCGCCGCTGCCGGCCGGATCGGACCCGGGCGACGGCGTGCTCGGCTGGCTGCACTCGGTGGCCAGGCAGCACGTCGAGGTGGCGCTGGCCCATCCCGCGCGGCTGATCGCGAACGCGCTCGGCCCGCCGCCTCCGGACGTGATCTCGCGCGCCCACGATCGCGGGATGCAGGTGGCGGCCCTGGCCGGCCAGGCGGAGCACGCGCGCAGCCACGTCGCGAGCGGCGTCGACATCGTCGTGGCCCAGGGGTACGAGGCGGGCGGCCATACCGGTGAGATCGCGAGCATGGTGCTGATCCCGGAGATCACCGACGCGGTCGGCGATCAGGTGCCGGTACTCGCCGCGGGCGGGATCGGCTGCGGCCGCCAGGTCGCGGCGGCCCTCGCGCTCGGAGCGGTCGGCGTGTGGATGGGCTCGGCGTGGCTCACCACCGAGGAGTACACGCTCGGCTCGTCCGCGCCCGCGCTGCGCGAGGCGCTCCTCGCCGCCACGTCGTCGGACACCGTGCGCTCGCGGATCTACAGCGGCAAGCCGGCCCGGCTGCTCAAGAACCGCTGGACCCAGGCCTGGACCGAGCCGGGCGCACCCGACCCGCTCCCGATGCCGCTGCAGAATCTGCTGGTCAGTGAGGCGCACCAGCGCCTCATGCGGTCCGGGCAGCCGGACGTGGTGCCGATGCCGGTCGGCCAGATCGTCGGCCGGATGAACGACGTCCGCTCGGTGGCCGACGTGATCGCCACCCTGCTCCGCGAGACCGACGAGGCCCTGGCAGGCCTGGACGCCCTGCGCTAGGTGCGGCGGCGGCCCAGCCGAAGGAAACAGCACGCGGCCAGGGCCACGGCCAGGGCGAGGTAGATGCCCGTCTCGGTCCACTGGAAGGCCCAGTAGCGGCTGGCGGGCTGGTAGCTGATCGCCTCCCGGATGCCGTGCCCGGCCAGGCAGGGAACGAAGCCGGGGCCGCTGATAACCGACGGCGTGGTGCAGGCGGCCGGAGTGGTGCTCACCGGTTGCCCGGCGGCGTTGACGGCACCGCTGGACAGAAGCCAGGCGCCGGGCTGGCCGGGGAGGTTCTCGGCACCGAGGTTGAAGTGGCTGCTGTCGACGCCGCCCTGCTGGAGTGAGATGCTGCCCAGCGACGTGACCGCGACGACCGTGCGACGCGGCGGGAACAGGTTCGGGCGGACCCACAGCGGCGTGGCGATCTGGATGGCGGCGAAGATAGCCAGGGTGACGGCCATGGCCGGGACCGCGCGCCGGAGCAGCGCCCCGGCGGTGACGCCGAGGGCGAAGCCGAACGCGGCATAGCCGAGCGGAGTGATGCCGTGGGTGGCGAAGACCAGCGAGCTGAACCGGCCCATGGCGAGGTAGTTTCCGCCGCCGCCGTGACCGACGGCCCGGCCGATCGGAGCCGCCCACCAGGCCCGCATCAGGCTCAGTCCCTCGGTGACAGCCATGGCCGCCAGGATGAGCAGCGCGGGCCGCTTGGCCAGCGCCAGGGTGAGGGCGAGCTGAGCCCGCTGCCCGCCGGACAGCGACCCGGCCCGCTGCTTCGGGTCCAGCCCAAGCTGCGCGATCCGCCGCCGCGCCAGGTCGTTGTCCCAGCGGGGGTTGAGCCAGGCACCCGCTGGCCTGGATGACGGCGCTCATGCGACCCCCTCGGCGAAGCAAGCGCGGAACGCGGTGCGGTAGATCGCCTCGACGTCGTCGGGATCCAGGCCCGCCGCCCGCGCCGAGCGGAGCCAGCCGGTCAGCTCGGCGAGAAACCGGGCCTGCGTGGCCGGGTCGGTCCCGGATGGCGAGCGGGTGACGAAGGTGCCGAGCCCGGGGCGGGCGCGCACCAGTCCCTCCCGCTCCAGCTCCCGGTAGGCCTTGTGCACGGTGTTCGGGTTGATGGCCAGGTCGGCGACCACCTGCTGGGCGGTCGGCAGCCGCTCGCCCGGCTCGAGCATCCCCATCCGCAGGGCCTGGTGAACCTGCTGCACCAGTTGCAGATAGGTGGCGACGCCCGACGTCTCGTCCAGCTGGAACTCGATCATCAATCTCTCATTTCACTAAGCACTTAGTGGAATGAGAGTAACAAGCGATCGCCGGCCGCACAACGGTGGGCCATACTTCTGCCATGACCGATCGCAACGTGCTGGGCGGCGAACTGGAGCCCTGCGGCACCGACCCGGTCACCGGGTTCTACCGGGACGGCTGCTGCAACACCGGTCCCGAGGACATCGGCAGTCACACAATCTGCGCGGTGGTCACCGCCGAGTTCCTCGAGCACCAGCGCCGGATCGGGAACGACCTGATCACCCCGATGCCGCAGTTCCGCTTCCCCGGCCTGGTCCCGGGCGATCGCTGGTGCGTGACCGCGGCCAACTGGCTGCGCGCCCACCGCGACGGCGCCGCCGCCTACGTGGTGCTGGCCTCCACCCACGAACGGGCGCTGGAGATCGTTCCCCTCGCCGCGCTCCGCGAGCACGCGATCGACGTCCCGCCAACCCCAGAAGCCCTTTCTTCTTGAACGCCCCGGCTCGGGGCGGGACATTCCGGTCGTAGGATGAGGCGCCGCTAGGAGGTACCCATGTCATCTCGCGTCGACTCCGTGTCCACGGCCGACGGGTCGTTCGGGCTGCAGGTATGGCTGCCCGAGTCGGGTTCAGGACCCGGGCTGCTGCTGATCCAGGAGATCTTCGGCATCAGCGACTACATCCAGGCGGTCGCCGAGGACCTGGCCGGGCTCGGCTACGTGGTCGGTGCGCCGGACCTGTTCTGGCGGATCGAGCCCGGGTACGCGGCGGGTCATGACCAGGACGGCCTGACCAGGTCGCTCGAGATCTCCTCCCGGTTCGATGCCGAGCAGGGCGTGGCCGACGCGGGCGCGGCCCTGGACCGCCTGGCCGCGCTGCCGGAGGTCGAGGGCGGCCTCGGGATCATCGGGTTCTGCCTGGGCGGGACGATCGCCTACTTCCTGGCCGCGCAGACCAACCCGGACGTCGTGGTCTCGTTCTACGGCTCGGGCGTGCCGGACAACACCGACGCCCTGGACCGCATCGCCAGCCCGCTGCAGTTCCACTTCGGCGGCAGCGACGCGTACATCCCGCGCGATCAGGTGGCCCGTGTGGAGGCGGCCGCGGCCGGGAAGAGCAACGTCGAGATTCACGTTGAAGAGAATGCCGGGCACGCCTTCCACAACCGGAAGTCGGCCATGTTCCATGTGCCCGAGCCCGCGGCGCGCGCCTGGCAGCGCACCGAGGAGTTCCTGCAGCGCCACCTTCCCGCCCGGCAGCCGGCGACGCCAGGATCCTGAGCCCGAGCTCAGGGTCTGCTGTGCTGCCTGCCGAAGACACCACTGACAGACCATGACGCTCACCGACCAGCTTCCCGAGACCACCGGGCCCGACGATCTCTTCAACGCCTTCGAAACCTGGGCCAAGCAGCAGGATCTTTCGCTGTACCCGCACCAGGAAGAGGCGCTGATCGAGCTCGTCTCGGGCGCGAACGTGATCCTGTCCACCCCGACCGGGTCGGGCAAGAGCCTGGTCGCCGCGGGCGCGCACTTCACCGCGCTGGCGCGCGGCGAGCGCACCTTCTACACCGCGCCGGTCAAGGCCCTGGTGTCGGAGAAGTTCTTCGCGCTGTGCGACGCGTTCGGACCCGACCAGGTCGGCATGATGACCGGCGACGCCAGCGTCAACGCCTCGGCGCCGATCATCTGCTGCACCGCGGAGATCCTGGCCAACATCGCGCTGCGGGACGGGGCCGACGCCGACGTCGGCCTGGTCGTCATGGACGAGTTCCACTTCTACGCCGACCCCGACCGCGGCTGGGCCTGGCAGGTGCCGCTGATCGAGCTGCCCCGGGCCCGGTTCCTGCTGATGTCGGCCACGCTCGGCGACGTCAGCCGGTTCGAGCGTGACCTCACCCGGCGCACCGGCCGGCCCACGGCCGTGGTCCGCTCCGCGGAGCGCCCGGTGCCGCTGGTGTACTCCTACGTGATCACGCCGCTGCACGAGACGCTCGAGGAACTGCTGGCCACCCGGCAGGCGCCGGTCTACATCGTGCACTTCACCCAGGCCGCCGCGATCGAGCAGGCCCAGGCGCTGATGAGCATCAATGTCTGCACCCGGCCGGAGAAGGACGCGATCGCCGAGCTGATCGGCAACTTCCGGTTCACCGCCGGTTTCGGCAAGACCCTGTCCCGGCTGGTCCGGCACGGCATCGGGGTGCACCACGCCGGCATGCTGCCGAGGTACCGGCGGCTGGTTGAGACCCTGGCCCAGGCCGGCCTGCTCAAGGTCATCTGCGGCACCGACACCCTGGGCGTCGGCATCAACGTGCCGATCCGCACGGTGCTGTTCACCGCGCTGTCCAAGTACGACGGGAGCAAGACCCGGCTGCTGCAGGCGCGCGAGTTCCACCAGATCGCCGGGCGGGCGGGCCGGGCCGGCTTCGACACCATGGGCTACGTGGTGGTGCAGGCGCCCGAGCACGTCGTGGAGAACGAGCGGGCCCTGGCCAAGGCCGGCGACGACCCGAAGAAGCGGCGGCGGGTGGTGCGCAAGAAGCCGCCGGCCGGGTTCGTATCCTGGGGCAAGCCCACGTTCGACCGGCTGGTCGCCGCGGACCCCGAGCCGCTGCAGTCCAGCTTCGTGGTCACGCACGCGATGCTGCTGAACGTGATCGGCCGGCCGGGCGACGCCTTCGCCGCCCTGCGCCACCTGCTCACCGACAACCACGAGGATCCCGGAGCGCAGCGCCGTCACATCCGGCGGGCGTTCGCGATCTACCGGGCGCTGCTGGCCGGCGGGGTGGTCGAGCGGCTCGCCGAGCCGGACGACCAGGGCCGCCGGTGGCGGCTGACCGTGGACCTGCAGGACGACTTCGCGCTCAACCAGCCGCTGTCGCCGCTGGCGCTGGCCGCCATCGAGTTGCTCGACCGGGAGTCGCCGGACTACCCGCTTCAGGTGCTCTCGGTCATCGAGGCCACCCTGGACGACCCGCGGCAGGTGCTGTCGGCCCAGCTGTTCAAGGCGCGCGGCGAGGCCGTCGCCCAGATGAAAGCCGACGGCATCGAGTACGACGAGCGGATGGAGCTGCTGGAGTCCGTTACCTATCCAATGCCGCTGGCCGACCTGCTCGAGGGTGCCTACGAGATCTACCGCCGGGGCCACCCCTGGGTCGCCGATCACCAGCTGTCGCCCAAGTCGGTGGTGCGGGACATGTACGAGCGGGCGATGACGTTCACCGAGTACATCGGCTTCTACGGGCTGTCCCGCTGCGAGGGCATGGTGCTGCGCTACCTAGCCGAGGCGTACCGGGCGCTGCGTCAGACCGTGCCGGAGGAGGCCAGGACCGAGGACCTCACCGACCTGATCGAGTGGCTCGGTGAGCTGGTCCGGCAGACCGACTCGAGCCTGATCGACGAGTGGGAGCGGCTGCGCGACCCGGCCGAGGTGACCCCGGCCGACATCGACGAGCGGCCGCCCGCCGTCACCGGCAACCCGCGGGCGTTCCGGGTGCTGGTGCGCAACGCCCTGTTCCGGCGGGTGGAGCTGGCCGCGCTGCGCCGCTACGAGGACCTCGGCGACCTCGACGCCAAGGACGGCTGGGACGCCGATGCCTGGGCCGACGCGCTGGACCCGTACTTCGACGAGCACGCCGACATCGGCACCGGCTCGGACGCGCGGGGCCCGGCGCTGCTGATCATCGAGCGGGAGCGGAACTACTGGTCGCTGCGTCAGATCTTCGACGACCCGGCGGGCGACCACGACTGGGGCATCAGCGCCGTGGTCGACCTGGACGCCTCCGACGAGGCCGGTGCCGCCGTCCTGCGCATCACCGACGTCGGCCAGCTCTAGGCATTTGGTATCCAGACCAGGCCGGGTTGTCCCGGTCAGCCTGAAAGCGTAACGCCGCGCGACGGCCACGGCGGTCTCGCCGCGGCCGTCGCGATCGGGGTCAGCCGGACACCTTCTCCAGGGCCGGCTCGGCCGGCGGCGCGGCGGGAACCGCGGCCGGGTCGGGCCGGATGCCGCGCATGAACGCGGCCGTGAGCACGGCGGCCAGGATCATCGCGGCCGCGGCCCCCAGGGCGGCGTAATCCAGGCCGTGGGCGAAGGCGGCGCGGGCCGCGTCCACCAGGCCGGCGCCGGCCCGGCCGTGCAGCTGACCGGCCGCGCTCAGCGCGCCGCCGAGGGTGGACCGGGCCTGGCCCAGCACGCCGGAAGGCAGGCCTGCGGGCGCGCCCGCGGCCAGGCTGGACCGGTAGGCCGCGGTGCCGATGCTGCCGAGCACCGCGATGCCCAGGGCCCCGCCGAACTCGGACGCGGTCTCCACTACCGCCGCCGCGGCCCCGGCGCGCTGCGGCGGCACCGCCCCCATGATCAGCTCGTTGGCGATCGACATGACGCCGACCACGCCGCCCGCGTAGACGGTGGCGGCCGTCAGCAGGAACCAGAGCGGCGAGTGGACGTGCACCTGGGTGAGCGCGGCGAACCCCGCCCCGGCCAGCAGGAACCCGCCGGCGCCGATGTATGCGCGGTCGAGCCGCTGAACGAGCACCCGGGTGATCGGCGTGGCCGCCATCGTGCCCGCCATCGGCACCAGCGACCAGAGCGCGGCGGTGAACGGCCGCATCCCGAGCACCGACTGCAGGTACTGCGTCGTGAAGATGGCGAACCCGACGATCGCGAACATCGACAGCAGGCTCATCGCGACCGAGGCGGTGAACCCGCGGCTGCGGAACAGCTTGAGGTCGATCATCGGCGCGGCGGCCCGGGCCTGGCGCGCAACGAACGCGGCCCCGGCGGCCACCCCGGCCACGATCCACAGGACGCGCGGGGCGTCGAGCCCGTTGGCCGCGATCTCCTTGATGCCGTAGATCGCGGGCAGCACGGCGGCGAGCGAGAGCAGTGAGCCGGTCAGGTCGAACCGGCCCGCTTGCGGCGCGCGGAACTCCGGCACCAGCACCGGGCCGAGCGCGAGCAGCAGAACCATGAACGGCACGTTGATCAGGAACACCGAGCCCCACCAGAAGTGATTGAGCAGCACGCCGCTGATCACCGGCCCGAGAGCGATGCCGCTCATCGTGGCCGCGGTCCAGATCGCGATCGCGGTCCGGCGCTGCTTCTCGTCGTGGAACATGTTCCGGATGAGCGCGAGCGTCGAGGGCATCAGCGTCGCGCCCGCGATCCCCTCGATCGCGCGGGCCGCGATGAGCTGCCCGGCGGTTTGCGAGTAGGCCGCGCCGAGCGAGGCGAGGCTGAACGCGGCCGCGCCGATCAGCAGCAGGCGCCGGCGGCCGATCCGGTCGCCGAGCGATCCCATCGTGATCAGCAGCCCGGCCAGCACGAAGCCGTAGACGTCGAAGATCCATAGCTGCTGGGTGCTGCTCGGATCCAGGTCCCGGCCGATGAACGGGACGGCGAAGTAGAGCACCGACACGTCCATCGAGACCAGCAGGAGCGGCAGCAGGAGCACGGCCAGCCCGGTCCATTCCTTGCGGCCGGCCTGAGCGGTGGGCGGGGTCTGCCCGGTCTGAGTAGTCATGTCGCCGACTGTACAAGCGTCTAACACATCTGTCTAGTACATTTGTCTGAGACGAAAGTCTGATAGGGTGTGGCCATGGGAAACCGCGAGGACCTCATCGCCGGGGCGAAGCGATGCCTGATCGAGAAGGGCTACGCGCGCACCACCGCACGCGACATCGCGGCCGCGTCGGGGGTGAGCCTGGCCGCGATCGGCTACCACTTCGGGTCGAAGGACGCCCTGATGAACCAGGCCGTCTTCGAGGCCATGGGGGACTGGGGCGACGAAGTCCAGCGCGCGCTCGGCGGCGAGGGAGCGCCGGTCGGCGACCCGCTGCGGCGGTTCGAGTCGATCATGGAACGGACCATCGCGGCGTTCGGCGGCGACGCCCGCGGTCTGTGGGCCGCGCAGCTCGAGCTCGTCAGCCTGATGCCGCACAACGAGGAACTGCGCTCGTTCCTGGCCGCGGTTCAGGGCCCCGCGGCGGAGGGCCTGGCCGACCTGTTCCTGGGGATCGACGCGGCCAGCGACCCGGAGGCGGCGCGGGCCGCGGGCTCGGTGCTGCACGCCCTGTTCATCGGCGTGATGGTCAAGTGGTTCATGGACCCCAAGCAGGCCCTGTCCGCCCACGAGCTGGCCGACGGCATGCGGATCCTCGCCGAGCGCATGGCCCCGGCCGATCCGAAGCGGTAACGCCCGAGCTGTTCGCGCGCCCGGCCCGGCTCACCGCCGGGTTCACCAGTTCCAGACCTCCTGCGCGACCTCGACGATCAGCCGCAGCTTCGCCCACTGCTGCTCGGGGGTCAGGTCGTTGCCCTCCTTGGTGGAGGAGAAGCCACACTGCGGCGACAGGCAGAGCTGGTCGATGTCGACGAACCGCGCGGCGTCCTCGATGCGGCGCTTCAGGTCGTCCTTGTTCTCCAGCTCGCCGCGCTTGGTCGTGACCAGGCCGAGCACGACCTTCTTGCCCTTCGGCACGAATCGCAGCGGCTCGAAGCCGCCCGAGCGCTCGTCGTCCCACTCGCAGAAGAACCCGTCCACATCGAGCTGGTTGAACAGCGCCTCGGCCACGAAATCGTAGCCGCCCTCGGCCGCCCACATGCTCTGGTTGTTCCCCCGGCACATGTGCGTGGTGATCGCCATGTCCGCGGGCCGTCCCGCGATCGCGCGGTTGATGTTCGCGATGTAGTGCTCGTGCTGGTGCGCGGGGTCGCCACCGATGTCCGCGACGTGCTGGCGCTGGGCCGGGTCGTTCATGTAGGCCAGGCTGGTGTCGTCGAACTGCAGGTAGCGGCAGCCGAGCCCGTAGAGCTGCCGCACCTCCTGGCCGTAGGCCGCGACCAGGTCGGTCCAGAACTGGTCCAGGTCGGGGTAGACGGACTTGTCGATCGCCGAGCGGCCGCCGCGGTAGTGCACCATGCTCAGCGACGGGATCGTGAGCTTCGGCATCGCGGTGGTGACGGTCTTGGCCAGGAACGAGAACGCGTCACCGAAGATCGTGTGCTCGAGCGTGACCGGCGCGACCACGTGCGCCGACGGCGGGGCCCACTCGTAAGTCTTCTGCTCGTTGTGGAACGCGACCCGGATCGTGTCGTCCTGGACCTGCTGGATGCCGCCGAGCTGATAGATGAAGTCCATGTGCCAGGACTCGCGGCGCTGCTCGCCATCGGTCGCGGCGCGCAGCCCGACCTCCTCCTGCTTGCGCACGAGCTCGCGGATCGAGGCGTCCTCGGCGGCCCGCAGGTCATCGGCGCTGATCCGCCCGGCCGCGAAGTCCTCGCGCGCCCGCAGCAGCTCGGGCGGCCGCAGCAGGCTGCCCACGTGATCGGCGCGAAACGGCGGCCGGGTGTCCTTCGACGATGCGGCGGCAGATGCTGGCTGGTCGGTCTCGATCTCGGCCACGCGGACCCACTCCGTTCCACAGATCGTTCACAGAATTGTGGACAATAGTAGCCGGACCCGCTGTGACCGGCCGGACCGGATCGTACGTCACCGCGGGCAGACTGAGGGCATGGCGGAGGCGGCAGGCGGGAGCCTGGATCCCTGGGCGGAATGGCTGATCCGAGGGCGGGACGCGGGTCTGCCCGCCGAGCAGGTCCAGGCCCGGGCGCGCCGCTTTCAGGCGCTGGCCGGCCGCGTGCTGGACGGCGCCCGGATCGCCGACGGAGATCGCGTCCTGGACGTCGGCGCGGGCACGGGGCTGATCGCCCTGGCCGCGGCGGGCCGGACCGGGCCCGGGGGGCAGGTGGTGGCGGTCGACATCTCGTGCGACGCCCTGGCCGAGTGCCGCGCCGGAGCCGAGACGACCGGA
>Ga0335073_10002165_pt1 | contig 26872 bp, 30 predicted proteins | sample Lox_Sample_22_FD_207093 | JGI IMG/M metagenome (GOLD analysis project Ga0335073, IMG submission 207093) | Soil microbial communities from Loxahatchee National Wildlife Refuge, Florida, United States - Lox_Sample_2.2 | ecosystem: Environmental > Terrestrial > Soil > Wetlands | place: USA...
GGAGGAATGACAGCACCAGGCGCCGTGGCTTGCGAAAATCCTTGTGGGACTGGCGGCACAAAAGATGGAGGTAAAAATCCAGTGACGAGAACATTATTCTTCTTGCCGAGATCGGCAAGTCGGCGTTCAGCTGTGGATCCATGTCGCTCGCCTTTTTGACCGTCTTTTTTGAATGAATATGATAGCGTGATGGGTCTGCCACCAAGATACTGTCCATTCATAGATTCGATGGCGGCATCTGAGGCTGTAAAATCGGTGAATGAGAGAGTTGCATGGCCTTTACTCTGACCCTTCTCGTCTCGAGCAATCTAGAAATTAGCAATTGCATATCAGGTTTGGGGGACATACCCTAGGTGGAGCCATTAATGGACCAAAAGTTGAAAAGATATTTAATAATGTCCTTTCATCGATGGAAGGATCGAGACCAGAGACATGGAGATCGGCTCCAACATTGATGACTGGTCGTTTGTCCGCACTAGCTTTGTTTACCCGGATTGGCCGGCCGAAGAGTTTGATTTGGTTCATGATCTTGACGGCATAGTCTGCATCCTCCTCAGTCTGGAATTCACAGAATCCATAGCCTTGATGCGTCTGTGATACTCTGTCCTTTGGGAGATGAACGCTGACCACAGGGCCGACCTGGAGCATGAGCTCCCATATCAGAGAATCAGTTGTCTTCTCGTCAATACCGCCAATATAGATTGTTGCATCCTGGTTTCGTTCGTCGTGGGGGAATCGAGCCGCCATTGTCGAAGTTCGACTGACCTCGCAGAACTCTGTTAGAGACAGAGAAGTAAGTATGGGTATTCGCGATGGAGATCGAAACTCCGAACTCCGACATAAAGAAATCTATAGGCGCAGGAAATAATTAGGGCCTCGCTTCTCCGCCAATCAGGTGAGAGTTGAGGTGGACTTCCCCGCAAAGTCGTCGGGATGGACGGATCCGCATGAATTATGATTAGGAATCAACTACACTTACGAGGACTGTGCAGTCCACTGACCCAATTTATCAAACGACCACAAGGCAATTCGACTTCCCCCAAGTCATTTTCTTCTGGTTCTTCTTCTTGCCCACATACTGCCCCTTGCTGAAATACCCCCGTCGACAGCCTCGACCAGTTTATTAATGGCAATCGAGAAGATCGAATCCACCCCGCGCCGCGTCCGGGTCTTGTTCAACAAAAAGATTATCGCAGATACCAAGGAGGCAAAGTTTGTTTGGGAGCATCCATACTATCCCAACTACTACCTTCCGTCCGCCGATGTTCAGACTAAATACCTCGAGAAACTCAAAAGAACTGATGACGGAGATGGACATGTTTGTAAACTGACGGTTGGCAACCGTAGTACTGACAAAGTCCTTTGGTTTGAGAAAGGACAGTTGAAGGATCTTGTGCGAATGCAGTTCTCGGAGATGGGTATAATCCAGATTCGACTTGCAAGACTAAATCCAGATTCCTGGTTCGAAGAAGACACGGAGGTCTACGTCCATCCGAAAGATCCCTACAAACGCGTCGACATCATTCCTTCGACTCGCCATATCGTCGTCAAAGTCGGCGACGTTGTCATTGCTGAATCATCTGCCCCCTTTCTTCTTTATGAGACTGGGCTACCCGTCCGCTATTACCTCCCCAAGACAAGTGTGAATTTCGACCTCCTTGAGCCCTCCAAAACCATTACATCCTGTCCATACAAAGGGGATGCAAACTACTATAGCATTGTTATCGATGGTAAGGAACACAAGGACTATGTTTGGTGGTATAGATATCCAACTCCGGAAAGCATTGCTATTGCTGGTAGAGTTTGCTTTTACAACGAGAAAGTAGACATTTACATTGATGGAGTGAAGGAAGGTACACCCAAATCCATTTTTGGATAAAGTTAAATTAGCAGGCAAGAAGGCTTAAAAGAAGGAACAGTATTTCAAGATGATATAAAATCTTAATTCGGTGAATCAATGCAGTATCGCTATCCTGCATAAGGATTACTTGTCGGAGTTAGCAGAGTACATAATTTGGCTGCCTTACATTGAACCAAACTTCGAATCATTGGTGGATCCTAATCATCAGTGAGATATCCCTTATGGAACTCATACCAAATTTCTGAGCCATTTTGGTTTGTTCGACCTTGCCTTCCCTTAAGATTTTCTCAATTACTTCCTCAACGTGGTTCCTGTCGTTAGCCGGACGCAGATTTACCAACAGTACGTATCGAATTCATTCTCGATCTGCCCCTTACCAGCTCTGTCCAGGACCCCCTGTGAGCCATGTTTATTTGTGACAAAGATGTCAAATGAATCGACAACCTGGATAAGAGGTGTTGATGAGTCTTTGCGATATTTGGCGACCGCTTCGGCCGAGTCGACGATTACGACGAAGTCATTGGACTTGGCCTTGTATACGACCTTTGTTTGCTGATTTCTGTTAGCCAATAGAGGAGGAAAAACAATACCAATCCTTCTCCACGAGGCATGTTAGTGAGCGATTGAGTACTGCGAATGGGGTTGTGGTAAGTTATGAATGGAGAGGGTGAGTCAGGATGAGGGCGTGACTTATGACGTCGAGCAAATTTTAATATGAACTACGCTCAGACCCAAAAGTGACTGCGGTTTTTATCATCTGACCGATTGGTGTTTTCCAGCAAGATGAATTGAATGATTGTTGGCATGCAAAATGCAGCGGAAGCAACTCCAGATATAATTTTAGCGATTCTACACTACTGGTACAAAACATCGCTATACAAAAATGCATACCAATGCACGCAAACACTCTCCGATGCATTCATTTCACCTCATCCAGATCCAATCTCTCTCTTTCTATGAACATGATCATCCAGTCGTCAACTGAACCTGGCTCCACCTCCTCCGGTACATCATTCTCCATCCCACTAACGCTCGGAGTCGGCGCGACAATGTCTGGTGTTGAGATCGACAGTTCGCGGTCACTTGCAGATCCTGCTGCAGCGGGAGTTGAGGCGGAGGCACCTGCAGCTGGAGTCGCGCCCATGGGAGTAGCACCCACCGGAGTTATGCCAAGCGGAGTCGCCGGGGTACCAGGAGTAGGCACTTCTGCGAACTCAACCGCATCCACTTCCATCTCTTTCTGAGCGCGCCTTGCAGCAATAGCGTCCTCCGCGTCCTCCGCAGCGGCGAAGGCTTGTTCAACTCTTGCTCCATGTCCGACATCTCCAGCAGTATGATCCGGTATCAATGGCAGCGCCATGTCATCGCCCAACATATCCCGCCAATCGACTTTATTGAAAAAGTCGGACGTGAAATTCCCTTCCGTGATTACGACGTTGTCTAGCATCCGCTTTTGGTTGGCCTTTCTGAAGATGTTTTCTTCAATCGTGAATTCCGATACGAAACGATAGATGTGAACGTCGCGGGTTTGACCGATTCGATGACAACGATCTTGACATTGCTTGTCCATGCATGGATTCCAATCCGAGTCGTAGAATATCACGGTGTCGGCTCCAGTGAGATTGATCCCGAGACCCCCAGACCGAGACGAGAGGATGAAAACAGGGATTTTGTTGTCGCTATTGAATCTCTCGGTCATGATTTGCCGTTGTTCGATCTTGGTTGCTCCGTCGAGACGCAGGTACCGGTAGCCGTGAAAGTTGAGGAAGATCTCCAAAATATCGAGAACTCGCGTCATTTGTGTGAAAATAAGAGCCCGATGCCCTCCATCAATCAATTCTCGCAACAATCCATCCAACCTTTGCAATTTACCACAATCATATTGGAGCAATCGTTTGTCCGGGAACGCAATCGATAATCGTGTTCGGATGGGGAACGACAAGTCGTCATACGTTGCCTTGGTAAGTTGGATCTCTGAGGGATCGAGAGGCGAGAACATGAGGCTGGGTAAATCAAGTGTGACGACCGGAGGGGTGACGACAGCGAACTTGTCTATTGCAGGTTCCATTGCCCTGAAACGACGTTGAACATCCATAACCATGTTTGCAATAACATCTGACGTTTCAAGGAAGTCGTCGGTACTGCGCGGAGGAAGCGGAGGTACTCGTTTCGAACCGACTTGTTTAAGTTGGTCACATATTTGCAGAATTCTGGATCCATATACAGGCCGTTGCTTACATCGCAAATCAGATAAATATCCAATATGCTGCAAACGATCGAGTCGACTAAGCTTTTTCTCGTATGCCATGTATTTCGCGTGTCCTTCGACTGTTGTGAAGTCCGGCGCAATAACTTCTTTGACAGCTTCCTCTAACTCGTCACATGCTCGCGCAATCGATGGTGATGCGCTAAGGCGCAAGGTCTGGTCCGCAGATAGACGGGACATTTGTTCGTGATGGGTGAAGCGAAGATTGACGGTATCCAAGTCGACATATTCGAGAGGGTGTCTGGAAAGTAATCGCGATCGAATGAAGGATTCGGTGTTCGTGTAGTCGGTTACACAAGACCGTGGCATTGCAAACGATGTGACAATAGGTCGGGTTTCGAAGAGGTCAGGATGATTGCAAACCTTCCGTAGTTGCATAAGACAGTTGATGATGCTCATGAAATTGCCAGATGCAAGGGTTTCTTTCGTCTGCGCTCGCGACATGAAATCGTCATACAAATATCGTTGTCGTTTCGAAAGGCGGCAGTAGACGACGTGTTCGTACTTGGCGGGCATCTGTTTTTCGACGTCTTGCTTGAGTCGACGTAGAATATACGGCCGTAGCACACCGTGTAGTTTTGCCACAGTATTTCGCGCCTCGTCGTCGACAATGTGAGCCCCGGACTGAATGATTTTGTCGACGGGGTTGGCAAACCACTCTTGGAACTCCTTGAGATTCGCAAAACCGGCCGGCATTGAGCTCGAAATACCTTGTGGCATTAGAAAGTATAGCAGGGACCAAAGTTCGACGAGATTATTCTGGAGAGGTGTGCCGGTCAGCAAGAGTCTGTGATTGGCGTTAAAATTGAGGAGTGTTTGCCATCGTTGAGATCGGAAGTTCTTGATGTTGTGCGCTTCATCGAGGATCATGTATTCCCAACGTTTCCGTCGGAAAATCTGTTGATCATGGATGACGAGCTGATATGATGTGATGCAAACATGCCAGGTATCTTGCTTGTTCCAACCTTTCCGTTTCTGTTCGCGTTGTTTGGCGTCACCGTAATACGTGAGGATCTTGAATCCGGGAGCCCATTTCTTGAACTCCATTTCCCAGTTGAGGATAACACTGGTCGGAACTACGACAAGATACGGGCCCCAAACATGCTTCTCACACGCGAGATGCGCAATGAGAGCGATGGTCTGAATTGTTTTCCTATCATTAGCGAAGGCAACTCGGTGTCATCTACCCTAAACCCATTTCATCCGCAAGAATGCCGTTGGTGTTGTTATCATAGAGAGAGGCCAACCAGTCGAGTCCAATGTGTTGATACTCGCGTAATTGACCATGCAGGAGAAATGGAATATTCGTGTGCGTTTCGACGGCCTTTTCATCATCCCCGTCAGATGTTTTCTCCGCATCTGCAATGGCTCCGGTCATTTCCATGTCGTCCTGGGTTTCATTTCCGTCCATCGTTTCACTTGTTCCGTTACCGACAATGCCTTGCCCTGATTCCTCCACGGGGGAAGTGTCCAACTCTTCCTCATCCGACATAGCTTCAGCCGGCTCATCAGAATACCAGCCACCAAGCAGCTTCCCTAATGATGGAATATCTTCGTCTGTCTCATCATCCAAGTCGCTGCCGTCTTCGTCCTCCTCGGAATCCATCGGACTGTCGTGCTCATCTTCGTCCTCGTCGAATATCGAGTTGTCGTCTGCAACAGTATCTTCAAGGATAGATGCGTACTCAAGATTGTTCGATTTCTCCATGCCAACTGCGTGGTTTCGGTTGGGTAGTGTTTGTTCAATTTCTTCGTTTTCGACATCCATTTCTTCCAGAACCTCGTCTTCAGAGTCGACAGTTCCGTTGACAATCGCCTCGCTCGATTCTTGATTGATGACTTCAGCGTACTTTCGGCGAAGCTCTTCAACAGTGAGATCGGCGTCGTTTCCGTCCTTGTCGTCCTCGTCGTGTTCGGAAGATTCAGATGCGGTATCCTCCATCTCACTATCTTCGTCCGAGGATATTTCCTCTTCCATACTTTCCTCGGTGTGGGTAATCTCATCCTCGGAATAAAGAAGCGACTCAGTATCGCGAGGAGTGCTGGGTTCAACAGATGCTGAGTTCCGCGCGGCTCGCCGTGCTTCCAGAAGCTGTGTTGAATGCTCTAGGATTTGGTGTAGATGCTGTTTGCCACGCAATCGTTGTTGTTCAGCCATTATCGCTGCCCTCCTCTGCTTGACGACCTGGACGTTAGTAATGATATTCAAGATGAGTTAATGCAATACCCGTTCCGCGAGTTTCCACTTCTTTCGGACTTCTTGTGCAGTCCATTTTGCGAGCCGTCGAATTCGTTTCTCCTCCGCCTTTATTTCCTTCTCATCCGTTCCTTCCAATTTTTTGAAGTGCTGAGATATCATCTGTGCGATTTTCTTTGCCCGAGATATATTCGAACGTCTTTCTTGCGCCATGAGAGAGGAAAAGTTGAGGACATGTTTCAACATGACATCGTGTCGAGTCTGCACCACCGCTGGCTCTGGTTGTTTGCGATGCGCAGCAGAGCTGGCAGAGTCTCCAGTGAGCCATCCTCGAGCGCGTGCGCTGTCTATTCGGTTCCGGAGTGAAGCCTCGTATAGCGCTTTTTGCTCTGCTTTCTCGACAGTAGTGTCTTCGTGGTCGTCGAGTTGAATGTAGGAGTCAAGATATTCGCCTAATGAATTGAATTGTTTCGGCAAAGCAAGATGGAGAGGGTGAGTGATGAGTGGTTCGGGCACACGATATTTGAGTTTGAAGCGAGGAGGTCGAGTGGAGGGGAGATCTATGTTTTCGATAGACGAGATAAAAGTTTTGTCATTAGATGCTTTTCTCTTGTGCCCCTTCGAGGCTAACCCGTTCTCCATAGGCTGCATAGAGGTTGATGTCCTCCTACCTCTTTTTGGCATGGCGTAATTGGGTGCATCGCCTTGAAGAGATCTCTTCGGTCTCGTTTGGGGCGCAGATGATTGCAAGGATTTTGCGGTCACTGAGGCGACTCTTGGAGAGGGCTGAGTAAACGCAGGACCGAGGACGTCCCTTTGAGTATTGATGGCGTGCCGTGTTGAACGAACACGTCCGCCCGTTTTTGCATCTGCTACCTTTTGCCATAATTCGTAGGGTCCTTTGAACTATTTGAGATTAGCAATGTTATGTCTAGAACAAAATACCTCTTGAAACACCTCGCTTTGATCGTCTTTGGCGGTTTTGGCATCATAATCAACCAATGTGACAAACTTTGTCAAATGGAATAGTTCGCGAAGTTTCGAATCGTGTTGTGTGAAAGTCTTGTGCAATGTTTTCTGTCGCAATGATTTCGTGGCGTCCTTGAGTTGATCCACGCTTTTGTACTTTGGTACAGAAGGTTTGCTGGGATGGAGTGAATGCGAGTTGGCTACTCTGGAACGGGTTCTTCGTTCTGCAGAAGCATTTGAAGTTTCGGGGGTCGAGACTTTTCGACGTTTTCCAGGCGATACTGCGACAGATTTTGAGCTTTCTCTATTCACGACTGGTTGAAGATCTCTTTGTTGTTCTATCTGAGTAGCAGGAGGGCGAGCCGAGACGAGCGGAGGCGAGTTGGTTGCATTCGACACGTCGCCATTGGCAACTGCGTTTAATGCGTGAGAATGAGACATTGTCTCCAGTTCATTCGACGACATTCAACCATCCACAAAATAAGGCATCATCGATGGATAGAGACTGACGAGGGTGTTCGAATGCCGGTGTCGGCGAGTGTGTATCGATTAATTTGGGAGAGATATGGCGGATCAAAGTTGCGAGAAGGTTGTTTTCGACGGTGGATCGTGGTTTGTGTCGATGCGAATCGAAATTTTCAAAACCCAAAGCTCCCACAAAATAAATTTACTCAAAATGCCAAAGGCTGACTCAGCGCTGCTCGACTCTTCCACACTGTTCGAGCACACAACACACCCTCTCAGTACGCAGCACTCTCATCGATGATGCTGTCATCGAGTCGACGGATAGCCATCTGTGCCGTACGTCCACTCATCCATCCCTCATCGACATCATCATTAGCATCATCAACGTTCTCTTCTTCCTCAATTGCTGCCGTTGCCATCTCTCGTCGGGGCTATGCTGCGAAAGCCCATGGACCTGAGCCTAAACTGGACCCGCTGAGTCCTCCCATCCCCGGCGAACTTGATCCTCGGTTCGGCGACCTGCCTTGGTGGAATGTTCCTGAAATCAATCGTCAGACCCTAACTGAGACTCCTGTCGAACCATACTACGATGTACAAAATCGTCGATATTACGGTGAGCCTGTAAATCTACCCGCTCCGAGATTGCAATTAACGTTGTATAGTTATCCGAAGAGGATGAGATGTTGGGAGTATTCGCATACGATGTTCACAATCACGTCACACTTCCATTTGCATTGAAATGGTTCTTTGGATTCGCTGCACTCTTCACCGGAGGTTGCTATCTAGTCACCTACACCTGGCCTGGCAGAATCACTGTTCCTCGAACTTATCCGCACGACGGTCTGGAAAAGGAACTCGGAGGCCCAAACAATCCGGTACAGCGCCCTTCTCATTATTGTCAGACTGACCTTCCGTAGGCCCGAAAGGATGAGCCTACGGAAATTGGCCCGGAATAGTTGTGCGATGCTTTAGAACGCAGAGCACTGACGCCTGCTCGAAAACTTTTGTAAATAATACTACAATACTCCAAACACCTTGGGGTATAGCTGATACCACTGAATAAATGCCAATATGCTACCCGATCAACGATCGTTAATTCCATTAATAAATGCCTTCCAAGCCAGAATGAGCGATGACTTTGGAGACGCCCCTTTTATCGCCTTGGTCCCCGCAACACTCCCTCCGCCGCGGCAGTCGCAGCGAGGCGATTCTTTTGCCTGAATCGATCCCGTAGGTAACTCTCAGCCCCCGGCCTCATCCTCAATATCCTCAGAATTATATCATCGTTCGGATCCTTTTGCTTTGCATCCCGTTTTTTTGCCTTGTGCATCTTGATTGTCCCAAGACTTCGGTATTTGAGAACACTCTTCGGCTGACTGAAGGAGACCGGAATGACTCTAGACGATCGCTTCTCGTGTTGCTGATATGCTTGGTCCGCGATCCTCGCTGATTCGCTGATTAGGTATTCCGTACTTTCGTCGTAGAAAAACCGTACCGAGAGAATGTCGTTGTACTTGAGACTGGTCAACACGTCCATCGGCACGCCGTTGCCATCTGCAAAGAAGTAGTTGCGAAGAAACTAGAATCAGCTTAAAAATAGTTCGAGGATACATTCAGCCATTTGTAAATGATTGTCACCTCTGGTTCACTGAGTTGTCGTTTCCGCGATGGTTTATCGGAGAGAGGAGGCAATAACAGATCTTCAAACATGGAGAGCACCGCCTTCCACAACTTGCCCATAACAATCACAGACGCCACCTTGCTCAAGCTTTCATCCAAAATAGCAAAATTGGCTTCGAAGTAGTCGAGCAATGGGTTGATCGCCTTTTCGATATCTTCATCCGTCAGTCCCTGTGATTTGGCTGACGGCGGAGCAGTCTGCCGAGACAACGTCGTCCGACCCAACCAATTTGTAATTTTTTGTGTAGAAGTGGTCGTGATAAGTCCTCGAATCACCGACAACGATAAGCAGTGACGCGAAAAGATTGTCATCTGGATGTTAGTCAGATCCGTTCTCGTAGAATACTGTGTCCACAATCTTCCTAGTCATATCGTTCTCCGCACGTTTCAACGCCCTAAATGCACGACCAAAGTAGAATTGGATATCGTCCTTCTCTCCTTCCATACTGACCCGGAGCAAAAGTTTTCCCTGGGTGTCTAGGTCGAGCCATAGATCCTTGATGTCAGCTCTTCTTAATTTCATGGTCGGTACCCTCGGCAAATAGTCACCAAAAAAGTTGGGATCTAACTTCACATAACATCTCCCGCACAGATCATGGTTCTTAACCAATTTATCTCTGTCCCACACCGTAGCCGCCAACCACAGAGATCCCGTTGTCGGTACATCAAACACTTCGTCCCATCGAGGGTTGAGATCACCCCAGATCGTTCTCGTTTTGGCAATACGTCGACCGTGTTCGTCACTCAAGACTACGTACGGGTCACTCAGTCCGTTGACGTCGCATGGTTTCAAGTCTTCGGCGGACACAATCTTTATCGTGAAAATATACGATTGCTTCTCGTTTCTGGTCGCAGAGGGCGGTGTATTACGTTCGATGAGTGCGGCCAGTGCCTCGACATTGATATTGTTTTGGAGAGCGTCCAACTTGAGGAGGGCATATTGGATGTTATTCAATCTCACAAGTGACTGGAGTCAGTAACATGAATCGAGATTAAGATTACTTGAGGCTTAAAATGAAAGGGCTCGGCCTTTTCATCCCCAGCAATAGCACCTCGGAGTCTGCCCATCCAGCTTTCTTGTCCTGCTTGCCGATTTGACAGATCCTCTTGAGCCGACATCTCTCCTGAAAATCCATGTTCCATCATCATGCAGTACTGGCCAACCGCTTTATCGATGACCTATAAAAATCAACACATGTAAAAGGAAGAGAGTACGCGAGCGAGGAAAGTAGCAAACTTTGCGTTTTGAAACTCGTCCGGCCATTGAAGTTTTTTGAGAAAGTCAACAGCCTCGCCAATGATATGGAAAAGGTCCATTACTGAAGAACTCTGTTTCATTTCGTCATTATCGGGTTTGAATGTATCTCCACGAACGGCTCGCTCAACCCATTCTACCGTTGTGGCGTCCGTGATTTCCAGCCACTTGGTGACAGCAGGTGCAAAAATCGTTTTTATGTCGAATCCCAACTCCCTAAACACTTAACACTCGATAATATGTGAGATACTTTCGCACAATCTGACGGTAAAGGCTCCAGAGCTCTTTGATTTTTCGGTAGACTTCGAACATATCCTCTGTCGGTAGCTCAACTCCATCTTGAGAGGCTTGGCGCATGAGCGCTAGCAACACAGTCTGGACATCTTTGAAGAGGAGAGGAACGAACACGTCGGCTCCGATGAACAGGATATCCACTTTTCTATATCTGGTCAAAACCATAATTAAAGGTTCATACCCGAGGATAGGATCTTTAAATCTCTTGTGAAGCCTCTCGATGTCGCTGATAAAAGCGTCAGCAAAGTCGTGAACTCGACGGAGATCCAGATTGGGTTCATCCAAGAATTGCTCTCGTCGTTCAGAATACACTTCAACGGCACAATTCTAGCGTCAGTGTCACAAATAAAGAGGATTACTCTGATTCCTAAATCAAGATCCGCAATGATGTTTGTCATATCCGGTTCCGTTTCGCTGAAGAGAGGGTTACTGTAGATGTATTGGTCGAGAATGAGGAGAATTGGTTTGGGATTCAGAGGTTTGGGATCGAACACCCTCTGTAGGACATTGTAGAGATCGCGAAGTAAAGTTTCGTGTATTGTGACCAATACTCGAGTGAAAAGGAGTTTCTGATGATTTCAGTTTGGAAAGGAGGGGGGCGCTACATCCGCGTTTGGCCAGGAAGAGTAATTCCAATTGTCTGCCATGGTGAAGGCTTCATGAATATCTCCAATGCCAAGTTCCTCATTACCGTACTGCTGTCTGACAACGTCGAGCAAGAGTGAGATCCGCGCAGCGGGATGAATTCGCCATCGAACAGCACATTCATTTAACAACAGCAGTGTCGCACTCGAGAGCAATGATTCTTCATCATCATGTCTGACTTGTTCATGTCTTTGCGCTTTCAGACATAGCTCGAGTAGACGTCTATAGTAGGCACGAGGATCGTCTGGCATGAAGGTATATTGATTCTTGACTTGCTCATCATGGTCATCATTCAGCGACACTCTCCTGTGCAACTCTGGCCGAGCGGAACGACCATTCGTAACGATATTGAGTTGTTCGACATCGACAGAGTATCGGTTTGGGTTGTCCGAAATGGTTCGACGCAAGTCTGGCTTCTCTCCAGATTCGGAAAGGAGGGACGAGAGCACTTCTGTAGGCTCTGATTTTGCAAGTTTCGGATTGGCTTCAATCATGCTGACCATGATTTCAGAAATTGCCTTGGATTCCTCATGTTTCCACTCGTCATAGCTGATCTCGTCTGGGAAATCATTTGGACGGAGGCTGGGCGGGTTACCGGTCGAGAGGTCCTTCATGTATGCTTTAAGGTCTTGTAGGGCAGCCTAAAGATTAGCGGGGTGCTTCCAAAAAGCAATTGCTGAAGACCTGCTCAGAGACTAGGTGTCGAAGATGATCTAAATCCTTTTGGATCGTCGTGTCGGACTTGTGGAAGATAGGTGCGAGGAGGACGACCAGCGGCATGTCATGAACGGAATAGCTGATTTCTGGCGCACTGTCCTGCATGGATTTCGCCGGCGCGTCTGGTTCAAGAACTTCCTTTGTTTCACTCAGCAACTTTGCTTCGTAACTTGCGAGCCGGGCCATCAACTCGGGGGCTGATGCAGATAGATGGTGTTCCTTCATACAATCCTGAATCATCCGTATGAATAATGCGACATGTTGGTCGACGAGACCGCGCCATTCATCGCCAGTGGTGCGCTTTTTGAGTTCGGCAGTTGCTTTAGAGTAGAATATTAGGACGAGCTCTTCGATTTTGCGGTTCTCCTTGACTTGCTTGAAATATGAAGGCTCGATAAAATGGTTGAAGAAGGCTGTGAAAGTGCCGCGTACTAGCTGATCTTGGTATTTCGGATCTCGTCCCATAAAAATCGCCTGCAACTTGTCTCGGAGGATCTGGACCAGTTCTTTGGGGAACTTGTTTGCTTTCGCGTCTTTATAGCTGGATGAATCGCGGAGCAAATCGAGCATCCCGAAGGCACTCGACGACCCAGGATTTGGTTTGGAAGGCGAGGCCGGTTTTGGGACCTGGGAAGCACTCGAAGCTGGAGGATGGAGTTTAGCTTGGGTTGCAGGTGAGAGAAGGTAGGCAATGTAGGCAGTGCGTAAAGCATACTTGTAGACCTAAGAGTGTAAACAGGATGAACTTGGAACGGAAAGGAGCGACTACCTGTTCCTCGGTAACGGTCATGATGTAGAGGGTCTGTCGTTTTGCAGCTAGCTTTGCCCGCCGTTGGGCGGACGTCTGGCTAGAGGCGCTCATGATAGGATGAGTTTGTTTTAAGTTCGAGCTGTTGTGGTGTGCATGGACATTCCCCTGTTGAATTGGGTCCCGCTGGCAGAACAACGCGAGTGGAGTGTTCCGGAAATAGAAATTGACTTTTTTCGACTCTGTGTGTGTGTGGGAGTAGTGTGTTGACCTGATTTACGCTTTGCCTGTGACGATTGTCGAGTTTCAGCGACTCTCATCCACAGCCAATCGCTGACTAAGCCACATCCCCCAAAGAGAAACGCTAAAGCTGGTATCCCAGGAGATTCGAGGCGGTGAAACGATTTGAGAGAGCTGTGACGGTACACTCTTGCACTTTAAAATAACCGAGGCTATTTCAAGGGCGAAGGCAATGTCCAACCAGTCGGAGACCCGCCACTCTTCGTGAAAACGGAATCCCGCCGACATTGGCTCCGGAGGAACGGGCAAAGTTTGAATCGGACAACCACCAGAATCCCACACGCCAAAAAACACCCTAGAACTAATAGATCACAGGGGAGCGAGATCTATTCAAAGAGGACTCTTCGGTATAAATCTGTTGTTTCCATTACACTCACTGTTTCTGGTCTTTGCTGGATCGACTGGAAATCATGAAGGATGAGTACAGTAAATTAAAAATGGAGAACAAGCTATTACAGAAATGGATTGAGACATCGATGCAGGGGATGGCTCACACGAAACCACAACGATAATTGCCGAATGAAGGCTTCATTTCTGGGACCACACCCCGTAACCAGCCATCCCTTTCTCCCGAGTCTTCACGTCGGAGGTACACCGCCGGCACAGTTTTGGTTTCGACTGAGGCAGCGGTTGACCTGGTTACGGCGCTTTGTTTGTATCAACAAAGCTTTCGGGATCGATCGACGGACGTTTCTCTCCACTCGAGAGGAAAGAGTCAAAACATGACACTTCTTACTCCCAAGAAAAGAATTCCTTCACGGTTTGCCCATCTCTTGGCGATCACTGATCCTTCATTTAGAATCGGAATGATTGGCAGGAGGAGTTCGCCGACAGGTGCCTGGTCAAACGGACACGTCACATTCTTTCTCACACTCGTCATGGTATTGGCCACCGCATGGCTTGCGTTGCGATTGACAAGCGTTGACGAGTCTCACACGCTATCTTCGTTCGACGGAGCCTCGGAGACGAGTGCAAATGTCGCGTTGATAGAGACCGGAGGTAGCCATGAAGAGGTTACCGCGGCCCTGTTCTATGCAATCGCTTCTGTCCCGGGAGTGTACACATCAATGTACCTCGCCCTGCCGAGGTTCGGAATAGAAAATGTGTACGCCTGGATTCGTCGACGCTACAAACTTTCGCCGTACTCTGTCTCCCCGCTTTTTCTTTTCCAGTCCAAAGAGATCGCCCCACCCGACCTGATAGTCCTCACCACCTGCGAACATGACATATTCGCCGCGGACACGGCCTTAGACCACCAATTTGTGGCCGGCTCCGAGCGGCAATCTCTTGTCTGTGTGCTACACCACGTGGACCGTTTCGAAGCAATTGAGCCACGATTACGACGGTGGGCTCGGGCTAATCGGCTACGCTTCGTAACGCTTTCGTCACACACGGCACAAGCGCTGCGGCAGGAAGCGACTCGTGTCGCGCACGACATCTATGATCCCGTCCACATCGATGAATTCCCTCCCGTTTTCCCCGCACCCCTGGATCCCAATCCTCCTCCCACGGATCGACTTTCGATCGCAATTCAAGGCAATTTTGAGGACTCTCGGCGGGACTACCTGAAAACCTTATTGCAATTCGAGCGAATGATGGAGGAACTTCCGGAACCAATTGTTTCACGCATGCAGTTTATTCTGGCCGGACACGGCAAGGAAGTGGGAGTTCCAGGCAAAATCATGCCGTACGTGTCGGTCAACTTTTCCCTCGATTTTATCCCGTATTACAACCTTCTGCACGAATCATTTGCGCTGATCCCTGCATTTGCCGACGAAGGCTATTACAAAACGAAAGCAAGCTCGAGTGTGGCGGCCAGCTTTATCGCCAACACGCCGATTCTGGGCTCGGATCGCTTGATCGAGAGTTACGGCTACCTTTCGAGAGATTCAATGTGGCATGAAGAGGACGTGGCCGAAAGTGAAATGACGGCCGTCTATGAGTTGTTGCGGAGGCATTTCGACGACCAGGGTATGGAAAAGAGCAGCTGGAAGGTGGCGGTCACAGAAAAGAAACAAGCTCTCAGGACACGTGCTTTAGAGTTGATGGAAAGGAATGCACGGTTGATGCGGCAGATTATCTTGAGAGAAGGTTCTTGATCATCCGCCGATGAGTACCATGTGGGATATAGTTTGTCGTTACAGCAGCGAGAGAAACAGCGGTGACTTTCATAAAAAGGCGGGAAATTAAGTTGAATGGATGACGCGGCTTTTGTCCAGATTGCTTTTATGCTTGTCCCGGGATACAGAAGCGGGGAGGATCCTAATTGGAGTATCGCCCTCTAGCCACCCGCTCTCTCGTGATCAAGTTCTATTTCAGAAGTTTCTATCGACCCGTGCGGGTTACGACAAAATAAAATGGAGCACGGGAAAAGGTTCCTGCAGAGAAAAAGGCTTTGATCGTTGCAAAAATATGAAGATCGAAACAACATATATGAATTATTGTAGACATTCTACAGATGTTCGGTCCATAAACGGTTGGGGTTTGATTCATACACAGGTATAGCGCCAATCAGTGGAGCTGAGTACGTTTGCCTTTGTTGGGTTATGATTAAGGCTGCAACTTACCGATGCGCTGAACCCTGTCTGAATCTTGATTGTGTGTTAGAGGGAAGGATAAAGTTTGGTTGTAAGTGGGTCGTGGCACATGTGTAGCACAAGGTTCCTTTATGCCGTGGCACATGTTTTTGCATTTTGGTAGCGTGGTGTGTGATCTGAAAGTCTAAAGTTCACTTTAGGTTCGAGGATGAGGGGAGACGACGTAAGCCTCTGACATGAAATTGGCCAATCAGAGACGTCGTGCGTATTCAGTTTCCCTGTTGGCAGTGCGCTCTCCACCAAACCAACGACCACCACCAAAAAAAAACTTCAAATAACACCTCGTTTTTCGCTCGCCTTCCACGGGCTGTACAAAGTATCGGCATCCTCACCTGGACTCCTCATCTCTCTCTGTTTTGCAGTCGCCAATACCACCTTCCTTGCCTCTCAACACCTCCATCTCCCCCTCATCGCGACCCTGCTCGTCTGAAGCTTCGGGCTACTTCGACAACCGCCAAATCAACTCTCAAACCGGCAGTAGCGACATCCTCCGTAACTTCTCAGTATATCTCAACAGGATTTTGGCCCCGGCAAAAGAAGCTTCCTCGGCCTATTTCAACACATTCCTTTTCCACTCCATCAGGGATTAGCCAAGCTTGTCACACCCCCCCGTCTTCCTTACCAAACCGATCGTCCCCCGCTACGCTCGCAACGAAGTGTGCTTGAAAATCACCCATTAGTTCATTTCCCTCAAGCCTCATCATAGAAGAGCCTGCTGACCCCTTTCTCCTAGTGCCTGTAATTGCCGTTAATATTCGAATCAATGACAGGAGGGTTGCCGTCAATATCGATACCGTCAAGACCATATCCGAGTTCAAGGTTTGTTGCCCTGCACTAAACCCATCTCTTTATCTGCTTGTTAACAGAGGATATAGGAGGCGATCCAAGCCAGTGAGATAAATGTACCCCAAGACCGTCAGAAACTCATCTACTCTGGCCGTGTCCTCAAGTACGTGTTTCACCTGTGCCAATTAACCTATAGGGACGAAGAGACCGTCGAGAGCTATGGCATCCAAAACGGACAGACCGTACATTGTATACATCTCGTTGATACTTCTACTTACTCCTCTTTAGTAGTCCAAACACACCCTCCGCCCGGCCTCGCCTCCAGTTCTTCAACAACGACCACCCCTCCTCAAAGTCTTCAACCGCAACAGCAGTCGCAACAACAACAGCAACAAATTCCTACCAATCTTGCAACTGGAGCCGGTGCATTCAATCCTTTTGCCGGCTTGACGGGTGCGAGATATGCAGGCCAAGTGCCACTACCAAACGCATCACTCTTTGGTCCCGATCGTACAAATCTCTTCCAGGGAATCACTGACTCCGAGTAGCTGGTAATCAACTTCCCCCGTCTCCAGAACAAATGGAGCAGATGATGAACCAGGTTCGACCCCATTGTCTCAGCCATTCTAAATTCTTCGTAGCCTGGTTTTCAGCAGGCCATGAGCCAGGTTTTGTCCGACCCGCGAATGGTTGACTACTTGATTCAAACTCAACCCCAGCTTCGGGCCATGGGCCCCGGCATCCGACAAGTCATGCAATCTGAAGAGTTTCGTCGTACAATGACAGATCCGAATACACTTCGGAGCATGTTTGAGATGAACCGCATGTTCCAACAGGTGGGAATGCAAGTCCCAGGAATGCCGGGAGGAACAAGGCCGCCGGGCTTTCCCGCACCTGGTGTTACCAACACTACGGCCCCCAATCAGCAAACCGGGCCTCGTGCAGGCGTGACGTCACCTCCCCTCCAGGGCCAACAGCAGGCTCCCGTCAACCCTTTTGAGGCAATGTTCCCGGCGTCACTCCCGGGCCAAGGGACGAACGCGAATACCCAGAATCCTTTCATGGCCCTGTTCAATCAGCCCTACGCGTCTCCTCCTCTTCAACAAACGCCTCCGCAACAGCCGGTACAGCAACAACAAGCTCCCCCTCAGCATCAATCTCAACAAGGTTTGGGAGCTCAGTCCCCCCCGCTGAATCCCCAGCAGTCCCCTTACGGCAGCATGTTTCTGACGCCGACGCCGCAACAGCCGCCGCAACAGCCGCCGCCACAGCAACAGCCATCTCCACCCTATGGGCAGGGTCAGCCAAATGTGAACGATATGCAATCTCTGTATTCCATGCTCCACAATATGCAGACAATGTTCGGTCAGCCCGGCGCGGCAGCAAATCCATTAGCGGGAGGCGTTGCCAACCCCTACGCGCCGCCAGCACCTGCTGCCCCAGCTGATAATCGGCCATTGGAAGAGCGATATCAGGTAATTTCTTCTTTCCCTCGGCCTGCCCGCTCGGGTCAACGAATTTTACTAATGTCTTGCCAGGATCAACTGAGACAGCTTAACGAAATGGGTTTCACGGACTACTCAAGGAACATTGCCGCCCTTCGTAGAACTGGAGGTAACGTTGAAGCCGCTATTGAAATGTTGATATCGGGAACTGTCTAAGCTCCCGTATCCACCTTTGTTTTGTTTTGTCTGACAACCGAGGGATATGGCGTGCTTTGTTAGAGAAGTATGAGAGAAGCGTCATTTTTTTTTTTATACGTCTGATATGGCTTAATAGCAAGCATCGTTGTTGGTGCCTTCAATTGGTGTCAGGGGTGTTGCGGAGGTTCAAGTTGGTAATTTACTACATAGTTGTCATGGTCTTTCTCTCAATCTAGTCCTGAATGGCGAAAATAACTAGTTGCCTCGAACAGTAAAATTTTGTGTTGCCAGTTCTGCGGGACGGCTGAAGATGCCGAGTGCGGACTCGGATCCATGGTCCCGACCTTCCAGCGGATATCACGCATGACATCCGTTGTGCAACCGAACCAGGTACAAGGGCATCATACTTGTGAGTCACAATCCCGTGCAGCACTATGTCTCCAATGTGACTCACGACCACAGCCGGAGCATCTACGCATATTAATCCGCACCTAGAAATTGCAGTGGAGAATTAATAAAAGTGGACGAAATCATTACTATATTGGGAAGAGACAGCTGTTTGATTTCAAACCACAGATGCTGTGATTGGCTGGAGTGTCGCAGTTCTGGCAAATTTTTCGTGCGGCTGAGAAATGCCCGCAGGGTTCTCCTTAAAGAGTTGGTAAAGTTTGGGCACAGTGATTTCCAACCAATGAACGCGATTCGCTGGCATCCAGGATCGGAAGGGTAGAGTGTGGCCCGCGAATCCGGGGCCAATTGGGCGTTCGCCACCGAATAAGGCGCAATGGACGAAACACGCGCCGTTGACCACACAGTTATTTTCGCCCTTTACAAATGGCGGCTTCCGAGTCACCGCCTCTGCTCTATCCCTTAAAAGCAAAACATCGCCCCCTGCCTCCCCGCAAAATCTCATTCACAATTCTGCTCCTGCCCAATTTATAACCTTGAGCTACAGCTCATCCCAACAGGCCAAAGATCGCTGTTTACAACTTCTTCATTTGTGCGCTCTGTCGGAGAAAGCCATCAACATGCTGCGATCCTCGCGTTCAGATCTTCGAATTGACCTTTCGGCCAGTAAATTGACCAAACCTTTCTACACAACCTTGGACGAGATAACTGGCCGCATTATTTATGCACCGACGTCGCCGGTCACCATTTCCGACGTGACCATTGATTTTGTCGGTATTGCGCGAACCTGGGTAGATCCATCGACTCCCGGATCACCGCGGAAAAGGGCAAATGGATTGGTAGACTCCTTAGACTCACGCATTTTATCGAAAAGCCTGGACTGATGGCGTCTAGTTCCTCAAAATGAACGACGACAAGGACATTCGAGAGCCGAAACTTGCTTCCCAAACTCATCCTTTGGAACTGCCATTTGCTTTCACGGTACCACGACAGCTGTTGCCTACTATCTGCTCTTCCTCGAGTCCAGAGGAGAAGGAACGGCATTTACAGCTTCCGCCTTCGATGGGATGCTGGGACCAAGCAGACGATATGAGCGCAGACATGTACGTTTATCCTCGCAGAGATTGTGCTGATATATAGGTCAAAGATTGAGTACAAAGTCTGCGTCAAAGTTTTATCATTGGTAGACGGTGATTCCAAGGTCGTGGCTGAATCTGTTGAACCCGTACAGATCATGCCGTTGTATCCATGGTGGCAAAGCCGTCGATTCCAGCCAGCAAGCCCATCTTACGAACTCGTCGAGTCTGCTTCTCAAACTCCTTCCCAACATGGACAGCCGACAACTATCGAAGTAGAAAAGACGTTGAAGAAGGGATTCCTCGGGAAAAAGAAAGGTCGCGTGGCGGTGAGCATTGAGGTGCCCGACTCGTATCATATCAGAGTCGGGCCATCCGATAACACTGTGAATCCTCTCTCCATGCCTATCCAGATGCGATACTCGCCCATCTCCGCAGACCTTCCTCCAAACGTCTCGTCCCTCTCGGCTCGTCTCCATGCGTGCACGAAATACAATGTGGACAGTGGCAAACTACCACGCAACACCGGCACTTACAATACAAGTATCACACTCCTAAAAGCAGCTACTCCGTCCACCTCCACTCCGCTTTGGCTCGAAGATTCAGAATCCGACAAATTGTCATTCGTTTCGAATCTGTTGATTCCGATGAATCTGCCACCCGCTGCCGGCTCTCCCTTGTCTAAAGGACAAAAGGTCCTACTTCCGAGTTTCGAATCCTGCCTGATCTCGCGTTCGTATGAACTCGAAGTGAGGATTGGATTCGAGGGAGGCAGCGAGGTTGTTGTTCGGCTTCCCACCTCGATCATTGCGAAGCCTGCTACTTTGGCAGCAGAAACGGCTCTCGAAGAGGCGGTTCAAGTTGCGAATAACTGGACACCACCAGGACGAGACGCAATTGCCGGCGAAGTCGAGCCGGAACTCCTGCGGCCTACACTTCGAACTCTAAATATCAACGATCCTGAGAGCAACGAAACAACGGATACAGAAGTGTCAGACGCGAATATAATGGCAAACAACGAGCCTCTGAGAGATCAGATCACAAGCGTCCCGAGTGATTCTCCTCCTGATTACGAGCTTGTCATCAACGCAACGTTCAACGACAAGATAGTGGATAATCATCGTGTGATTGCTATAGCAGCCAGGACGGCTTGACCAGGTGCTCGGGAGCCCGGTGGTTTGGGATCGTCTTCTAATTCTGGATGGGGCTGGTGGGATGAGATTTGAGTTTACGGGATTTGATATCGGGGGTGAAAATATAATTATATGGAGTACATAAGTCATATTGTATAGATAACACTTGGAGCATCATTAATCAACTCATGTTAATTCCTGAACTGTTTCGTGTGATTCAGAAGGGCTGCAACGGGAATTGAAAAGAACCTCGTCTTGATTAATTGGAGGTATACAGATGAGCTATGATGGTCGTCACCTTTATCCGGAAGAGCGCCAAGACTTCCTGAGAGGTACATTCGTGAGGGAATAATTCTCTCCAGTCCTGAAACAGTGTTGGCCCATCGGTAAAAGCATTCGAACGAATGGCCCGTGATAATAAGTCCGATCCCTTCTGATAAGTAGTCTCGTTCCCTACATAATCCTCAACCGCAGCAAGAATTTCGAAGAGATCTTTGTGACCTAGAGTCGTGACACGCTTTTCTGGGAAAATTCAGCGGAGCTAAGGACAAGAATACCATCTAATACGGGAAGCATCTCGGCCGTTAGGAGAGATATATACTCACGTGGCATCGAAGATAGTCGGAAAAGCTTTGAGAGATACTGCACAGCTTCGACCGCATTCCCTTTCCGCTTGAATTCGAAAAAATTGTAGAGAAGCGCCAGTGGGGCAATCAGGGTTCCGATCATTGGCGATGGAGGTGGATTTTGAAGGATTTCGACCAGATTTGGATCCATCAGTTCCTTATTTTGTCCTGAAAAAGGAATAAGCAAAGAAGGGACATCGGGATTACCAGTCAGAAGCATACCCTCAAGACTATTCCAACAGATTCTTTCGATGTCTGCAAAGGATTGGCCCTTCTCAAAGTACTGTAAAGCAGAGGCTGTCTGATTATCGTGTTCCAGTTGCCTTGCCCATCCTCGGCAAATGTCTGAACGTTGAGATTCTAGGTGGAGGTCAAAGCAGAGATCGACTAGCTTGTCCACTTGGTCTTGAGATTCAAGAGGTATACGGACGATAGCCTTGAGTCAATACAATCAGATTTGAATCACAGTACCTCTTCTACCCGCCAGATGCCTTGCACTGGGACAGATTTCCAGTACACCAGAGCGGTATATGAGGTTTGAAGGTTGCAAATTGCCAGATCTCCGTAATCAAGTATGAATCGATCTCGAAGGGTCAAGGTCTCACTAGACGATTAACCAAATAGGACCGGACAGCGAAATACCCTTCTTCGAATTCATCAAGGACGCCACTCTTGGAGAGAAGATCAGATGCGTGGACTGCCAAGGCGATGTCAGTTTTAAAGAAATTGACGAGTGCCTAGGAGCCATGTTAGAAGGAGAAAAAGGAGGTGATTACTCTTGGAAGATCAGCGGTAAAGAGAGCAGCTGAGGCAACCTCGCTTGGTAGCGTGTTGTCGATGCTGAATCCATAGTCGATTGCATCGTCATAGAGCTGTTGTACATCTTTGTAGGTCGCCAGGGTGAATGGCTTCGAAAAGAAAGCCATCGAAGCAACATACTCCTGCCACGAGTCGGAAATTTCTGCAATTGTTTCTCTGTCACCGCGCAGAATCTTGAGCAGAATTCCGAGGCCTGAGCGCGCACTTTGGTTTCGAATTGACGCTGTTTGTATTTTTCTGGCCCTGTAAGCATGGAGAACCAAAGCGGAAAGACGTACTCGAGATTAGAGTGCCACGACTTCCAATTGTTTTTCAGGTCCCACAGCTCGTTGGCTTTCCTTGCGAGCTGACTTTGTTTCCCAAGTGGGGCAGCGTTGAGAAGTTGGATGATGTTTGCGAGGAGGGTGGGATCTACGCCATCGCATTCGGACAATCCAGCAGCACTGAGACAGCTTATTGCGACCTTGAAGAGGGCGCGGGATACGGCTCTAAGATAGTGAGCGAGAATACCATTTGAAAGGGGACAAGATACTTGTGCAGAAATGTCCAGTACGAAGGATGATGACATGGTGGATGTGTCTTCATGATATCAGCTCCTTCTACTTGGTCGGGGCCGGATTCGCGATTGACCCAATGCATGAGATCTTCAGCCATGATTGCAGATGGATTTGGTTGAAAATAAATCGTCTGGGTCAGGTGGATCAGAGTGACTGCTGAACTGATGTTCGAGACCTCTTGTTCGATCTCGGCAGAGTTCGGTCGATCTTTGTTTAGCTGCTACAATGAGCGCATTCTATAGGGTGGTTTGGGCGTTTACCTCTGAATCCATTGCTGCACAGAATGCCTCGAAATGGCTTTCGTACAACTTGCTGAAGCGGTTGAGATAACCGGGGACAGTATACTGTGCATGTGTTTCTTGCAGCTCCTCAAATACAACGCTGCACTCTTCCATAAACTGCACATTTATCGCGTTAGCTGCTCTGTATGGCCAGAAATAATACCTTGAGTCTGGCTGGAGTGAGCTTTTGATGAGGGATGTCGAACGAGTAGAGAACGAGTTCTTCGGGAAGAAGGGAAGTGCTTGCTCCCTGAAGCTAGGTTAGTCGCACTTCCGATAATTGATGGCAGGGGCGGGGAGGTGGGGGGAGGTGTTACGATGAAGGACGATTGTGAGCGGGCGTTGACGAGTTTCTCTGTTATCCAGGCTTGACCCTGAGAGAGGAGTGGATGGAGCGTGCTCCTGAACGTGCGCCCGCGGACATTGAGCTGATGCAGGCCTCCTAGGGGGACTGGGGCTCCTTCTATGGGCACTTCATTGAGTGTCGTCTCGTCTGCTGCTGCAGCTGCTGTAGAGTGAGCCGATTCCTGCTGCTCTACCGTGAAGAAGGACGAGGACGGCATCGCCTTTCTTTTACTTTCTCAAATGGCGAACAACACGCAAATCGTATGGTGGTTTTTGCAGACGCGAACAGAGTGGAGCGTTGTGATTGGCTTGTTGATCCCTCGCAGCCAAAACTTGGGAGAAGGGTTAGGGTGTCGTTCTCAAACTCTGTCCCCCACTCTCTCTCTCGTGTCGTTCGGCAGGCTGAACGATGGCGTCTTCGCCAGGAGTCTCATCAGCTGCTCCTCCTCTTCCTCCTCCTAAGGACGAGACGACGATGACTCCCCCGCCTCTTCCTCTTCTTTCCTCCCTCCCAAAGTTCATGCCCCCGGTGACTCTCACCTCGCCAGCACCCCATCCCTACCTCCCCTTCCAACCCAGCAAATCACAGTTTATCATCGCCCCTTCTCCCGTGCAGGAAACCCTTGTTGGACAACACACAGTTTCCCAGACTCTTCCAGCTCTCTCCAAGACTGGAGATGGAGACATGGCAACCCCCAAACCGAAGAACATCCTGGCTGCCGCAAAGGCCGGCAACCTGGAATGGGTGGAACGCTATTCTGCCGCCGGACAGACCGAAATAGCCGACAACATGGGCGAGGTACGCTATTTCGCATTACTAGATTATCCTGTGCAACACACAGCTAACTCGCTATATGATAGACTGCCCTTCTGAAAGCATGTGAACTGGGATATATCCGCATCGTCCAATACTTGGTCCGGACTGCAAACGCCGACGTATCCCACGCAGACACAGACGGCTGGACAGCTCTTCACAACGCATCTGCCCGAGGGTACCTTCTTTGCAACCTATTTGACCTTCAAATTAGGCTAACCCCGTTCTCTTGTCTAGGCATGTCGAAATTGTCCGACTGTTACTGACGTCAGCTAAAGTGAACATCAACGCGCAAAGTCACTCCACCGGATACACCCCTCTGAGTAAGACTTTCCCCAACTGTGATATGAGGCCAACTGTAGTGACTGCGGCGAGCAGGAGCCATAAGGCTGTTCTGGATCTACTGATCACTGCTCCAGATATCGATCTCTTCATCAAAAACCTTCAACACGAATCAGTATATGATATCGCCGCCGAAAAGGGGGATCTCGTCACATGCGAGCTTATCGAACGCTACGAGCGTGCGCAGTGGATCAAACGTCATCCAAATCGTACCAGACCCCTTTTTCTTCGAGCATCCTCCTGGACTTTGGCTGATCTCCTCATGATACAGAGCAATATGATGGTAGCACACTGCATACGGTCATTCCCTGCATTGTTACTGAAAATGCACGAGTCAATCCCCGGACTCGCCTCCCTGATCCCCGCGCCTTGACGAGCACTGTCGACCCTCCCCAGTACACTCCGTCCAGAAAGCAAGACATTTCTCTCCCTCACCCGAAGGGGACATCTTCCAAATGGATTTGGATCTCGAAATGGACAGTCTCCCACGACCAGATAGCGACCGACCCCGATGGTTGGCGTTATGCCCAGCGCTGGGATACTCCCAAGGATGAATGGGTTTTGAATCCCGCGGATCTTAGCCCAATCTCCAGATCCGGTCTCGTATCCCGCAGAACGTGGGTTCGAATAATGAAATACTGCCCTGCTCAGCACGGTTATGTTGCCGACGTGGACAGTTCGGAAAACGAGACGCTCGACAACGTACCCCCTACCTCATCCGAGCCACTTGAAACGAGAGCCGTCACCCGACCTCGTATTCAGCCGTCAAGGACAAGTTCTATGGGCGCCCGCCTTGTTGGTTTGGTGGCTGGGAATTCAAAAGGCAAGTGACTTTACCAGCATTTATCTTTATTATCTTTCATGGCATTAGTTAATCATGTACCTTAGATCTAGAAGAATCAGAAGGTACCGATATCACATCTGAAGTCGTCGATGAAAGTGAAAACGACGAAATCTTCTCGAATCGTGCGCTCAGTATGACTACAACCACACCAGCGTCGTCCCTACATGAGGGCGTCGATGAAAATCAATATGGGCTATCATCGGATGCCGACGAATATGCTCCCGACTCGCAACAAACGCAAGCAGCACACGGGCACCGACCAAGTCAGTCCAACTCACACTCCTCTCAGTACCCTCGCCGTATCGCCATCGGAGAGGGGGGAATAGCGCAGGGCTCCTCTACTTCCAGGCAGCATTTTGGCAGCAGCCGAGGCTCAGGAGGGGGTAACGACGGTAGGAACCCGGAGCAGAACAACAACATATGGGAACCCGACGAAAGCGTCATTGCATGCCGAGTTTGTAATCGACGATTTACTGCCTTTGTTCGCCGTCATCATTGCAGGTATTCTTACAAATCCGTTCTCGGCTAATATTGTCCCAGATTCTGTGGCAAAGTCGTCTGTTACAGATGTTCATCCTCTCGTCATCCTATACCTCCCGAGAGAGTCGTCGCAAACCCGGTCTCGAATGGCAGCGACGATGGCTTCGAATACCCTCGCTTACATCGAGTCTGCGATACCTGTGTTCCTGTCGTCTTGAATTTGGCAGCAGCCGAGCTACTAGTTTCCTCATCGAGTCCACCAGTTGGATCTCTCGGCTTCCCATCCTCGAGCGCTTCGCAGGTGCAAAACGTCGAAACACAAGATTATACGGGCTCGGAACTTGAAGATCGATTCTTAATTGAGTGCCCTGTCTGTCGTAGTGATCTTCGTCTATTCGGGGATGAGGATCTCCGAGCTATACATGTCGCAACTTGTTTAGAGGGACACACCGCAAGTCCCTCGTTCAATGGGGGGTCGAGGCATCTGGGTATCGACCATGTTCCAACATTGCGTGCTGATCAACCTAGTGTATCGTTTGCAAGCAGGAAGTCCTTTGATTGGGACTGAATGCGTAATCTGTTTCGAGGAGTTTGAGGCATCCCCTTCCATACACTTCAGACCTAATCCCCAGGTCGACGACAAGATATCCAGGACTGAATGTTTGTGCAATTTTCATCGGCGTTGTTTTCGTGACTGGATGAGGGTCGGCAATGGTTGCCCTGT
>Ga0335073_10002166_pt1 | contig 26852 bp, 20 predicted proteins | sample Lox_Sample_22_FD_207093 | JGI IMG/M metagenome (GOLD analysis project Ga0335073, IMG submission 207093) | Soil microbial communities from Loxahatchee National Wildlife Refuge, Florida, United States - Lox_Sample_2.2 | ecosystem: Environmental > Terrestrial > Soil > Wetlands | place: USA...
GCGCGGCCGGGGCGAGCAGCAGCGGCGCGGCCGGGGCGAGCAGCAGCGGCGACACGGCCGGGACGAGCAGCACCGCCGGCCAGGGAACGGCGAGCACGGACGGCGCGGCAGCGGCCAGCGCGGCAATTCCCGGTACGACGACCACGGCAGCGCCCGCAGACAGCAAGACTTCGGCGCCCCAGCATCGGCCAAGCGCCTCGGCACCGGCCGCCGCCGCGCACGCGCACGCGCCCCGGTCCGTGCCAACGATTCCGGGCGCCCCGCCAGCAGCCAGCGCCTCCGGCGTGTCCGATGACGCGGCGATTCCCGGGACTGCGGCGCCAGCGCGTGGCGACGCACCGGCGGTCCGGCATGACGTGAAGCCGGCAAGGAGTGCTCACGCCGACCATGACAGCAAGCCGGCTGCTAAGACCGTCGTGGACGCCGCCGTGCCGGGGATCGGCACGGTCTCCGAGCCGGCCGCCACGGCGCAAGCCACGACGGCGGGCGCGGCGGCGATCCCCGGAGTCGCGCAGCGGCATGCCACCGCGAGCACGTCGTACGGGCGCCACCTGCCTCCGCGGGACACCGCTCCGGTACGCGACACAGCCGCTCAGCAGGCTTTCATCGACGGGATCGCCCCGGGCGCCATTGCCACCCAGCAGAGGTACGGCATCCCGGCGGCGGTGACGATCGCGCAGGCGATCGACGAGTCTGGCTGGGGGCAGAGCCTGCTGGCTACCCAGGACAACAACCTGTTCGGCATCAAGGGCGACGGCCCGGCGGGCAGCGATTCGCAGCCGACGCAGGAGTACGAGAACGGCCAGTGGGTGACCATCAACGCGGCGTTCCGGGTGTACAGCAACGTCGCCCAGAGCATCGACGATCACGCCCAGCTGCTCGCGGCCAGTGGCTACTACACACGAGCCATGGCGGACCGCAGCAACCCGAACGAGTTCGCCAACGCGCTGACCGGCGTGTACGCCACGAATCCGAGTTACGGCGGCGACCTCATCCAGCTCATGCAGCAGTACGACCTGTACCGCTATGACGCTACGGCGACGGGGGCGGGAGGGGGCGCCGCCGCCCCGGCGGCTGCGGCCCACGCGAGCCACCCAGCGCACGAGGCCCGCGACAGCGACCCGGCCAAGCCCACCGACGCCATCGACCCGGCGAGCTCGACCGCAAAGCCGACGGAGCCGGCGCCGCAGCCATCGGTCCCCGGGCTCATGCCAACCGCCCCCGCCTCGCCCTCCCCAGCCCCCGCGCTGCCGGCGTCCCCAAGCCCGGACCAGCCCACGGGAACCACCGCCCCCACACCCGCGCCGACGGCGTCGGCTTCACCCGCACCCACCCCGACGCCGCCAGCGTCACCCCGCCCCGCCCGCACTCCCTCCACACCCCAGCCGTCTGAAGTGTGGTCGCCGGCGGCTGCTGGCATAGCCGCGAGCGACCACGTTCCGGGTCGGTCTCGCTCATCGTCCGCGGCGCAGGCGCACGTTTCGCAGACGCAGCAGGCGCACCCGTCGCTGGCGCACGCGTCGCACACGGCGCAGGCGCACGTTTCGCAGACGCAGCAGGCGCACCCGTCGCTGGCGCACGCGTCGCACACGGCGCAGGCGCAGGCGCACGCGTCGCGGGCGCCGGAGCCGGTGGTGTCGCCGACGTACGATGCCGGCTGGATCGCGGGTTCGGGACTCATCATGGGAGCGGGCCTGCGCGAGATGAGGCGGCGGAGCAGGCGCGGGCAGCAAGGCGATGCTCCCGAGCCCGACGAGCCTCTGGTTTCCACGACGATCTCGTCGACGCTGACCGCGTCCTTCAACCGGCCGGTCCCGCCGGAACGGCACGGGCCGACCGAGCCCGACCCGGACCGGCCACCGGTCCGCCGCTACCAGCAGCACCTGCCGGCCTCGGTCAAGAACGATTTCGTCGCGATGGCCAGGGGCCCGCTGCTGCACGGCGAGCTGCTGTACCGGGACATCGCGAGCAGCTTCGGCCTGAGCTGGGAGCTGCTCGCCGCGTGCGACTGGATGCAGTGTCACGCCCGGCCGCGTTACTCGCCCGTGCACGGCGAGAAGCTCGGGTCCCGCAACCACGACGGCAGCGTCTACTGGTCCCGGTCCGAGGCTCTCGGGCAATGCGCCAGGGACCTGGTCGACCTTGCGGACGCGGTGTACGGGATCGACCTGACCACCGAGCTCGAGCTGTCTGTCGCCGACCTCGCCAGGGTCTTCGCCGCGTTCCGGTGGGGCGGGCTGCTCAAGCGGCACCGCACCTCGGCGATGGAATTCCCCTATTCGGTGGCAGGGCTGACCGTTCAGCACCTGAATATGCGCTGGCCCGGCATTGGCGACCCGAATACGCCGGACAAGCAGGGAACACGATTCCGCAAGCCATTTGGGGCGGTTCCTATCGTGCTGAGCCTGCATTACCCGGCCACTGTCTAGTCACGCGCACGTCGAACGGGAAGAAGGTGGAACGGTGACTCGTCTTGTGCTCTTTGTGGTGAGCATTCTGACCGGCGGCAGGCCGGGGCAGCGGGGACTGGCCTGGCAGCAGGCCGGCGGCTCATACGGCAGCAGCCCGGTCATCCCGCGCACCGAGCCGGACGGTGTGGACAGGCCCGGACCTGGCGGCTGGCCGGACCGGCCAGGCGACCCGGCACGGCCCGAGCCGGAACCCGACCGCCGCGCCTATGCCCGGCCGCCCCGGCGGCGCCGCGTCCCGCGCTGGGCCAAGTGGGCGGCCGTCATCGCGGCCGGGCTGGTCTTCCGCAAGGCGATCGCGTCCGTGGCGCTGGTCGCGCTGTCGGCCGCGCTGCACGTCGTCGGCGTCAACGTTCACCTGCCCAGCATCAAGTTCGGCTGGCCCTGGCAGGCGAGCACAAGCGTGATCACCACCAAGACGACGAACACCGACCTGGGCCCGTGGGTACTGCAGAAGATCGAGGGGATCTCCAAGCCGGCGCTCGGCCGCGTCACGTTCAACTTCCTGTTCACGCACAAGGTGTCAAAGAACATCGGGCCGTGGCCGTGCTGGTACGCGAGCACGTTCTACGCGGTCGGGTATGCCTCCGCCACCGTGGACCTGAACCCAGGCCCCACCTGGTGGGCGCCTGCCACGGGCCACTACGCGCTGCGGGTGCTGACCCGGCCTGCCGGCGGGAAGCCGGGAAGCGTGAGCGTGACCATGGTGCTGCCGCAGCCTCAGCTTCCGCAGACCGTCCACGACGTATCGATCGACAACCTCCCGTCAAAGCCGGTGGCAACGCAGCACAGCTGGACTTACCCGGGATTCGGCTGTGGCGTTCTGCTGCGACCGCAATTTGCCGAGTCGGTGCTTTATGCGCAGGCGCAGCAATTGGCGTTCTACAAGGCGACGCACGCACCGCAGGTAACCCGTCCACTGATTAGCGCCGCCGAGACGGAGGCGGCACGGACGATCAGGGACAACTTCATCCAGCCGACCGTGAACGCATTTGGCTACACGCTGGACAGTTTCGCGATCACCTGGGCCAAGGGCTGACAAGCTCTATGATCTGGGTAGATTGCGAGCAAAAACGGCACCTCGGCTGCCATCTTCATGGACGAGGCAGCACCGCGGCCGGCTCGGTGTCCAGAGAGGGTGCGGTCGGGAGTGAGCCTGCGCATCGCCGTGGTCGGGGGCGGCATCGGCGGCCTGGCCACCGCGGCGTTCCTGCATCGCGCGGGCCTCACCGCGACCGTGTACGAGCAGGCCGACGAGATCTCCGAGATCGGCGCTGGGCTGGTCGTGGCGCCGAACGCGGTGCGCCTGCTCCGGCGGCTCGGCCGCTTCGAATTGTTCCGCGAGACGGCCGTGCCCCTGGAGGTGGGCTGGGAGTTCCGCCGCTGGCAGGACGGGCGCGTGCTGTTCTCGCAGAGCATGGGCGCGGAATGCGAACGGCTGTACGGCGAATGGTGCTACACCGCGCATCGGGCCGACCTGCTCGGCGCGCTGCTCTCGGCTGTGCCAGAGCCGGGGCCGCAGCTAAGCGCGCGCTGCGTGGGGGCCCGCCATCGCGGCGGCGGGGTCGAGCTCAGCTTTGCCGACGGCTCGACGGTCACCGCGGATGTCGTGATCGGCGCCGACGGCACGCACTCGGTGGTGCGCGATGCCGTGCTGAACGCGGAGGCTCCGGCGTCGCCGCGGTTCTCCGGCGTGTGCGCGTACCGGTGCCTGATCCCGGCCGACCGGGCGCCGACGTTCGCGCTGCGCCCGGTGCAGACGCTGTGGCTCGGGCCCGGTCACCACTTCGTGCACTACCCGATCTCGGCGGGCCGGTACGTCAACGTGGTCGCTTTCGCCCCGGCGCGCGACTGGCGGCTCGAGTCGTGGACGGCCGAGGGCCGGATCGAGGACCTGCGGGCCGAGTTCGCTGGCTGGGACCCGCGGCTGGACAGCCTGGTGGCGGCCGCCGACCGGACTGGCCGGTGGGCGCTGCTGGACCGCGAGGCGCTCCCTCGCTGGACCCGCGGGCCGATCGCCGTGACCGGCGACGCCGCCCATCCGATGTTCCCGTTCCTCGGGCAGGGGGCCGCACAGGCGATCGAGGACGCGGCCGTTCTGGCCGGCTGCCTGGCCGCGGATCCCGGCGACCCAGCGGCCGCGCTGCGCCGCTATGAGAAGCTGCGCAAGCAGCGCGCCACCCGAGTCCAGCAGGCCAGCGGCGCCCGGCTGCACGCCAACCACCTGCCCGACGGGCCGGAGCAGCTCGCCAGGGACGAGGCGTTCTCGGGCCAGGACCCGCTGGCGTTCAACGGCTGGATCTATGGACACGACCCGGAGCTGGCTGTGCTGGAGCCGATCCGGCGACGGCGTCGCGTTAAGGCCACTAAGGCTGTACCACGACCTTGACGGGGTCGCCGTCGCGCTCGGCGACCACGCGCAGGGCCTCGGCTATGTCCTTCAGCGGGAAGTGATGGGTGACCATCTCGGCGCCACGGATCTTGCCCTGGGCGGCGAGCGCGACCGCGCGCTTGACGTTGTTGCCGCCCTCGCCGCGGGAGGTATGGATGCTGATGTCGTTGCGCACGATCGCGGACAGGTCGATCGTGACCGGGCCGGGGTAGAACGCGACGATCACGATCTTGCCGCCGCGCTTGGTGGCCTGCGCGCACTGCTGCGGTGCGTCGAGTCCGCCGGAGCACTCGATCGTCATGTCGGCGCCCGCGCCGCCGGTGAGCCCGAGCACGGCCCGCACCGGGTCGGTCTCGCGCGCGTTCACCACGTGGTCGGCGCCGAGCCTGCGGCCGAGCTCGAGCCGGGACGGGCGGGTGCCGACGAGAATAACCTGGTTCGCGCCGAGCGCCTTGAGCACCTGCACCGTGGTCAGCCCGACCGGCCCGGGCCCGAACACCGCCACGTCGAGCCCGGCAACGTAGCCACCGGCGACGTCGAGCCCGTACAGGCCGGTGCCCGCCGTGCTGATCAGCACCGCGTCCTCGAAGGCCAGCGACGGCGGCAGCCGGTACAGCGAGCCGACGTGGTGCACCGCGTACTCAGCGAACCCGCCGTCCGCCGTCATGCCCGTGGCCCGGTGCCCCTTGGCGCGGTCACCGTAGTTCAGGCACGCCGTGTACTTGCCGATCAGGCAGTTGTCGCAGCGCCCGCAGCCGCGGTGGGCTTCGATGCACACGCGATCGCCGGGGGCGAACTCGTCCACGCGGCTGCCGGTCGCGGCCACCGTTCCGGTCCACTCGTGCCCCGGCGTGTACTCGCCGAACGGCGGCGTCTGCGGGAAGTACCCGCCGTAGATCTTCAGGTCGGTGCCGCACATGCCGCACATCGCGACCCTGACCAGGACCTCGTCCGGTCCTGGCCACGGGACCGGCCGGTCGACGACGCGGATGTCGCCGGGGCCGAACAGCACCGCCGCGCGCATCGACTCCGGGATCTGCGGGCGGCCTCCCGGATCGACAGCTGCCGTGGGCTCGCCGGTCATGGTGGGCTCCTCTCGCTGGCCTGCCCCCATGGTGAGTCTTCTGGCAGTATTTGACCAGAAACGCAGCTGCTTCGGCGGCATGACGAAGCGCTCTGGCCAGATGCTTCGTGATGCTCTCGCACACCAGGTTCGCCATGGGTAACGTTCGCAACCACCTGAATGATTTGATGGGAGTTGCTCTGAAATGAACGACCCTGTCACCGGTCACGAGCTTAATGAACGCCGCGACCGTTATTACATGGACCAGCAAGTCGGAGCGTACAGCATTGTTCTTAGTATCGCTTTAGGCGTGGCTGGGCTGGCTGCCGCCAGCCTGTTCTCGGTTTCCCCGGCCGATCGCCCGTATCGGGTAATGTTCTGGACCCTGTGGGCACTATCTCTTGCTGCAGTCGCCATAGCGTATTCGGGAATGACCGTAAACGTTTTTGCGCTGCCAAACAGGATTCCCGATCCTCTGGACATATTCTCGCCGTTCATAATGGCGCTGCTGGAGTTCACGCTCTTCGCCGTGCTCACCCGCCCACTAACTGATCAGGTATCACCGCGGTCAGTCATAGCCCTCTGGTTCGGGTGCTTTGCGACCTTCAGTTGCCTGGCATCCCTAGTTATAACCAGAATCAGGTGGCTATTCGTGCACGCCACGTATGAGTCGGCGCTCGACGAGCCGATAACGGAAGTCATCCGCAAGCTGCACGATGAGCGCCGGGGTGCCATGATGTGTTCGATAATTGGGATCATAGCCGCCGCGCTCATCGCGTCGGCAACCGCCGTGCCACTCTATGTGTCTTACATCTTTGCGGGGATAATGGCAGCGGCTTTCATAACTGGCTTCCTCAGTCATAGCAAGCAAAGAAAAGCACTGGAGTCCGGGCTTGACAAGACCAGGCTTATCGGTGTGACCCGCATCAGCGGCAGTGCACCGCCCCAGCGGGGAGCACAGCCGGCGCGGCGAAAGTAAGGGCGCGAATGGTCAGGCCAACTCCGCCGGACCCGGACCCGCGCCTTGCTTCAGCGCGTCAAGGAAGCTCGCCGCCCAGTGCGTCACGTCGTTCTCGAACACCCGGCGCCGCATCGACCGCATCCGCCGCCTCGTCTCCTGAGGTGACATCGTCACCGCGTGCACGATCGCGTCCTTCATGCCGTCGATGTCGTGCGGGTTGACCAGGAGCGCGCCGATGAGCTCGTCGGACGCGCCGGTGAACTCGCTCAGCACCAGCGCGCCGTTCTCATCGTTGCGGCAGGCGACGAACTCCTTGGCGACGAGGTTCATGCCGTCGCGCAGCGCGGTCACCAGCATCACGTCCGTGGCCAGGTAGAGCGCCGCCATCTCCTCACGCGGGTAGGACTGATGCAGGTAGTTCACGGGTGGCGGGCTGTCCAGCTCGCCGTGCTGCCCGTTGATCCGGCCCACCGTGGTCTCGACCTCGTCGCGGAGCACGCGGTAGTGCTCGACGCGCTCCCGGCTGGGGCTCGCCACCTGGACCAGCACAGATCCCGGCGCCGCGAGCCGTCCCTCGTCGAGGAGCTCGCCGTAGGCGTTGAGGCGGTGCAGGATCCCCTTGGTGTAGTCGAGCCGGTCGACGCCGAGCAGGATCACCTCGGGGTCGCCCAGCGCCTGGCGGATCTCCTTTGACCGGGCCCGCACGTCCTCGCGGCCCGCGAGTTCGCTGTAGGACGTCGAATCGATCGAGACAGGGAACGCGGCGGCGTGCACCTCCCGCGCCTGCCGGACCTGGAGTGCGCGGCCGGCGTGCGGCGCCTCCGGCGCCCCGGGGGTCTCGGGCTCCTCAGACGGTTCCCTGGTCGGAGGGGCAAGGTCGATCGGGACCCGGACCAGCGACCCCCTCGTGGTCATCCCGGCGGCCCGGCGGCACGCTCGCTGGAAGTTCGATGCGTCGGCCGTGCGCTGGAAGCCCAGCAGGTCGGAGCCGAGCAGGCCAACGACGATCTGACGGCGCCAGGGCAGCTGGGCGAAGATCTCGTAGCCGGGGAACGGGATGTGGTTGAAGAAGCCGATGCGCACGTCGGGGCGGAGCGCGCGCAGCATGCCGGGGACGAGCTGCAGCTGGTAGTCGTTGACCCACACGGTCGCGCCGGCCGCCGCCTGCCCGGCGGCCACCCCGGCGAAGCGCCGGTTGATGGTCACGTAGGCGTCCCACCACGGCCGGCGGAACTCGGCCGGCACGATCACGTCGTGGTACAGCGGCCACAGCGTGGTGTTGCAGAAGCCTTCGTAGAAGTCACGCACCTCGTCGGCGGACAGGCCCACGGTCACCAGGTGCATGCCGTCGGCGTCGAACGGCTCCGGGGCGTCGTCCGCGGACCCGGTCCAGCCGACCCATGCGCCGTTCGCCTCGCGCATGACCGGCTCGAGCGCGGTGACCAAGCCGCCGGGGCTGCGGCGCCACTGGCCTCTGCCGGGTTCGGGATCGTCGACCCGGTCGACCGGAAGACGGCTAGCGACCACTACGAAGTCGTAGTCCCCGGCCGGCTGACGCGTCTTCCCGGCGTCGGCCGCCGCCTCGGAATCGGCGACACTCCTGGTCACGGACATCGCCTTTCACCCTATCGGGTGCCGAAATACCGGGCGCGGGCAGCGGGCGCGCCACGGGCCGTGCATGACAAAGCGCGGGGGGACGGTGTCCCCCCGCGCTTTGCTGCCTAGATCTCAGGCCCCTAGATCAGCTGGCCTTCCTGATGATCAGCGGTTGCATCCTCGGCGTGCCGATCCCCGTGGCCTCGTCGTATCCCGGTGTGGTCGGGAAGAAGCCGTTGTTGAGGGTGGTCTGGCCCGCGCCGGTGATGTCGTGGAAGTACAGACTGGGGTCGGTCTGCAGCAACCGGTACACCATCGGGTTGAAGTTGCCGCTGCGGTGACCCTGGAAGCTGTCACGGTCGGCGGCGATGCCTGACCACAGCGGGGACGACAGGCTCGTCCCGCCGATGCCGAACCAGCCAGGAGTCGGCTGGGTGGCGCTGAACGTCCCGCAGACGCTGCCCGGCGTCTTCTTGTTTCCGGTGCAGTACTCCGCGTACGGCGTGTACTGGTCTGCGTCCGCCGAGATGTCCGGTACCTGCCGGCATCGCGTGCCCCTGGTGGCGAACGCGCACTGGGTGGTGCCGTTGCCGGTGGTGACGAAGGAGTTGATCACGCCCGGTCCGGCCTGGTACCACGGCCTGCCCCAGAAGGAGCTGGATCCGCCGCCGCCCGCGCCGGTGCTGTTGCACCAGAACAGACCGGAGTCCGGGTCCGCCGTCGTGCCGCCCTCGTTCGCGTCCTCGTTGCAGAGGCTGTCGACGTTCCAGACGCTCTCCACGCCCCTCGGGTAGGCCGGGTGCGTGTTGGTGCCGGGGTTGTCGGTCTGCAGCGACGTGCCGCCCACGCTGGTCACCCAGGGCTGCGACTCGGGGTCGTCAACCGCGATCGTCTGCGGTGTCGTACCGCAGTCGAACGCGCCGTCGTCGCCCGCTGACGCGAACATGCTCTGGCCCTGCGTCGCCATCTGCTCGAACACAATGTCCTCGGCCTTGGCCATGGCCCCGCCGAGCTGGCTCTCGCACTCGCCCCAGCTGGAGCTCACCGAGGCCGCGCTGTCGTCGTTGGCGATCTTGGTGTATTCGGCGAGCTCGGTCTGGCCGGTCTCGTCGTCGGGGGCGTTGTACACGAGGATGTGCGCCGCGTCCGGGGCGATCGAGAGCTGCTGCTCGATGTCGGCGTCGACCTCGATGTCGCCGAAGTAACCCTGGTTGCCCGGCTGGCAGGTGTCACCCTTCGGGCACTTCGGGTGCAGCGGGCCGCCGTCCACGTTCACGTTCTCCAGCGGCGGGGTGAACTTGTTGCCGTAGAAGAAGTGCGCCCAGTGGCTGATGTCGGACGTCTGGTACGCCGAGAGCTCGAACACGGCCAGCGTGACGCCCTTGCCCTTGCCCTTGGCGCCCACGGAGGGGGCGTCGTAGATCGAGTTGGTCTGCTTCGGTGTGAGGCCGCTGCAGGACGGCCCGTCACCGAAACCCGTCGGGAAACCCGTGCCGCTGTTGAAGAAGGCGAACAGCTGCGCGTCGGTCGGATAGCCGGTCTCGCAGGCCTTGCTGGCCGCCGCCGCTGGCTTGCCCGACGGGCGCCTCGTGGTCGTCGCGCGCTGGACCATGTCGTGCTCGCGCACGGCGCTGTTGAGCCCGAGCACGCCAAGCACGTTCGAGGCGATCGAGGCGGGCAGCCTTGCCGCGGAGGAGTTGGCGTAGAAGCGCGTCCCCCGGTAGCCCCGGTACCTGCTGAAGCTGGTGTCGAAGGCCGCGGCGACCCGCTGGCTGGAGCCGGTGGCGCTGACCAGGAAGGGAGATCCCGAGTTGGTGATCGTCAGGCCTTCGGAGGTCAGGTAGTGCTGCACCGCCGCGGTGGTCGAGGCGGCGGGCCCGAAGCGCTTGTCGAACTGCCCCTTGGTCAGCCACTTCTCGTATCTGCCGCTGCCCGGGGTGTAGAGGTTCTTCAGCAGCGCCTGCAGCCCTGTGGTGTTCCGTGCCGCCAAGGCGACCGAAACCGTCATCTGGGAGCTGCTGAAGCTCCCGGTCTTGGTGGCACCCTTGGTGGCCGGGTTCGCGGTGAGCGCGACCATGTGCGGGCCCGGTGTCGCTGCCGACGCTGAGGCCGCAAACGCGCCCGTCATCGCCGTTACTGCCAGCCCTAGCACGGCGATCGCGGCGCCGCGGATAGGACGATGAATCAGGCGCATGCAAGCCCTCCTCGGCTTCATGACAAGTCCTTGCAGGTGTCTGGCCCGGCGATCGGCGCTCGCGGCCGACCAGGGCAGCGCAGCGCGGTCTGTGAGGGTGCGCTGCAACGCAGACCGACGGAATGTACCGCGGCTAAGCCTGATTTAGATGGAACAGCCTGTCAAGAAGCGAAAATTGTTACCAGCGTGACATTTTTGATCACCTTTTATGATCTTGATTGACACGCGCCGATGCTGGGGTGGGCGTGGCGTGCCGGCGTGCGGTGAAGAGGCCATGAAGGGGAAGAGGAGGTCTGTGGCGGGTAGTTGGCGGGCGGCCGGCCCGCAGGGGAGGATCGGAACGTGACCGCCTCCGGGCTGCCTGCCACGCCGTTCTCGCCGCACACCGCGTGGGACCGAGGCCGCCAGACGCCGCTGCGCCAGTTCCTGCGCACCGAGACCGGCAGCGCCGCGGTTTTGCTGGCCGCCACGATCGCCGCGCTGGTGTGGGCGAACGCTGACCCCTCCTCGTACCGGGCGTGCTGGGGGACCGTGCTGTCGGTCCGGATCGGCGGCGCTGGCCTCGAAGACGACCTGCACGGCTGGGTCAACTCCGGGCTGATGGCGTTCTTCTTCCTGGTCGCCGGGCTCGAGGCGCGCCGCGAGTTCGACATGGGTGAGCTGCGGGAACGGCGGCGGCTGTCACTCCCGGTAGTGGTCGGGATTGGCGGGATGGTCGTTCCGATCGCTATTTACCTGGCCATCAACGCGGGCCATCCGACGGCCGCCGGCTGGGGCACGGCGATGTCCACCGACACCGCGTTCGCCCTCGGCATGCTGGCGCTGGTCGGCTCCGGCCTGCCCGACCGGGTGCGCACCTACTTGCTCACGTTCGCGATCGTCGACGACGTGGTCGGGATCGTGGTCATCGCCACGGTCTACAGCACACACATCGACCTGACCGCGCTCGCGCTCGGAGTGTGCCTGCTCGCCGTGGCCGTCGTGGCCCGCGCCTGGCGGATTCGGTACGGCGCGCTCTACGTCCTACTCGGCGCGGCGGCGTGGGTCGCGTTCTTCAAGTCCGGCGTCGACCCGATCCTGGTCGGCCTGATCATGGGCCTGATCGCGGCGGCGCACCCGGCCACACGCAGCGACCTGGAGCGGGCGTCGGAGGTGTTCCGGCTGTTCCGCGAGCAGCCCACCCCCGACCTGGCGCGGTCGGCGCGCGAGGGGGTGCGGACCGCGCTCTCCCCCAACGACCGGATGCAGCAGCTCTTCCACCCTTGGACGAGCTATCTCATCGTGCCGCTGTTCGCGCTGGCCAACGCCGGAATCACGGTCAACGCCAGCTTCCTGGCCCGGGCCTACACCGCGCCGGTCACGCTCGGGATTCTGGTTGGCTACGTGGTCGGCAAGCCGGTCGGCACCGTCTGCGCGGCCTGGCTGCTCACCACGCTCAGCCGCGGGCGGATCCGGCCGCCCATCGGCTGGGCCGCCGTGACCGCGGCCGGCGCGATCGCCGGCATCGGCTTCATCGTCTCGCTGCTGATCGCGTCGCTTGCGTTCCACGGTGAGGTGCTGGCCGAGGCCAAGGTCGGCATCCTGTCCGGCGCGCTGTGCGCGTCCGCGCTCACCTGGGTGGTGGTCCGGCTGACCGCGCTGCTGCCGAAGCGGCTGCGGGTGCGCGCGCTGCTCGGCACCGCCGACACGGTGATCGACCTCGCGGTACCGGTTGATCCGCGCCGTGACCACGTTCGTGGCCCGGCCAAGGCGCCGGTCACGGTGGTCGAGTACGGCGACTTCGAGTGCCCCTACTGCGGGGAGGCGGAGCCGGCCATCCGGGAGATGCTCGCCGACTCCGGCGACGTCCGCTACATCTGGCGGCACCTGCCGCTCAACGATGTGCACCCGCACGCGCAGCTCGCTGCCGAGGGCTCCGAGGCCGCGGCGGCCCAGGGCAAGTTCTGGGAGATGCACGACCAGCTGCTCGAGCACCAGGGCGCGCTCAATGCCGAGGACCTGATCGGGTACGCGGGCGAGCTCGGCCTGGATGCCGCGCGGTTCGCCCGCGACCTGGGTAACGACGTCGGCGCCGCCAGGATCAACGAGGATGTGGACTCGGCCGACCTCAGCGGGGTGTCCGGCACGCCGACGTTCTTCATCAACGGCAAGCGCCACCACGGCGCCTACAACCTGGGCGAGCTGTCCGACGCGGTGCGGGCCGCCCGGGCGCGCTTCCTGATCAGCCAGGCCAGCCGCGCCAAGGCCGGCTGACGCCAACGGAACCTGAAGATGCCTCCGCGCCGAGGAAGCCGCGCATCCAAGGGACTAGCCGGTGATGAAAACGGCCGAGAGGGCGAGCTTTTCATGATCGTGGTAGCTGGCGAGCGTATAGCGGCGTATGGCAAATCCGAAAAGATCGCAATTTGCGAACCCACCCAGCGCCTGGTCATGGGGTGGGCGACTGACCTTCCGACCGCACGGCCTGGTTCCACTAGGCGATGATGTCGGCCGCCCCACGACTACGACAAGGCCAAGGCACCAGGCTGACGGGAACTCGCAGCGGCATGAGCAGGACAGTCGCACCCAGGCAGCCAGGCGCAACCGGGCGGTGGCCACCGCTCGTCCTCCTGCCCGAGCAAGTACCCAGAAAGATCACCAAAGTGGCTTTATCCCTTGCCTAACGTCTACTGCTGTAGCAATCTTGGTTACCTCAGCATAAGCATCGGCTCAGAGGCCGGGGGGGCCGTGGAGCTTGCCTATCTTCTCGCTGCCTTGGTAGCTGCCCCTTCGTTGCTGCTCGCACTCCATGGGTACCGGTCGGTTGGCGGGAGCCTCAAAGAGGCCGCACGAGCAGTGGCGCGAGTCGTTACAACTGCCTCCACCTATGCGCAACGACTGCAGGAAAGGCGCGCCAGAGCGACCATAGTAATCGCTTTGGCCCCAGCACAGAGCAAGAACCCAGTGAGTTGGCTACTGGTGGCAGAAACGGCAGATGCAGTTGTAAGCCAGCCTCTGCAGCTGATCCACCCCAGTGCGCCTACAACAAAGGTCGATTTCCCGCTGGAGCATGTCAGCCCCAAGAAAGTCCAGCTCAGGGTCGCTGTGTACGATTCTGCCACTCTTGCACCGCTAGCGATCTTGACCACCGTCGTTCCGGCAGTTTCGATCTTTCGCCGACTACTGAAGTTCGGTCTGGAGTGGATCCGGTCTTTGAGGGGGAGAACATGACGACGACCGTCTTTGCCGCCCCACGCGACCCACTGGCCGCTAATCCCACGGTTGCTTTCCTTGCACCGCGGAATGACCAGTATCGGATTCACATTATTGACGCGTCAGTTGGAAGCAACGTGCAAGAAGACTTGCACCTGTCCAGGAACGATCTCGGCAAGATCTCGAGGGATCTCCTCCAACGGTGGCAGGAAGAAATCGGTAGAGAGAGCAGTGATTCGTACGCTCTTCAGCGCAGTCTTCATCAATCTCAGAACGACCTGGAAAACCAACTCGTCGAATTTGCCTCTGCCGGCAATCGCGCATTGCGCGAAATCCTAAAAGGATTTGACAGCGGGCAAGTCACCGGCTCCTATTTTGCATCCCTACTGGCCAAACTGCTCAGCCGTGACGCTCCTGAGATGTCACTTGCCGTAATTTCTGACCTAAGCCCTCCCCTGCCTTGGCGAATGCTCTACGCCGATCCGGATGCGTTCGACCGCGAGATAACTTTCGACGAGTCACCAGCGAACATTAAGCCGAATGGTTTCTTCGGCCTGGCTGGAATGATTGGCGAAGCTCCCGGGAGTATTCCGGGTCAAGCGGCCGCTGGTACCACGGTGCCCATCGGAGTGTATCAAGGTATGCGAACAAGTGCTGGAGGAGTGCAGGACGTGCAGGCCATCTTCGCCGGGAATAACGGCTTCGAAGTACTGGACGCGATGAATAAGAAGGACCTGAGACGGTACCTTCGAGGAGATTCGGCGGCCTTAATATATTTGTTCTGTCACGGTAAGTTCCGGCCTGTTACTGGTGGCGAGCCAATGCAGCTGCTTGCTATTCAGAGAAACGAGGAGTTCTCGGCCGGCTACCTTCAGCTAAAGCAACTAACAACTCAGCCTATCGCCTTCATTAATGCATGCCAGGGCGGAGTGTACGGTGGCACATATGACGACGACTTCGTAACCGAGTTGAGTAAAAATGGAGCGTCGGGAACACTCGCTCCTCTGGTGGATATGCCCGTACGTTTCGGCGGACCGTTTGGCACCGCCGTCCTTCATATGCTCGCCGACGGATCCACGCTGGCCGAAGCCTGTCTGGAGGCCAGCCGCAAGATGTATCGAGAACAGAACAACCTGCTTGGGTTGGCTTACTCAAGCACCAACGGATTCAGCTCTCGTCTTTCCCAACGTCGATAGGAGCGGCAGCGATGGTAAGTGAGGCGTCGGAAAAGGGCCGATCTATTCAAACGGTGAAGGATCTGACGGCGTCCGCGCTCGGAGTTGTCATACTCGCGGCCTTTGCAGTATTCATCGTTTACTTGCTTCGGAACCTCAATCTGGCGGAAGCTCAATGGGCAAGGGCAATCTTTCTGTTCGGAGGAGTTGAGGCGGTCGCCTTTGCGGCGGCTGGTTACTTCTTCGGCACGCAGGTCCAACGAGGCAGGGTTGAGGCAGCCCGATCAGAGGCAGACGCGGCGACACAGGTGGCAGACGCGGCAAATGAGACGGCGAAGTCTGAACGCCGTGCGTCGACAGTGCTTGCGACGGGAGTAGTAGAGCAGTTTGGGCGCGCGGATGGCGGCGGGCTGATGAGTGATCAGTCACCCGCTGCAGCTACCCTTGTTGCCCAGGCAAAGGCACTGTTGGAGCGTCCTTAGCCTCGGCCTTTCGCCAGTGACTGGCAGAAGCCCCTGTGTGCGCACCAGCTACCACGATCCTGGGGCGGAGCTTCGACACCAAGATCAAACCTGGGCGTTGATCATGTGCGAGCGCTAAGCGCGGGGCATGGGGGTCGCCGGGGCGCCCGAGGGCCGCCCCGGCGACGATTAGGTGGCCGGGCTGCCGGTGTCGGGAACGGGCCCGGTGTGCGCGGGCCCGGTGTGCGCGGGCCCGGTGTGCGCGGGCCCGGTGTGCGCGGGCCCGGTGTGCGCGTGCCCGGTGTCCTGGCCCGGCATGACGCCGCCGTCCGGCCCGTCGCCCTGCTGGGCGGGCGCGGCGAGCGTCTTGGGCTCCGGGGCGCCCTGGCCGAACGCGGGCCAGTCCGGGCCGGCCTGGTCGGCGGCGGGCTGCGACGGGCGGGGTGGCTCGGGCACGGCCGCGTGCGGCGTCATCAGCATCCAGGCGCACGAAGCGATCATCGCGACGACAAACGCGCAGAAGATCCAGAACACCGGGGTCAGGCCGTTGCTGATCGTGAGCCCGGCCGCGGACGCCTCCGCCGGGGAGATCCCGAACAACGTGGGCGAGGTGGTCTCGCCGACCGCGATCAGTGCCGAGATCGCCTGGGCGACCATCGGGATGATGGCTCCGGCCAGCAGCGCCGCGCCGTACCGGATCGGCCGCCACAGCGCGGCCATGACCACCACGGCGGCCAGCGCCACCATCACGGCCACGTCGCCGACGATCACGGGGGCCGGGTTCGCGAAGGCGTTGCCCGCGGTGATGGACTCCGACGATCCTGACGCGGCCCGCAGCACGTAGCTGTCCCATGACGGGGCGAACGCGACCGCCGCGCCGAGCGCGGCCAGCATCAGCATGACAACCGGCCCGACCTCGTCACCGTGCGGCTTTGCCGGGGCGCCCATCGGCGCGCCGGCCGGCCTGAGCCGGAAGGCGAGCGCCGAGCCCGCCGCGCTGGCGAGCCAGCCCACCAGGCCGAGCACCAGGCCCGCGCCCATGACGTGGGCGCCGCCGGCGATCGCCTCGCCAGCGTCGGCAAAGAACAGGCCGAACGTGACCGCGCTGACCCCGAGCCCGAGTAGCGCGCCTACGCGCATGCGGCGGCCGCCCTTCAGGACGAGTACCGCGCTCGCCGCCCAGCCGGCCAGGTAGATCAGGTGCGGCACCAGGTCGGCCGGCGACGAGGCGAGGCTGCTTCCGCCGAGGTAGGCCGGGAACAGGCCGGCGATCCCGCACACGATGCCGAGGCCGAGCAGGGCGACGGCCGCAAGGACGGCGCGCTGGCTCGCGCCGGAGGCCGGGGCAGCCTCCTGGCCCACGGGCACGATCGAGCCGGGCGCCTCGACGGACGTGAACCTGGACCAGGCGCCCGACCAGCCCTCGGGCGTGTCGGGCCACCACTCCACGGGCTCTGACTGGGGCGCCCCCAAACGCCAGATCCCGTAGAAGTGCTCTCCTCGTCCGATCTCGAACCCCTTGCCCCGGTGCGAGATGGTCACGTTCTCACGCAAGGTACCTGTCCTCCAAGCTCAGTTCACCCCGTCGTGACCACGAGCCTAGGAACCAGATCTGTGCGTCGGCTGGACGGTCCCTGAAGCGTTCCTGATGCCTCGGCTCGTCAGACGGGGGCCACCCCGATCAGGCCGTTCCTGGTGACCAGCGCCGCCAGCTCCGGCTCGCCGAGGCCGTCGGTGCCGGCCGGCCGCCGGGGCAGCACCATATACCGCGCCTCCGCGCTCGCGTCCCAGACGCTGATGGCCACGCGGGGATCGAGCTCGAACCCGAACTCGCGCAGGACCGAGCGCGGGTCACGCACCACCCTCGAGCGGTAGGCCTCGCTCTTGTACCACGTTGGTGACGGGCCGAGCAGGGCGAGCGGATAGCACGAGCACAGCGTGCAGACGATCACGTTGTGGCTGTCCGCGGTGTTCTGCACCACCCTGAGCTGCTGCTCCTGGAGCCCGCCGCCCATGGACAGGCCGAGTTCAGGCAGAGCAGCGTTGGCATCCGCCAGCAGCCGCTGCCGGAACCCGTCGTCCAGCCAGGCCCGCGCGACCAGCCGGGCGCCGTTGGCTGGCGAGGCCCGCGCAAGAAACGCGCCCAGCGCCCGGTCCAGCTGCCCGGCATCGATCAGGCCGCGCTGCTCCAGCAGGCCTTCGAGCCGCCGCAGCCTGGCGGCCGGCCCCTGCGAAGGTCCGGCATGATCCGCGCTCATTCGCTGCTCCTCCCCTTGGCGCGGCTCTCGGCGGCCGCGGGCCGGAGATAGCTCTCCCAGAGGTCGATGGTCACCGTGTGGTCGCCCTCGCCGAACAGATCCCCGGCGGCGAAGGAGACCGCATAGACGGGCTCGGGCTCCGCGGCGAGTCCCCTGGCGCTGCGGTCGGGCAGCGGATGGCGGCCGAGCAGGCCCGTGACCGTCCCGACGGCCCCGCGCGCGTACCGCGGCAGCCGGGTGTGGTGCGGCGGGTCCACCCGCGTCGCGCGGACCCTGTCGCCGACGCGGAACAGCTCAGCCATCGGCCAGGTCCTCCTCGCTCACGATGCCCCGTTCCGCCAGCAGCATCGTGATGGCCCGCAGCCACCGCTCGTAGTACGACGACGCCAGGTACTCCCCGGCCGGTATCCGCTCAACGGCGTCCCGGAATTCGTCGAGGTTGTACACGCCTCGGCCGATGAGCGCGCTGTTGATGGCGAACACGTGCGCCTCCCAGTCGGCATGGAAGGGCGGCTCGTCCTGCTCCTGCCACACCGCGGGGAAACCCTGCATGCCCCCGACGTCGTTGATCCGGGCCAAGACACCTCCCGCGGTCGTTACCTCGCCTAACCTACCTACCCGGCGCCGGCCGGCCTGCCAATCGGTAACTAGGGGGTCTAGTCACCCGCATAGGCCATATGGGTCATATACGGGGCTAACGTGGAACTCGCGAGGACTACCCTGAACGCCACAGAACCCTTACCCGCGCGAGGTTCTGGACCCAGTGTCCGGTTTGTTGCCCTGATAGCCCGGCTGCGCTATTCACCGGAATTCGCCTGCGCTGCGCTAAACGTCCCTGCCACGCTGCCGCATGAGAAAACGTCAGGCCCGGTGAGAGGCGCAGGTTGCCGAGTAGCGGGGCGCAGTTCCGAAGTAAGGCGGGTTTGTGAGGTCAGGAACACGGCCGAGCAAGGGCAGGAAGAGCAGTAAGGGGCGGCACAAGCGGCCCTCACAGGTCCAGAAGGTAGCCAAGCGGGCCGGCATGGCCGCCCCGGCCATCGCGGTATCGGGCGCACTCGCCGCCGCACCCCAGCTTCTCGCGGCCGCTCCGGCCGCCGCGGCCGCCCAGGCGGCCACCCAGGCCACGCACACCACGCAGGCCACCGCCGCGAGCCTGGACTCGGTGCAGCAACAGGCCGATCAGGCGCAGCGGATGTACACGGTCCGTTCCGGCGACACGCTGTCCGGGCTCGCGCAGCGGTTCTACCGCCACGCCAGCGACTGGGTTTACCTGGCCCACGTCAACAAGTCCACGATCAGCAACCCGAACCTGATCATCACCGGTGAGCAGATAGCGGTGCCCACCGACCCGCCGGCCTCCGTCAGGAACGGCACCTATGCGGCCAAGCACGCCAAGGCCACCTCCAGCTCCACCACCGAGCTCCACGCGACCAACACGGCCGACACGACCTCGACCTCAGCCACGCCGAGCAGCTCCAGCAGCGTGACCGCGCAGGTGCAGCAGGACGTCGCAAACGGCAACAACCTGCTGGCGATCGGGCAGTTCCTGGTGGGGAACGGCTACTCGAAAGCCGCGGCCGCGGGCATCGCCTCCTGCATCGACGGCGAGTCCGAAGGCAACCCGGAGTCGGTCGGTGACGGCGGCGGCGGCCTGATCGGCTGGACACCGCTCAGCTCGGCCCAGCCCAACGCGAACGTCATCACGGGCAACGTCGGGCAGGACATGCTGACCCAGCTCAACGACATCCTGTTCTACAACTCCAACGAGATCGGCCAGTCCGCGGTCAACCAGCTCAACAGCATCAGCGACCCGGTCGCGGCCGCCGACTTCTACTCCCAGAACTTCGAACGGCCCGCCGTGACGGACAGCGACGTCGTCCCGTCCGTGGCCCAGCAGATCTTCTCGGACCTGGGGGGCTGACGCCGCCTCACGCAACCGGCAGCAGCCGGGCCAAGAATCCCAGCCCCGGGACATCCCGCCAACCGCTCCCCCTGCGGCTAGCCACCTAGCGGGTGTCCCGGGGCTGGTTCTTACCCCTGAACCTCGCTGACCGCCACCCACCGCCGCTGGGCCGCCGAGATCTCCATGGCGTCACAGACCGCCTGCACACCCGCCGCCTCGCGAAAGCCGGGCGCCCAAGGTTCCTCCGGAAACCCTTCAAGCATGTCGGCGACCTGGTTCGCGAAGCTCGCGCCGTACCCGATGCCCTGGCCGATGGGCCACCACTGCGCCGCGTACGGGTGCGTCGGGTGCTCGGCGCGGATACGCCGCATCCCGTACAGGCCGGGGTCGTCGCCGCCGTCGCCGTACCAGAGCTCGTTCAGGCGCGCGTAGTCGAACGCCAGCGTCCCCTGGCTGCCGTTGAACTCGACAGTGAAGTCACACGGCCGGCGGACCGCTGAGCGCGCCATCTCCACCGTGCCTCGCGCGCCGGAGGCGAAGCGGACCAGGGCCGACGACGCGTCGTCGACCGTGACCGGCCCGGTGCCGCCGTCGGGCAGCTGCCGCTCGGTGATGAACGTCTCGGACTGCGCGCAGACATCGCTGATCGGCCCAGCCATCCACGCGGCCATGTCGAGCAGGTGACTGCCCAGGTCGGCGATGGTCGTGCCGCCCATCGCCCGGTCAAACCGCCAGTCGTAGGGCGTCGCCGGGTCGGTGAACTCGTCCGACAGCCAGCGCCCGCGCCACAGCCGGACCTCGCCGATCGCGCCGTCGGCGATCATCCGCCGCATCAGCGCCACCGCGGGCAGCCGCCGGTAGTTGAAGCCCACCGCGTTGTGCACGCCCGCGGACTCCACGGCCGTCACCGCGTCCATGGCCTGTGAATACGACGTGGCCAGCGGCTTCTCGCAGAAGACGGCCTTGCCGGCCGCCGCTGCCGCCTGCGCGATCTCGGCGTGGGTTCCCGGCGGGGTGCAGATGTCCACGAGGTCGACGTCGGCGCGCCCGACCAGGGCCCGCCAGTCGGTGGTGTGGTCGGGGACGCCGCAGGCCTGCGCCACCCGGGCGACCGCGTCCGCGTCACGCCCGGACATCACGGTGACCACCGGAGACGCCGGGAGGCTGCGCAGCAGCGGCGCCACCCGGTAACCGTGGCAGTGCGCCCTGCCCATCACGCCGTAGCCGACGATCCCCACGCGCAGGACGGGCGGGGCGGGCGGGAAGGGCCGGGCGGCCGGGGAGGGCCGGGCGGCCGGGGAGGGCGGGAAGGGCCGGGAGGGCGGGGCGGGCGGGAAGGGCGGGGGGGACAATGTGCCGCTCACGCCGGCGTCCGCGTGCCCACGCCCGCGAGCGCCGGGATGGCCGCGCTGACCTGCTCCGCGGCCCGCAGCGCGGCAACGGCGTCGTCCGCCGTGGCCCCGGAGAAGCCGCTTGCGGAGCCGCCGCTGGCGACGGCGGCGAAGCCCTCGGCCTGCCGCAGCAGCGCCTCGAGCTGGGCGCGTTCCCCGTCGGCCGGGTCGAGGAAGTCGCACCGGATCGTCCCGCCGGTGCCGAACACCTCGGCCCGCGCCATGTCCCCGGCCGGATGGTGCCGGCCAAGGGAGATGAAGCCGGCAGTGCCGCCGGACAGCGCCGCGATGATCTGCGCGCTGTCCACGTCGCCGGTGACCTCCGGGTCGCTGATCAGCTCCGCGGCCACCGCTTTGACGTCGGTGATGTCCTGGCCGGTCAGCCACCGCAGCTGGTCGAACTCGTGCACGCCCATGTCGATCGCGATGCCGCCGCTGTGCGCCCGGAACGCGGCCGCCGGCGGCCCCTCGTCCCACTGGTAGCAGGTCACCAGGTGGATGCCGCCCAGCTCGCCCGCTGCGATCCGGTCCCGCGCCGCCCGGAGTGCGGGGACGTACCGCCGCCAGTATGCGACCTGCAGCAGCACCCCCGACGCCGCAGCGGTCTGCGAAGCGGAGCGCGCCTGTCCGGAACTAAGCCCGCACGGCTTCTCGCACAGGATCGGCAGGCCGTGCGCGGCCACCTCGCCGATGAGCCGGACGTGCTGGTCGCTGGGGGCGGCGATGAGGACCCCGTCGAGCTCGGAGCGGTCCAGCATCTCGGACACACTCGCGTGCAGCGGCAGGCCCGCGTCCGCCAGGTCGGCCCGCGTCTGCTCCGACGGCTCCGCCACCGCCGCGACCGCGACGACCCCGGAACCCGCGATCGCCCGCAGGTGGGTGCGGCCCATGCGGCCCGCGCCCACCAGCCCCAGCCGGAACGCGGCCACGTCACAGCCCCCGGGCGGACAGGTATGCGCGGTTGTCGCGCTGGTCCTTCGCGGCCCGGGCGAAGCGCGCGGCCGTGTGGGGGAAGATGTCCTGCTCGACCACCAGCCAGCCCTGGAAGCCGATGCTGTGCAGGCCGTCGAGCACGGCCTGGACGTCGAGGTCGCCGTGACCGAGCGCGCAGAACGCCTCCCGCGACCAGATGTCGGTCGCCGGGCCCCCATCGTCGATGATGCTCTGCATCACCGAGCGGGTGCCGTCCTTCAGGTGCACGTGGTTGATCCGCGCGCTCCAGTCGGTCAGCGCCGCCACCGCGTCGCCGCCTCCCATCATCATGTGCCCGGTTTCCAGGCAGAGCCCGATGTCCGACACCTCGAGCACGCGCCCGATTTCCCAGGGCGCCTCGACGTTGGTCCCGGTCTCCGGGTGGAACGTGGGCTCGTAGCCGCGGTCCCGGCAGCGGGCCACCACCATGGCAAGGCCCTGCCCGAACCGCTTCCACGCGTCCGCGTCCAGGCCGACGGACAGGTCCGTGGCCGACCGGCCAGGCCGACTCCGGCGCGCGTCGTTGCCGTTGTCGGCGAGGGTGGGCCGCGGCGGCGGCCCGGCCACGTACGGCCGGACCGCGTCGAACGTGTCGAGCAGCGCGTCGAGTTCCGGCAGCATCTGCTCGAGCGCGTCGTGGTCGGTGTACGGCAGCTCCAGGTACCCGCCCGCCAGGCCGAGCGCGCGCTCCGCGAGCAGCTCACCGAGCTTTTCCCCGCTGCCGAGGTAGCCGACGGGGCCGAGGTCGATGCCCGCGTAACCGGCCTCGGCGACCTGGTCGAGCACGCTCAGCCCGCTCGGGACGTTCGGGTCATGGCCCACCGTGACCTCGAACGCACCGTAGCTGACCGGCGCGTTCGCGACGCTTATTCCCTGCGGCGGGGCAGAGCTTCCGTCACTCACGCTTGGTCCTCCTGATCCGTCCCTGCGCCCAGGCTGGTCGGCTTATCGACCGGCCCTCCCCGGCGGTAGCTTTCGATGATCGCCTGGCAGAGCGCGATGTCCTTGAGCCCGTCGAGGCCCGAGGTGACCGGCTCGGTCCCGTTGGCGACGCAGTCGTGGAACGCGACGAGCTCGCGCTTGAACCCGCTCTCGTAGGAGACGGTCTCCTCGGTGCGCCAGGACCTGGCCGTCCCCGCGTCCCCGCCCTCGGTCTCCAGCAGCGTGGGCTCGCTGCGCAGAAACGGCGAGGGGAAGGCCAGCCGCACCCGGGCCTCCGGCCCGTACAGCGCGAACTCCATCTGGTAGCGCGCGATGCCGGGCAGGTCGATCCAGTGGATGGCCACCGGGAGATCGCCGAACCGCAGCATTGCCGTGAGGCTGCTGTCGCGCAGGTCGACGTAGTCGAGCCGGTCCGGCTCGCCGAGCAGGCCGCGGACGGTGTTCAGCTCGTGAACCAGGGTGTCGAGGAGCACCATGTGATAAGTGCGGCGCTCGAACTCGCTAGCGTCGCCGAGCGCGCCGGTGATGCTGGCCTCGGTGTCCGCGCGCAGCAGGTCGACGACGTCGGCCGGCGGCGGCACCGGCGGCAGCAGCCGGTAGTGCTCGATGTACGGCCGGAACGGCGACTCGAACGTGGTGACCCGGAAAAGCCGCGGCTCCGTGACCTCGCCAGCCACCTTCTGAAACCGCGCATACGCGGGGTCGTATCGCTTGGGGTACGCGACCATGAGCGTCACCCCGGCCCGCCGGGCGGCTTCAACCATCGCCTGCCCCTCGGGCACCGAGAAGCACATCGGCTTCTCCACCAGGACGTGCATCCCGGCCTGCGCCGCCGCCACCGCGATCGGGGCGTGGCTGCCCGAGGTCAGCACCAGGACCGCGTCCAGCGGCTGACGGAGCATTTCCCGCCAGTCCGAGAACACCGAGGGCACACCGTACCGCTCGGCGCAGGCCCTCGCGTTCTCGGCGACGATGTCGCACACCGCGGCGACCTCGTAGGAATCGGCCAGTTCCTCCAGGTAGTGCAAGTGCATCACCTGGGCGATCACCCCGGTGCCCACCACGCCGACCCGCAGCCGCTTGGTCACGCGGCCACCTCCCTTGACGCGTCGATGGCGGCCCGCAGCAGCCGCGCGGCCTCGGGCACGCCCACCTCGGGGGGCGTGAACGGGTCCTCGTGCTCGATCGAGATCACCTCGGCCCTGGAGTCCGCCATCGCCAGCAGCAGGGCCGTCCACCAGGCCAGATCATGCCCGCGGCCCGGAATGGCGAAAGTCCACGGCATCTTCTCGGCCGGGCTCGGCCAGCGCCGGTCGAGCAGCCCGTTCAGGGCCAGGCTCTCCTCGTGGAACACCGTGTCCTTGCCGTGCGCATGGCCCACCCGGCCGCCGAGCCGCGCGGCCACCTTGTGCCCGTCCATGCCCATCCAGAAGAAGTGGCTCGGGTCGAGGTTCGCGGCTATCGAGGCGCCGAGTGCGGCTACCCGCTCGAAAGTCTCAACATTGAACGCTGACGTCCCGGGGTGAATCTCGAGACAGACGAGAAGATCGGGGTTCTCGGCCCTGGCAAACTCCGCGAGCTCGCTCCAGTAGGGCTCGATCTGCTGCCGCCACTGCCGCTCGTACACGTCCTCCAGGTACGGCAGCCAGCCGCCCGCGCCGAAGTGCGGTACCCGGTCACCCGGCGCCGCCGCCGGGCACCCTGCCATGGCCACCACCCGGCTCGAGTCCAGCAGGGTGGCCAGCCGGATCGCGTTACGGAGGTCCTCGTCGTGCTGGCGGGCAAGGTCCTCGTCGGGGTGCAGCGGGTTACCCCACGCGTTCAGCGCGTCGAGCCGCAGGCCGTGGCGAGCGATCTGCTCCAGCCAGGCCCCCCTGGCCTGCGGGCTGGCCAGCAGCGCCGCCACGTCGCAGTGCGGGTGCGGCGCGTATCCGCCGGCACCGACCTCGATGTCGGTTACCTCGGGCGCCTCCCGCCGCAGCCAGCCGAGCACGTCATCGAGCGGCCGGTCAACGAAGGCTTCGAGCACCACACCGATCCGCAGTGCGCTGTTTTCAGGCATGTTCCTTTCATCCCCGTCGTCGGCATCGGTGTGTGGCGCCGCCCGCTGTGCTCAGGTCCTGGCCTCCCGGCTCGGCACGAAGCCGCCGCGTATGAGGCGCTCGGAGATGGCGCCGAGCAGTGCGGTCGGCGCGGCGTTGATGAGCGGTGGCGCTGTGAGACCCGGCTGAGGGCCGGACGAGGTGATCAGCACCAGCGGAACCCAGACATCGGTTCACCTCACCGACCATTCCCCTCGGCCGTTGCTTGATCGGCTACATTGCCGGACGCTCGTGAAGTATGTCAATACCTTCTGACATTTTCCAGGCATGCGCCCACTGGCCCGGGAAGGCTTCGGCTAGCCGGTGCGGAGACTGGTGGTGAACGCGTAACGGGAGGCGCGGTAGACATGCTGGCCGAACTCGACCGGGCGGCCGCCACTGTCGAACGCGACCCGCTCCATGGTGAGCAGGGCCGTTCCGCGAGCCTCGTCCAGCGCCCGCGCTTCCGCCGCCGAAGCGGTCTTGGCGCTCATCCGCTGGGTGGCCGAGCTGAGCCGGATGCCGGACGCCCGCAGCAACTCATACAGGCCGTGCTGGGCGAGCATGTCGTTGCTGAGGTGAACGAGGGCCGCAGGCAGGTAGTTGTGCAGCAGCGCAATAGGCTCGCCATCTGCGAGCCTGATGCGTTCCAGCGATACCACCAAGTCGCCCTCGGCGAGCCGCAGCGCCTCCGCCACGGCCTCGCTGGCGTGCGTGACCTCGTTGCGCAGAACCTGGGTTGTCGGCGCCTTCCCGGCGCTCGCCAGGTCGTCATGGAGGCTGGTCAGCTCGACGTCGCGGTTGATCTTCTCCTTGGTCACGACGGTGCCGTAGCCGCGCTTGCGCTCGACAAGACCCTTGTCGGCGAGATAGAGGAAGGCCGCCCGGACGGTGGGCCGCGAAAGCCCGAGATCGTGCGCGAGCTGCACCTCGTTCTCGAGCCTGACCCCCGGCAGCAGGGCGCCGGACCGGATGGCCGCCTCGAAGTGCAGGGCAAGCTGGAAGTACAGCGGGACCGGGCTGCTGCGGTCGACGCTGATGGTCTGGGCAGGACTCAAGCTCGGCACAACCCCATCGGGCTTGTCAGTAGGCGCTTGTATCGGCGCCGAGGATACATGCACAGGCTAGAGGAACATCGGACTGCAACCAAGATAGTTTGTCAGGACAATCTCTTGACTGGCTCGCATGACCAAGCCTTAGATAGCTCTAGCCCGCGTCGCGCGGCGCCGGATGCCGCCAGGCGGGACGGCCGGGCAGTGGTCGGCGGCGCGCCACGTGGCGGGCTGCGCGCCGGGGGCCGGGACAGGCCCGGGACGGGAGCTGGGCCAGTGGCAGATGCTGTGCCAGACCACAGCGAGGCGCGCGGCCTTGCGGCGCAGCCTCGAGGCGGCGCGGCGGCGCTCGAGGTTCTCACCATGGGCCGCGTGGGCGTCGACCTCTACCCGCTCCAGATCGGCCGGTCCCTGGCTGAGGTGGAGACCTTCGGCAAGTACCTCGGCGGCAGCCCGACAAACGTCGCCGTGGCGGCCGCCCGCTACGGCCGCCGTGCCGCGGTGATCACGCGCACCGGTGCCGACCCGTTCGGCGCCTTCATCCATCAGGCGCTGCGCGGCTACAGCGTGGACGACAGATACGTGACCGCCGTCGCCGGGCTGCCGACCCCGGTCACGTTCTGTGAGATCTTTCCCCCGGACGACTTCCCGCTGTACTTTTACCGCTACCCCAAGGCACCCGATCTCGAGATCAGGGCCGAGGAGCTTGACCAGGCCGCGATCAGCGAGGCTGACCTGTTCTGGGTGACCG
>Ga0335073_10002167_pt1 | contig 26849 bp, 17 predicted proteins | sample Lox_Sample_22_FD_207093 | JGI IMG/M metagenome (GOLD analysis project Ga0335073, IMG submission 207093) | Soil microbial communities from Loxahatchee National Wildlife Refuge, Florida, United States - Lox_Sample_2.2 | ecosystem: Environmental > Terrestrial > Soil > Wetlands | place: USA...
CCTCTCCTTTCAATCCACTACTGGGCTGCTACGATCTGACCCGGCCAACTCCCTCGGGAAACGATGGCTGTCCAGCCTCCGCCAGCGGGTTGTTCGGTTTCAACGGCCACACCGACGTAAAGGAACTCGCTTTATATGTTGAAGACAACATCACCAAGGGGAACTGGGCGCTGAACCTGGGCCTGCGTGGAGATCTCTATAACGGCCTCTCCACCCACAAGGAGGCCGAGCCGCGGCTGGGAGTCGCCTATAACATCAAGCGATCAAATACCGTGCTTCGGGCGTCGTATGCCCGGACACTTGAAACGCCTTTCAATGAGAATCTTATTCTCTCCTCTGAAGGGTGTGGCAATCCGGTCTTGAATCCTTTACTGCTCTGTGCGACTTCGGGAATCACTCCTTTGAGTCCCGGTTGGCGCAACGAGTTCCACGTTGGAATCCAGCAGGCTTTTGGCCGGTATGTGGTTTTCTCGGGCGAGTACATCTGGAAATACACACACAATGCATATGACTTCAGCGTGTTAGGGAGCACACCGGTTACTTTCCCGATTGAGTGGGACCGCTCGAAAATTCCGGGCTACGCCGGCCGGGTGAGCGTCCCGACCATCCACGGGTTTTCGGCGTTGATGGTTTTTTCCAGCGTGGCGGCGCGCTTCTTCGCCCCGCAGATCGGCGGAGCGGGAGCTTCTCCTACCGCGCCGGGAGGCGTTTTCCGCATCGATCACGACGAAAAGTTCAATCAGACTACGCACATCCAATATCAGCCCTGGAAGCGCGGACCCTGGGTCGGGTTCAACTGGCGCTATGACAGCGGGCTGGTTGCCGGCTCGGTGCCCTGCGCGGGCGGCGAGTCCTGCAACAATGGTCCCCTCGGCAGCGCCACCCTGGTCGACACTTCGGTGATCAGTGCCGACCAGCAATTCCAGGCCGGGCTGTTCTGCGGCTCGCTTCGCGCAACCCCAACCCACCCTCTGCCCACTCCTTGTCCGGCTTCGCAATTCGGATCCTCGCTGATCACGATTCCGGCTCCGGGAACCGAAAACGACGATCACAATCCGCCGCGCATCGCACCGCGTCACCTGTTCGATCTGGCCGTGGGGCATGACAATCTCTTCAACGGAGACAAGTACAAAGTGAGCCTGCAGTTGACGGCCATCAACATCACCAACAAGTACGCACTCTACAACTTCCTTTCCACTTTCAGCGGCACGCACTACGTTTCGCCGCGGGCGCTGACGGCGGAGCTTGGCTTCCATTTCTGACAGCCGAACTGGACAGGCTGATCGGGCAGGATGATGCGGGCCGAACGATTTGAGTCGACGCTACTCGGGCAGGCCCATCCGCCGTACCAGGTTGGCATAGCGGGGATCGGAGCGGACGGAGTCAAGCGCGGGATAGCGAATGCAGAACATCACTTCGGAGTCGCCTTGGGCGAAGGCCTTCTCGAGACGTGCGAAAACAGTGTCGCGGTCGCCCAAAATCGCAAAGGCTACGGCGATGGCAGAGACGTCGTCGGATTCGGCCGGCGCGGCCAGGGTCAGTTGGCTGTAGCCTTTGGCGTCCGGAGTCCAGGAACCCTGAACGGGGATGAATCTCAAGAATTCGCTCTCCGCTTCCGCGAAGCGGCCCATGCTCGCATAGAGCTGTGACAACTTGTAATGCGCCGGCCCGAACGTGGGGTCGCGCTCCAGAGTCGTTGTAAACGCCGCCAGCGATTCGGGATAGCGGTGTGCCATCATGAGCGTAGTAGCGTAATTGGTGTTGACGATGGAAGACAGCGGATCCAGCGACAACGCGGTGCGGAACTCCTGCAGCGCCTCGTCGAAGCGCTTCTCCGGCGCAAGCAGGCTAAACGCGTAAAAGTAGTGCGCGGTGGCATTGTTTGGATTGAGTTGGATGGCGCGCCGAAACTCCGGTTCCGCTTCGTTCCATTTCCACTGCATGGCCAGCGCGGCGGCGCGTGCGTTGTGGGCCTCGGGAAGCGAGTCGTCCAATTGCAGCGCCTTGCGGGTGGCATCGTCGGCCAGCAGCCGCGATTGCTCCGGCGTGATGCCGATGCCGTAGCTTGAAGCGACGTTGTAGGTATCGGCCAACCCGGTGTAGGCCAGGGCATAATTGGGATCCGCAGTGATCGCCCGCTGAAACAGATCGATACTTTTTTTCAAACCCTCGGGCGTCCGCCCATACCAGAGCTGTCGGCCCTCCAGATAGAGTCGGTAGGCCTCCGGGTTGGTGGTTCCCGCACGTCCTACCCTTTGCTGTTCATTGCCGTTCAGTTCGACGCGCAGATGGGTTGCAACGTCGTGGGTGATGTCGTTCTGCACTTCTGTGATGTCGGCCAGCTGGCGGTCATAATGCGACCCCCAGACTTCGCTGCCATCGGAGACGTTCATCAAATCGACCTCTACCGCCATGTGGTCGCTGTGCTGCAAGACCCGCCCGGTCAAAACAGCGCCTACCGCCAGCGACTGGCCGATCTGGCGCGGATCGTCCTCTTTGCCCTTGAAGCGGAAAACTGTGCTGCGCGCCATGACTTTTATGTGAGGCAGCTGCGAGAGCGCGCTGATCAGACTTTCGGTCAAGCCGTCGCTGAGATAGTCGTTTTTCGGATCCGTCGTCGCGTTAGCAAACGGCAACACAGCGATGGAGGTGATTTTGAGTGCCTCAGACTGAGCTTTCCACAGATAAAGCGAGATAGCTGTTGCTGCGACCACAACCACGGCGGCGCAGGCGGCAATCCATTTTGTACGGGAACGGCCGGATACCACCGCGACATCGGAGGACGAAGCCACCCCGGCAGATGATGCGCTCTCAACCATCGTCGCGGCGGACGTCCGTCCGGAATCGAAATCGCGCTTAAGGCGCGCCAAATCGCTGCGCATGTCTGCGGCTGTCTGGTAGCGGAGGTTGCGGTCTTTCTCCAGGGCTTTGTCGACGATTCGGGAAAGGTCTGCCGGCAGGTCCGGATTGAGGCGCGACACGGGCGTGGGCGCGGAGTCCAGAATCGCCTTGAAGATTTCGGCGGAGCTGTTCCCCCGAAACGGCAGCGTCCCAGTGGCCATTTCATAGAGAACCGCGCCGAACGAAAACAGATCAGTGCGCGCATCCAGTTCCTTCGCTCGCGCCTGCTCCGGAGACATGTAAGCAATGGTCCCAAGCGTAGAACCGGGACTGGTCAGGTGCTGCTCGTCGACCGTCATTGTGTTTCCGGAAGCCGCCTGGCTGGAAGAACCGAAGGCCTGCACCACCTTGGCCAGGCCGAAATCCAGCAGCTTGGCGTGACCCCGCTTGGTAACAAAAATATTGGCTGGCTTAATGTCGCGATGAGCGATGCCTTGCGCGTGGGCAGCATCCAAACCGTCGGCAACCTCAATGGCCAGCGACAACAGGGTTTCGCTATCGAGAGATTTGCTGGCAATAAGGTGTTTTAGAGTTACGCCATCGAGAAATTCCATGGCGATGAAGGACTGCTCGCCCTCCCTGCCGACTTCATAGATCGTGCAGATGTTGGGATGATTCAGGGCAGAGGCGGCGCGCGCCTCGCGGCGAAAACGCTCCAGCGCCTGCGCGTCCCGCGAAAGATCGTCAGGCAAGAACTTAAGGGCAACAAACCGGCCCAGTTCCGTATCTTCGGCCTTAAAGACCACTCCCATGCCACCCCCGCCCAGCTTTTCGACGATGCGATAGTGCGAGATGGTCCGGCCGATCATGCGAATACGGAAGCGTCGCTTCATCTTACGAACGTGTGGGCGGGCCGTCAACGAAGGCGGAGATCTGGATGTCTTTCGCCGTTTTCCTCGTAATCCACAGGACCGTTGTGACGTTCGTCACTGAACTGGGCAGGGCGTGCGGGTTACGTTGGGCCTCGTTTCCCGAATTCCTTCCGAGCAGACATTCGCAGGTGAACTCCCAGGGAGCCGCGGCATGTTCGGGAAAAAGTGCCGGTATCTGTCCTCCGTAGCCTCGCTGAGTCTGGTCCCCTGGCTATGGGTGCATGGGCAGAACCAGTCGGGTAACCTCGTCTCCCAAAGCGCGCTTGCGCCGCCGTTGTCGGCTGGACGCCGGCCGGAACCAATCTTTCAGCGCCGATTTCCGGTTCTTCCAGGATCTCCGGTCCAAACCGTACCTGCCAGCGTCGTTACCCTGGCGCAAATGGTTCGCGCTGCCGGGACCATATTCTCTGGCCGGGTTCTGTCGATCGCCCGCGAATCGGCATCGCCCAGCGCCCCCATAGAAACTGTCGCAGTGAGCTTTCAAGTCGAGCGCGCCCTCCGAGGGGCAGACACTGGGAAAAAACTGACCATGCGTGAGTGGGCTGGCGCCTGGGCCGGCGGGCAACGCTACCGCGCCGGCGAGCGCGTACTCTTGTTCTTGTATCCCCCGAGCAAGCTGGGCCTGACCAGCTGCGTGGCCGGCCCGATTGGGAGATTCACGGTAGACAGTCTCGGCCGCATCGTGTTGTCGGATGAGCACCTTGCGGTGTTCCGGGGTGATTTCGGCGGAAGAGCGCGCATCAGCCTCGATGAATTCGCGCAGGCCGTGCAGCACGCCGGCGGAGGGGAGCGGGTCCAGCCTTGACTGCCAGCAGCGTGGACGCGCCGAGTCCAATTGTTCATCGTTGCGTCCGGTTATTGTCGGTCACGCGGAGAAACCTGGGATTTCCCGCATGCCTGCTCCTCTTCCGGTTGGCGCTGGCGGTTGCTATGGTTGTTTTGATGGCGATGCTGGCGCGGGGCGGTGGCCCGCAATACATCGCCGGGTCGAGCTACTTCATCGCTTCCGCCATGGGCCAGCCTGTGACGTGGGCCCAGGGCCAGATCGACTACTACACCGACCAAGGCGATCTAAGTCCCATCCTGCCGAATACAAGCGCAAACGCCCTGGTTGCCGATGCTTTCAGCCAATGGACCTCGGTCCCGACCGCAGCCGTTACGGCCACGAACTCCGGCCAGCTTGCCGAGGACGTCAACGGCACAAACATCTCCGCTTCAGGGGGAATCATTGTTGCTCCGGCCGACATTGCACCCTCCGCTACCGGCAAGCCGGTCGGCATCGTCTTCGACTACGACGGCTCGGTTACCAGTGCGCTCCTGGGCGCCGGCGCCGGGGACTCGTCGCAGTGTTTCTGGAACGCCGCGTTCGGTGGCCCCGACAACTTCAGCGCCAACGCAAGTTTTCTGCATGCGCTGGTGGTGATCAACGGCCAGTGCGCACTGCAGTCATCGCAACTCATCGACGTCGAATACCGGCTGGTGCGGGTGCTCGGCCGCGTGCTGGGACTGGGGTGGTCGCAACTGAATCTGAACGTAATCACCGGCCACCCCACCCCCACTCCCGCCGATTTTGCGGGCTTCCCGGTCATGCACTTCATAGACCCGCCCACCTGCGTGCCGATCACCGCCTGTTACCCCAATCCCTATCAGCCTGCACCCGACGACGCAGCCGCCCTCTCACGCTTGTATCCGGCCGCAGGAGCCAACACGGCCCGCATTCACGGCTCGGTCTATTTCGTGGACAGTTCGAGCAACATCGCACAACCCATGCAGGGCGTAAACGTGGTGGCGCGTTGGATCGATCCTTCCACGGGCCAGCCTTCACGGCAGTTTGCGGCAAGTGCCGTCTCGGGGTTTCGCTTCACCGGCAACGCCGGCAATCCCATCACCGGCTTCAGCGATGCGCTCGGCACACCGTTTAGCCAGTTCGGTTCCAACGACCCGGCATTGGAAGGATTTTTCGATCTTGGGGGATTAACGATTCCTCAGGACTACACGACCGCGCAGTACCAGCTCACCGTTGAAGCGCTCGACCCCACGTGGTCCGCCGGAGTCGATCCTTATGGTCCCAATCAGGTTGCGCCGTCAGGAAGCTCGCAGCCGATCGTCATCACGGTCGCCGCCGGTGGCGATTTCGATCAGGACCTGGTGATGGCGGGCAGTGCGCAGCCGATTCCTCCATGGGCAGCGTCGGAAACCTGGGACTCGCCCGCCGCAGTGCCGCTCGGCGGCGATTGGGAAGGTTCGCTGAGCGGTTATGGAGATGTGGCGTACTTTTCCATTCCGGCGCAGGCCAACCGCACGCTTTCGATCGCGGTGACCGCGCTGGATGAAGCGGGAGCTGCAACCGAATCAAAAGCCGAGCCAGTCATTGGCATATGGACCGAGGGGGATCCTGTGGGGACGCCGCCGCCGGCGCTGACCACGTCGCCGTTTAACTCGGGAGCGGCTGCCGGCATGACCCGGCTCGATGCCGAGATTCTCAACTCGAATACATTCCTGATCGGAATCGCCGACCTGCGCGGCGATGGGCGGCCCGATTATCACTATCACGCCCACGTGCTCTACGGAGACTCGGTCGCCCCCGCCCGCCTGAGCGCAAACGGAGGAGCAGTCGCAATTCAGGGAGTGGGCTTTGAGCCCGGCCTGACCGTCAACATAGGAAACACCGCCGTGCCGTTGTTTGCGATCGACGCCGGCCAGATGTTGCTGGCCGTTCCTCCTCTCGGCGACGGATTACAGACTCTGACCATCAATGATCCGGACAGCGGTTCCTATTCGACAATGACGAATGTGCTGACCACAGGCGCAGCCGCAGGCGACAAGCTCATTTTGGTGCAGGGCTCAAACCCGCTGACCGCGGCGGGAACGCAGGCTCTGAATCCTGTGATTGTGAAAGTCGTAACCTCCGACGGCGTCACGCCGGTCGACGGCGCCACGATCGGCTGGAGTACGACGGCCGGCACGGCTCTTTCGGTCTGCAGCGGCGTCTCCGCCTGCACCTCTTTGACCGACGAAAGCGGAATGGCCTCAACCTGGCTCACGCCTGCGGCGGCGGGCACCGTGACGACCACCGCTACGCTGGCGCCGGGAGTCTTCAGCCCCGCGCAGTCCGTCACGGCCACACTGGCTGCTGTTTCATCGTCCTCGGCACTGGGAGTCACTCCCCAGAACCTGCTGGTCGCGCAGGGAGCCTCCGTGAGCGTGCCACTCACCGCACGCGTGGTCGGCGACAACGGAGCACCACAGAGCGGCGTCGCGGTCAATTTTCTGATCGACCAGGGAACAGCCTCACTGAGTGCTCCGAGTGCGACCAGCGACAGCAACGGCTACGCTACCGACACGCTTACCCTCACGAATTTCACCGGCGGTGTGCTGCTGAACGCCTGTGTTGCGCCCACGAATAATCCCTGCCAAACGATTACCGCCAACGCCATATCCACGTCTCTTCTGAACCTGCAGGAGGTCGAAGGCGCCGGCCAGGTTATCTCTGGAGAAACCTTCCAACCGCTGATCGTCCGGGTAACCGACTCCTCCACTCCGCCCAATCCTGTTCTGGGTGCGAGCGTCGTCTTCCAGTCAACGCTGATGCGGCCGGCGGCCGGCTCGACTTTAACCCCAGGTAGTGGCTCGCCGGCAAATCCCGCCGTGCCGGTGATTCTCGGCAGCAGTCAGTCGGTTGTCACTAGCGATGCCAACGGCCTGGCCAGCGTTCTGCCATCCGTAGCCGGGTTTGCTCCGCCCGTGGAAATCGCCCTCATGGTCTCAATCGGTGCGGATGCTCCGCTGCAGTACACTCTGGAAGCTCTGCCGGGTATTGCAGGCGGAACAACCGTGCCCGGAATCGGGCCGATGCCGCCATGGCCTATTGCGTTCGGTATCAAGAAGGTGGGAGGGCAACACGTCACCACGGTGAACCCCAGTCACCGGTAGCAACCTCGGGCTTGTCATCCCGAGCGGCATTCTGTGCCGCGAAGAGCCTGCCCTGACCCGCAGAGCAAAGGGACTTACGCGCCTCCAGACGAACCGCATACGTCCTTCGCTGCGCTCAGGATGACAAAGCTGAAAATGCACGCGGGCAGGAGTGCACGCGCCACACGGTCTAGCCCGTTACTTCGTCCACTGATCCACCCAGTCGTTCACCGTTTTGTACCAGAGCTGCGAATTCTGCGGCTTCAGCACCCAGTGGCCTTCGTCGGGAAAATACAGCATCTTCGAGGGCACGCCCAGCATTTGCAGTGTGGTGAAAAGCTGCAGGCCCTCGCTCAGGTCAAGCCGGTAGTCGAGCTGGCCATGGATTACCAGCGTGGGGGTCTTGAAATTCCGGGCCGAGTTCCGCGGAGACCACCTCTCGTACATCTCCGGGTTGGTGTAAGGAGTGCCTTTGAACTCCCAGTCGTTGAACCAGAGTTCTTCGGTGGTGCCCCAGGCCGACTCGGCGTTGAACATGCCGTCGTGGGTCACGATGCACTTGAAACGATTGGTGTGGCCGAGCACCCAGTTGGCCATGTAGCCGCCGTAACTCGCGCCCAGCGCGCACTCGCGGCTCTTGTCGATGAACGGATACGTCTGCTCGGCGTAGTCGAGCCCCTTCATCAGGTCTTCAAACGGAGCCCCGCCCCAGTCTCCGTTGATGGCGTCAATAAACTTCTGCCCGTAGCCGGTCGAGCCGTGAAAGTTGATCATGATGACGACGTACCCGCCGGGCGTCGCTGAAGTTGGCGCCGCAAACAGCTCGGGATTCCAGCGATAGCTCCAGTCGTCTCCCCATGAGCCTTCGGGCCCGCCGTGGATGAGGAACTTCACGGGATATTTCTTCGAGGCATCGAAGTTTGGTGGCTTGACGAGGAAGCCTTCGACCTTGTCGTTGTGGGAACCGGTGAACCAGAAGGGAACGAGGGGGGACATGGCGACTTGGGAGAGGAGGCCGTCGTTGAGGTGAGTCAGCTGTCTTGGTGGAGGAGGCGGAAGATCGCCGCACTCCCGGCACAGCCAGAAGGTGGAGATTTCATTAGGGGCCTGCAGCGACATCTCGGTAAACACGAGGTTGTCCCCGTCAGGAGTAACCGCAAGATCGTCGTTCGTGTATAGACGGAGTGTGGGGATGGGCTTCGCGTCCTGCAGACGAATACTATATATGGGAGACCCACCCTCTTCCTCTGTGGTGAAAAAAATTCCGGTCGAATGTCGCGACCAAATGAACGTTCCCACCCAGCGGTCGAAATCCTCCGTCAGATTCTTCTTCTCGCCCGTCTTGCGGTCGTAGAGCATAAGGCGGAAGCGGTCGCTCTCGTATCCCGGACGCTGCTGGGCGCGGTAGGCGATGTAGCGTCCATCGGGCGAATAAAGCGGCGACGAGTCGCTGGCCGGATTGTCGGCGGTGATGTTCTTGGTGTGGGCGAGAACCTCAGCCACGTAATCGCTTTGTGTAGCGACAGCCGCCCCCGGCTGTCGGGTCGAGCGCAGCTCGACTGGGTTCTGTCCGGCTTCGCCGGACCGGACAGCCGAGGCGGCTGTCCCTACTTCGACCGGGACGATCCACAGATCATTGTTGGTCGAAGCCGCGGGATTCTTGTCGTGATTCGAGGTGTAGCAAATTTCTTTTCCGTCGGGTGAGAAGGCGTAGTCGTCTTGCCCTCCGAGGGAAAAGACGGGGGCATCGTAGTCGCCGGGCGTGAGATCGCGGTAGGAGGGCTGCGCTTCCCGTGTAACGGCAAACTCGGGAGCCTCAGTTACGAAGATGTGTGTGCGCTTGCCTGCTTTGTAAGCGTTCCAGTGGCGATACAGCAAATGATCGAAGATCAGCGCCTTCACCCTCGACTGTTCATGCTCCTTCAGCTTCTTCGCGTTGCAATCGAGCTCCGCCTGGGGAGAACCATCGCATTCGGGATAAACGTCGGAGGTGAACAAGATGTTCTTTCCATCCGGCGACCAGAGCTCGCCGCTGGCTTCAGTCGCAATCGAAGTGAACTTGTGAACCGCGCTCACCGTTCCAGCCGCGCCATCGAAATCCGCGATCCAAATCTGCGAACCGCCCTCCTTCGTCGACAAAAATGCAAACCGCTTCCCATCCGGCGCCCAGCGCGGTCGGTCGGCGTCCTGATCCGAGATGAGTTCACGTTCCTGGCCTCCCACGTCTCGCAAATTCGGCGAGACGTGGGGCACCGCACTTTTTTCACTTCCTGCATCATTCTTACGATCAGTGGGGTGCCCCATGTCTCCCTGATTTTGGGAGACATGGGAATCGGCGCTCAGCGGCACGATCCACACATGCGGCGTTCTGGTATTCGCCGCAAGGTCAACATCCACCACGCTGAAGATCACCCACTTGCCGTCAGGCGAAACCTGCGGATCGCCGACGCGTTTAAGCTTCATCATGTCTTCAAACGTAAAAGGATGCTTGGCCTGAGCTACCACAGACAAAACCAAGGCAATAAATGCGAGAAAGACCAGGAAAAGACGGCGCATGAAGGGAACCTCCTCGGGCAAACGGATGAGTGTACCACCGCATCTGCAACTGGGAACGAGTGCGTCGATTCTTGGTCTTGTCCTAAAGCGCGTTAGGACAAGACCCGATTCTTCGCTTTGCAAGGGACGACGAGCGGGCGTGACAGAACAAGTGCGGCAACCCCTCGCCACGCCTCGCATCCAAACAAGTGGCAGAACTGCAGCGACCTCGCCTCGGTCTCGCTGAGCGGAGAGGGACTGGGGCGAGGGCCGCGGCGGTCTGCTTTTTCCTCTAGTCACCAAATGCTGGTGGTCATTCCGAGCGAACCGGGGAGTCCGGACATCGCCGGCAACGGTAATACGGATTTCTCATTTCGCTCGAAATGACGGGATTTCTGGCGATGTGCGGGCCTGTCAGTAGGGACAGGAAGATTTTAGGCCCGGGATCGAGACGATCCCTGTTATTCGATAGAATAAAACTATGAATTGGCCGCTCCGCAGTGGCGTACCGCTCGCCGCGTTATTCGTATGTTCCTGCCTGACTCTACCTGTGTTTGCGCAGGAAGGTCCGCTGCAAAACATCCAGCCCAAGGGCATCACGACGGACGAAATCATCCAGCGCTTTGCCGCCAAGGAAGAGCAGTTCAAGCAAGCTCGCGAGCAATACACTTACCGGGAAGACATTACGGTGAAGACCCTGGACGGCGAGACCGTGACCGGGGAGTATCGCGAGGTATTCGACACTCTGTTCGACGACCAGGGCCGCCGCATTGAAAATGTGGTTTATGCCCCCGAGTCGACTCTGGAACAGGGCGGGCTTTCGCTCGATGAAGGCGACGTTCAAGATTTTCGCCGCCGGCTGCCGTTCGTTCTTACCTCGGAAGAGATCCCGGAATACAACATTCTCTACGCGGGGCAGCAGCAGGAAGACGAACTGCACTGCTACGTATTCGACATCGCTCCCAAGCAGATCGTCGGCAAGAAGCGGTATTTTCAGGGCCGCATCTGGGTGGACGATCACGATTTCCAGATCGTAAAAACCTACGGGCAAGCCGTTCCGGAGATCCGCGACACCAAGAAAAAAGGCAAGACCGAACATCTCTATCCCAAGTTCACCACCTGGCGTCAACAGATCGACGGCCAATACTGGTTTCCCACCTATACCCGCGCTGACGACACGCTGCACTTTGAAACCGGCGACATTCACATCCGTGAAATCGTGAAGTATGAAGATTACAAGCGATTCGGATCGAGCGTGAAGATTCTGTACGAGGGAAAAGAAATTCCGAAGGGCGAACAAAAGCCGGGGCAGAACCCGCCGCCGGATCAACCGAAGCCGGAAACAACGCCAAATTCGCAGCCGCAGTAGTGCGTAATGAGCGGCAGTGCGGTTTGAGGTGATTCGGCACCACCTGCGGTTGCGCTCCACCAGTCGTTCTGTTTAAATACACACGCTCCCAACATCCCCCAGAATCGGATGGCTTCGTGCGCTGGTACTTCGGGTTCTTTTTTGTCTCCGGTTTTTGCAGCATTCTCTATGAACTGATCTGGCTCCGTCTGGCGATGGCGGAGTTCGCGGTAACCACAGCGCTGATTTCCATTGTTCTCTCGGCGTTCATGATCGGCCTGGGTTTTGGCTCCTGGGGCGCGGGAGTCTACGTACGGTCGCGACAGCCGTCTCGTGTTTTGCCGAGCCTGCGCCTTTACGCTCTTACCGAACTTCTGATCGGGGTTTCCGCCTTCGCGGTTTCCTGGGAACTGGCGCGCGGACGGGCGCTTCTAGAGTGGCTGAACATGGGCCGCGCGCTATCGCGCCCCGTGTACTACATCCTGGCAGGAACGTGGATCGGGTTGACGCTGGTTCCCTGGTGCGCCTGTATGGGCGCAACTTTTCCGTTCGCCATGGCGGCCATTCGCGAGAGATTTTCCGGGGAATCGTCGCGGTCGTTCAGCTATCTGTATCTGGCCAATGTTTTGGGCGCGATGACAGGCGCGGCCATCCCTTTGCTGCTAATTGAAGAATACGGATTCCGAACCACGCTACACGCGGGGGCGGGGCTGAATCTCCTCCTGGCGGCATCTGCGCTGGGGCTATCGCTTGGTCCCCAAGGCGGCCTTTTGCCCATGGCGAGCGAGCAGGTGCCTGTGCCTCCAGCGACGAGCCGATGGCCGTATTACGTGCTTTTCGGTACAGGGTTCACAAGCATGGCCGCCGAGGTAGTCTGGATCCGTCTGTTCACCCCTGGGCTGAGCACAGTGGTCTATGCGTTTGCCACAATTCTCGGCCTCTATCTGGGAGCCACCTATCTCGGCTCGGTGTTTTATCGCCGATCCGAAAAGCGCGCCGCTCCGGGTTCGGCGCTCTTCGCCTGGCTGGCCTTTTCCGTGGTACTTCCTCTGCTGCTCTGCGACCCGCGCCTGCCCATCATCAACAAATTACGCGTCATCGGCATTGTTCCCTTCTCGTTTCTTGTGGGATGGATTACGCCTCTGGTGTTGGACCGCGTCTCGCTGGGGGATCCGAATCGCGCTGGCCGAGGCTATGCCATCAATGTGGCAGGATGCGTCGTGGGGCCGCTCGTTTCCGGATTTGTTCTGTTGCCCTTCCTGGGCGAACGATACACTCTGCTGGCCTGCGCGCTGCCCTGGATCGTGATCAGTCTGCAGGAAAGATCTGCACCTCTTGCCTTCGCGGGCGGGGCGCGGGCCCTCGCCTTGTGGAAGCCGGCACTTATTTCCGTCGTTGCTGTGGCGTTGGTCGGTACAACAGAGAACTTTGAAAGTATCTACAACCCCCAAAGAGTTCTTCACGACAGCACGGCCACTGTAACCGCAGCCGGCTCAAACATGGGCAAGAGGCTACTGGTGAATGGGATCGGCATGACCACCCTGACACCGATTACCAAAATGATCGCCCATCTGCCGCTGGCATTTCTTTCACGTCCTCCTCACGATGGACTGGTGATTTGCTTAGGCATGGGTACGACCTATCGTTCTATGTTGTCGTGGGGGATTTCCTCGACAGCAGTGGAGTTGGTGCCCAGCGTGGTTTCCGTTTTTCCTTTCTTTCACGCCGACGCTCCGAGACTGTTGCGCTCGCCCCTCTCGCACGTCGTGGTTGATGATGGCCGCTTCTTCCTGGAACGGTCTCCGCAACAACAGTTTGATGTCATCGTGCTGGACCCGCCGCCTCCGGTGGAAGCGGCAGCTTCCAGTTTGCTCTACTCCAAGGAGTTCTATGCAATTGTTCGGGAGCACCTGCGTCCGGGGGGAATCTTGCAACAGTGGCTGCCCGCCGGCGACGCAGCGACACTCGCTTCCGTGGCCAAAGCCATTCAGCAATCGTTCCCTTACATCCGGGTGTTCCGCTCCATCGAGGGGTGGGGCTATCACTTTCTCGCAAGCGATGAGCCGATCCCTCCCTATTCGCCCGCGACCCTGGCCAGTCATCTGCCGCCGAGAGCCACCGTCGACTTGCTTGAGTGGGGCCCGGCTTCGAACGCGGAAGACCAATTTGCCCGGGTATTAAATCAGGAGGTTTCGCTGAGTGAATTAATTCGCCAGGATCCCCGCGCGCCCGTCCTGCAGGACGACCGTCCAGTCAACGAATATTATCTTCTGCGCAGGCTGGAAAATCCGGAATACCGCAAGTATCTGTGGAATCGTATTCAGACGTTGGCGAAAAGATAGCGCAGCACGCGCTTTCCGTCACCTTCCGTCTCAGTAAAACAAATACTTCCTCCACTTGTCGTCCGAGCGGCCCATCAGGCGCATGATATGACGGCTGGTGTGGAGATTGAAGGCGCGGGGTTCGCGCATCAGTTTCATGCCGGCTTCCCCGGGAAATTGATTGCCCTTGCGCCGGTTGCAGGGATGGCAGCAAGCAACCAGATTTTCCCAGGTAGAGGAACCTCCGCGCGAGCGCGGCACCACGTGATCCAGCGTCAACTCGCTGGAAGGCAGAACCGTCGCGCAGTACTGGCAGGTGTTGCGGTCGCGCAGCAGAATATTCTTTCGCGAAAGCGCCCGGCTCTGATGAGGAATGCGCCGGTACTCGAGCAGGCGGATCACCGAGGGCACCCGCATGGCGAGGCGGGCGGCGTGCAGGAAATGTCCGTTTTCCTCTTCGGTCATGGCCACCCCTTTGAGCACAAGAACCAGAGCGCGGCGGGCGGCGCAAACGTTGATGGGCTCATAGGAAGCATTCAACACCAGGACAGGGGCGTGCAGAGCATTGCCGTTGCCGTCGCGGTGGATCGCCGCCGGTGCCAACAGGCCGGCGGCGTGCCTGCCTGTTGGTCCGGCTTCGTGTTCCATCCTGGATGACATGCGATTCTTCTCTATCTTGCAGGACTACCGCGCTTCTTACCCCTCCCCCACAGCCCTCGCCAGGGGAACTTCCTGCGATAGAAATCCTTCTTTCTTCTGATCCTCTGCAGCGGGCGCGATATCACCATGCCGCGCCGAGACCTTGAGCGTGCGCGCAACCGTCGCCACCCAAATCTTGGCCGCGCCGGCCCGCAGCAAGATTCGCGCACATTCGGAAACTGTGGCTCCTGTGGTGTATACGTCGTCAACCACCACGATTTCGCGGCCGCGAACCGCTTCCGGTTGAGCTACGACAAATGCTCCGCGCATGTTCTCGCGCCGCTGGTGGCTGGTGAGACCGGTCTGCGACTGCGTTTCGCGCCTGCGCCCAAGAACTTTCTCGTTTAGATGCAGCCGCTGGGTCGCGAGCAATTTCAGCGCCGCCCGCGCAATCACTTCCGCCTGATTGAAGCCGCGCTGCCGTTTTTTCGCCCGAAATAGCGGCACCGGAACCAGCAGGACCGGCTGTGGGCAAAAACCTGGTTGAAGCGAGCAAATCGCCTCGCTCAGCATGCGTCCTAGAACGTTGGCAGCCGGGCGGACGCCCTCATACTTCAGCAAATGGATCAGCTCGCGCAGGCCGCCTTCATAGCTGCCATAGGCCACGGCACGAGTAAAACTGGGCGTCGCGCGGCGGCACAATCCGCAACGGGGCTCACCTGCAGCGCTTGACACCGCGTAAGGAGAGAACAATCGCTCTCCGCAAATCGTGCACAGGCTGCCCGCAATGGGCTGCATGCCATGGAGGCACTCCCGGCAGACGGGAAGGCGGGAAATTCTGGTTAGCGGCGCCCCGCAGATGCGGCAGTCGCCCGGAAATAAAACTGTGAATAAACTTTCTGCCAGCGTGCTGGCTTGAAAGGCAACAGAGGCCCCTGCCACTTCGGAATTGGCTTGGGTAGCCCGAATTCGGTCTCCACTACTGCTGAAGACGGCCTCCTCACACCCGCAGGCCGTCCAATCGGCATCCGGGGTGCCTCTTTCATCGAGTAAGAGCAGTATAGCGAGGTTGCGGTCGGCTAAGCAACGTTACGGCGGGTTGGAGGAACAACGTTGGAGGGTGGCGCCGCTCCACCACTCTCCGAAGGCCGTTCGCGCACGCGGGTAAAAATCAAGCGGTAGTCGCGACGGAAGCACTCTCCGCATCGCACCGGCTGCAAGAGAAAAACGGGCAACAAATAACGCTCCGAGAGCGTGCGCCGACGGGACCGGAAGCCGGCATTGCTACCGCAATCCTGACAACGGAAGTCGGTCAGTTGCAACCAGGAAGGAACGAGGGAGCCTTTCGCCATTGCGTACACCTCGCGTCGCGAAACTACATGAGGCGGGCAGACCGGATAGAACTATCTTACCGCGGCCCGAGCAAACAAGCTACGGAGTATGCGTCGCGACGGGAGAAGCGTACTTCGTAATGCGCTTGTAATGCGGGCGCGCACCGTGCTAACTTGCGCCGTCCAGTGTTTTGAAGGAGTTAGAGAAAAACAAGCTGGTTTTCCACTCACGCCTTTGCGAGGATTTTGCCCATGAGCGCTGTTGCCCCGCCCCCCACCGTCAAGAAACACGTCCCCTACGTTCCAGAAACCATGGAGATGAAGGAGTTCACTTTCCGTGCCTTGCTCATCGGACTGGTGATGACAGCGATCCTGGGGTCGGCCAACGCCTATCTCGGGTTGAAGGCCGGAATGACGATCGCCGCTACTTATCCTGCGGCGGTAATCGGCATGGCGCTATTGCGCCTAATGAAAGGTTCTCTGCTGGAAGAAAACATCGCGCGAACTGTGGGTTCGATTGGCGAGTCAGTGGCGGCTGGGGCGGTGTTCACCATTCCGGCGTTCGTGATGGCGGGCTTGTGGCCCGGGTTGACGCGCGAAAAATATTGGAATTGCGTGGCGCTCATGGTGATCGGCGGAACGTTGGGTATTTTGTTTGTTACTTTGCTGCGCCGCGTGATGGTTGAGGATCCGGAGCTTCCCTATCCGGAGTCGGTGGCAGCATCAGAAATTCACAAGGCGGGTCAACAGGGAGCCAAGGCGGCAAAGATTCTTTTCGCCAACATGGGCTTCGGCGGACTCATGTATTTGCTGGGCGCGGTGAATGTTTTCAGCCCCAGCAATACGTTGCACGTCAGAATCAGTGAGATGGGCAAGAAACTCCTGCTGCGCACTGGCACCAACCCCAGCGTTACCACGACAATCACCGGCGGGGCGACGTTGTTCAACGCGCCGGATATAAGCCCAGCGTATCTGGGCGTGGGCTACATTATCGGTCCCCGCCTCGCCTCTTTGAATTTTGCCGGAGGCATTCTGGCCTGGGGGCTGCTGGTTCCGCTCCTCACGTTTACGGTAGGGCCCTACATTCAGAAAGCGCAGCCCGCGGGACAGACGATTTCGTGGACTCTGCTGGCGGGGGCAATTTATTACTCGGTCGTGCGTCCCATTGCCGTGGGCGGAATGCTGGTGGGCGCAAGCTATACCCTGTTCAAGATGCGCAAGCAACTGGCCTTGGGCATGGGCAGGGCCATTTCCGATCTGAAGAAATCCGCCGCCGCGCACGCCGCCACAAACCGCACGGATCGCGACCTGCCAGCGAAAGCGATTTTTGCGGGAGTAGCCGTCGTATTCGTGGCCATGATTTTCCTTTACTACTATTTCATTAGCGGTGCGGGGAATCTCTCCGGTTCAAAGATTCTTTCCGGATCGCTGGTGGCTGCAGGCGTCATGGTCATCATCGGATTTTTCTTCGCGGCCGTCTCGGGCAACCTGGTTGGACTGATCGGCTCCTCCAACAATCCAGTTTCCGGCCTCACGTTGTGCACCCTGCTGATTGCCGCCCTGCTTATGGTTGCGCTGGGCGTTTCCGGCAGCGGCGGAGTGGCGGCTGTGCTCGGGGTAGCGGCGGTGGTTTGTGTCTCTTCGGCAGTCGCCGGCGAGATGCTTCAGGATCTCAAGGTCGGATACATTCTCGGCGGCACACCCTCCAAGATGGAAATAGGCGACCTGTTCGGCATCCTGGTGGCTTCGCTGGTTCTTTTCGTCCCGCTGGCGGTGCTGGATAAGGCTTATCACTTCGGAAGCAATGCGCTCCCGGCACCGCAGGCCGGATTGATGGCTATGCTTTCGAAGGGCATTGTGGGGGGAGAGATGGCCTGGCCGCTGGTGGTGGTTGGAATCCTGCTCGGCCTTTCGATGATTATGATTGAAGTGAAAAGCGTGATGCTCTTCTCGGTCGGAATGTACCTGCCGCTGGGCACGACATTCGCAATATTCGTGGGTGGGATCATCCGATGGGTCACCGACCGGCTGCGCGACCGGCGGGGCTACAACGACGCGCAGAAAGCACGCGTGGACAACGCCGGAGTGCTGACTGCATCGGGCCTCATCGCCGGCGAAGCCCTTTGCGGATTGGTAATCGCAGGGCTGGTGGGATCCGGCAAAGATGTGACGTTGGTTCACTGGACTCCGCCGGTGTGGGCCGCCATGGCTGCTTTGGCGATTCTCATTGCTGTCATGATCCGCGTGCCTCTGGCAAACGCCGGCAGTCCGGACGAGCCCGCACCGCCGACGGCGATCATGTGACGGGGCTCGCGGCGTGAGCAAAGCGGGCACCGCAGGCACTCATCCTGAACGACGCGAAAGGTCTCGATGCGTGAGCACAGCCAAGGATCGCGCACTCACAGCAACCACGAGGTCCACAACCACACGCGAAGGAACAGCAACCGACTTTCCTCCTGATACTTTGTGTCATTTGTAGTTTCTATGTCGATCGCTGACAATCTTGCCGCTGTGCGCGAGCGTATCGGATCAGCCGCAAAGCGAGCAGGGCGATCTGCCAGCGAGATCGTGCTGATGGCGGTGAGCAAGACGCAGTCGCCGGAACGGATTCGCGAAGCGTACACCGCAGGACAGCGGCTTTTCGGAGAGAATCGGGTGCAGGAGTTCGCCGGCAAAGCCGCAGCTCTAGCCGACCTGCTCGAGGCAGAGTGGCACATGATCGGCCATTTGCAAACCAATAAGGCAGGCAAGGCTGCGGAACTTTTTGGAGCCGTCGATTCCGTCGATTCGCCGAAGCTCGCGGAGAAACTCGACGCCGCGGCGCGCGGGTTCGGTAAGAAGCTGGCTGTGCTGCTCGAGGTTAATGTCGGCGGGGAGGCCGCTAAGAGCGGGCTGGCGCCGCAGTCCCGCGAACTGGAAGAACTTCTCGTGAATGCTCCTCGATACGAGGCTTTGCAGTTCCGCGGCCTGATGACCGTGCCTCCATTCACGGAAAACCCCGAAGGAGCGCGGCTTTATTTTCGCGAGCTGCGCGAACTACGCGATAAGATAGCGACGCGAAGGCTGCCGGCGGTTCGCATGGACGAACTCTCCATGGGCATGTCGCACGATTTCGAAGTCGCGATTGAAGAGGGATCGACGTGCGTACGGGTGGGAACGGCGATTTTCGGACAGCGCCAAAAAGCCTAAACACAGAGGTCAGAGAGGAACACAGAGGAGCCATGAAAATCTTTGACCGGCTCTGCGCGGGAGCGCTCTTCGTTCTGGCGATTGTGGAGTGCCTGCTGGTGCCCAGGAGTTACACGGGCCGCATCTGGATTTTCGGAACGGATCTTGCTTTGCTTTTCACTGCGATGCTGAACGTGTTGCGTATTCGCAACGGGTACATCATGCAGGGTCTGAAGATGTTTTGTATCGGAGCGAACGTAATGATGTTGGCTTTGGCGATGGCTCTGGTCTTGAGCATTGGGCAGCCGCGCACACTGGCCAATCCGCAGATTCTGCTCGTTGCCGGACTACTCGTGGTCGAGACCGCACTTTCTTTTGGAAAGAACCGGTGATTCCGGTCCGGCAGACGCGGGATGGAGTCACCTTTGCCGTCAAGATTCATCCTCGCGCCAACAGGAACGGGATTACCGGCGAAGTCGGCAAAATCCTTAAACTATCCCTGACCGCTCCGCCGGTCGATGGCAAGGCCAACCAGGCGTGCATCGAATTCTTTGCCAATCTTTTGAAGGTGCCGCGATCTTCCGTTACCATTGCCTCCGGCCATGCGAGCCGAAATAAGGTAATTCGTATATCGGGATTGCCGGCAGAGGAAATCAGACGACGACTCGGAAGCTAATCGTGCCTTCACCAAAACGATTCGTGTTTCCTCACGCTCAAAATCCCAGGGTGATAACAGCGATCAAGCTGAGACGGATCAAGCTGCTGCACACGGCAATTTGGGCAATGATGGCGAGTGCGATCGTAGTTTTACCAGTTGCCGGCTGGTTCAGATATTTCCGCACGGCTGCGGCGCTTTCGGTCTTGATTCTCGGCGAGTGTCTGGTGCTGGCGATCAATCGTGGCCGCTGCCCTTTAACCGATGTCGCGGCGCTTTACACAACCGATCGCTCCGCCAATTTTGATATTTACTTGCCGGCGTGGCTGGCGCGGCATAACAAGCGCATTTTCGGCGCACTGTTTATTGCCGGCGAACTCATTTTCCTATGGCGGTGGATCAGGAGAGCGGTATTTTGACCTTTTCCGAACGGCTGCAAAAGATATTCTCACAACTGCGCGACGTCCTCACGGGCTTCGAACGTCCTTTCTGGGTTGCCAACGTCAGTGAGCTTTTTGAGCGGCTCTCGTATTACGCGGTTTTTGCCGTTCTGGCGCGGTACTTGCACGAGGGCTTGCACTTTGATGTGCAGCAGGCCAGCAGCCTTACGGGGATGTTTGGCGGCTGGGTGTGGTTTCTGGCGGTAGTCGGCGGGGCAGTGGCCGACAAGCTCGGGTTTCGCCGGGCGCTCTCCGTGGCCTATCTGATCCTGAGCTTTGCGTATTTCATGCTGGGATCGATTGGCGCGCCGTGGTTTGCGCCTGTTCGCAATTCGTTCTCGCTGGTCACGCTGGTAGCGATTCTGCTGGTGCTCCCCGCTCTCGGTGTGGCCCTGGTCAAGCCCAGCGTGGTAGGGACAACGGCCGGGGCGTCGAAAGAAAACGTGCGCTCGATCGGATATTCCATCTACTACACGCTGGTGAACGTAGGCAGTACCTGCGGCCCGTTTGTCGCGGGCTGGGTTCGTCCCGAGATTCTGTTCCGCATTGCGGCGTTGAGCGTGTTTCTTATGCTGTTTCTCGTGCTGCTCCTTTTCAAGGAACCGCGGCGCACAAGCGACGCTCCCGTGCCGAGCCTTGGCGAGGTTGGAAAAAATTTTCTGACCGTGCTCTCGAATCCCCGCTTCATGCTGTTTCTGCTCTTGTTTACGGGATACTGGATTGTGTTTTGGCAAGAATTCATCGCGCTGCCGCTGTATATATCGACCTATATCAACCCCAACGCGAATACCGCGTGGATTCTGATGACCGATCCGCTTGTGGTTATCTGTTTCACTGTGCTGATCGGAGTTCTGACCAAGCGCATGCACACCTTTCACGCCATTGTGCTGGGAACGCTTATCACCAGCGTAGCTTGGCTCCTGCTGGTCATACATCCGTCAGTTCCGATGGCGGTGGCAACCCTGGTGGTGGTCGCGCTTGGCGAGATCACGCAACAACCGCGCTATTACGACTATATTTCGCGCCTCGCGCCGCCGGAGCAGCAGGGAACCTATATGGGGTTCGCCTTTTTGCCGCTTGGAGTTGGTTCGTTTATTGCCGGGCCGTTCAGTGGATGGCTGATGCATCACTTTGGCGAAGAACTGCACAAGCCGAAGATGGTTTGGTGGGCGGTGGTTGCGGTAGGAGTAGTTACGACTTTGCTGCTGTGGGTTTACGACCGCTTCGTGCGTCAGGAGCCGGCCGCAACGGCCGCTTGACTTCGATCTCTCCCTCTGGAATGATTCGCCTCCAGCAAGCGAATCACAAAGGAGGTTCTATGCCACATTTCCTTCAGCAGGTCGCCTATTCGAAGGAAGGATGGGAAGCGTTGCTCGCCAATCCTACAAATCGCATCGAAGCCGTGCGGCCGGCGATCGAGAAGCTTGGCGGCAAGGTTGAATCTGCCTGGTTCTCTTTCGGAGACTATGACATCGTCGTGATCACAAATTTTCCCGACAACGTGAGCGCGGCGGCAATCGCGATGGCGTTCGCTGCCGGTGGCGCATGCAAGTCGGTGCAAACCACGCCCTTGATCTCCTCGGAAGAAGCTGTGCAAGCATTGAAGAAAGCGGCCGAGTGCGGCTATTGTCCGGCGACGGTCACGGCCCGCGCCGCGTAGAGTCACACAAGAACACAACTAAGGGCGGCTGGAAAGAGGCCGCCCTTTTGATTGCCTCGTCCTGGATTTGAAATCCCATGATTACGCTCCGATTCGCCCAAATCCCTCCAGTTGTTTAGAATAGGGGTTTGCCCATGGACCTGTCTGCCATTCAAGCCGCGCTGCGCGAACGCAATATCGACGCCTGGCTGTTCTACGATCACCATCACCGCGACCCCATCGCTTATCGGACTCTGGGCCTGCCGGAGGGATTAATGGTCACTCGGCGATGGTTCTATCTTGTGCCTGCCGAGGGTGAACCGGTAAAACTGGTGCACAAGATCGAGGCAGGACATCTCGATTCTCTGCCCGGAAAAAAGCTTGAATATTCGGGCTGGCAGGAGTTGTTCGACAAGCTGAAGGGCATGCTCTCTTCCTCGCGCGACCTCGCCATGCAATACTCGCCCAACAACATTGTCTTTTATGTTTCGCTGGTGGACGGGGGAACGATCGACCTGGTCCGGGGACTGGGCAAGAACATTGTCAGTTCCGCCGACCTGGTGGCGCAATTTGAAGCGACCTGGAGCGAGGAGCAGATCAAAACTCATTTCGCGGCGCGCGATGCGATCGATGCGATTATGGCATCTGCCTTCCAGGAAATTGGAAGGAGTGCGCGCAACGGTGGCACAACGGAGTTTGCCATCCAGCAGTGGTTCATGGAGGCGTTTCGCCGCTCGGACATTGTGACCGATGATCCGCCCATTGTGGCTGCGAATTCGAATGCGGGCAACCCGCACTATGAGCCCCGCGCGGACCGCTCTGCTACGATTCGCCAAGGAGACCTGGTCCTGCTGGATGTGTGGGGGAAAAAGAATACGCCGGGCGCAGTGTACTACGACATTACCTGGATAGGGTTCGTCGGGGCCGCGCCGTCGGGCCGCATGCACGAAGTTTTCAAAATTGTTCGCGACGCAAGAGATGCCGGGGTAAAGACGGTCGTCGAAGCGGTAAGCGCCGGCCGGCGCATTGCCGGATGGGAAGTGGACCGCGCCACGCGTGGGTATATCGAGAAGGCGGGATACGGTGACTATTTCATTCACCGCACCGGGCACTCCATTGGTACGGAAGTCCACGCGAATGGCGCGAACATGGATGACCTCGAGATCCATGATGAGCGGCAGATTCTTCCGAACTCCTGCTTCTCGATCGAGCCTGGCATTTATCTGCCGGAGTTCGGGGTGCGGAGCGAGGTCAACGTGCTCGTGCGGCCGGATTCAGCGGAAGTGACCGGCAAAATTCAACGCGAGATAGTGAACATCTGATGGCAAATTCCACCAAGGCCAAGGCGGCAGAAGCAGAACACTTGAGCACGATGGCCGTGGTTGCGCCCGCCCTCGGCTGGCTGATTCCAGGTGCAGGGCACATGATCCAGAAGCGGTGGATTCGGGGAGCGCTGCTTCTGGTTTCGATCGCCGCGCTGTTTGTGCTCGGTCTGTTGATGCAGGGCCACATCTACAAGCCGAACGGCGGCGACATTCTCGATATCCTGGGCTTCATCGGCGATTTGGGAGCGGGCGGCATGTATATCGTCACCCTGGCCAATGATTGGGGACATGGCGCCATCGCCTTTGCCATCGCCGATTACGGGACGAAGTTCATGATCGTCGCGGGGCTGCTCAACTTCATTGCTGTGGCCGACGCCTATCACATCGCCATCGGGAAAAAACAATGACGCCGGGGTCGATACGCAAGCGTCATGCAGATGGGAAGCCCCTCCACAGAATGGAAAGACTGTGACCGTTCAACTCACGCACTTCAGCGCGGCACTTGTGTTTGCCACTTTCGCGTCGATCGTATTCGGCATCACGCACCGCGACACTACGCGCGATATGATTCGATACGGCCTCTACTGTTTCGTCTTGTTTCTTGGCGGGTTGATTGTGGCTGGTTGGGCCATGTGGTTGCTGAGACGATAGGCGCGGCCCTGAGGAGCGTCTGGCTCGTTCGTCTACATTCATCTTCCTTGAGCATTGCCCCGCAGGCCGACTCTATAGCTAGCAGCTATCCTTCCCACACAAACGCATCGAACACCCGCTTGGCATCGAAAGCCAGCCGCCGATACAGAGCAACCGCTCGCTCATTGGCCTCGGTAACCGTCAGCGAGAGCAGGGAGAAGCCGCGCTTACGCAGGTTGATCACGGTGGCGGCCAGCAACTGCTCGCCGATTCCCTGTGAACGATATTCGGGCAGCACGCATACCTGAGTGACATGCCCGACGTCGCCACGAACCCGCGAGCAGAGGATCAGCCCGATGACGTTTTTCACTTTGCGATCGACAGCAACAAACGATGACTCAATATCGAACAGGCCGCAGCCGGGGAAGCGAACGATATTGTTGAGGAACCGGAGTGATCCGCTTAGGGTGTGGTACTGATCGTTGATCTGGGCGTCGACATGGCCACGATAGGCAGCGGTGATGATCGCAGCCGCTGTCTGGTAGTCGTTTTCCGTCCAGCGGCGAATTTCGATTGCAGGATTCGCGATCGCCATTTTGACCTGCGGCGAGGTTAGGGACAAAACCATGAACAGCCGGGTATGCCTCTGAAACCCCTGATCCAGGAATGGCCGGGCCACGCTCCCCGCTTCATGGGCCAGCAGTTGCGCCTCCACGCGATGAATTCCAGGAGACTGCTGCAGAGTCTCGATCACGTGCCTGAGCAGTTTGAGTTCCACCTCGTGCGTGTCCGGCAGCCGGCTGCCATTGACCACGAACAGATCCCCGATCACCCCCTTGCTGCCTTCATACACAAAGAACGAATAACCAAAGATCCGACCACGGTCGATGGCAGCATAGCCGGGAAGAATCTTGGCGTCGACGTAACGCAGAATCATCTCGGCTGAACCGCTGTAGTCCCAGGAAAGCAGCCGCGACCACACCTGCGTTTCATTGTCGAGCAGTGAACGCAGGTCTACGGAAGTGAAGTGCCTGAGGTCGAGAATCTCCACGAGGCTCCTGACAGGCCGACGCCAAACCGGGACGGCAAAACTTTGAGTTTAGTGGGTTGGGGAATGTCAGGCAAACCCAGGGAACACGGGGCAGCAATAGAAGAAGCGAGTACCTTTCAGAAACCAAGACTGCTGAACGTTTCGCCTGGGCTAGTGCTTAGGCGGCGCGGCCGCGATCCAGAAATAATCAACGTGCTGCGGCTCATAGTGGCCAAGGAAAGATACGCGCCGCCCGGGCAAGAGTTCCGTCAAATTCGCCTGCGAGTTCTCGGGCGCCACCAGCAGATGCTCCTTTCGCGGTGGCGGTCCCCACGCATAGTTCAAAGTTAATTGGTCGCGATAGAAAGTCAGTCCGTACTCCAGTTCCCGGGGAACATGATAGACGGCAAGCGGCAGCGAATGAGCTTGCAGGGCATCGATCTCGTGAGCTAATGGGCGGGCGGAAAGATCTTCGTTTAATGCATTGGAGCCGAATTTCACTACCGCTGCGACCGTCAGCACCGCTGGAATCAGGGTGACGAAACGCAGCATGCGCAAGCCCGACCGGCTGCTGAGCGTAACTGCGATTCCAGCGCACAGCGCGAAAGCAATGGCGAGGGCGATATACATGGGCCTGCCGCCGGGCAGGCGATGCTCACGAATGACGTAAGCGATCAGCAACGCAGGCACCACCGCTGCCGCAGCTGCGAGCGCGTGCGACGCGATCAGCCACTTCGAGGCCGGTTCACTTTCGCTTACGATGTGCCGGCGCAAATACTCCAGCAGGAGAATTGCCCCCGCCGGAACAGCAGGAAGGATGTATCCGGGCAGCTTTGACTGTGAGACAGAAAAGAACAGGAGCGGCACAATCAGCCAGCAGACTCCAAAAAAACCCAGGCCAAATCCCGAATCAGGATCGAGGTCGAAGGAATTCTGTTCCGATGACTTTCGCTCCTCCCACCACAAGCGAACAGACTCCACGAAAGCCGCAACGACGAAAACCGTCCAGGGCAGTAGCGCCAGAGCAACGACCGGCAGGTAATACCAGAACGGTTCGCTGTGGTGATAGAGGTTTGTCGAAAAACGATCCAGATTCTGTTGCAGGATAAATTGCCGAAAGAACGATGGGTTCCGCACTTGCACTGTCACATACCAAGGCAAGGCGAGGACACAGAAAAACAGGATTCCCGGGACCCAGAGACTCCGCACAATGAGCTGTCGCTGGCGCGCCATCAGTGCGTAGAGAGCAATAATCAGAACCGCGAGAAAGGGAGCTACCGGTCCCTTCGCCAGAGCCCCCAGTGCCAGGCAGCCATAAAACACCGCCAGATAGATTCGCTCCGCGCTTTCGCGCCATGCCCACCAACCCAGCATCCCAATGGTGAAGGCCGCTGTGAGCGGCATATCAGTGGAGGCAGCGCGGGCATAGGCGATGATGCCGGCGCAGGAGGCGGCGATGAGCGCTCCATCGATCTCAAATCCTCTTCGGAAGCGGCGCAGAAAAAAATACACCGCCAGCACAAGCAGCGTGGCATCGAGCACCGAGGGCAGCCGGGCCGTCCAGTCGTGAACGCCGAAAATGGAGTAAAACCCGATGGCTTGCCAGTAGTAGAGCGGCGGCTTCTCCAGCCAGGGCCGTCCGCCGAGAGTCGGCGTGACCAGAGAATGGCGCTCAAGCATTTCCCGCGCCACCTGTGCATACCGCGGTTCATCGGCTCCGATAAGACCAAACTGTGCGATTCCGTAAAGGAAGAGAAAGGCGCAAAAGCCCGCGAGCAAAACTGCATCTGTGCGGCGTCGCGCGGATTGTGGGGAAGCAGGGATGGAGTTTACGATTGACGATTTCCGATTTGCCATTTTGTGAAGGGCGTCATTCGGAGCGGAGCTGCCTTTTCAGGCGAACGATCTGCCACATCGCGTACTTGAGTTTATGCGAACCCGCCCATCCTTAAAGATCCGCTTCATTGTACCGATGGTCCCGGCGAAGCTGTTCCAGAATCTCCCGCACCGCGTCTCCCAGTGGCCCTTCGATCGAACAGCCGCTGGCGCATTCGTGTCCGCCGCCGCCAAAGCGTTCGGCGACTCGCGCAACATCGATCTTGC
>Ga0335073_10002168_pt1 | contig 26849 bp, 25 predicted proteins | sample Lox_Sample_22_FD_207093 | JGI IMG/M metagenome (GOLD analysis project Ga0335073, IMG submission 207093) | Soil microbial communities from Loxahatchee National Wildlife Refuge, Florida, United States - Lox_Sample_2.2 | ecosystem: Environmental > Terrestrial > Soil > Wetlands | place: USA...
TCGTGCGGATCGCACATCACCAGCAGCGCGCCGATGGTTTTTAACAACGCGCCCAGCGCGACCAGTCCGTTCTGTTTTTCCGCCGGCGTCAAATCCGGAAATTTGGCCAGAAATGTTTCGGGAAAATGCAGCCAGAACGCGGTGGTGTGCATCTCCTGCTCCGGCATCGAAAGATTTCCCGCTCCGACGTTTTCCATGGTGTAAAACTTGATTTTTTTGAATCCGACGATCTGCCGGTTCAGCCGCACGTCTCCGTGTGCCGCCGCCGCTTCGCCGATCGCTCGCGAATCGAACGGCTCCAGTTCCTTCACCTGGGTATAATCGATCGCGTCGGTGAAATAATCCGAATCGACGGCGCGCACGTACGCTTTGCGCCCCTCGTAATCGAAGCGCTCCACCTGATATTGCCGCGCTTCGTGCAGATAAATCGCTTTTTCGTGCAGCGTGGTCAGCGCGGCCGTGAAGGCCACCTCGCCGATAATTTTATGATCTCCGGTGATATCCACCACCACGAAATTGTCGCTGGAAACCGACCGCAGACTCACCGCATCGGCCGGATACGAATCGGAAGTCCAGTGCCACTTTGATCCGGAATGATGCAGCAGCTTCAAATCCTCCAGAAACCGGCATAATTCCGCGGTATCGCCGCCGCTGTGTGTTCCGAATTTTTCGCCGTCGCGAATCGGCAGTTCGAACGCCGCGCATTTCAGATGATTGATCAGAATTTCCAGATTGTCGGGGTTGATCCGCGCGTGCTCCGGCGGACCATCGAAAAAATATTCCGGATGCTCAATAATGTACTGATCGATCGGCGCGCTCGACGCCACCATCACCGCCAGCGCCGCCGTCTGCCGCCGTCCCGCGCGTCCCGCGCGCTGCCAGGTCGACGCGATGGTCCCCGGATACCCGGCCATCACCACCGCGTCGAGCGATCCGATATCGATGCCCAATTCCAAAGCGTTGGTCGCCACCACCGCGCGCAATTCGCCGTCGCGCAGCATCCGTTCAATCTCGCGGCGTTCCTTCGGGAGGTAACCACCCCGGTATCCACGCACGCCCGAAAAATCATCCTTTAAATAAGTCAGCAAAACTTCCGTCGCCAGACGGCTATTGGCGAACACCAGCGTATGCTGCCCTCGATCGATCAGCTCCCGCGCAATCCGCCGCGTCTCGTTCAAATAACTTCGCCGGATTCCCAACGCCCGATTCAGCACCGGCGGATTATAAAAGACCACGTATTTTTCACCCGCGGGCGCGCCGTTTTGATCCACCAGCTCAAACTTCGATTCGGTCAACGATTCCGCCAGCTCTTTCGGATTCGCGATCGTCGCCGAGCAGCAGATAAACTGCGGCGACGATCCATAAAACTCGCACACCCGCCGCAGCCGGCGCAGAATATTGGCCATGTGGCTGCCGTACACGCCGCGGTAATAATGCAGTTCGTCGATCACCAGGTAGCGCAGATTCTCGAAGGCCTTGGCCCACTTGGTGTGATGCGGCAAAATTCCCGCGTGCAGCATATCGGGATTGGTGAGAATCACGTTGGCGCGCTCGCGAATCGCGCGCCGCGCATCCTGCGGCGTATCGCCGTCATAAGTGAACGCGCGCAAATCCGAACCCATGGCCGTCAGCGCCGCTTGAAATTCCTGAAGCTGATCCTCGGCCAGAGCTTTCGTCGGAAATAAATACATCGCCCGCGAGGCCGGATCGGCCAGCAGACGATGCAGCACCGGAAGGTTATAGCACAGCGTTTTTCCGCTGGCCGTCGGCGTCACCACCACCACGTTGCGGCCCGCTTCGGCATGCCCGAACGCCGCCGCCTGGTGCGAATAAAGCTGGGCAATCCCTCGGGCGGAAAGCGCCTGGCGCAGCGGCGCGGCCAGCGAATCCGGAAGTGCCGCGTAATCGCCTTCGCGCGCCGGCTGCCGCCGCACCGCGCGCACCGGCGAATCCGGATCCGCCATCCACTTCTCGAATCGTTCGATTGCGCCCGCCAAACCGGTTCGCGTGGCGATCATGCGTTCCTGCGCCGGTTCCGGAAATCCGAGGGTCAGATTCATGTTTCGCTCTTTCTTCGCTATGGTATCACGCCCAGGAGTCGATAAGACGTTAGAATGGTTCCCCCGTCGATACTGGCTTTGCTCGTGACTGCCGCGCTGCTTGCGAGTATCGCCGCCTACGCCTGCTGGAGGCGTAAAATTCGCAATCACCGTTTTCAAAAAAAATTGCTCGAAGAGGCCATCGAGCAACGCACCAGTGAGCTGGCTCATGAAAAAGCCAAAGCGGAGCAGGCCAACCTCGCCAAAAGCGAATTTCTGGCGCGCATGAGCCACGAAATTCGTACGCCGCTCAACGGAATTCTGGGCATGACCCACCTGCTCGCCGAAAGCGACCTCGATCCGGAACAGCGCGAATGGGCCGAAACCGCCGCCGCGTCTGCCGAATCGCTGCTCAACGTCGTCAATGATATTCTCGATTTTTCGAAAATCGAAGCGGGCAAGATGAGCCTCGCGCGCGAAACGTTCGAGGTGCGGGAAATGGCCGAGTCCGCGCTGCGCATGCTGCGTTTGCGCGCGATCGAGAAAGGCCTCGCCCTGGAATTGCAGTTCGAACCCCTGGAACCGGCGATGGTGTGGGGCGATCCCGCGCGGCTGCGCCAGATTCTGGTGAATTATGTCGGCAACGCGCTGAAGTTCACCGAGCGGGGCGCCGTGCGCCTCAACGTCACCCGAAACGACGCCGGCTCCTGGACTTTCGCCGTCACCGACTCCGGCATCGGCATCCCGCCGGATCAACAGGAGCACCTGTTCACGGCCTTCGTGCAGACGCATTCCTCGCCGCGATTCGGCGGCACCGGCCTGGGGTTGGCCATTTCGAAACAGCTGGCCGAACTGATGGGTGGAAGCGTCGGCATGCGCAGCGCGGTGGGCCAGGGATCGACGTTTTGGGTGACCGTGCCGCTCGCTCCGGCCGAGCCGGACAAGGCCGCGCCAACCGCCGCGCCAAACATCGATACGCGCAACCTGGTGCTGGTGGCCGACGATAATCCGGTAAACCAAAAGCTGACCAGGCGGCTGCTCGAAAAACTCGGATGCGAAGTCGACGTGGTCAGCGACGGCCGCGAAGCGCTGGAACGCTGGACCCAGCGTCCTTACGACATCATCTTCATGGATTGCCACATGCCGGTAATGGACGGCTATGAAGCGACCGGGCACATTCGCCGCTCCGGCGCGCGCGGCGCCGAAATTCCGGTGATCGCGACCACCGCCAGCGATCGCGGTGAGCGCACTCCTTTCCGCGAAGCGGGCATGAACGATTTCCTCGCCAAGCCGCTGAACCGCGCCGATCTCGAACGCGTGCTGGAGACCTGGGCGCAGCGCGAGGTCGACCACTCATCAAACTTGGGGTTAAACTAAAAAGTTGACCTCAGCACTTTGGCTGTCCTTATTTCTCGGCGCGATCGCCTGGGCCGGCGACCTGGAACCGATCGCCGAGCTAGGCGCCGCGCCCAGTTGGGATCTTTCGGGCGGCGCGAGCATCGGGCCGACCGTCGCCGTAGAGGTGACGCCCATCGAGCACTGGCTGGAGCTTGAAGCCGGCGTCACGCCCAGCTTCAGCCATCACTCCACCGAATGGGGCACGGACCTGCTATTTAAGAAACCGTGGACGCTGTCGAAAAAAGTTGAATTCATGGCCGGCATCGGTCCGGAATGGATTCACGAAAAAGGCGCCAATTTGCTGGCCGGCGAAGCCGCGCTCGATTTTATGTTCTGGCCGGCGCGCAAGCGGCGATTCGGCTGGTACGTCGAACCCGGCTATGAATGGCACGGCCACGATCGTTCCGCCGAGGTGAGCGGAGGACTGCTGATCGCGCTTCCGTGACCCGCGGTTATTTCGATTTTCCGCGTCCGCGCCCGCGCCCGGCCGTCGATGGCGGCACAATCCCGCTCACCCGCATGTAGCCGACAATATTGCCGTAGACTTCGTTGTTGTGCACGATCACGTGCAAAAACGCGATCGACATTTGCGGCGAAGAGAGAACCTTCTGGTCGTTCATCGATTCGAGCGCGGAAGCGCAGTAGGCGAAGGAATCCTTCAGCGCTTTGCTGACTTCATCTTTCTGCGTGAGCGCCGCCAGCTTTTCCGCGGTCTCCGGCGCGGTTTCGCCCTTCAGCGTGGCGCAATCGGCGAAATTGCGCTGCGCGCTGTGGATCAGCCACTGCGCGAAGGTCATCTGCGCGTCGGTGAGCTTGAAACTGTATTTATCGGCGGGCATCACCTCCGCGCTCATTTCCAGGTTGCGGCGGATCGGGTTGAAGTAGCGCTGCATTGCGGCCGTAGTCAGCGTTTGCGCGTGCGCGGTGGCGAGCAGGAACGGGATCGAAAGAAGAAGTGTGAGCTTCATGGCACTTCAGGTATTAAAGCATAACCCCGCCATTACTGGCAGGGTTGGGACAGCCCCGGCAGTTATGCCGGGGGTTAAACGGCGGAATTTTCACGCGATTCGTAACGGCAAAGCCACCACTACGCCAAACACCGGTCCGCCGCCGCGACTCCGTGATATTGCGCTTCCTCAAAAATCGAAAACCCGCTCAGATCGGAATTGGCGTAAAAAACCGGCCCGCGATTTTCGAAATTCAGGCGGCTCGACAAAAACCCCGGCGCCGGACGCGACATGGCGTGGCCGATGCGCATCACGTCGAGGCGCGAAACGCGCTCGCGAATGTCCGGATGCGCGCGCGCCAGATCGTTCAGGATCGCCTCGCGCCAATACGGCCAGTCTTTTTCGAGCAGCAGCATGCGCGATTGCGCCGGCGCGTGTTCGGCGAGCGACCAGTAAAACGTCCAGACAGAACGGTCGATGAATGTTCTAAGGCTCATGTGCGTCGCGTCGACGTAGCCGAGCGCCGGCGAATCGAAAATGACGTTGTCCCAGGCGACGTCTTCCGGCGGATGCTCGATGGTCAGGTTGGCGGTGAGCCAGGGCGAATAAATAAAATCGACGCGCGGCGCGCCTTCGATCAGATACGGCGCCAGAAACGTCGGCGCGGCGAAAATCACTTTCTCCGCGAGGTAATCCGTCTGTTCGGTTCGCACGCGCAGCCGCGTGCCCTCGCGCGTAATCGCATACGCCACCGAATTCACGCGAACATAGGGCTGAAGCCGTTCGAGCAGACGGCGCACGATCCAGCCGTTTCCCTCCGGCCACACCAGCGGACCTTGTTCCACCGGCTCGCGCGAAGCGAAATAGTGAACGCCGGCCCACGCCGAAATATCGCGGGCCAGCGCGCCATAATCGTCGCGGCAGGCGTAGTTGATGTACCAGTTGAGATACGGCGAAGTGAAGCCGTTTTGCGCCAGCCAGTCCTGAATCGAGACGCGATCGAGCTCGGATTCGCGCGCACCCAGGCGCATGGGAATGGTGAACTGGCCGCTCGCGCGGAATTCATCGATCCGCTGCTGAAAACGCCGGTAATCGTCGCGATCGCGCGCAGTGGAGTCGGCTTCCGGTTCGATTCCTTCCTGCCATCGGCCGTGAATGAACAGCCGTTCCTGCGGCGAAAAACATAGCCGCCGTTCGTCCCAGACGCCATTTTCGAACAGGCCGAGTTCTTCAAAAAGTTCGCGGACCAGCGTCGCGCGCGGACCGGGAACGGGCACGTAATGGGCGGCCCAGGGATAAGCGGTGATCTCATTTTCGCCCCAGCGCGAATTGCCGCCGGCCTGCGGCTCCATTTCGAGCAGAACGAAATCGCGGAAATTGCGTTTTTCGAGACGCCACGCCGCGCTCAATCCGGCGACGCCTCCGCCGACGATGACGATCGGGTGCTTTTCGACGCGGCTCGCCGCTGGAAATTTCGCATGATCGCGCAGCCGATGGCCGAGCGGAAAAGAATCGTTGACGAATCCGCCGGCGATGCGTTTTTCCGCTTTGGCGGTGAGTCCGACCAGCGCGGCGGAAAGAAATTGGCGGCGGGAAGTCACTTGAGGTCCATTGTGCGACTCGACGGGGAGATGCGCAAATCGATGTGAGATCAAAAGGGGGCTGATACCCGTTGCCGGGTTGCTACACCGGAATCAGGCACTGTCCGGTCATGTGCACGGGAGGGCCCAGCCCCAGCGCTCCCAATTCAGTGTAATGGATCGGCAACTCGAACTGCGTGGCAGAATGAGAGGGCTGCCGATGCCGAAGCGCTACACCAGCCGGGAGCTGTTGAGATTGGCCGCGGATTGCGGTTGGAAATTGGTTAGTGTCAGGGGAGATCACCAAAACTTTAAGCACCCGGAAAGCCGATTCGTCGTGACGATTGTGCATCCGCAAAAGGACGTCCCGGTGGGACGGGCCGCAGACACGGTGAAGAAGATTAAACTGGAGGTAAGATGATGCGGTTTCTCATTCTGCTGGAGGAGACCGAAGCGGGCTTCGCGGTTCAGGTTCCGGATCTGGCGATCGTCACCGCCGGCGACAGCATCGAAACGGCAAAGCGAGCGGCCAAAGAAGCGATTCGGATCAATCTTGACGCCTACCAGGAAGTGGGGAAGCAGATTCCCGAACCGCAGCCGGTTTCCCGCCACTTGGAGAATCCGGAATTTCGGGAACTGCTGTTCGCCTACGTCGATGTTCCCGAATCTAAGGGCGAAATTGCGGCGTAGGCCGAAAAGCTGCGTTGGCGAAATCCGTTTGGCGGGGCCTAGAACGCGCTCAGACGAGACTTCGCGATTTTCCGCACCCTTGGTATTGCCGCGCGATTTTTAAGCTGTCAATTTTGGCGATCCGAAGTCGTAAACGACCATTTTACGAGCCTTAGCGAAAATCTACGCCGTTTCTTCTTACTTAGGCGTGAACGAAAAATCGGACACTCCGATTTCGTCGTTGCCCTGAATCAGGAACCCGAATTTTCCCTTGGTGAAATCGCGGCCCGGCTCGGAAAAGGAATCGAGCACCATCCATTGCCCGCTGGCGTTGCGGATGCGATGCACACAATGCTCCGGCGTGATCTCGATCTGAATGGTGAAGGCTTTCTGTTTTTCCAGATCGTGCTGCGTTTTTTCGCGCTCGAATTTTTTCCCGTTCTGGACCACTTCCGCCCAGAAATTTTTGTGATCGAGCTCGTACAGCAGATAGTTCTTGCTGTCGACATATTGCACCACCCAGCGGATGCGGCCGCCGCGGAAAACATTTCCGCCGTGCACCAGCTCGACGGTAAACGTATACACGCCGCGCGGGCCGAGTTTATACGGAATAAATCCGCCGCCGCGATGCGTCCACAGCTCGCCTTCGCGGTCCCACGCCGCCGGATCTACGAAGTCGGCCATGGTCCCGACTTTGACCACGGGTACGGCGATGCGCGCCAGGGCGAGCTCGACCGAGCGCGTTTCTCCCACGGCGATCTGCACGCGCTCCTGTTTATCGGAGTAACCCTGCGCGTGCCCCGCGAAAATATAAGTGCCGGCGGGCAGTTCGATCTGCGGTCCGCGCAGCTCGTGCGGCTGCGTTTCATCGGCGCGGCGATAGGTGACCGTCGCGTCGGGCGGCGTTCTGGCCAGACGAATCGTGCCATTGGTCGCCGCGGCCGCCAGCAGCACGTCCTGACCCGACAGAACCACCGTCTGCCCGGCCTTGAAGGAGCGCTGCAAATGCTTCGGCATGTACTGATCGTGCCGCAGATCGATGGTGTGATCGCCGGGCGAAATCGCGCCCGAATTCAAACTGCCGTCCACTCCCACGCTGCCGATGGCCTTCTGGTCCAGCAGAACTTCGGTGCCCGGGGCCGCGCCGCGGATCTCCAGCGTGGCGGTGGTGGGCAGCGCCTTCAGCTTAAATTCCAGCCGCACTTCCGATCCTTTTTTCACCTCGGCCGTTTGCGCCGGCGCGAATTCAAAACCATCCTTGGAGACGCGCACGCTCACCTCGCCGATGGCCGGAATCCGCACCTGACCTTTCTGCGTGCGGTGCCGGTACAGTTTGCCGTTAAGGAAGACGCTCGCGCCGTCTTCCCCGGTCACCACCACCAGCGTTCCCAGGTTCACGTCCGATTTGAAAAAGGCCGTCAGCATCGGCGCGGGAGTGAAGGTTTCGTTCAGCGTGTGCTGGTCCTTCCCGTCCCCGACCACGATCTCATCCGGTCCGGCATGGAAATTCTTCACGTCGACCCCGGCCGGTCCGGCGTCGCCTTCGGGCTGGCCATTGACGGCGAGCTTCACCGGTCCGGAATTGGTGAACACGCGCGCCTGGCTGCCCAGGCTCGACACCAGAACCGCGCTCAGGTTGCGCGCGGTGACGGTGCCGGTGAGCTCCGGCGGCCTGGCTTCGGTGATGGAAAATGAAAACGACGCCTCGCCGCCCTTCGAGGTGAGCTTCATGGTGTGCGCGCCGGGCGCGATCTTATCGAAGGTGTACTGGCCCTCCTGAAGATCCACCGGAGGCTGATCGTCCAGCGCGATTTTTCCCTGCTCGAGATCGGTGAGGATGCGCACCGATTGCGGCAGCGCGTTCAAGGCCAGCTGCACGTTGGCGGGCTGGCCGGCGACCACGTTCACCGAACTCGCCGCCGGATCGTAGCCATCCAGAAACGCGGTGATCTGATACGTTCCGGGAGCAAGCTGCGCGGTGCACGGCGAGGTGCACCTGGCGTCGCCATTCACGCGGATCGCGGCCTGCGGCGGCGTAGTGGTGAAATTCACGTCGATCATCGCCGTGGCCGTTTCCGTGGTCCGCAAATGCTTGCGCGCCTGGTTCACCAGCAGCGTGATGACGGCAATGGTGGCGACGGCTCCGATCATCGCGCCGATCAGCAGCGAACGTTTCCAGTTGAGCGGCTGGCCCGGCAGTCTGGGGCTCGGCGCATTCTGGCCGGGAAGCTGCGGCGGAACACGAGGCGGAAGACCCGGCGGCGCACTCGGCGGCGCGCCCATCGGATCCGCGTTGGCCATCATCGGCGGCTGCTGGCCGGTGTTCAGCGGACCGGGCGTCTGCATCTGTATGGTCGACGTTGGCGGCGGCGCGTTGGGGCGCGGTGGGATGTGGATCGGTCTGGTGGCCGGCAGCGGCGGATTCGGTGAAGCCGCGGGCGGACGCGGTGCGGGCGGGCTGACGAACTGGTCGGAGGACATCAGCCGGACCGGAGGCGTTGCGGCGGGTCCCGGGATCGGCGGAGGGCCCGCGGGCGGAATTCGCGGAGCTTTGACCGTCGGCGGCAGCGGCGCGGACGGGCCTGGAATCGGCGGCGGCGCGGGCGGCCGCTGTTCTTTCAATTGCGTCCCGCGATTCACCAGGTGCTGCTTGATATCGCCGATTACGAGCTGCACTTCGAAATCGTCCGGCTGTTGTTTGGCGATTTCGTCCAATCGCAGAAAAATCGGTTTTAAATCGTTCAAGTCGGTCACCCGCTCGACCTGCTGATCCAGATTTTTCAGCTCCTCGAGCGAATTTATCGGCGGTTTCTGGTTCTCTGCGCCCACGATGTTATCCTACACTTCTGAGCGGCGGCTCGCCAAACCTTCAGCACGCGGACGGCGCTGCAACGAATGCGGACGGCTTGTGATCATCGCCCTGGATGCGACTCCATTAACAGTATCGACAGGAGGCGTCGCGCGCTACACGGCGGAACTGGCGCGGGCGCTCGCCGCGCGCTACGGGCGGGATGAATTCTGGCTGCTTTCGGACCAACCCTTCGCGCCGCTCAAGAACGCGCCGGAAAATTTGCGATCGGGCGATCCTCCGCGCACGCCTTTATCGCGAAAATGGTGGCTGTGGGGCCTGCAACAGGAGCTGATGCGCCGCCGCGTGGATTTGTTTCACGGCACCGATTTTTCGGTGCCCTATCTGCCGCTGCGCCCCGGCGTGATGACGGTCCACGATCTTTCACCGTGGCTTTTTCCGGAATGGCAGCCCGACGCGGGCCGGGTTCGCGTGCGTACTCCACTGCTGCTGCGCGCGGGATTGGCGACCATGGTGATCACGCCCACCGAAGCGGTGCGCCGCGCGGTAATGGAGCGATTCGGCCTCCGCGCCAGCCGCGTCGCCGCGGTGCCCCAGGCGGCGTCGGAGATGTTTCGTGCGACGCCGGCGCCCGCGGACCGCGAAAAATACTTTTTGTTCGTCGGCACCCTGGAGCCGCGCAAGAATCTTTCGCTGCTGGTCGAGGCGTGGCGGGAAGTGCGAAAAACGCACGACGTCGGCCTGGTGATCGCGGGACGCGCGCGCCGCGATTTCAAAGCAATTGCGCCGGAGCCGGGACTGGAGCTGCGCGGCGCGGTGGACGACGAAGAATTGCCGGCGCTGTACGCGGGCGCGAGGGCGGTGGTGTATCCGACATTTTATGAAGGCTTCGGATTGCCGGTGCTCGAAGCCATGCAGTGCGGAGCGGTGGTGATCACTTCGCGCGATCCGGCGGTGATGGAGGTTTCCGGCGGCGCGGCCGTGCACGTCGACGCTGGCGATACGCGCGCGTGGGCGGAAGCTTTGACGGCGGTGCTCGAGTCGCCCGAACGGTTCGAACCATGGCGCGGCCGCGCGATCGCCCGGGCGCGCGAATTTTCGTGGCAGCGGACGGCGGAGGCGACTCGCGAGGTTTATGACGCAGCCTGGGCGTCCTTCCGCAAGAAATAGCGCGCTGTTTCTTTCGCCCGAAGAGCCGGTGACCGGCGCGGGCGGCGGAGGGCTGCGCTCGGCGTCGCTGCTCGAATATCTGCGTGGGAAATACGAGGTGACCGTCGCGCGTTTCAACGTGCCGTATCATTCCCGGGCGTTCGCGGCGCGGGTGTGGCGCAATGGCTGGCGATTGCTGCGGGGCGTGCCTCCGCTGGTCGATCGCTTCGCCGGATTTGAAGCGCAGCTTGGGCCGGTGCTGCGCGGGCGTCCGTATGAGATCGGCGTGGTCGAACATTTCTGGTGCGCTCCCTATGCCCGCGCGCTGCGCCCGCATTGCCGGACGCTGGTGCTGGATCTGCACAACGTCGAAAGCGAACTGGCGCGGACGCACGCTCGCGCGGCGGGAGGGTTCCAGGGCATCGCGCTCGGCCGATTCGCGGATGCATATAAAAGACTGGAGGACGAATGGCTGCCGCAATTCGACCGCGTGCTGGTGGCTTCCGAAGACGATGCGCGGCGCGTGCGGCATCCGGATATTTGCGTGTATCCGAACGCGCTGCCGGTGATCGAAGTGCCGCGTGTGGTTGAAGAACATTGCATCGCGTTTAGCGGCAACCTGGAATATCATCCGAATATCGAGGCGGTGCGCTGGTTCGCGCGGGAGATTTGGCCGCGCGTGAGCCAAACCGGCGAATGGCGCCTGGTGGGCTGTAACGAACACGCGGTACGGAGCATCGTTAAGAGTGACCGGCGGATCACGTTTACCGGCGCGGTGAAAGATGCGGTAGCGGAGTTGGCCCGCGCCGCGGTCTGCGTGGCGCCGTTGCGATCCGGCAGCGGGACCCGGTTCAAAATTCTGGAAGCGTGGGCCGCGGGCCGCGCGGTGGTTTCAACCACGCTTGGCGCGGAAGGATTGGGCGCGCAATCCGGCGAGCACCTGTGGATCGCCGACGAACCCGCCGAGTTCGCCGCCGCCGTCGATGCGCTGCTCGCCGATGCGGATCGCCGGCGCGCGCTGGGCGAAGCGGGACGGCGGCTGTATCTTGAAAAATTCACCTGGCCAGCCGCGTGGGCGCGGTTGACGTTATAGAATGGGATCGCGTGTTGGATGATACTCAAATGTTCGCGCCGCACCAGAATCTGAGCGATCAGATCAACGGCAATATCATCCGCAGTGAAATCGAGGGGGGAGTTTATCTAAAGGATCTGCCCGAAGAAAGCACGCTCGAAGTGGAGACGCAGAACCGCTGGTATCGCCTGGTGGTGCGCCGCGACGGGCTCGCGCTGATTTCGGGCCATCCCGATTTTTGCCCGGAACCGGTGGAGGTGCGGATCAGCGGCTCGAATTGGGGAGGATCGATGCTCAAAGCCGCGTTTCTGGGCCGCGGAATGCATCTGGAATATCGCCATCCGCGCTATCGCGGCCCCATTGTAACCTCGGCGATCGTCGATATCCGCCGCGTCGCCTGAAAATTTTACGCGGGCCTTCGAATCGGCATCCGGTTTTTTTTCAATAGTTCCTGGAGGCCCACCGCGATCCCATGACCCTGCGGCTGGGGCCGAAACAGTACGCAAGTACCGTATCAAATAAATCTTCCAATCTATTGTGAGAACAATGCTCGCTTGGCACTCTCAAAGTGACTTATGAGTGCGAACATTTTGTGGGAACGGCCGGTGCAACACTCCTCGGATCGGCGAGCCTCCAATCGCATGCCCATCCAGGAGGATGTTCAGTATAGAGTCCTGAACAAAAAGGCGGAGGATACCCAGGCGCGCGGCAAGACCATCAATATGTCCAGCTCCGGCGTTTTGTTCACCACGGAGGAGATGCTGCTTCCCGGCCGGCGCGTGGAACTGGCCATCAACTGGCCGGCGCAGCTCGACCAGAAGTGCGGGTTGAAGCTGATGGCGCGCGGCCGTGTGGTCCGGTTCGAAAACGGAATGGCCGCCATCGAAATTCTACAGCACGAATTTCGCACCCGCCGCGCCGGAAAATAGTGGCGATCCATTAACGGCCGAAGTGAAACACGCGGGCTCGTACGTCGGGCCAAAACTCCATCGCGGCGTTTTTTCCGAGTCGCCCCAGAAAGCCCAGCCCGATCCGCTCCACCGCGTGGGAGGTATCGGCCTCGCTGCCGGCGCGCCAGGTGTTCGATAGAAAACTGCTGCCGCTGAGCGCCGCATAGCGGGCATAGGCCGGCCGCGCGTCGCCATCCCGATCCAACGCGAAGAAGGTAAATTTAAAGACGTGCCGGACGCGGGCGCCGAAGGGCGCGCCGGCGTCGCGAAAATAGCGCGGATCTTCGCCCCACAGCGCGCCGAGGCTCACTTCCATCGCGCTTTCCGTGGCGATTCCGGTCATCCGCATCCCATAACGCTTGCTGAAGCCGAGCCAATGCGTCCCATATTCCGGTGGATGATCGAGTTCCGTCCCCCAGCCGGCGCTGATCACGCCGCCGAGCAAGCTGGGCAGGCCGAGAGTATCGCGCACCGCCCAGCCGACGCGTCCGCTGCCCGTGATCGGCTGATACGCGCCGTTCGGATCCGTCCCCGGCGAAAGCGAGCTCTGCCCAGCCGCGAGCTTGACTAAGACCACGAAGATCAGGAAGCGGCAGCCCATCCTGGAAACGTCTCTAAGGTTTAAGCAACCGGGCTTCCATTCGTGCGGCTGTGACGTTCGCAAAATTTTCACCATGGGTTGTCTCTTATTCGACGTGCCCCGCGGGAAACCGGTCACAATGGCGTTGCTTCCGGGCGCGGTGGCGCGCGCAAATCACCACGGGTGCAACGGAGGCGGTATGCCGACATCGCGACCGAATGCGATCGCATTACCCGCGTAAATTTGACCGCCGGTGCGGAAACTTTCGCCTGCGCCATGTGGACCGGCGCCGCTCGTCTGTCCGATTTCAGAGCCGTTGAAAAAGGCTGAGCGCTCCGATCGATCCGATCCTCATGCATCCAGACGCAGCGCGATCACCGGGTCTACGCGAGCCGCGCGGCGCGCCGGCAGATAACTGGCGCAAAAAGCCGCAATGGCCAGGATCGCGCAGACTGCGGCAAATGTCGTCTGATCCGACGGCGCGATTCCGTAGAGAAAACTGCGCAGCAGCCGCGTCACCGGCAGCGCTCCGGCGAGGCCCGCGATCATTCCCGCGGCAGTTATGCGCAACCCCGCGCCGGCCACCATTCGCAGCACCTCGCCGCGGCCTGCGCCGACGGCCATGCGAATGCCGATCTCCTGCGTCCGCCGCGCGACCGAATAAGACATGACGCCGTAAATTCCCACCACCGCGATCAGCAGCGCGAGAATCGAAAACGCTGCCAGCACCGCGGCCCGTTCGCGGCGTTCCAGCAGCGTTCCCGCCACGCGCTGCTCCAGCAGATCGATGTCGAACAGCGGCTGGCTCGCGTCAATCGATTGCGCCACGCTGCGAATCGGCGCGGCCAGTCGAGAAGGATCGCCCGCGCCGCGCACGAACACGGTGATCCACGATGACGGCGATTGTTCGAAGGGCAGAAACATTTCCGGCCAGATTTTGTCGTCCAGCGAGCGATGGCGAATATCGGCCACCACGCCGACGATGGTCGTCTCCGCTCCGATCTTGTGGCCGACGGGATCGCGCCCCGGGAAAAAATCGCGCGCCAGCGTCTGATTCACGATGGCGACTTTCGGTTGGCCGCGCGCGTCGCGCGAATCGAAAAATCGCCCGGAGATGAGTGGAATGCCCAGCAGCTCGAAATAATTCCCGCTGACGGAATTGAACGAGACGGTCTCCTGCCTTTCCGGCCCGTTGTCGGGTCGCAGTCCCGATCCGATTACGTTGAACTGAGCCATCGGCGGCGAACTGGAAACGGCCGCGATGCGCACGCCCGGCACTTTTTCGATGCCCGCGATCAGGCGATTGAAAAACTCGACTTGCTGCGGCGGGCCGTACATTTCGAGCGGCCGCAGGTTGATGCTGGCGGTCAGAACGTTGCGGGCGTCGAAACCGGGATTGGTCGAAGCCAGAAGCAGAAAACTGCGGATCAGCAATCCCGCGCCGGCGAGCAGCACCAGCGACAGCGCGATCTGTCCGGAAGCGAGCACCGCCGGCAAGCGCGCCGATCGATTCGCGTGGAGCCGCGCATTCAAGTTGACGCGTGAGGCCGTCAGCGCGGGGAGCAAGCCAAAAAATAATCCGGCAGCGAGCGAGCAGAGGGCCGTGAACGCGAGCACTCGCCAGTCGATGGGGATTGCGCCTCCCAGCGCTTTCGGCAGCAGAAATTTCACCGCGCTTCGGCCCCAAAATAAAAGCGCGACCCCCAGAGATCCGCCCAACGCCCCGAGCAGCAAGCTTTCGCCGAGCAGCATGCGAACGATATCCCATTTCGCCGCGCCGATGGCGTAGCGCATGGCGATCTCCTTGCGCCGTCCGGCCGCGCGCACCAGAAAAAGATTCGCCACGTTGGCGCAGGCGATCAGCAGCAGAAACGCGACGGCGCCCATCAGCACCAGCGCCGCGGCGCGCGCGCTTCCCCGCGCCGGCATCAGGCCCTTTTGCGAATCCGCAGTCAACTCCTGTTGCAACGCAATCACGTTGGCCCTAGCCCCGGCGTGAGGAGCCTTCCAGTCGGGCGGATATTGATCATCCATGCCGCGCGTGATGCGCTCCAGATCGGCGCGCGCCTGCTCCGTCGTGACTCCCGGCTTCGCGCGGCCGATCGCATCAACGCCTCGCATCCCGCGGCCCGGCGTGGCTGGACCCGGCGGGACGGCGTCGGGCAGCCACACCGCCGCGTCGGCCGCGCCGGGATAAAGAAAGCCCGCCGGCATCACTCCGACGATGGTCGCCGGCTCGCCGTTTACCGTCAAGCTCCTGCCGAGCGCCGACGCATCGGCATGCGACACATCGCGCGAAAAGGCATCGCTCACGATCGCGACGGAAGCATCGGCATTCGTGGCGAAACCGGCGCCAAGCTGCGGTGTTACGCCGAGCATCGCGAAAAATCCTGGTGTCACGTGGGCGACCGGGACGCGCTCGGCCGGCCCTCCGGCGACGGCCACGTTCGCGCCGATCGTGGCGCCCATCGCTTCCAGGCGCTCAAACGACGTGCTCTGCTGTTTCCACGCGCCATAGTCGGGAGCCAGAAGGACATCCGTTTTGAACGCGGGCATAAACTCGGTCGCCCAGAACAGCCGGCCGGGGTCGCGGTAAGGAAGGGGACGAAGGAAAATCGCGTTGACGACGCTGAAAATCAAAGAATTTGCGCCGATCGCGAGCGCCAGCGTCAGCAGCGCGGCGAGGGTGAATCCGGGGGTCCGGCGAAAACGCCGCAGAGCGTAGCGAAGTCCCATCCCGATATCGTATCTGAAGCGGTGGCGTAAGCCGCCAGGCTTGCGCTGGGGACGGTGCGCACTCTGAGGCACGAAAAGCGCAAGCCTGGCGGCTTACGCTGGGGACGGTCCGCTCTAAGGCACGAACAGCGCAAGCCTGGCGGCTTACGCCACTTTGCTCAAATCGGGTATTCTCATTGATATTTGGAGAATCCCGTGAACTATCGACGATCTTTCCTTCTCGCTGCCCTCACCATTGGAATCGTTTTCGCGCAAGCGGACGCGCCCGAGTATGGTCCCCCGAACGGAACGCTCATCATCGTCGGCGGAGGCAATCTCACCGGCACCGGCATCATGGAAACGTTCATCAATCGCGCCGGCGGAGCCTCGGCCAAAATCATCATCGTGCCCACCAACGCGGGCAATAAAGATAAAAACGGAAACTGGATCGTCTACGATGAAAACAAAATTATTGCGCCGTGGGTGAAGCTGGGCGCGACCAACGTCCACATGCTGCACACCCACGATCCCAAAGTCGCCGATACCGAAGAGTTCGCCAAAACGCTGCGCGACGCCAAAGGAGTCTGGTTCAACGGCGGACGGCAATGGAACTGCGTCGATTCCTACATGAATACGCTGACGCTGCGCGAATTCCGGAACGTGCTGGCGCGCGGCGGCGTGATCGGCGGCAGTTCGGCCGGGGCGACGATTCAGGGCGATTACCTGGTGCGCGGAGCCATCGCCGGCGCAAACATCATGATGACCCCGGAGCCCAACCACGAACACGGCTTCGCGTTCCTGCGCAAAAGCGCCATCGACCAGCACATCAACACCCGCAACCGCTGGGATGATCTCGCGCCGGTCGTGAAAAAATACCCGGATTTTCTGGGAATCGGGTTGTCGGAAGCCACGGCCATCATCGTGAATAAAGATGAGTTCGAGGTGATGGGCAAGTGGAAAGCCGCCATCTGGGACAACACCCATCCGCGGCAGCCTTGGGAAAAGCCGTTCTTCGTCCTCGAAACCGGCGACGTTTACAACATGAAAACGCGCACGGTGGAAAAATACGGAATCGGCAATTTCAAGCCGGTAACCGTTGAATCCAAATAAGCGATACACAATCCCGCCAAACGGCAAAAAACTGTATCACAATAAAACTAGAGCCATGAGTCCGGACGAACTGTTTCAGGACCGCGTCGATCGCGGCGTCAAAATCGAGCCCAAGGACGAAATGCCCGACGGCTATCGCAAAACGCTGATCCGGCAGATCTCGCAGCACGCGCATTCCGAGATTGTCGGCCAGCTTCCCGAAGGCAACTGGATCACCCGCGCGCCATCGCTGCGCCGCAAGGCGATTCTGCTGGCCAAAGTCCAGGACGAAGCCGGCCACGGTCTTTATTTATATAGCGCCGCGGAGACGCTCGGGGTTTCGCGCGACGCGATGATCGCCGATCTGCACTCCGGCAAAGCGAAATATTCGAGCATCTTCAATTACCCGACGCTCACCTGGGCCGACATCGGGGCCATCGGCTGGCTGGTGGACGGCGCGGCGATCATCAATCAGATCGCGCTGTGCCGCTGCTCCTATGGTCCGTACGCGCGGGCCATGGTGCGGATCTGCAAGGAAGAAAGTTTTCATCAGCGGCAGGGGTATGAAATTCTGCTGACGCTGTGCCGCGGCAACGCGGACCAGAAAGCGATGGCGCAGGATGCGCTGAACCGCTGGTGGTGGCCGAGCTTGATGATGTTCGGCCCGCACGACAGTGAATCGACGCACAGCGAGCAGTCCGCAAAATGGAAAATCAAAATTGTCTCGAATGACGGGCTGCGGCAGAAATTCGTTGATCAGACCGTGCCGCAAGGCGAATTTCTGGGGCTGACCTTTCCCGATCCGGAACTCAAATGGAACGCCGAGCGCGGCCACTACGACTTCGGCGAGATCGACTGGAGCGAATTTAAGAACGTCGTCCAGGGCAACGGCCCGTGCAATCGCGACCGCCTGAAGGCTCGGGTGGAGGCGCACGAAAACGGCGCGTGGGTTCGCGAAGCGGCGCTGGCCTACGCGAAAAAACACGCCAGGAAGGCAGCATGAGCGAATCGGAGTGGCCCTTGTGGGAGGTTTTCATTCGCGGCCAGCAGGGCTTGGCGCATCAGCACGCCGGCAGCTTGCACGCGCCCGATGCGGAAAGCGCCGTCAACAACGCGCGCGACGTCTACACCCGGCGGAATGAAGGCGTCAGCATCTGGGTGGTGAAATCGACCGACATCACGGCGTCCAGCCCCAGCGAAAAAGGCCCGCTGTTTGAGCCGGCCGCGAGCAAACCGTATCGCCATCCGACGTTTTACGAAGTTCCCGATGAAGTGAAACACCTGTGAGCCTCTACGATTATTTATTGCGCCTCGGCGACAATGCGCTGATCCTCAGCCAGCGCCTGGGCGAATGGTGCGGCCACGGCCCGGTGCTCGAAGAAGACATCGCGCTGACCAATGTCGCGCTCGATCTGCTCGGTCAGGCCAGGCTTTGGCTGGCGTACGCAGGCGAGCTGACCGGCCGCGACGAGGATCAGCTCGCGTTTTTGCGCGACGCCGGCGAGTTTCGAAATGTTTTACTGGTCGAGCAGCCGAATGGCGATTTCGCGCACACCATCGTCCGGCAATTTTTCTTCGACGCGTGGCATCATCTGCTGCTCGAAAAATTGAGTGATTCGAGCGATGAGCGAATCCGCGGAATCGCCGCGAAAGCGCTTAAAGAGGTTACTTATCATCTGCGCCGCGGCGCCGACTGGATGGTTCGCCTGGGCGACGGAACCGAAGAAAGTCATTCGCGGATGGAGAACGCGGCCGGCGATTTGTGGATGTACACCGGTGAGCTGTTCGAAATGGACGCGGTCGAACAGGAGATGGCGCAATCCGGAATCGGCTGCGACCTGGCCGCGCTGCGCGAGCCGTGGATGGCGCAACTGCGCGCGGTGTTTGCCGAGGCGATGCTCGAAATTCCCAAACAAACCTGGATGCAGCACGGCGGGAAACGCGGCGTTCATTCGGAAAAACTCGGGTTTATCCTGGCGGAACTCCAGTTCATGCAGCGCGCCTATCCGGGGGCGAAATGGTGACGGCCAAGCCGGAGATCGCGCAGGTATGGACGTGGCTTGAAGAAGTCGCGGATCCGGAAATTCCGGTGATTTCCGTGGTCGACCTGGGAATCGTCCGCGACGTTCGCTGGAACGGTGAAGAGTTAATCGTCGCGGTAACGCCGACGTATTCCGGCTGCCCCGCGACGGAAGTGATTGCGCGCGATATTCGCGACGCGTTACTGGCGCGCGGCATTGAAAACGTCCGCATCGAAACAAAAATTTCGCCCGCGTGGACCACGGACTGGATCAGCGGCCGCGGCCGCGAGCGTTTGCGCGAATACGGAATCGCACCGCCGCCGACCGGCCTGATTCAAATCGAAAACGTCGCCTGCCCGCGCTGCGGGTCCACCGATACGGAAATGGTCAGCCGCTTCGGCTCGACCCCCTGCAAAGCGATTTACAGATGCCGCGCCTGCCTGGAGCCTTTTGATGTCTTCAAGCGTCATTGAAACCATAAGCGAAGCGGCCAGCCGCAGCAGTTTTTATCCTTTATTAGTACGCTCGGTCACGCCGGAAACGGCCGAGGCGATCGTGGTTGCCTTCGAGGTCCCGGCGCGGTGGCGGGAGCTGTTTCGCTTCACCCAAGGCCAGCACCTGACCTTGCGCGCGCACATCAACGGCGAAGAAGTGCGGCGCTCGTATTCGATTTGCTCGGCCGTGCCGGATGAAATTCTGCGCGTCGCCATTAAACTGCTGCCCGGCGGCGTTTTTTCGCACTGGGCCGCGGCGAATCTCAAGCCGGGCGCGACGCTTGAAGTGATGCCTCCGGTCGGACATTTTTATGTTCCGCTCGCGGCCGAAAATCGCCGGCATTACGTTGCGTTCGCGGCGGGCAGCGGGATCACGCCGGTGCTTTCGATCCTCAAAACGACGCTGCTCACGGAGCCGCGCAGCACCTTCACTTTGTTTTACGGCAACCGGTCTGCGGAATCGATCATGTTTCGCGAGGAGCTCGCCGATTTGAAGGACCAGTTCCTCGGCCGGTTCCAGCTGGTGCACGTGCTCACCCGCGAGCATCAGGAATGCGAGCTGTTCAACGGCCGCCTCACGCCGGAAAAATGCGAATTGTTGTTGAAGCAGCTCGGCTGCCTTGGCGATATCGACGAAGTTTTCATCTGTGGCCCGCAGGAAATGTCGGCGGCGCTGGCGGAGAAAATGAAGTCGCTGGGGATTTCGGAAGAGCACGTCAAGGTCGAGTTGTTCGGCGCAGCATCTCCGCCTCCGAAACGAACCGTGACCGCGGCGGCCGGCGCTTGCGAAGTGACCATCGTCGCCGACCGCCGGCAGCGGTCCTTCACCATGCCGAGCAGCGAACCATCGATTCTCGACGCGGCGCTCCAACGCGGAATCGAATTGCGGTACTCCTGCAAGAGCGGCGTCTGCGCCACCTGCCGCGCGAAGCTGCTCGAAGGCCGAGTCGAAATGGACGTGAATTATTCGCTCGAACCCGAGGAAGTGCGCCGGGGGTTCATTCTCACCTGCCAGAGCCATCCGCTCACCGATCACGTTAAAGTGGATTTTGATCAGGACAACTGATGCCTTACGAAACCATCCGGTTCGAGATTCAGAACGGCGTCGCGCGGCTGACGCTGAATCGTCCCGATAAGCTCAACAGCTTTAATATCGCGATGCATGGCGAGGTTCGCGATGCGCTGGAACAAACCTTGAACGACGCTTCCGCGCGCGTGCTGATTCTCACGGGCGCGGGCCGCGCCTTTTGCGCCGGCCAGGATTTGGGGGATCGCGCGGTGGCGCCCGGCGGCGATGTCGACCTCGGTGAATCGATCGAAAAATATTACGCGCCGCTGGTGCGCAGTCTGCGCGCGCTGCCGATGCCGGTGCTGTGCGCGGTGAACGGCATCGCGGCCGGCGCGGGCGCGCAGATCGCGCTGGCGTGCGACATCGTGATCGCCGCGAAGTCGGCCAGCTTTATCGAGCCGTTTTCGAAGCTCGGATTGATTCCCGACACTGGTGGAACCTATTTTCTGCCGCGCCTGGTGGGCACCGCGCGCGCGATGGGAATTTCGATGCTCGGCGAAAAAATTTCCGCCGAGCAGGCCGCCGTGTGGGGCTTGATCTGGCGCGCGGTGGACGATCCGGAACTGGCGAAAGCGGTAGACGCCATCGCCGGACAGCTCGCCGCGGGCCCGACGCGCGGGCTGGCGCGAATCAAGGAAGCGATCTACGCCTCGGCGAACAATCGCTTCGAGCAGCAGCTCGAACTGGAGCGCGACCTGATGCGCGAACTGGGCCGCAGCTACGATTATCGCGAAGGCGTCGCGGCGTTTTTGGAAAAACGCGCACCGGAATTTAAGGGGATGTGAATGCGGCGTGGCGCCGGTTGCGGACGAGCCGGTTCATCCTTGCGCAGCCGGGAATGAACCGCGGCTATAGGGAGTGCCCATGGGTTTGCGGCCCGCCAGGCGCATGAAAAATCCGGCCAGCCCCCGCCGTGACGGGCGGGGCTTTCTCGCGCTGCGCAAGCCGCGCCAGTCATGGCGGGAGTGTATTTCAGCTGAGCGGCCACTGGCCCGCCTCGAATCGCCTTCACAAGAATGAACCAATCCGCCCAAATCCTCGCCGAACAATCGGCGCGCAAAATGTTTGATGACGATCGCGCCTCGCAAGCCCTCGGAATGCGCATCGTCGCGGTGCGACCGGGTTACGCGAAGCTCACCATGACCGTCCGTAACGATATGACCAACGGCCACTCCACCTGTCACGGCGGATTTATTTTTTCGCTCGCCGACAGCGCCTTTGCGTTCGCCTGCAACAGCTACAATCAACGCACGGTCGCCGCCGGATGCCTGATCGATTTTCTCGCGCCCGCGCAGGCAGGCGACGAATTGACCGCGGAAGCGGCGGAGCAGGCGCTGGCCGGACGCAGCGGCGTTTACGACGTCGCCGTCACCAATCAACACGGCGTGCGGATCGCGCTGTTTCGCGGCCGTTCGCGGCAGGTGGGCGGCGAAATTGTAGTATCGAAATGATGCGGCGCGATCCGCCCCAACCCTCCGATCTCGAACCGATCGAACGCGCCAGCCGCGATGAGCTGGAGGCGCTGCAACTGGGGCGCCTGAAATGGACGCTGCGTCGCGCCTGGGAAAACGTCGCGCATTATCGAAAAACCTTCGCCCGCGCGGGCGTGCATCCGGACGATCTCCAGACCCTCGGCGATCTCAAAAAATTCCCGTTCACCAGCAAAGACGACCTGCGTGAGAATTATCCCTTCGCCATGTTCGCCGTGCCGCGCGAAAAAGTGGCGCGCATCCACGCCTCCAGCGGCACCACCGGCAAGCCGACCATCGTCGGCTACACCCAGCGCGACCTCGACACCTGGGCCAGTCTTGTGGCGCGCTCGATTCGCGCCGCGGGCGGCCGCGCCGGCGACGTCGTGATGGTCTCCTACGGTTACGGTTTATTCACCGGCGGACTGGGCGCGCATTACGGCGCGGAAAAATTGGGCTGCACCGTGATCCCCATGTCCGGCGGGCAAACCGAAAGACAGGTGCAGTTCATCCGCGACCTGCGCCCGTCGATCATCATGTGTACGCCCTCGTATTTCCTAAACATCACCGAGGCGTTCGATCGCCAGGGTCTCGACACCACGGCCAGTTCGCTGCAAATCGGCATCTTCGGGGCCGAGCCGTGGACCGAATCGATGCGCGCCGAAATCGAAACGCGCTGGAACCTGGACGCAGTGGATATTTACGGCCTTTCCGAGGTGATGGGACCGGGCGTCGCCAGTGAGTGCGCCGAAAGCAAAGACGGATCGGTAATCTGGGAGGATCATTTTTATCCCGAAATCGTCGATCCGCAAACCGGCGAGCCGCGGCGCGACGGCGAGCACGGCGAACTGGTGTTCACTTCGCTCACCAAAGAAGCGCTGCCGGTAATTCGTTATCGCACCCGCGACCTGACGCGCCTGCTTCCGCCGACGGCCCGCTCCATGCGGCGCATGGGACGCATCACCGGGCGATCCGATGACATGCTGATCATTCGCGGCGTCAACGTTTTTCCCACGCAAATCGAAGAATTGATTTTCCGCCATCCCCAGCTCGCGCCCATCTATCAGCTGGTGGTGTCGCGCGAAGGTCATCTGGATTCGCTGGAGGTTCGCGCCGAATTGCGGCGCGACGCGAGCTCCCGCCAGCCGGAAAAGGACGCCATCGCGCGAGAGCTGCGCGCGCACATCAAATCGCTGACCGGTGTTTCGAGCAGCGTGCGGATTCTCGACGCCGACGCCATCGAGCGCACGCTCACCGGGAAAGCGAAACGCGTTATCGACAACCGGGCAACGTGAAGCGAACACCCCAAATCGACGGCTGGATCGAGAACTTTCTCAACCACGATCCGCCCCGCGCCAAATCGCTGGTGGTGACCATTTTCGGCGACGCCATCGCTCCCCATGGCGACTCCATCTGGCTGCAATCGCTGATCGATCTGCTCCAGCCTTTCGGGGTGAACGAACGGCTGGTGCGGTCGAGCGTGTTTCGCCTGGTGGAAGAAGAATGGCTGGCCGCCGAACGGCACGGCCGGCAGAGCCGCTACGGATTCACCGTCTCCGGGCGCAAGCGCTTCGAACGCGCCCACGAAAAAATCTATTTCGCCGCGGACCGCCGCTGGAACGGCGAATGGATGCTGGTGATCGTGCCGCCATCGCGGGTTCCGGCCGGAAACCGCGCCGTCCTGCGCCGGGAACTGGAATGGGAAGGCTTTCGCGGGATCAGTCCCGGAACCTTTGCGCATCCTGCCGGGGAGCGTCGCGCCGTCGCTGAGATTCTCGAACGCACCCGCGCCAGGGATGGCGTGGTGATCTGCTCGGCGCGGGAAATCGAGCCGGACAGCGCACGGGCGCTTGCGGCGCTGGTCGCGCGCCATTGGGACCTGCGCCGCGTTCTGCTGGGGTACCGCGAATTTATCCAGCGTTTCGGAGCGCTGTTGGGGATGCTGCCGCGCGAGCGGGCCATCGCCGCGGGGCAGGCGTTCGTCATCCGCACCCTGGTGATTCACGCCTTCCGCCGCGCCCTGCTGCACGATCCGCTGCTGCCGCCGGAGCTTCTGCCGGAGGATTGGCCGGGGCGCAAGGCCTACGATTTATGCCGCGCCATTTATCAGCTTACGTATCCCGATTCGGAGCGATACATGCACACGGTTCTGGGACCAGCCGCGGTTCCGCGGCCGGCGGCCTACTTTCAGGACCGTTTCGGAGGGTTGCCGCATGCGATACAAGGTCGTGCTTGATAACATAAAACTGTATCAGGAGCATTCATGCCCGTCATCGACGTGTTGATGTTTGCCGAACAAAAAGAAGGAACCGAATCCTTCGTGGCGACGTGGCTGAAACACCCTGGCGACGCGGTCGGCGCCTATGAGCCGATCGTCGAAATCAGCACCGATAAAGTTTCGATGGAAGTTCCCGCGCCCTCGGCCGGCGTGCTCGCGGAAATTCTCAAGGCCGAAGGCGAGCCGGTCGCGCCGGGCGAAATTCTGGCGCGGATCGAAACAGGTGACGGAATCTCCGCGCCCGCGCCCGCGGCGGAGAAGCCCACCGCGACGCCACGCGCCGAGACCGCCGCGGACCTGAGCACTCTGACTCCGGCGGTGCGACGATTGCTCAAGGAACACAACCTCGATCCCGCCGCGATCGCCGCCACCGGCCGCGGAAATCGGCTGACCTATCAGGACGTGGTTGATTTCATCGAACAACAAAAAGGACCGGCCAAAATTGCCAGCCGGATGGTCCCGCACACGCCGATGCGCCGCGCCATCGCCAGCCATATGGCCCGCGCGATGCGCGAGGCGCCGCACGTGACGTCCGTTTTCGAGGCCGATTTGACGCGGGTTCTGGCCGATCGCGAAGCTCGAAAAGGGTCGGGCGAGGTGCCCTCGATCACGTCGTATCTGGTTCGCGCCGCGGTGGCCGCATTACGCGCCGTCCCCGAAGCCAATGCACAATGGCATGACGAGGCGCTGGAAATTTTCGAGGATTTTAATATCGGCATCGGTACCGCGGTGGAAGGCGGGTTGATGCTGCCGGTGATTCATCGCGCGCAGACCCTGACGCTCGCCCAGATCGCCGCGCGATTGCGTGAGCTCACCGAAAAGGCGCGTGCCGGAAATCTTTCCGCGGAAGAAGTCGCCGGCGGAACGTTCACCATTTCCAATCATGGCGTCAGCGGCAGCCTGCTGGCCGCGCCCATCATTATTCCCAATCATCAATCCGCCGTCCTGGGCGCGGGAAAATTGCAGAAGCGCGCGATGGTGATCGAAGAGAACGGCGCCGAAAAGATGGCGGTGCGTCCGATGATGTACGTCACCTTGAGCATCGATCATCGCGTGCTCGATGCGCAGCAGACCAACGCGTTTCTGGCGTGCTTCGTGAACGCATTGCAATCGGAGGCGGGATCGTGATACATTTTCATGCCTGCCGTAAGGAACTTTGTATCAGTTTGAGATGCTTTCTCATTCCGCAGTTATGACGTCCCCGGAAAGCGGCGCCAGCAATTCCCTGGAGCGGTCGCTCAAACTCCTGGAAATCATCGGCCAGACGCCGGGCGGCTTGAGCAACAAGGACATCAGCCGCAAGCTGCGCATCGCCACCAGCAGCACCTCCTACATTCTGAAACGCCTGGAGCGGGAGGGTTACGTCAATCGCCGCGAGGACGGCCGTTACGAGATCGGACTGAAAGTGCTCTCGCTCGCCTCCGGCGCGCTGCGCGAGCTGGGGTTTCATCATTCCGCCGCGCCGGTGCTGCATCCGCTCACCCATACCACCCAACTTTCCAGCTACGTCGGGGTGCTCGAATGCGGCCGTCTTCTGGTGGTCGAGCAGGTGGAAAGCCCGGAGTTCATCCGCCCGGAGACCGACCTCGGCACGGAGCATCCCGCCTACTCGACGGCGATGGGAAAAATGCTTCTGGCCCGTCTTCCCGAGGCTGCACTGGACGCCTTGCTGGAATCGGGTGAATTGACCCGGCGGACGCCCAACACCATCGTTTCGAAATCGCGGCTGAAGGAGGAATTGCGCCAGATTCAGCGGGCCGGCTTCGCGCTTTCCGAGCAGGAGGAGTTCGTCGGGGTGCGTGCGCTGGCTGCTCCGATCCCGGAAAAGGACGGTTCGGTTTATGCCTCCGTGGCCGTCGCCGGACCCGCAACCTTTCCGGCTTGGGGCAATTTACGGGAGCTGATTGCCATGGTGCAGGTGGCCGGGCACGATATCGCGCGCAATACCTGGGATCGCGCTTCCCGACACTCCTCAAAATATTGAGCAATATCTTGCAAGGACTGAGGCTTATGCCTACACTGGCCCAAAGCGCTTAGGGTGTGACTTTGATCACACCTGAATGAAAGGGGTCAGTAAGGTGTCTTTCCACGAAGAGAGCAGTATCATCGCCTCGAGGCGATTCGGATGGAAGTTCTGGGCGGTCGGCTTGGTTCTAACCTCTGCGCTATTTGCGCAACAGTTAGCAACCAATACCGGCGCCATTAATGGCAGAGTTACAGATAGCTCCGGAGGGGCGATCCCCAACGTCAAGGTATCTCTTGTCGGCCCGGATATCACTCAGGTCTTCACCACCAACGCGCAAGGAAACTACCGTTTTCCGAGTATTCCGATCGGCCTATATAATCTGACCTTTGAAGCGACCGGATTCGCCAGGCTACAGCGCAACCAAATCAACATTCCGCTGGGTTTCACCGCCACAATTAACGTGACATTGACTCCGTCGGCGCAACAACAGACTATCACCGTGACCGGTGAGTCGCCACTGGTCGATACGCAGAGTGAGACGGTGCAGGGCGGATT
>Ga0335073_10002169_pt1 | contig 26847 bp, 26 predicted proteins | sample Lox_Sample_22_FD_207093 | JGI IMG/M metagenome (GOLD analysis project Ga0335073, IMG submission 207093) | Soil microbial communities from Loxahatchee National Wildlife Refuge, Florida, United States - Lox_Sample_2.2 | ecosystem: Environmental > Terrestrial > Soil > Wetlands | place: USA...
AATCGCTGTCGTGTGGCCAGCATCGTAAGGAATGTGACAGTCGCCACAGCTGGCACGCACCCCCACGGAGTTCGCGTAATGTGGACTCCTCTGATAGGCCGCCTTCGCCCAGCTCATCGAGTGACACACGTCTCCGCAATAAGCGTCGGAACTTGACCAGACCACAAGATGATTCGTCAAGGCTACCAGGGTGACGCCGACAAAAACGAGAAGCAGGCAAGCGAGGCATATTCGGAGAAAGCGGTTGGGAGTTGCGTGCGTTACTTTCGGCGAAATCTGGGTCGGCATAATAACATCCCCGAATCCGCGATTAAGGCTACTTCTCTGGAAGCACCTTTGAAAGATCGACAGTGTCATCCAGTGGCGTGGTTCCGGAAGGCACGTCATTTTTTTGGAGAAGAAAGGCCATGATGTTAATCGAGATTTGGGGGGAGACAGAACCGGGAGCCGCCATAGGCATTTCTGTATGCACTGTGGACCACAGAGTCGAGGTCTTCTTGCCACCATAGGTGAGCCAGAATTGTTTGCCGACGAGCGCAGGACCCATACCACCCTGCAGCTTCGCACCATGGCAACCGGCGCAGGTTTTCTGGTAGGCCTTGGCGCCGTTTGCCGCTTGCGCGGCAGTGTCCCGGTGTGCTTCCCGTTTGGTGACGGCGCAACTCAGATGAGAGTCCGTGTGACCAAGCTGACTGATCTCATTCCCCGCGGGGTTAGAAACTACAGAACGAATCTTTGCCCGGGCTCTTTCGAAGCGTCATTCAACACCCGTGAGTAAACATTGTTCTTTCGGGACCTAGCGCACCACGAGCAACATTAAGGAAAACAAAAAAGTCTTTGCCTGCAAGAGGCCACTGTGGACCTCGCTGGTTGAGCATGGAACTCCAAGGGTTTGTTTTTACTTACGGCAAATTGGAACCGGGCCAGTCCTTGACCAAATTGTATGCATTGACGCTGCCCAGCCCCGTAGTAAAGTCCCAAGCGGGAGTGGCCGGGTAAGCTGGCTCGTAGGAAGTATTCGACAGCGAGAGCACGCCGTAGGCTCCGCTCGGCAGGTAGCAGTTGAACTTGCCGTAGTTGACGCCGTCGTCGATCAAGAAAGTGCAATCGACGGCGTTATCGCCGAGAGTGACGTCATGGAAGACGCAGCGGGGATTACTCTGATTGCCGAGTGTTGAATCACAACCGCTGTTGCCCCCCAAGTTGTACTGCTGTCTACCCAATGCATACAGAACATAATTGGGATTGCCCTGATAAGTACCTGTGGCTTGATTAATCAGGGCCTGAACCCCAGCCATTACGGGGGATGAGAACGAGGTCCCACCACTCCCACTCCAGTTGGAAGGAGCGCCAACGCACGGTGTTCCGCCGTATGTGGGGTCGGAGTAACAGATGACGTAGAAGTGGCCCCAAACACCATCGGCCGCGAACATCGAGACATCGGGGAGGTCACGAACGCCATCCTTCGGATTACCCGCGAGGGATTGCTGGTAAGTCGGCTTAGGATAGCCCCGACAGGTTCCACTTACTACAGAGTAATCGGATGTTTGGACGGACGTGCCAGTTGGTATATTGATGCTCGGTGCGCCGAAGGCACAACCGCTCGGGCCTCCGCTACCTGCGAAAATCTCTGTGTAATACGGTTGTCCGCCAACTGCGCTGCTACAAAAGCTGTTGGTGCCATAAGGCGTCGAGTAACCATAAAAAGCGTTTAAGAGCTGACTTGCACAGGTGTCATTCCAAGGGGTTTCCGGGACGTAGGACAGAGCGGACTGGTAGTATTGGCCGTTTTTGGCATTCCAATAGGTCGAAACCTCGTTGAGATAGGTGTCGGCAAAATCGGTTCCTCCTACCGCAACGTTATACGGCGTCGAGGCAAAACCGTTCACACTTATGCCCACATAGGCAGGCGTGAAGTCAAAGGCGTCCGAGAAGTCTGCGCCGCTATCACCCGCCGCCGCAAAAACCGAAACGCCTTGAAGGACGGCGATTTCGTAAAGACCGTCGGTATAAACGTTGCCGGTTTGCAGGCCATAAGGCTCGGAAGTGCCGTAACTATTAGAGATAATGCCCGGAGGACGACCGGGGGCCGTTAATAGGTTCTGCAAAGCGATGAATCCACCCCAACCCGTCGTCACGTAACCTGAAGGGTAGATATCCGCGCATGAAGCGAGGGTGATGGTCGCGTTCGGAGCGGCGGCGCTTGCCCACTCGACATCGAGGACCGCTTCGACGTCATCGCCGGTGGCCCCTGGGTCAACACAACTCGCCGCAGCGTTGCTGCTGCCTGTGGGCTGAGGATGGATTTGTTGCAGCGAGGCATCTGGAAAGCGCTGAGTCAACCCAAAAGTTGAACGGAACTTGTGCCAATCGCTGGCGGCGTAAAGGTCTGAGTCTTCAATCACCACAATCGTCTGTCCGGCGCCAGTGATTCCGGCAGCAAGCACAGGAGAAAAATTGTAGATGGTGTACAGGTCATCCGGAACTACTGCTTGAACTGGCCCAGCACTATTCGTGAAAGTGTACTGCGGGCGGGGCCGGACCATTGGGTGTGGACGAAAATCGTGGAGGGAAACAATTCCATGAATTGCAGGCGCCAGGGCAGCAGGGATTTGCGGATCGCTTACGTTGGCGATATGGGCTTCACCATTGACGTTGAGATGGTGAATCTCGGTATGAAACGCTTCCCGTATGGCACTGGCAGGACCGGAGAAGTCGAGCACGCCGTTCGCTCGATACACGACGTTAACGCTGAAGCCGTGTGATTCCAACCACGCCTTCACCGTTTCTATGTCTTCCTCGGCAGGGCCAAACTGAGTTCCAATCTCCTCTGCAGTCAACCAGCGGTGGTATTCAGGAGCAGTCCTGTCGTGCAGCTTGTCTACCAGCGCGTCCATCGCCGCTTGCACCTCTGGCGCTCGCTTCATCTGCAAGTACAGATGCACGAACTGCAGATCGTCGGCGACAGGACCTTTGTCGTTCTCAGGCCGTGCTTCTGGCCGAGTGTTACCCGCGAGCGTCACCAGCTTATGTTCATCGACCGGCTGGGTGATCAATCGAGGTCTTTCGAGCGTGTTTTGACCGTATACAGGAAAAGCGGGGATACACAGGGTAAGCAACACGGCGAACACTACACTTGAAGTTCGAGTGGAGTAGAGGTGCATGAGCGTTCTCCTGAGTCGGAATTTGAAAACTTCTCTGGGAAAATGGCCTTCTAGCTGGGGTCCATAAGCTAGGCGATAGGCGACCGGGGACGACTGCTCAGAGAATCGACGAATGGTCCGGGGGAGCATATCCTATAGCAGAGCTATGCGCTTGGTGTCTATTGTCGGTTTTGTCTTTGCGAGCTTCCTCGCGATTATTGCCTTCCTTATCGTTTCATAAGCTGTGATCAGGCCCTTATTTTTGCCCAGGTTGTCTGATTTCATGACTTCCCCTCTTATCTACATAGAACGGAATCTGGGCCTGGAATGGCTCAAGGTCCTTGAAGATCGGCTTTCTTGACTAACGAGGAGTATCGACGTATGGTCGGCGTCAATAGGCTGTGGCTTTCAGGAGTACAAGCCCCTGTGGCTCACCCAAGGTCTCTGAGCGAACTGCTCTCGAAGTGGTCAACCGCCGATGCCCAGACCTTGGAGGCTCTGCTGCCTGGGGCCTACGACGAACTGCGTCGCCTCGCTCACCGGTTCTTGCGCAAGCAGCGCCCGGAACACACCTTGCAAAGTACCGCTTTGGTCCACGAGGCCTATCTCCGGCTGGCGAATCAAAAAGACTTGCTTTTTGAGAATGAAAAACAGTTTTTCGGTCTGGCCGCCTTGATCATGCGGCAGATTCTAGTGGACTATGCTCGAAACCGCGCCGCCGCTAAACGCGATGGCGGATACCGCTTGACCCTAGATGACTCCTATTCTCTGCTGGATGGCAAGAGCCTCGAATTAATTGCCCTGGATGATGCACTGAACGATTTGGCACGGCTCGATCTCCAACAGAGCCGCATTGTGGAATTGCGCTTCTTCGGCGGCCTCTCGATCGAAGCGACTGCGGAGGTATTGGAGATTTCACCAGCTACTGTGAAGCGCCACTGGTCCACGGCCCGTGCATTTCTGCACCATGAGATGACGAGGGCAGGGCACTCATGACCCCCGAACGCTGGCAACAGATTCGTGATGTGTTGGAGAAGGCCCTGGAGTTGGCGCCGGGGCAGCGTTCTGCCTTTTTGGATGGAGCCTGTTTGTCGGACCAGTCTTTGCGGAGGGAAGTGGAAACGCTCTTGGCTTCCAGCGAGGATGCGCGTTCCGGTTTTTTGGAGTCCTCCCCACTCCGAATAACGATCACCTCGGGAACGAAGTTGGGGGAGTATGAGGTCAAGTCGCTGCTCGGCTCTGGAGGCATGGGCGAGGTATACCGCGCTCGTGATTCACGACTCGGACGCGAGGTGGCGATCAAGGTCTTACCGTCTTTTCTCTCCACAGATTCCGATCGCCTTCGGCGTTTCGAGCAAGAGGCCCGAGCAGCAGCGGCACTGAACCACCCGAACATTCTTGCAGTATTTCAGATGGGCACCTACCAAGGTGCGCCGTATCTGGTCTCGGAGCTATTGGAGGGAGAAACACTGCGCGAGCAGATCAAACGTGGCCGTCTGCCCATTCGAAAAGCGATTGATTATGGCGTGCAGATTGCGCGGGGATTGGCGGCGGCTCATGAAAAAGGCATAGTTCACCGCGACCTAAAGCCAGAGAACCTGTTCGTCACCAAAGACGGGCGGGTGAAGATTCTGGACTTCGGGCTGGCAAAGCTGACGCAACCGCAGTCCGGCTCGGACAACAGTGCACTGACGCTCACCAAAGCAACCGAAGCGGGAATGGTGATGGGCACGGTGGGCTACATGGCGCCGGAGCAGGTACGCGGCGAGACGGCTGATCATCGAGCGGATATCTTTGCTTTCGGGGCGATTCTCTATGAAATGCTGGCAGGTAAACGGGCGTTCCAGAAGCCGACCTCCGCAGAGACGATGACGGCAATCCTGAACGAAGACCCACCGGGAATTTCGCAAGTCACGGCAAATCCTCCGCCCGCGTTGCAGCGGGTTGTACATCGTTGTTTGGAGAAGAACCCGGAGCAACGCTTCCAGTCGGCTTCCGATTTGGCGTTTGCTCTCGATGCGTTGTCAGAAAACGCGGGTAGCGCAACGGTATATCCAGGGAAAGAAGGGGGAAACAGCGGCTTGCTCGCCTTCCTTAGGGTGCACAGATTCTGGATTACAGCGTTCCTCGTGCTGGCTGGTGTGCTGCTCACCATGGCGGCAACCGGGATTTGGCACTGGCCGGGCAAAGCGAACTCGTCGCAAATAGAATCTATCGCCGTGATTCCGTTCACAACCTCGAGCGGCGACAGCGATACAGATATTCTCAGCGACGGCCTTACGGGATCATTAATCGCGGGCCTCGCACATGTGCCAGAATTGAAGGTAAAGTCTCGCAACTCCGTTTTCCGCTACAAGGGAAAAGACGTTGACGTCCAGCAGGTCGGAAAGGATCTGACCGTGGATGCGCTACTGACCGGGCGGATCATGCAACATGGAGACACGATCCAGGTCAGCGCCGAACTTATCCGGGTGCGGGACAACACGGAAATCTGGGGGGAGCAATACGAGCGTAAGGCCTCAGAGATTATCCCGCTGCAACAGCAAATTGCAGGCGCCATCGCGGAGGAGCTACGCTCAAAATTGAGCCCCATTGAAAAACAGCAGGTCACGAAGCAAGGCACACAGAATCCTCAGGCCTATGAGCTCTACGTTAAAGGCCGCTATTACTGGAATAAGCGCACGAACGCCGATCTGAAGACAGCAATTTCTTATTTCAATCAAGCCATCGACAAAGATCCCACCTACGCACTCGCGTATTCGGGGCTAGCAGACGCTTATAACGTCTGGGGCGCCTATGGCATGGCACCGAACGAAGCCGTGCCCAAGGCGATTGCGGCGGCGCAAAAAGCGCTGGAGCTCGATCCTACACTCGCGCGGCCCCATGCGGTCCTGGGTGCGAACAAGATGGATATCAAATTGGAATTTTCCAGTGGCGAGGCAGAATTTAGAAAGGCGATTGAGCTTGATCCAAGTGATGCAACTGCCCATCAGTGGTTTGCCGAAGCGCTCAGTTACATGGGTGGTCGGGCGCAAGAGTCTATCGACGAAGCAAACCTGGCCCGCCAACTCGATCCGCTATCGCCAATCATAGGTTCCATCCAAGCTTCGGTTTACGCGGCTGACCGTCAATTTGATAAGGCGATCGACCTCTACAAGAAAGTTATTGCTGACAACCCCTCCTTTGGGGAAGCGCACGCTTGGCTGGCGATTGCGTATTGGGGCAACCATAAATATGTAGAGGCCATTCAAGAATTCAAGATCGGCGCTCAATTGATGGGTGACAGGAATGGTTCAGAATTTGCGGCTGCCCTCGACTCTGGTTTCCGCTCAAGCGGATGGCCTGGCGCACTGCGCAAGGGAATCGAAGCTTTGCTCACACGGCGCAAAGCCAGGATCGGGTATGCTTCCCCTTACCTAATTGCACAGTTATATGCTGACCTGGACGACAAGGAACATGCCTTCGAGTGGCTCAGTACTGCATACGAGGAGTCCGATGGATTGATCGCTCTTCGGACTGATTTCGCTTTCGATTCACTCCGCTCCGATCCTCGGTATACAGAGCTAGTGCGTAAGATTGGCTTTCCGCAGTGACTAGTTCTTTGGAAACACACTAACCCGGCATCCCCACTCATACGCAAGCCAAGGCGGAATGCGCGAAGTTGCAATGATCCGGGAGAAGAATGCCCCGCATTTGATTGAATTGCCCGAACTATCCCACGCCAGCGTCTGGTACATACGGAAATCCTATCAATGCCCGCTCTCGGTCATCCGGCAACCACCTTTCCAGACGATCACCGTGCCGCAGCAACATAAGAACGCTTCCGTCCATTGATGCGTTGTCAGCGCAACACTTCTCATTCCAACCGGACTAAATCCCCGGCTCGGTCAAGGCCACGGTCCAGATACGGCGATATGGGAAGCTGGGTCGCACCGCACCAATTCACATGAACTTGTTTACCGGAGAATTTCACTTGCCTCTCCGGGCCAGAACCTCAGTCAGCAGAATCAGCAATTGAATTTGGTAGGCGGCTGCAACGCCATCAAATCGCGGGACTTAGAAATAGGGGGTCGTGTTCGATCCCCACCGCCCCTACCAAAAATCCGCAAAATTCACGTTGATTCGGCTGCCCTTACTCACCAGCCATCGCTCGATTTGTGCCCAGATAGGCGGGGTTTTGCGCCCATTTTGCGCCCAAGTTTGTACCTAATTTTCCAGGCGCAGAAAGAAACGAGGAGAAACGCACATGAGTAAATTCGTACCGAAAGGCAGTGGCACGGAGCCCGGCGTGGCAAAGTTCTGCGCTGGTGGCGGTGATCTTTTGTTGGAGAAGGCCAGCGACCAGGGCGAAAGAGAACTCAACCTGTCAGGCCGGCATCACGAACGTCAACGGTGATGGAGTGGTTCACGATCTAGCGCGAGTGCTCGCGAGTTTTTATCAGAGCCTTCCGCGCGATTTGCGACTGCTCACGACGCCAGAGAAAGAGGAGCTCTATCGGCAGATCGTAGCTGCGTTGTCCACCGAGGGCGCACTGACCGACTACGGGAAGAACCTTGCCCGCCGTCTGGCGGGCCTGGATTCACTCGACGGTCAAGTGGATTCTGCACCGTGGGAACGCGAAGGGCAACCGGGCTCGCGGAATCCGAGCAAAGAGAACGGCGGCTATCGCATACCGCCAGAACCGGCGAACAGGCCCTCCTCCGTCGCAAAGTCCGCAGACATGGACGAATTCATGCGGAACACGCGGGCACAGATACGGGTGATCGCTTCCCGGATCGAAGCACTGATCCAGAAGCAGGGGAGGTGAATCCGTGGACTCCACAGCGATGTGTTACCCACTGCAGGAAGCCTAACTCTGTCAATAAGGTCGATGGCCCAGTGCAAACGGTGAGGTGCGAGCATTGCGCGCAACTATTCACAGAGGAGATCGTCAGCCTCAGCAAGGCCGCTCCGTTCACAGCGATCGAGACGGACGGCGATCTCCAAAAAATCAACGAACAGATCGCCGAGGTTGCAAAGGTGGTGGAGAGACGGCCACGGCAACCCGACGCCGGCAATATAGAGAGATCGAGTTGGCGAAGGCGATTGAGCCTCCTCTGACCGGGCAACAGATCGAGGAAAGACAGGCTCAGTCACCCAGATTCCAACCCCGATTCAGCCAGCACCACGGATCAGACGCACCATGGCTGTAGAGGCGGCATCCATGGACAAGCGCGTGTACGGAGATGAGCCCGACTGGAGATGCGGCTTTTCAAAAGGCCATCAGGTTTCTGCGTACAGTGCGGAGTGTGGCATCGCCGGCGGAATCCGTTACACGCGACGAGCAGAGAGCGAAGGTCTAGTTCACTTTCAAGTCCTTGAGTTTTTTCTGGGCTGTTCCGAAATTACCGAGGTGATAAATTGACACACCACTTGGAAAGAAAGTGAAATCCTTGAAGGGTTCGGCGACCATCTTGTCCAGGTATTCTTGCGAGGCGATTCCGGTGGTAACGTGGAGTTCCAAATTCGCGCCTGAATGCTCGGGCACATATACCTCGACGTAGTGAATCGTCGCTTCGTTGATATCGGGATCAGCAGGAGTGGTGACATATGCCGCAGCGGTTCCGGTTGGTACCGTGTAAGGGGCCACGGCGTCGATCAGATCCTGTTGCAGCTTGACCACTTCCGGGGTTGTCTCCACGACGATACCCGACAAACCGATGCCTGGCATAGATTTGCTGGTGAGGTAATAGTATTTGTTTGCGGTCAACTTAAGGCTGGTAACGTGTTGACTCGCCACAACCTTGCCGGCAGCAGCATAAACTTTATCGAGGTCGGCCGTTCGCACGTAACGCTGCAGCAACGAGATATGAGGATGATGCGTGGCGTCGAGGGCGAAGCCTTTCGGAAAGACCGAGCGCAGACGGGCGTTGGTGGCTTCCGCGTGATCTACCATCGTCGCATCCGGCTCCAACGCAATATCTATCGCGGTGACAGGCGCTTGTTGAGCACGGGATGCTGCCGAATAGCCCAAGAGTGAAGCCAAGCATATAGCCACTGAGGAGAGAACTTTTACATACCCGGTCATCATGACCCTCCGGTTATCGGTCGGCAGCCGCGCCACGGATTTTTGGGTCTGGTGAAAAGCTTTGCGAAACCGAGCAACCCAAGAGTTACCGCGCTTCTGAGCACGGACTTCAAACCGTGGTCGCGGCAAAAGAATAGTCAACGAGGCAGAGGTTACTACTGTCGCTTGCGACAGGTAGACTAGCTCTAGTAAACGGGGTGGTCTCAATGGGTCGACGCAACACTCAGATCGAGCCCAATTTACATTGAAAACAAAGGCTAAATCGTTCGCCAAGGTCAGAACAGCCATAGCACTACCCTGGTTTTGAACGACCATAGCTAAACAGACAGGTTTCTGCGGGGAAGCATCGTCGAATCATGGCAATAGATAGTGTTGCATCGACCGTTTGAGCCGGCAGGGGAAATCGGAAAGTTGGTACTGGCACCACTCGCGGCCCGTTTTTATCCGGCAACACCAGCTGCGCCAAGCGAAGTCCGACAATCCCGTAGCATTTTTCAGTCTGGCGATGAGCCGGGCAAGCATCTATCAGCGAATGCTTTGCCGTCAGGCCGGTGTTGACTCGCAGCGGCTACGCTGCGGAAGGCTCTCGGCGGATGATCTCAAGCGAATTCTGGCGGCTGCCTCCCATGTGAATCGTTTGCCGCTGTGGATTGACGATTCCGCCGGCCTTCGTGCTGCGGACTTGCGTTGGCGGCTCCGCTCTCTCTGTAAACGCCACGGCATCAAGTTCGTCGTAGTTGTCCTCTAGTCTGACCGCCGGTCTAGTTCGCGCGAATTAAACGCCGCTTCCTACAGGATGGCGAGACGTTCTACGGGCGCAACCTCTCGCGCATGCTCGAAACAGCCTTCGATAGCGACCTTCAGTTGTTCTTTGGTCATTTTATCGATGTTCGCCAGCGTCAGTATGGTCACGATGCCTCCATTTTCCCCAAGTAAAGGCTTTGCATAGGTGGGGTATTTTCCACCCATATGGGTCTCAAGGAGAACTGAAGCTGCTCAAACTCACGAATAAAGTGCGAGACTTGATGCAAATCACGAAGTTGTATACCGTCTTCGACATCCGAGACGACGGGGCCGAGGCCATCGGGTCGTTCGATCTCTCGGCCGCGGTAATCTGCTTGACTGAACCCCGCATTTGGTAGAGAAAAGAAACGTGGAGACTAGCAATTCTCGGAAGACTCCCGAATAGCCTACACCGAGCAAAGATTGCAATCGGTAGCTGGGCAGATTTCTGACTTTGTAATCAGAAAAATCGTAACTGAGTCGCCCTTTATTTGGGAAGGTGAACCAGTTCACCCAAGCCCCTTTTGTCTGGTGCGCGCGTTTCGCGAGCGGACACCAGATGGGCGTCTGGTGGACCCTTGGGGGCTGCGTCTTTAGTACGGTTTCCGATTGGGTTGAATTCACAAATTAGTTCTTTCTCCCGTTGATTTCTTAGTTCCTTGCTTGCAATGGCCTCGTCGAAAAAATGTGTGACTCCAATGACCGGAGGATTGTCGTAAGCCTCAAGCATGGCCGTTCTCAGGTCGCTGGTTTGTCCCACATACAAACAGGTGTAATGGTCGGGGCGAAACGGAAGATCGGTCTTAAACAACCCATAAACGGCCCCCTCCCCATTGAGTTCCTTCAGCGTGGAAGAATCAAATGAATGGCAATCTCCACTGAATGGCATCGCAAATTCTCCTATCCTCATCGCCCTCAAAACACGCCCCAGATTGTCGCTTTCCAGGCGATATCGTGACGGATCAGTTCTCCATAGACCCGCCACAGTTGGCCTCTTGCTGATCAAATCGGGCTGTTGGCTCGCTTTAAGCAAGACCCGCAAAAGTAGTATCAACAGAATTAGGCCTGCAACCACGAACACAACCTTCATCCGCTTTTCGGCGATCCCGTCTTCACGCCGGTTCTTTTTCTCCCATGCCTGCCATCGTAGGTCCTGCAGTGAGTCGGGCGGATTCTCAGAAGGTGTCATCGTGTTATCCACGACCGTATGCTGCATTCTGGTTGGCTTGGGCGCTATCCAATAGTGAACAGTGCCGAGGGGGCGACGGACCGATGGAAACTCGCGCCTGAGAATTTTCGATGCGCGATTCCGACAGTACCTCGACCCATTCCAACATGTGCTTCTTTGGATAGCCTCGCATCGAGACTGCTTTTATCGTAATGATGTACGGAGCGGACCTCGTTCGACTCGATCAGCGAAGGTCCGAGGTTGGGCCTTTATGCCTAACACATACCCGTTTTGCTGTGCTCGTCCGCCGATTGTCTGCGGTCATTCGAGCGTTGGTGGAAAAACTGTTAGGGAGGGCAACACTCGAAAGGGAATTCGCGCCGCAGCGAATGTGCCCATTCTGTGGGCTCATCACTTCGCGACACAAGCGATATTGCCTGGAGTGCGGCAAATCTCTCAAACCAGCGTAGTGGTCGAAAAACTCTCTGCAGGATCCGACCGCTGCCTTAGGTTTGTGGCCCATGGAAATATCGGGACAAAACGCGAATGGATAGCTTTTAAAGGTCGGGCAGCTTGTCGAGTGCCGGCTTGCTGCTCTGCTGTCTCCACGACTGGGCCAGAGAAACAAGGAAAGCCGCGATGCAAACCGCGTCCAAAACAAGGAAGGTAATGCGCGAAAGCGTAAAAGGGGCGAAAGGATTGAAGAGCGCCGCGATCGCTGTGAATCCGGCTGCCCAAAAGTATTTCCGCCCATATGCGGTTACCGCTACCAGCACAAGCGAAGCCAGGCAAACCATCAGTGAATACACCTCCATGTAGCCTCCGCCTTCAACTGACCATGTGAGGCCTTTTGCCGCGAACCACCAGCTGAACATCACACACAATGCGACAATACAAACCAATTTCACCGCTTTCGGACTCATCGCAGTTTCCTCAAACTTCGGAGCGTTCCAAATGTTTTGCAGATTTGCTATTGCTTCGACTCTCGGCTCTCACTGCCTTAATGCGAACGTGGAAAGAAGGCCCGATCGAATGGTCGAGCCTCCGGTTTTCTTGATTGAGCCCGTAGGGCTACCTTGTTGTGGCGGCCGCTTTGGCCTGTCCCAGTTCGGGCACGACGCCGAGCTGCAGCATCAGGCCCAGAGCATCCCAGTTGATCCAGCCTTCCGCCATCTTTCCGCCAACGAAGCGGACGATGCTTACTCCGGACATAGCGAATTGCTTCCCCGTTGGCGCGATTCCATTGAGATCGCCCTTATGGGCGCCGCGGCAAGTCCAGCGCGCAACAACTGTCTCGCCCTCGGCAACCGTGTCTTCGATCGTCAATCGAAGGTCTGGGAATGCCGTGCGGTACAGCGTCACTCTCTTCTTCTCACTTTCGGGCCCGCGCCCCACATCGGGCGTCGCCGCATCGTGGTGATGTAGGTCGGAGCAATCAGTTCGTCTGCGACCGCCAGATTGCCCTTGTTCCAAAGCTCATCGAATAGCCGACGGACGTTCGCTTTGTTGTGTTCTGACATGTAATTCTCCCTTTTTTTAGAAACTCATTCCCAGTCGCATGTTGCGAACGGGCTTATGTGGTTGGCCTGTAACCGCTGGCGTCTTGGGTATGGGGTCCTGTACGTCGAGCAGGGGATAAGTCTTCACACGAGCCTTTAAGAAAGAACCTAGTAAGGTTCTGCACCGTTTGCGCTCAATGTGAAGCTTGGCCTTAAAGAACTGCGTTTGGACTACGAAGCGGGAGTCTCGCCCATAAGACCGAAACTCCGACGCGAGCCTATTCCTCGCATCAGTGGATGTCAAGGACAATCGTAGACTCTTTCTGATTAAAGAGGCGACAACCTCTGTTCCCAGATCTGCGGAGGGGCCTGCGGCACTCCAACGGTCAGGTCAAAAAGTGCCGCAAGCAGAGGTAGGTAAGCTGTATCACAAACTACCCGCACGCGAAGCCGTCGTCTGTACCCAATCGAACAGGTCAGAATCCAAGATTGGTCATCATGCTCCCAAGCACACGCCCCAAGCATGTGAGCATACGGTTCTTTGTATTCTTTTCAGGGCAATCACTTCCCATCGTACATGTCCACAATTGCACAGACGCCCCTGTCCGACCGGCCTACCATGAAGATGGCAGGTTTTAGCTTAAGGCGGCTCATTGATCATCCATTGACGAATTCGGTTGAGCCGCGCAGAGCAACTATGTCACATCCGGCTCAAAACGATCCTCAGCTTTTTGGGGAGAGTGCGCGCACAGAAGGTCCGTCTCTTCACCGCCAACGTTCCCTCCGCGTCCTTTTTGTTCATCATGTGGCAAAGGTGGTTGATAGTTGTCTGCGAGAACTGGAGAAAGGACAATTCACCGTTAGCTGCGATATTGCTTCGAACCTGGCGCACTGTACCGAACGGCTGCGTTCCCACATCTATGATGTCATCGTCGTTGAGCATCCCCATCCCGACTCGGAAACCTCTGCGGTATCGCTTCTCCTCCATCAGACTGGGCACGAGATCCCCGTCATTTTTGTAACCAACGGGCTAAGTGGCGAACATGTCGCCGCGCTCACCGCTCAAGATGCCTTCGATTACGTGCAACTAGAACATATCTCTCAGTTACCCATGGTTGTCCGCCGGGCCTTGAATAGCAATACTCTGCGCGCCGACTTGGAAGCAGCGCGAAAAGCACTGAGGCATTCGCGATCGCTCTATCGCGCGCTGGTGGACAATCCCACGTATGGAATCTACCTGAGTAGCGCGGTAGGTGAACTGCTCGACGTCAATCAGACGCTATCGACCATGCTTGGCTACGCGTCCAAAGAGCAACTCCTGGCCGCGAATCACGAGTCTGCGATCTTTCCCACTTTGTGGCAAAGGTCGCTTTCCCGCGCAGCTTCCCAGGAAGCCAAGGAAATCGAGCCTGTCGAAGTCGATTGGAAGCGCCTCGATGGCTCGGTTTTAAAAGTGCGGCTGAGCGGCCGGAATGTCCACGACGACCACGGGAATTCTGCCGGCCAGGAAGTAATCGCCATCGATATTACCGAGCAGCGCCTGCTTGAAGCGCAACTACGCCATCAGGCGTCTACCGATCCGCTGACCGGCTTGGCCAACCATCGCAAGCTTTTCGAGGTGTTGCATGCGGAAATCTGCCGCTCCAAGCGTACCGAGCGCGACTTCTCGCTTCTCTTGCTGGACCTTGATGGATTGAACAGGTCAATGATCAATTTGGGCATCTGGCCGGGAACCGCGCACTCTGCAGGCTGGCTCAGATCCTGACGGACTGTTCCCGGTCGGTGGACACCCCTGCGCGGCACGGTGGGGATGAGTTTGCCGTAGTCCTGCCCGAGACTGGCCCACTGGCCGCCGCGTTGGTGGCAGGGCGAATTTGCGATCTGCTCGCGAAAGATACGAAAGATCCACTGCTCTCGGTCAGCTTTGGAGTTGCCAGTTTTCCGTGCGATGCGGATACCGTAGGTACCCTTCTGTACGCTGCGGACGCCGCCCTTTATGTAATGAAATCGAAGAGGCCCGTTGTCGTCAAACCAGCTCGCGTCCCTTTGTCATCAAACGCGAATTGATTTCACCGTCCCGGCAGCGCCGGGCATGAAACTTACACGAGTTGCTTCAGTCGTGGAGCACAACACTTAGCAGGGAAGTATTGATTTGGAGTCCGCCGTTGTACTTGATGAATCCGAGTTTCCTGAATTTGTTCATGAAAAAATTGACTCGCGAGCGAGTTGTCCCAATCGTCTCCGCCAGCATCTCTTGCGACACCTTCGGAAGCACTCCGTGGGGCCGGTCGTCTTTCCCGTAGCGCGCCAGCAACAGTAGGGCCCGGGCCAGGCGTTTCTCGCTGGAATTAAAGAGCTGGTCGACCAGATCTTCCTCGATCCGAATGTTCCGAGTCAGCATATGCGCGATGAAGAGGTCCGAGAGCGCATGTTCCGTGCGGAGCACTCGCATCATTTCGGCCTTATCGATCGATAGAACGGATGTCAGCGCGATGGCTGTGGCCGTTCCCATACAAACAGGCTGCCCTGCCAGGCATCCCTCTCCGAAAAAATCGCCCGGGCCGAGAACCGCGACCACCGCTTCTTTCCCGCTTTCATTGATCACGGAGAGTCTCACGCCGCCCTCTTGGATATAACGCACGCTCTTCGCGGGATCACCTTGAGAGTAGATCGTGTCCCCGCGCCGGAATCTTAGGAGTCGGCGCGTTGCTCCGGCGGTATCCAGAAAAACGCGCAAATCGAACGCAAGATCACCCCGAGGAGTTTCGCGGCTTTTCTTGGCAGTTGCCCTGCGCATGCGTGCTTTCTTCGGTCGGCGACGACGTTGAGCCAAGCAAACGATGCAAAAGTGGTTCAGAAACACTTGGAATTGTATCACGCCGCGTATTCAGTTGATGAGTCCGCCGATCTCGCAAACGCGGAACCTGTACACAAGTGAACAGACGCCCGCGGCACTTAACGCTAGGATCGACGTTGCCGTAAAAGGACTGTTTTGTTGGACGGTCCATCCCCAAGCTGGTTCCTCACGGCTGTCACTGGCTCCAAGGACTTCGAACGGCAACTTGACGGAAGGATTTGCCCCAGGGAATAGGTCTGGTGAGCAGAGCTTCACCCTGGCTCTGCAAACTGGGTCGTAGATGAAAACTACTTGGAGCCGGCTCGAAGTGTCTCGCAACATCGAAAGAAAGGAAGATGGAGTATGCCACTTGTACAAATTCTATTAGCCCTGATCGTCGTGGGCGTCCTCTTATGGTTAGTCAATCGCTTTATCCCCATGCAGGGCACCATCAAGTCCATCCTGAACGGCGTCGTGGTGATTGCCGTTGTGCTCTGGCTCCTGAATATTTTTGGGCTATTTCATTCGCTAATGCACATCCGCGTCGGAACGTAGTCCTTTTGTGATGAACGGCCCGGTCGGGGGCCGCGATTCACGGACCACAGCTAACTCGACAAGCATCACGGGCCAGACTTCTGAGGCCCGCACGTATACGCAATACCGGAGGTAATAAAGTGAAAACAATTCGAGTGATTAGCTCTATCGTCGCCTTTCTGCTTCTAGGTTTTGCTGTTCCCAGTTACGCACGACAGGATAAGCCGGAAAAACAAGAAGAAAAACCCAGCTCGCCCAAACAGGAGCAACCGGCTTCTCACGAAAAGCAACAGGAAGCTAACGCTCCGAAGCATGACCAGCAGTCCAAGCCCGAGAAGCAGCCGGAACAAGCCAAGTCCACCAAGCCGCAGCTTCAGCAGACCCAGCAAGTCAAAGCCAAGCAAGAGGATCAGCCGCAAACCACATCTTCCAAGGGCCCTAAGCGCACGCAGGAGGAAACGGCTGAACAGCACGCGCAGCCGGCGCTCCGTCTCAGTGCTAGGGGCACTGGTCGAATTCCCGACGACCGATTCCGCTCAAATTTTGGCCGCGGACACGAGTTCCGTATGGGCGACCCGGTTATAGTCGACGGCTATTCCCGCTTCCAGTACGGCGGCTATTGGTTTGGTTACGTTCAACCGTGGCCCGCTAACTGGTATTACACCGATCAGTGCTACATCGATTACGTCGATGGTAGCTACTACATGTATAACCCGTATTATCCGGGCACTCGTTTTGCACTCACCGTCGTGCTCTAGCGCCTCGAGACCCCAATGGATCGAAGAATCCGGCCCAGCGTCGATAACTTCCTGGTTTAGGGAACGCGTTGGGACGAACACTCAGTCCCGAATCAGAGCAGGCTTCAATAGAAAAAGGAGCGAACCATGCTTGGAACTATCTTGATCGTCATCTTAATCTTGGCCCTTATCGGAGCATTGCCGCGGTGGTCGCACAGCCGGGAATGGGGATATGTCCCGACGGGTGGCGTAGGGCTTGTCCTTCTCATCGTGGTCGTCCTGGTGCTCATCGGTCGAATTTAGATGCCAACGCCAGCTCATAAATGCCGTAGCTTCGTCAGTCCCGGTCTGAGAGTCGGGCCACGAATTACCCTCTCTAAACCATTGAACCCGAGCGCCGTTGAAAGTCCTTCAAGCACTCGTTGTCCAAAATACATCGTTCGCCAAAGAAGTTCCGACCATGGAGGTCTTCAGTGAAAAAATATTTACTCGCGGCGGCATGCTTTACCCTCGCATCGGGCGTCGTCTGTGCTCAAGACTTGAACAAAGAGTAAGGCTGGCTCTCGACAAAAACCCTTCCGTCGGGCGGAAACTTTTTATTTATGTCCAGTTCAGGACAGATTGTTGGTCATCAACTGGCATTTAATGCCAGAGGGCAAAGACGGATCGCTGTAGAACAGCCTCCGGCTCGGACCCAGAGGCTTAATTTCAACAGAAAGGCAGTGCAAGTTGTCCTGCGCGAAACACCTAGTGCTGCCAGCCTCTGCGCTGCTTTTCCTGCTGCCCGCGGCAATTCGTGGCCAAGCACCTCCCGTCAGTGCCACCAGGCTCATGGTGGAAAGCGGCACTCCCGTAAAACTCCAACTAGCGCAGACGATTTCCTCTAGACGCGCGCATAAGGGTGATCGGCTTGAATTTATAGTTGATAACGACGTAGTCATCGACGGCTTCAAATTAATCAGCGCTGGGGCTAAAGCGGAAGGTTCGGTAGTCAGCGTGAAATCAAAACGCCCTCTGGGAATCGGGGGAGACGTGATCATCGAGTTGAATTCGGTAGAACTCTCTACTGGCGAGAAACAGCAATTGACGGCGCGCAAGGAATTCCGAGGACGCTCTCGCACTATTCGTATGGCAGTGGGCGTGGCCGTAGCGGCAGCGATCTATCCGCCTGCCGCACCCGCGTTCCTAATGCTGCCTGGCGGGGACAGCACGGTCTTGAAGGACACTGAAGTGACGGCGTACACGAAGAGTGATTTCTTGGTAGACGCGAGAGAGTTGCCCGTTGCCCAGGGAAACACTTCAGATCTGAGCACGATGATAAAACTCTTGCCACCGCGGGTTCTAGATAGTGAAGGTCGCGAGGGGGATATGCTGAATCTCATCTTCGCGGCCCAAAAAGCCGACTTAGAACAGGCCTTCGCGCAAGCTGGTTGGGTGAAGGTCGAAAAATCCACACCCCAAATCATTTGGCATCTAATTTGGCAGCGAAAACACTACGCGAAGCTGCCGATGGATCAGCTTTACGTTTTTGGCAGGCCGCAGGATTATTCGTATGCCCTGCCTGACCCAATGTCTATCGTTGCGCGCCGGCACCATTTACGAATCTGGAAAACAGATCAGGAGATCGACGGCGTGCCTCTTTGGGTCGGTGCCGCAACGCACGATGTCGCTATCCAGCTTGTGAAACATAAGTTTCGCCTCTTTCATACCATCGACCCGGATGTGGACGCCGAGCGCGACTTCATCGCAACGGACCTGGCAAAGAAATCGCAACTTACACGCGAGCACTTTGTGCGTGGCAACGTGCCTGTATTCAAGGGGCAAACAGCTACCGGGCAGTCCTATTACTCCGACAGCAGAATGGCTTTTTCTGGAATTGAACCAACGGCCTGACCTGACAGCGGCCGCAGGCCCCGCCAAGTGAGCACAGGCTTTTCACCGGAGGCGGACCGGCTTACGCAGGCGAATATTGTGCTCCGACTTCGTATCACGCTTAGATTAGCGAGGAATTCTGTCACTCGTGCAGGACAACAGTCAGCAACGATTTGTTCACCTTGATTTTTCCGTTGTATTCGATAAAACCTAGCTTGCGGAATTTATTCATGAAGAAATTCACCCGCGAACGCGTTGTTCCTACCATGCTTGCCAGCGTCTCCTGCGAAACTTTCGGAAGTACCCGGTCGGGTTGCTCTTGTTTCCCGTAGCGCGCCAGAAGCAGAAGTGTACGAGCCAGACGCTTTTCGCTGGAGTTGAAGAGTTGATCGATCAGATCCTCTTCGACCCGGATGTTGTGGGCCAGCATATATGCGATGAAATGATCGGATAACTCGTGCTCCGCGTGCAACACGCGTAGCAGCTCGTCCTTTTGAATGACCAGCAGGGTCGTCGGTGTAACGGCCGTTGTCGTGCCCATCCGGAGTGCCTGACCCGCCATGCAGCCCTCGCCAAAGAAGTCAGTCGGACCAAACATCGCAACCACGGCTTCCTTTCCCGAGCCATTCACGACGGATAATTTCACTCCGCCCTTTTGGACGTACATCACCGTTTCCGCGGCGTCCCCTTGTGAATAGATACATTCGTTTCGTCGATATTCGCTCACTTTGCTAGCCACCCCGGCGGTGTCCAGAAAAGCTTGCGCGTTGAAAGAGTCGTTTCTTCTATTGTGCGCGGATTTCTTCGAACTCATGATTTTGAAACACCTTCTACAGACTTGAGCTTATCAGGAGGAATTTCGCAAAACTGTGCAAAACGGAACAGCGCACCCTCTGAAGAACCCGTAAGATCCCGCACTGGACGGTGAGACTGAGCGACACTGACCGGTCTGGGCGGGCCGGGCGGTGTCCGTCATCCCACCGTTCTACTCATCAGGAATCCTGGAAGACTCCCTTACATCCAAACTGGGCAAAACTGAGGGATTTTGAGTCTATTACGAGGTCGCCATCGTGTTTCCCAATTCTCCTGGCCGCTGCTGGGATTGTCCTTGTTCTCCTATCGTGTCCGGGAGCTTTTCATTTGCTGGCTATTCTTCACCGCGATGTTTGTCGTGCTAGCTCTGCTAATCGGCGCAGGCATGCTCGGCTGGTACGGTTGGAAACGCGCGTTCTATTGGCTGACACCATTACGGCAAACAGCACCTCCAGTTCTGCCTGATCCACTTGCACTTCGCCTCGAGCCAGTGCCCAGAGCAAAAGGTGGAAATGACCCGGATCCGCTGGATGGTTCACATGCCAGCAGGTTCTTCGCAAGATTGTACAAAACAGAACAGCATGCCAGCTCGACAATCGGTAGGATTTGGCATGGGACGGTCGACCGAGCGCTATTGGCTGTACACATCGCAAGCTGGCAGCGCTCATTGAAGGAACACCAGAGGGCGACACGGACTGAGTCGTGAGGTACACCTTCCACAAGAGCGCCGCCACAGTTTGAGTAAGTCCTCAACCCTTTTTTCGTTTCAGGGCAGGCCCGGTCTGCCGAAGTGTATTCAAGTCGATCAGGCAAAGAGGAACTTATGTATTTCCTCGCCCGTCTCTCACGGCAGCACGGGGAAGAGAACACCCAGTTCAAGTTTCAAGCCTTTAAGAGTTCGTTCGTCGGAGATAGAAAATGAAAACCATTCGCGGTGCCGTTTTTTGTCTTAGCGCCCTACTTGTTACCGCCTCGTTGCTCCAGGGACAGGATCTCTCCAAGTATCGTGGTTTTACGCTCGGAGCGAGCCTGGCTAACGTTTTGAAGGGCAGCGACCAGAGATTAGAGGATGTGAAGACAATTCACGTTCGACCGATGCTGATCCAGGAACTTTCCTGGTGGCCGCCGAGCAATCTCGGTCGTTCTTCCCACCCTGATAGCGTGGAACAGATCCTTTTCTCTTTCGCTGACGGCGAACTCTACAAGATCTCCGTCACCTACGATCGTAGTTCCACAGAAGGACTTACCGCGCCGGATATGGTGAAGTTCATTTCGGCGAAATACGGCCCGGCGACTCGTGTTGAATCAGAAATCGACCCAGCCATGAATGCGTTATACAACATGAAACCGGAATCCGTTGCGTCCTGGCAAGATTCACAATATTCCTTCGATCTTGTTCGCACTTCATTCGGTGGTCTTTTCGGACTGGTCGTTTACTCCAAGCAAGTCAATGCGGAGGTGGCGCTTGCTACGGTGGAAGCTGTGAAACTGGAGGAGCAGGAGCGTCCGGGCAAGGAAGCCGACGCGAAGAAAAAGGAAGCGGACGATCTCGAGGTGACGCGGGAAAAGAATCAAAAGAGTTTTCGCCCGTAGTACTGTCTGAGACCACATGTTCTGGCTGTTGAAATACATACGATGGAGGTTAACCAAATGACTGTGAACATCACCCCTCTTCACGATCGCGTGCTGGTACGCAGACTGGAACAAAAAGAAACCGCCAAGGGCGGCATCATTATCCCCGATACCGCCAAGGAAAAACCTCAAGAGGGCGAGGTCATCGCCGTCGGCACCGGCAAGATGGAAAAGGGCCGTCGCGTTCAGCTCGACGTCAAGGCGGGTGACCGCATCTTGTTCGGCAAATACACCGGTAATGACATCAAGATCGACGAGCAGGAGTACTTGATTCTTCGCGAGGATGAAATTCTAGCGAAGGTCGGCGAAATCGCAAAAGCAGCATCCGGAAAAAAGTAGCGCTACAGCTCTGGACGAAATGAAAAGTTCGATCACCCAGGAGGGTGAAGTCTTATGGCAAAACAAATAGTAACTGGCGCGAATTCACGTCAAGCCATTTTGCGCGGTGTCAACATTCTTGCGGACGCTGTGAAAATGACGCTCGGCCCGAAGGGCCGGAACGCGGTGATCGAGAAAAAGTTCGGGGCGCCCATCATCACGAAAGACGGAGTGACCGTGGCAAAGGAGATCGACCTCCAGGACCCGCTGGAGAACATGGGGGCTCAGATGGTCCGTGAGGTTGCCTCCAAGACCTCGGATGTTGCAGGTGACGGCACCACCACCGCCACTGTGCTGGCACAAGCGATTTTTCGCGAGGGTGTCCGAACCGTTGCCGCCGGCGCGAGCCCGATGGCACTCAAGCGCGGCATCGATAAGGCCGTAGAAGTCGCCGTGGAAGAGATCAAGCGGCTTTCCCGCGAGGTGAAGGGCGATATGATCGCTCAGGTCGGCTCGATCAGTGCCAACACCGATAAGCAAGTTGGAAACATCATTGCCGAAGCCATGAAAAAGGTCGGCAAGGACGGCGTCATCACCATCGAAGAATCCAAAACCATGGACACCACCCTTGAGATCGTCGAGGGTATGCAATTCGATCGTGGTTACCTGTCTCCATATTTCGTCACCGATCCGGAGCGCATGGAGTGCGTTCTTGAGGACGTTCGAATCCTCATTCACGAAAAGAAGATCAGCTCGATGAAAGACTTGCTCCCTTTGCTGGAGCAGACCGCCAAAATGGGCAAGCCACTCCTGATCATTGCGGAGGAGGTGGACGGCGAAGCCCTGGCCACCCTGGTCGTTAATAAACTTCGTGGCACCCTCCAGTGTGCTGCCGTGAAAGCCCCGGGCTTTGGCGATCGCCGCAAGGCCATGCTCGAGGACATCGCTATTCTCACCGGCGGGAAGGCCATCACCGAGGATCTCGGTCTCAAGCTGGAGAACCTCAAAGTCGATGAACTCGGTACGGCCAAACGCGTCACCATCGACAAGGACAATACCACCATCGTCGCCGGCGCTGCTAAGACCAGCGAGATTGAAGGCCGCATCAAGCAGCTTCGTTTGCAGATCGACGAGACTACCTCGGACTACGACAAGGAGAAACTCCAGGAGCGCTTGGCCAAGCTCGTCGGCGGAGTTGCCATCATTAAGGTCGGCGCGCCCACGGAGACAGAACTGAAGGAGAAGAAAGCTCGTGTCGAAGACGCCATGCACGCTACCCGAGCGGCCGTTGAGGAAGGCATTGTCCCCGGCGGCGGCATTGCTCTTCTACGTTGCTTGCCGGCCCTCGAAAAGCTCAGGCTCCACGACGACGAAGCCACTGGCGTAAATATTGTAAAGCGCGCTCTCGAAGAACCGCTGCGCCAGATCGCCATGAACGCGGGGCACGAAGGGGCGGTGATTATCGGACGCGTCCGCGACTCGAAGGAGGACAACTTGGGCTTCAACGCGGACACCGGTGAGTTTGGCGACCTAGTCAAAGCGGGCGTGATTGATCCCGCGAAGGTCACTCGTCTCGCACTCCAGAACGCCGCATCGATTGTTTCCTTGATGCTTACAACCGAAGTCTTGATTGCCGATTACGGTAAGGAAGACAATTCCGCCGCTGCTGCAACAGCAGGATATGGCGGAGGCATGAGCGGAAACTACTAACCGTTCGCCCCTGGCAGGCATGTAACTCCATATAGCTTCGCTTGGCCAGGCGCTCGCAAGCAGGTAAGTCTCAATCCCGGCGTGTAAATCGAATACCGTTGTCAAAGATTACTCCAGTAGAAAGGCAACTCTCATCGACTCCCAAGACAATTCGAAGGCAATGAATCTCGTCGGAATGCAGGAGGTGATCAGCATTGATCCACTGCTCATCGAAGAAAAATTCGTTCCCCTATGGCCCATCCATTCCCGACCGGTGCTTCCCAGCAGAATTGCAATCGTTGGAAACTATCTGCCTCGCAAATGCGGTATCGCCACCTTCACGACGGACCTCTGTGACGCAATTCACGCCGAATACGGTGCCACGGAACTTTTAGCCTTGCCCGTCAACGACACCGCAGAAGGTTACGAATACCCGGCCCGCATCCGCTTTGAACTCTCCCAGGACGATCCCGATTCCTATTGCCGGGCCGCGGAATTTTTGAATTTTAGCAGCATCGATCTGGTTTGCCTGCAGCACGAGTACGGAATCTACGGCGGCCCGGCGGGCCGGCACATATTGGAACTTCTGCGCCGCTTGCACATGCCTATCGTCACCACCTTGCATACCGCGTTGCGCGATCCGAATCCCGATCAGCGCGACGTGATGCAGGAAATTGCCACATTGTCGGATCGCTTGATTGTCATGAGTCGCCAGTCCGCGGAAATTCTTCAGGAGGTGTTTCACGTCTCTCCAGAAAAGATTGATCTCATTCCGCATGGCATCCCCGATCTCCCGTTTACCGATCCTAATTTTTACAAGGACGCCTTCGGAACCGAAGGCAAAGAAGTTCTGCTCACCTTTGGCTTGCTCTCACCGAACAAGGGCATCGAGAATGTTATTCAAGCGTTGCCGGATATCTTGGCGCGTCACCCCAATGTTGTTTACATGATTTCCGGCATCACCCACCCTCACATCCTCCGCCACGACGGCCATGACACCTACAGGCTATATTTGCAGAAGTTAGCAAGGGACCTCGGCGTTGAGAACGAAGTCATTTTCCGTAATTGCTTTGTCAGTGCCCAGGAACTGGTCGAATTAATCGGTGCCGCTGACATTTACATCACTCCTTACAAACATAAGGGACAAGTCGTTTCCGGCACCCTCGCCTACGCCCTCAGCGCCGGCAAGGCTATCATCTCCACTCCCTATTTGCATGCCATCGAACTGTTGGATCAAGAGCGCGGCATGCTCGTGCCCTTCGATGACCCCCAGGCCATCGCCGCCAAAACCATCGAATTGCTAGACAACGGCACCGCTCGCCATGCGATGCGCAAGCGTGCCTATCTTTATGCCCGAGACATGGTCTGGAACCGCGTGGCCCAGCAATATATGGGGAGTTTCGAACGCGTGTACAATGAACGCTTGCGCAGTCCGCGCGCCACCTTTTCCGCCCAGAACACGGAAAAGATCCTCGATCGTCTTCCGGCAATAAAACTCGATCATCTCCTGCGCATGACTGACGACACCGGCATCGTCGAGCACGCCATTTTTGTCGTCCCGAATTATCCGGAAGGCTACTCAACCGATGATAACGCCCGCGCTCTGATCGTCGCCATTTTCCTCGAGGAGTGTGGGAGCACCGCCCCAATCGGTTCTCTTGACCTCGCCTCGCGTTACCTTGCCTTTTTGTGGCTGGCTTTCGACCAAACCGCCAAAAGATTCAGAAATTGCCTGAGCTATGAACACCAGTGGCAGGAACCGGAAGGTTCGGAAGACAGCCACGGCCGGGCCTTGTGGGGATTGGGTACCGTCCTGGGCAGAACCAAGGATGCCGGGCTTAGGGGAGCGGCCGGCCGCTTGTTTGAATTGGCTGTTCCCGCATCCGTCGAATTCAGAAGTCCACGCGCCTGCGCTTTCGCCTTGCTGGGCATTGAGGAATATCTCGAGTCCTTCCCCGGGGATCGCGCCGCTCTCAACGCGGCAGACGCTCTCGCAAATCGTTTGCTTGATTCCTACCGCGCGCACTGTTCGGCTGACTGGAAGTGGTTTGAGAACGGGCTTGCCTATTCCAATGCTCGATTGCCGCAGGCATTGATCCGCGCAGGAATCCGCAGCGCAAACATCGAATTGGTTACGGTTGGTCTCGAAGCCTTGGAGTGGCTCGCGATGATCCAGCGATGCGAATTAAATGGGTACTTCGTTCCCATCGGCTCTCACGGGTTCTATTCGAAGAATACAGAAAAAGCCCGCTTCGACCAGCAGCCCGTGGAAGCTTGCGCCATGGTTTCCGCTTCACTCCAGGCCTATCGAGCAACGGGCCAGAGTCGCTGGCGCAAGGAGGCGTGGACTGCGTTCAATTGGTTCCTGGGCGCTAACGACCTGCAAATCGCCTTATGTGATCCTACTACCGGCGGCTGCCGGGACGGTCTGCATCCCGATCGCGCCAATGAAAACCAGGGGGCCGAGTCCACCCTGTCTTTCCTGATGGCGCTACTGGAAATGCGCAACTTGGAAGAAGCCAGTTCCACCGCAAACGATCTTTAATCGCCATCGCGCGACACTTTATAAATTCACACCGTTTATGGAAAAGGCCCTTCAATGACTGCTACAAGAATCCTAACGAATCCTGCGGACGCGCTATACGAGACTCTCTTTCATCGCCACTCCGCCAATCCCATTCTCAGCAGAAAGGATTGGCCTTACTCCATAAACAGCGTTTTTAATGCTGGCGCCACGCTTCTTCCCGACGGCTCCACTCTCCTCCTATGCCGCGTCGAAGATCGCCGTGGACTGTCTCACCTGTGTGCCGCGCGTTCCGTAAATGGCGTCGATGCTTGGCAAATCGATCGGGAGCCCACCTTGCTTCCGGATGCGGAGAAATATCCTGAGGAAGTGTGGGGCATCGAGGATCCTCGCATCACCTACGTCCCGGAGCTTAAGCAATACGCGGTCGCCTACACGTCCTATTCGCGGGGCGGCCCGGGAGTTTCGCTCGCACTTACCAAGGATTTTCGCGCCTTCGAACGCATGGGCGTTATCATGTCGCCCGATGACAAAGACTCAGCGCTTTTGCCGAGAAGGATCGATGGACTCTGGGCGCTGGTACATCGCCCGATGACACCTCTCGGCTCCCATATCTGGATTTCGTACTCCCCCGACTTGCGCCACTGGGGCAATCACAAGCTTATGCTCGAAGCGCGCCGGGGTGCGTGGTGGGATGCTAACCGTGTCGGCATGTCTCCCCCGCCCATCGAGACTCCGCAAGGCTGGCTGATGATTTACCACGGTATTCGCAGGACCCCATCAAGTTCCATCTACCGGCTTGGGTTGGCCCTCTTCGATCTGGAGCATCCCGAGAAATGTCTGGCTCGCGGCGATTCCTGGATATTTTCGCCCGAAGCCGAATACGAACGTCATGGAGACGTGCAAGACGTTGTGTTCCCTTGTGGCTATACATTGGGAGCCGACGGCGATACGATCAATCTCTACTATGGCGCCGCCGATTCGAGTATTGCCCTTGCGCACGGCAGCGTTCGCGCCCTTCTGGCTTGGCTGGCGGTGGACGGTCACTCTGAATATGCTCACGACCGCAGGCAGCGCCACCTGTAGTTCTCTCGATGCCGGCCGCGGCAACTGAGTGCGGCTGTAATCGCATCCATCGACGTTCGATTAGTTGACTTCCACACGAAGGATATCGATTCCTCGGTGCGTTATTCTCACTTGCGCCCCATTGTGAATGTATCCGCGATTCCAC
>Ga0335073_10002170_pt1 | contig 26831 bp, 26 predicted proteins | sample Lox_Sample_22_FD_207093 | JGI IMG/M metagenome (GOLD analysis project Ga0335073, IMG submission 207093) | Soil microbial communities from Loxahatchee National Wildlife Refuge, Florida, United States - Lox_Sample_2.2 | ecosystem: Environmental > Terrestrial > Soil > Wetlands | place: USA...
CTGGATGTCAGGATCCTACTCCGCTCGCCACAGTTCCAATAAGACTATTCGGGATCCTGGCTCTGCAGCTTCCACTTCGTCAGATCGTTCCATTCTCGCAGCGCCTCCGGCACCGGCGGAGACACCGTACCCGGGGCGACCATGTCGACGATGCTCTGTGGAGGCACGTTGCCATCCTTCGCCCGGAACAGCCCCTTCACCCAGGCAATCGCCGCCAGTCCTTCCTGCGACCGAAAGACCTGCTCCATGTAGAACCACTTCTCGTCCCAGCAGAGCGTGCGTGTGGTCAGTGTGAACGGTGCGAAGAGCGCCAGCGACCGCCGGTAAGTAATCGACAGCGAGCCGACCAGCGGTATCCAGCCTTCCCTGAGTGCTGGCGTTAGAATCCCGGTCGCCGCCGACAAACGCACCCGCCCGTAATCCATGAAGCTGAGAAAGCGCGCATTGTTGAGGTGCAGATTGAAGTCGATGTCCTGCGGCCACACCCGCAGCCGCAGCACATCTTCATCGAAGACGCCGATGCGCGGCAGCGGACGAATCCTCTGCCGGACAGCAAGCGCGGGAATGCGGACAAAGCTGTTGTAGTGAGACATGAGGCTACGGGCGACGGTTCCAAGAAGCGATCTCCTTTTTTAGATCGGGATCGCTCGCCAGCTCTTGCAACGCGCATTGCGACAGCATTTTGGAACGCTTCAGCCGTCGAAGCAGCAATACTCGTGAATCTCCTAGTGAACGGTCACGTGCTAAAGCTACCAACTCTTCAATATTTTCCTCCGTCGTTGTTGCGGCAACTGCTACGGCTAGACCGTCTTTGACCCGTCCCCCAGTATCCTTCAAGGGCGTCCGTTCTTTGCGATAAAGGTCCTTCAATTTGACCCAGGCATAACATGCATCAGGGACAGCCAAACAGCGCGCTATTGCTTCTCGCGTCGGATCTGAGTATGGCTTTTCCAGATGATCCAAAAGTACTGGAATAGCATCCCTGTAGGGACCCGGGCTATTTAGCATCTCTCCTAGGGAATGATAAAAAACTCCAACACTAGCAAGTTCTTCCATCAGAGGTGCTTGTTCTTCTCGTAATTTAGTGACCCGATCCGCAAATTCCCGATCCCTATTCTGCTTAAGAGCAACCCACCTGGGATCGGAATGCAACTCCGCCGCTAGCTCAGCAGCCGTGATGGGAATTTTCTTATTCATGCGATCCTTTAGACTAAGCTGGTTTTTGGTATGTTGAGCGGTCTCCTAATCGCTTTAGCGGAGATCCCTCGATTATCTGTGTTCTGAATATACTGTGGGTCGCTTAGCGCAGCCTCCGCCACTCATCTCCCAGAAACAACCGGATCCCCGCCACTCCGGCAGCTCCTGCAGCCACGCGCTCCCCCGCGTTCCCGCGCGTGACGCCGCCCAGCGCAATGACGGGAACCTCACCCGCTGCCCGGCACGCCTCGGAAAACGCCGATGCGCGGCAGCGGACGAATCCTCTGCCGGATCGCCAGTGCTGGGATGCGGACGAAGCTGTTGTAGTGGGACATGCAAGAGCCGAACTGCGTAACAGTTATGTTTACAGCTTAATGGGACGTTCGAATCCGTGGAGTATCCTCGATCTGTTGCATCGGGCCGCGTAGCATGAGGTGGAGGCGTGAGGACTCTGAGGGCTTCTTTGCTGGCGAGCGTGGCTGCAACCGTCGCATGGGTACTCGGCCTTATGAAGGAAATTTGGCCGGCGCATCCCCAATGGGCGCTCTTCTTTCTCACCATCGGCGCAACCGTCGTGCTCTATTACACCCTGCCTGAGCCAAAGAAGAAGTAGCTCGGAAGCAATCCTGCATACGAAAAATGCAGGTGGCTCTCCTGATTCAGACTGGCCTACCTACGCAATCCCCGCCACTCGTCCGCCAGAAACAGCCGGATCCCCGCCACTCCGGCAGCTCCTGCAGCCACGCACTCCGCCGCGTTCCCGCGAGTAACACCGCCCAAGGCAATGACAGGAACCATACCCGCAGCCCGGCACGCCTCGGAAAGCACATTCAGCCCGACACCCTGCTGCGCCTCCTCGGCGTCCAGCCCGGACACCTTCTCAAACACCGGCGCAAAGACAATCAACGACGCATCCGCCGTCCGTACTTCTTCAACCGAATGGCACGCCCGGCTCACTATCGCCTCCCGTCCAGCAGAACGATAGACCCGCCGAACCTCACCCGCAGCCGAGCGCACCGCGGATCCCGGCAGATGCACTCCGTCCGCACCCGCCTCCAGCGCGACATCGGCCGGCCCATTCACCAGCACCTTTGTTTCCCGACCCTCCACCCGCACCGCCGTCACGATCCTTTGCGCCAGCACCAGCAAATCACCCGCCGCCAGATCCTTCTCCCGCACCTGGATATAGTCCACGCCGCCCCGCGTCCAGTCTGCGGCCAGACTCACCAGTGCAGTCTGCTGTTCCAGTTCGCCGCCTGGCAGCAGCTGACGTCCGGTGATAGCGTAAAGAAGCATTTTCGAATCATAGCCGCTCGAAAACGGAAAGCTCTCCCGAATCGGGCCTGGGAAATAACCCCACAGAGATTCACGTTAGGCTTACACTTACGGGGTTAAGATGGGCGCGTGATACGGTTCCAGTGAGTAAACGGAAAAAATGGCTACTTACGATTTGCTCGTAATCGGATCAGGTCCTTCGGGTCAGCGCGCGGCCGTTTCCGCGGTGAAGAAGGGCAAGCGTGTGGCCCTGGTCGAGATGCGCGATGTGGTGGGCGGCGTATGCATCAACACCGGCACCATTCCCAGCAAAACCATGCGCGAGGCGGTCCTCCACCTCTCCGGATATAACTACCGCTCCATCTATGGCATGAACTACCGCGTGAAGGAGAAGATCACCATGTCCGATCTCGCCTTCCGCGTGCAGCACGTCATCAAGACCGAGATCGATGTCACTGACGCCCAGCTTTCCCGCAATGGTGTCGACGTCATCACCGGTGTGGCCAGCTTTGAAGACCCTCATCACGTCCGCGTCCTCAGCAGCCTGGGATCGAACCTGCTCGAGGCCAACAACATCGTGATTGCAGTGGGAACCAAACCCGCCGATACCGCCAAAGTCCCCATCAACGGGCGCACCATCATCAACAGCGACCAGATCCTCGAATTGCAGAACCTTCCTAAGACACTCATCGTGGTCGGCGGCGGTGTCATCGGCGTCGAATACACCTGCATGTTCTCCGCGCTTGGCGTGCGCGTCACCCTGGTGGAGAAGCGGCCCAAGCTCCTCGAGTTCGCCGACCAGGAAATCGTCGAGGCTCTCAGCTATCACCTCCGCGACAGTCGCGTGACCATGCGCCTCCACGAGGAAGTGGAGAGCGTAGAAGAGCTGGCCGACGGCACCGTAGTAGCCAATCTCGAGAGCAAAAAGAAATTATCCGGCGATGCGCTGCTCTACGCAGTCGGCCGTCAGGGCAACATCTCCGAACTGAACCTGCCCGCCGCAGGCATCGAAGCCGATTCGCGCGGTCGCGTCCCGGTCGACAAGGACTTCCGCACCAAGGTGCCGCACATCTATGCGGTCGGCGACGTGATCGGCTTTCCCAGTCTGGCTTCGGTTTCGATGGAACAGGGCCGGATTGCCGCCGAGCGGGCGTTCGGTGAAGAGAGCGTGCAATCCAACCCCAGCTTCTACCCCTATGGCATTTACACCATCCCCGAAATCTCCTTCATCGGCAAAACCGAAGAGCAGCTCACTGAAGAGGATGTGCCCTACGAAGTGGGCGTTGCGTATTACCGCGAAATTGCCCGCGGGCAGATACGCGGCGATACCACTGGCCGGCTGAAGCTGGTCTTTCATCGCGAGACGAGGCAGATTCTCGGTGTCCACATCATCGGCGAAGGCGCGGCCGAACTGGTGCACATCGGGCAGGCCGCGATGGTCCTGAATGGCACCGTAGACTATTTCATTGATACCGTGTTCAACTATCCCACTCTGGCCGAGTGCTACAAGGCAGCCGCGTTTAACGGCGTAAACCGCCTCGCCCGGTTCGAAAGCTGATAGAGGAGTGACAACAGGAAGGGCGATATGGCAAAGACCGTCGGAGTAGTCATGACCGAGAAGGTTGTGGCTGGACTCCTTGAAGATCACAAAGTAGTCGGCGAGCTGCGACGCTATCCCAAGCATTCCGGAGAGGAACACGACCCCGATGAAAACGGCGGACTGATTGAGTTACCGGCCGACGCGCTGGCCGACGTTCTCTGCGAGCAGATCGCTGCTCTAGCCCCGTCGGGCAGCGGCGTTGAGTGCGCCGGCATCGCCGTACCCGGTATTGTCCGCAACGGCGTCATCGAGGACTCGCCCAACCTTCCCCAGCTCAAAGGCGCCAATATCGCTGAAGCCGTAAAGAACGGCCTCAACGCGCGCGGGCTCGACTACAAGATAAATGCCCTGAACGATGCCGACGCCGTCGCTGCGGGCGTAGCGGCAACTCGCGGCCAGCTCGACCGCCTGGTTCGCGTCTGGACCATCGGCAACGGCATCGGCTTCGGACGCTACCCCTACACCGAAGGCCCATGGGAAGGCGGCCACACAGTCGTCACCCTCGATCCCAAAGAGAAATACTGCGCCTGCGGAGGCCGCGGACACCTGGAAGGCATCACCGGTCACCGCGCCATGCGTCTGCGCTTTCTCGACCTTGAACCCGACGAGGTCTTCGCCGCCGCACGCAAGGGTGACAAGCGCTGCGCGGATTTCGTTGAGCTATATCACACAGCCTTGGCTGCGGCCACCGCGACGCAGATCTATCTCGAAGGCCCAGGACGCTTCTACTTCACCGGCCGGGATGTTAATCGAGTGGAAATCGCGCGCCTTCGCGAGCACCTGTACCAGATGGTCAAGATGAGTCCCCTGCAAAACTACACCGTCGAGGTCATCCCCGAAGACCCGACCATCGCCCTCATCGGAGCCGGCGCCGCCGCCGAACAGGCCAGCCGCTGATCACGGCTGTTTCCGGCTCTGCTCGATGTATTCCGGCGTATAGCCCTCCCACTCCCACGGCGTGACCGTGTCGCCGAGAATCTTCTCGAAGAGCGGACGGAAGGCCAGCTCGCCGTTGTCGCTGTTCGTCAGCACAATCATGCACGACTTCTGCCGCTCAAAGCAGATCATGTAGTTCTGTGCGCCGTCGCCGTGACCTTCCTTGAAGAACGCCGGCCCGAACTTCGTCTTCGTCAGCAGCCCCCAGCCGATACCGTAGGCCAGCCCCACGCCATCCGCCTCTTTGGTGTCGGTATCCTGCCCCATCCAGCCCGGCAGACCAAACTCATGCTTTGTGTGGATATAGAAAACCGGACTCAGCATCTGTTCTCGCGTCGTTTTGGTGATGATCTTGTCATCCAGCAAGGCCGTTGCAAACCGGGCGAGATCCTCTGCCGACGTCGTCATCGATCCCGCACCTCGCGCTGGAAACCGCCGTGTCTGCGCCCGGAATTTCCCGTCCAGGTCAAACCTGTCGGCAACATCCTCGGCGAACTCCTTCTGATAGATGATGCTCGTCCGCGTCATGCCCAGCGGCCCAAAGATTGCCTCCTGCATTAACTGGTCGAGCGGCTTTCCTTTCTTTTGCTCGATGACGAACTGCACCAGGTTGATGCCTTCGCCGGAATAGAGAAACTGCGTTTCCGGCTTGAAGTGCAGATGCATCTTCTTGTCCGGTTCGATGAATGCGAAGTTCGCCAGACCCGAGGTGTGTGAGAGCAGCATTCTCGGCGTCACCGTCTGCCACTGCGGATCCTTGACCAGTTCCGAAGCCGTTTCGCGATAAGGCTCATACTCATCGAGCGGCTTCGCGAGCTGTTTCGCCACCGGCTCATCGAGATTGAACTCGCCGCGCTCCACCAGCTGCATCACGTACGTCGCGAAGACCGACTTCGTGATCGACGCCGCCCAGGTCGTCGTCTGCCCATCCATCGGCAGATCGGGATCCTTGTGCCTCAACCCGTAAGCGGAACTCCACACCAGCCGGCCATCGTTGAGCACGGCAATCTCCGCGCCTGTGACGTGCGCTGCTTCGAGGGTTTTCTTCGCAAAAGTATCCGCCTCATCGATCGAGATCGTCGATCCATCAAGACGGCGAATGTGAGAGATCCGGCGAGTGCCGGAATGATTCTGAGCGTGGCAGCTGCCCCAGAGACACAACCAGACACACAACAGGAGAAGGAACCGCGCGCGATATCGCATCACCCGGATGTTACGTGGACCAGGCCCGGACCGTTCCCTATCGATAGCTGCGTTGGTAAGTCCGCGTGATGCGGTCGTGCCAGCCCAGGCCATCCTCATCGAACAGCGCCCATACGAACCCCAGTCCGACCGGCACCGCTGAGAGGAACAGCGCGGCAATCCGCCATTGCATCATCCTGCGCGTCGGATTCTCATCATCGAAGGTGCACAGCGCAATCTTCGCGTAGCGCATGCCCGGCGTCCCATCGGCATAGGTAAAGAAGATCCACTGGTAGAGCGCGAAGAACGACACCAGCGCGATGCTCGCGTACGCCAGCGCTGTCTTGCCCGTCGGGGGATGAGCCGTACACGCCACAAAGACCAGCACGAACAGCATGAATGCAATCAGCACCAGCGCCAGGTCGACGATCCCCGCCATCAGGCGGTCTTCCATTGAGGCGACGTGAAGCGGCAGCTCCAGCAGTGGCGAATGACCCACCGGCGACGGGTCTCGATCGGCGTTGCCATTCCCGCGTGGCGCTCCGCCCCCGCTTTCCGTCCGCTGGGCGGGTCCCGTCTTGCCATTACCTTGCGAACCGTCGGCGCTACGGCGTCCGGCTCGCGCTGCCGCGGGTGCGGCAACTGCCGAAGCGCCCGAAGGCCGCGCATCCAGACGAATCGAATGCCACTCCGGCAACACCTGTTCCTCCACAGGTTTTGACGCAACCGCCTCGTGGCTGATTGCCTCCGCCTCCACCTCGAAGATGCGCAGCTGCGACTTCTCCGGCGCAGACGGCTCCTCGCGCAGCGGCCCCTCCGCATGCCGCGGACGCGCCTTGCGCGCTGCCACCAGCTCCCGCGGAAACTCCAGGATCCTCACCGGCAGGGGCTGCGCCGGCGCGACCACGCAATCCTCGAAGGGATCGACAATGTCTGCTCCACGCCGATTCAACGGCACGCCAGCCTGCTGCGGTATCGCGCTCCTGCGCTGCTCCGGCAGCGACCCCGGATCGACGTGATACCGGATCGGCGGGGCGGGTTCCGGAACAGGTTCGGGCGCTGGTTCCTCCACCGGCTCTTCGAGATCCGCCCACAGAACCTCGTTCATCGCCTGCGCCGCTTCATGAGCCTTCTGCGCTGCCTTGGCGGCAGCTTCGGCTGCGCGAGCTGCATTGGCAGCCTCGGCGGCCAGCGCCTCCCGGTACGACGGCACCCGCGAATAGCGCTCTGCGACGCGCGCTGCCACGCTTCCCCGGACGTCACGGTTCGAATCCGCGCTCTCCATTCCCGGAAGAGCCGGCTGCGCCTCGGGATTGCGCGTGCGCCGGCTGCGATGCGCGACCAGGCGCTCATTTACCTCTTGCTTCCAGGCCGGCAGCCGTGCGGGCATTTCTGATGAATCGTCTTCGAAGACGGCGCTCTGCGGCGATGTACTCAACGGTGATCCTCTTTTTCTTGCAAACGCGCGTTCCGAAGTCGAGTTGCGAGACACAGGCCGGACAAATCGCGTCTGTCGTTATATTCAGCGTCAATGTTGGAGAGGATGAGAGGTTGCGGGTTCACAACTCTGCGCGCGCGTTTCTCCCGCCATCCGCTTACTTCAAACGGGCCGGGGACATGTGGTGCGATCATCGGGATCACTCCAATGTTGGCGAGAGAACGGGTTTTCGAGCCAGAGCGGCGGCGCTTCCATTGCCCGGGAGCCACGAACAGCTTTGCTATCCTTAGGTTGCCCTTTGCGATGAGAGCCCGCACTTTTTTGTTTACCACGCTGCTACTGCTCTGTCATCCGCAGCTTTGGCCGCAGCAGTTATCAAAGCAGTTTCCCCCGGCCAATGAACAGGGCACGGCAGCCGCTCCAACGCAAAATTCAGCCCCGACACAACCGGCGCAGAACTCCGACTACCCCGACGACCCCAGCCTGCAAAGCACCATGCCCGAAGCTCATGTCGTGGCCGCCCCGCCGCAGGGCGTGCCCGTTAAGATCGAGGCCGATACGCAGAGCTACGTCAGGAACAAGGCAGGCGGCCTCTACACTCTCAGCGGCCACATCGTCATCCATTACAAGGACTACGTTATCTCCGCCGACCATGCCACCTACAACCAGGGCACCGGCGATATCATCGCCGAGGGCAACCTGCACGTCGATGGGGGACCCGACGAAGCGCACTTCGTCGCCACCCACGGCACAATGAATCTCGACGCCCACACCGCCCGGCTCTACGACGTGACCGGCACCTTGGGCGAAGGAAAAATGTCCCAGGTCAAGACCGTCACCACCGTCCTTCCCGGAGTGGGAACGCAACAGCAGAATAAGCCCGTCTTCACCTCCTCGAGCCCCTTCGCCCTCTCCGCGCGCGAGCTGATCCAGACCGGGGAGAATCGCTACCACATCGTCCAGGGCACCATGACCTCCTGCCGCCTGCCCACTCCCGACTGGCAGCTGGTTGCCCACAATTTCTTTCTTGAGAACGGCGTCGCCCGTGCCAAAAGCAGCGTCTTCGAGCTGCGTGCGTTACCGGTGGTGCACCGGCTGCCCGTCTTCTACATGCCCTACGTCACGCATTCCGTGAATGGGGCCACGCGCACCTCCGGCTTCGAGATTCCTCTCTTCGGCAAGGACACTATCAAGGGATGGATCTTCGGCGAGGACGTCTACTTCGTGCTCGGACGCAGCGCCGACCTGATGATCGGGGCTCAGTATTTCTCCAAGCGCGGCTTCGCTCCCCAGGGCCTCTTCCGCTACAAGGGACGCGGCTACGACTTTGCCACCTTCCGCTTCAACAGCCTGCTCGACCGTCTCCCCGGCACAGAAAACCAGGGCGGCGTCGACATGCTTTTCGACGGCCGCCACGACTTCGACTCTGAAACCCGCGCCGTGGTCGACGCCGAATACCTCAGCTCATATACCTACCGGCAGGCCTTCGAAAACAACTACGCCGTTGCCATCAACTCCGAGGTCAAGTCCCAGGCGTTTCTCACCCACTCGCACAACGCATTTGCCGAGGGCATCAGCTTCAACCGCTATCAGAGCTTCCAGAGTAGCGCCGGTTCACCCAGCGGCGAGCAGGAGATCAGGATCCTCCATCTCCCCACGCTCCAGTTCGAGGGTCTCGATCAGTACCTCCCCGGCACTCCGCTGATGTGGGGCATCAACGCCACCGGTACATCGCTCTCCCGTTCCGAGCCCGGATTCGAAACATCCCGCGTCGTCCCGCGTTTCGATTTCTACCCGCACGTCGCGCTGCCCCTGCACTTCGATGGCTGGACCCTCCGCCCCGTCATCGCAGTTCGCGACACCTTCTATGGCAAGAGCCAGAACCCCGCGCCGCTCGGCATGCTGCCGACCGAACGCGACGCAACCGTAAACCGTAAGGACTTCGAGGCCAGCGCCGATCTGCGCGCCCCGGCGCTGATGCGAGATTTCTCCGCCCCATGGCTCGACCACCTGTTTGGAGCCGACCTTCGCCACGCCATCGAGCCCGAAGTCCAGTACCGCTTCATTGGCGGTATCAATAACTTCGACTCCGTGCTCAAGTTCGATGGCACCGATGTCGCCAGCAACACCCGCGAGCTCGACTACTTCCTCACCCAGCGCCTCTTCCTGCGCCATCTGCACACTCACCCCTGCACGGGAGACGACGCTCTCGGTCCGGACGAAACCTGCGGCGGCGGAACTACCGACTGGCTGAGCTGGCGCGTCGGTCAGAAGTACTTCTTCAACCCTGATTTCGGCCATGCCGTGACGCCCGGCACGCGCAACGTGCTCGACACCACTCTCGACCTGAGCGGAGTGGCCTTCCTCGAACGCCCGCGAAACTACTCCCCCATCATTTCCCGCCTCCGCTGGCAGACGACTTCCGTCACCAATCTCGAGTGGGACGTCGACTACGACACCAAGACCGGGCGCCTGGACTCAAGCAACCTCTTCGCCAACTACAAGCACGGCGACTTCGACTTCTCTGTCAGTGACGCTCACCTGCATACCTTACCGGGTGCCACGCCTTCAAACTCCGCCGGGCAAAGCTCCGCCGCGACCGGGACCACGCCCACCTCCGTCGCGCCCACCGAGATCAACTTCAACCAGTTGCGCTTTTCGGCCATCTACGGAAGCCCCATCAAATCCGGCCTGAGCGCCGGCATGAATCTCGGCTACGATTACACCCTCAACAACCTGCAATACGCCAGCGGCCAGGCGACCTATAACTGGAACTGCTGCGGCCTCAGCTTCGAGGTCCGCCGCTATCAGCTGGGAACCGTTCCCGCGCACACCACCTTCCTCTACAACTTCACGCTGGCCAACATCGGATCGGCCGGCAGCCTGTCGTGGGCCGAGCGCGTCTTCTGATCACCCCCGCCCGAGTGCTGCGTCCAAAAATGAGATAATCGGAACTACCGAAAGGTGGTTGGCTTGTCCCGAATTCGACTCACCCTTGCCTGCATGCTGGCGATTGCCGCGGCTGCAGGATGCAAGGCGCAGAACACACCCCAAAATACCCTCGATCAGAAAACCCTCCGCAAGATCGACGTCGAGGTGCGCGCCAAGCTCAGCGTTCCCGCCGAGTATCAGGTTTCTGTCGGCCCGCGTACGCCGAGCGACGTCCCCGGATACGACACCGTGCAGATTACATTTTCCCTGCCCGGCCATCCCGACCACAGCCAGACCATAGCCTTTCTGCTCTCAAAGGATGGCGACACTCTCGCCCGTATCGTGCGCTGGGATATCAGCAAGGACCCCGCCGATATTGCCCCCTCCTCCGGCCGCCCGGTTCGCGGAAACCCCGACGCCAAGGTCGTTATCGTCAACTACGACGATCTCGAGTGCCCCTACTGCGCGAAGATGCACTCCGAGCTCTTCCCCCAGACTCTCGACCACTACAACGGCCTGGTAAAGATCGTTTACCGCGATCTTCCCCTCGAAGAGATCCACCCCTGGGCGGTGCACGCGGCCGTGAACGCCAACTGTCTCGCCGACCAGAGCACGCCCGCCTATTGGGCATACGTGGATTACCTGCACACCCATGGCCAGGACGTGACCGGGCCCGACCGCGACCTCACCAAGGCCGACGCAACCCTCGACCACCTCGCGCATCTGCAGGCCGACACCAGCAAGCTCGATACGTCAAAGGTTGACGCCTGCGTCAAAAAGCAGGACGAGTCCGCTGTCCGCGCCGAGATGAAGCAGGCCGACAGCCTCGGTATCCAGCAGACGCCGACTGTATACGTCAACGGCGAGATGCTCGCCGGAGCGCTGCCCACTGCCACCCTCTGGTCCATCATCGACCGCGCCCTGGTCGCCGAAGGCATCACTCCGCCTCCCGACGAATTGAACCAGCCGGCGAAGCCCGCCCCGCAACCCGGCCAGCAGAGCGGACCGCAATCTCCGTCCAAACCCGCCCAGCCCGCGCCCAAGCCAGCTGCGGGAAGCAATTAGACCGCCGTGTTAACCGTTGCTTCGCTTTGCAGCAATCGCCCGGCAAATTATGCTGGAATACAGCGTTTCTGCGTAGCGCATAGTCCCCAGGCCATTGGCTTGACGTGTCCTTTCCCTGAAGCGAAGAACACCGGGCAGTCCCCCGCGCGGGTCTATAACCATCGCCGAAATGCTTCAGCTGGCTTGCGGCCGCCGCAGGCTGGGCGAGCACGTCCCCGCGCCTTTGCGCGCGGCGCTCAAGGAGATTACTGTTGCCATTCCGACTGAACGCAGCCTCTGCCTCTCCCTCTCAATCTGCGCGCAAAATGAATTTCCCGAAGGCCCCGGCCGTGCTGGCCCTGGCTGCCGTGTGCATCGCCGGCGCTTCCGGGTGCCAGCGCGGCCATAATCCCGACGCCGTGGCCACCGTGAACGGCAAAGCTATCCTCCGCTCTGACGTCGAAACCCGCTATCAGGACACCCTCGGCGAATCGCACCAGCAGCCCTCGAAGGAACAGGCCGACATCGTCCGCCTCAACATTGTCCGCGACCTCATCGATCAGGAGATCGTCATGCAGCGCGCCGCCAAGCTTAACCTCTCCGCCAGCGACGAAGAGGTCGACAGCCGTGTCAACGAGCTCAAGGCGCCCTACACCCAGGAAGAGTTCAACAAGCTTTTGACCGACAAACATCTCACGCTCGATGAGATGAAGCGTCAGATCCGCATCGCTAAGACCGAAGAAAAGCTCTTCAACAAAGAGATCAATTCGAAGATCAACATCACCGACTCCGACATCTCGAATTACTACAACGCGCACAAGTCCGAATTCAATCTCATCGAGCCGCAATATCACCTCGCGCAGATCGTCGTCACCTCCATCCCGGCTCCCTCTCAGCAGGTAGGTAATCTGCAGAACAGCAAGGCGACCAACGACGCCGACGCCAAGAAGAAAATTCAGGCACTGCACAACCGCATCGAGAGCGGCGAAGACTTCGGCATGCTCGCCGCCAACTTCTCCGAGCGGCCCGACAACGCCCAGAGCGGCGGAGACATGGGATTCATCACCGAGTCGCAACTGCGCTCCGAGCCGGAGGTCTACACCGCCGTCAACAAGCTCAAGCCCGGCCAGGTCACCGACGTTCTACCCCTCTACGAAAACACCCCCACCGGCAAGCGCCAGGTGGGTTACGCGATCTATCGTCTCCTCGACAAGGAGGCCGCTGGCCAGCGCGAGCTGAACGATCCCCGTGTGCAGCAGAAGATTCGCGAGCAGTTGCGCAACGCCCGCTCCCAGCTCCTGCAGAATGCCTATCTCGAAATGCTTCGCGACCAGGCCCGCGTCGAAAACTACTTCGCCGAACAGATCTTCAAGAGCGGCGCCCAATAGCCATGACTCGCTACGGCATCCTCGGCTTCGGACATCACGCCGCCAAGCGGCTCATCAAGGGTTTTCGTGAGTCGCAAGACTCAAAGCTCGTCGGCCTCTGGCGTCGCGACGCCGCCAAGGCGCAGGCCAACGCCAGCCAGTTCTCCATCCCACAGGTCTTCAACACGGCTGAAGCTCTCTGCGCCTCGCCTGAAATCGATGCCGTCTTCATCGTCTCTCCCGACTCCCTGCATCTGCCCGACGTCCAGCTCGCTGCGAAACACGGCAAGGCGATCCTCTGCGAAAAACCTCTGGCCATGAACGCCGGTGAGGTCGAAGAGATGCTCGCCGCGGCGAAAGCTGCCGGCGTCCCCTTCGGCGTCGCCCAGAACATGCGCTACTACCGCAGCCTCGACATTATCCGCAGGTGGATCGCCGAGGGACGCATCGGCAAGCCGCAGCTCGCGCACTCCCAGTTCTCTTACTCGGCGGCCGGCAGCCCGCGTGAGTGGATATACGATCCCGCACTCGCCCTGGGCGGACCCATCGGCGATGTGGGTGTCCACTGCATCGACGCCCTGCGCTTTGTCCTCGAAACCGGCGTGACCGCCGTAAACACGCTCGCCCATCGCGATGCCGCCTCCGGACAGGTCGAATCGCACGCCGTCATCGCCCTCGATCTCGCCTCCGGCGCCATGGCCACCGTTACCGTCACCACGCGTTCCGAATATCGCACCGTGGTCGAAGTGACCGGAGAAACCGGCGTCATCCTCTGCGAGAACGGCCTTACTGTCGATCATCCCGTCGACGTCGTCCTTCGCCGCGGACCTGAAGTGATTGAAAGCCAGCGCGTCTCCAACGCCGACGCCTACAGCCTCATGCTCGACGGCTTCTCCGCATGGTGCGAAGGCCGCGACTCCTACCTCGCTCCCGCCACCGACGGACTGCATAACCAGCGCATCCTCGACGCCGCCTACAAAAGCTGGCGCGACGGCACGAAGCAGACCATCTGAGACAATCGGTGACCGCTACGCCTCAGACTACGCTTCGGACCGCTCACCGCTACCAACGCTTTGCGCCGAATAGCTACGCCGACTCCCGGGGAACAGATCACCCAGCTTGCGGCTCGCCGGACGTAGTGCCCATGACACGATCGCGAACACGGCAATAACGAGCGGCGCCAACACATGCCACGCGGGGCCGTGAACGGCGAAATTGGTCGCCGCCGCCCCTGTCAGGTCAAACATGATGCCGGCGTACGCCCACTCCTTGAGCAGCCGAAAACCCGGCATCAGTATTGCTACCCCTCCCAGAAACTTCCAGAATCCAAGAATGGTGACAAAGTACGCGGGATAGCCAAGCTGCTGCATCCCCGCCACCGTTTCCTTCTGACCCACGAATTGCATCGCTCCGCCAGACAACATTGGCAGCGCAACCAGCACGGTCGTCACCCAGTACGCCACCTTGATTCCAGTCGATTGCTTCTCCGCCATCTTCATGCCTTCCATTCTCCATCACAATCCGAACCTGTCTCAACGGGTGTGGCCTCGTCCGTCCATCCTTCCAGCAGCTTGAGCCTTGGCGAAAGATGCCATAACCGGTCCGAAGGACCGCACCTCTCTGCCGAACGCCTGAGCGGAGGCGCAGCCGAAGCGAAGTATTTCAAAACACAACAAAGGCGAAATAGGTACTCTATGAAATCGACAGCTAAATGCTCGCCAAAACGTACATGCGATTTGTCAGTTATCGAGGAACAACGTTGATCATTTTCCGAGAACGGCGTTTATGGAGAACTAATGTTCCGAGGCTGCCGCACTCTGCCTCGATGAGTGCATTGCCCTGATGGCAACAGTCGACGAATGGGCGCATATAAACATCAATTCCCGGGGACTGTCATGTTTCGGCATTCGGTAAGGAGGCAGTGCGATCTCCACGAGACAGCCTCAATGAATTGCCGACTATCATTTTGGTTGGTCCGGCCGCCAGTTCATAATCACGTTCAGCGACGAAGTCGCCTGAGAATTGTCGCTGATGATCAGGAACCGCTTGCCATCCGGGGAAATATCCCAACTCATGGGGCCGGTGCGGATTCCGGTGTCGACCATTTGCGTGTCGAAGAGAGCGTGGGGAGTGCCGGATTGGAACGTGGGGGAGGTGGTTACATCCACCGCCATCATCTTCCAGTCCGGCGAAATGTAGAACAGCTCCTTTCCGTCGCGCCGCCAGCGGGGCATTACGCCGCCGCCCTTCGAAAGAAGCCATCTACTCCCATTGGGAGCAGGCGGAAAGGGAATGACATAGATCTCGCTCTGGCCGGATTCGTTTGATGTGTACGCGACCCAGTGCCCGTCGGGCGAGAACTGACCCTGGTCTTCGGTTGCCGGGGTCTGGGCCAGAACCAGCGGGTGAGGGTCGGGCTGTCCGATTGGCAGCGCAAACAGGTCCGCTCCTGTTCCCGAATTGATCTGGGCATAGATAAGGTAGCGGCCGTCGGGCGACCAGTCTTTTGGGACCGCCAATGTAGGCGAGCGAAGCATCAGTTCTTCGGGTGCTCCTCCGTTGGTGGCTTTTCGATAAATGCCTTGCGACCCGTTGTAGGCGACGTAGCGACCATCGGTCGACCATACAGGATTCATCCCTCCTGACGAACCAAAGGTAAGCCGGGTGGTCACCTCTCGCCCCAGGTCAAGGATGGTGATTGCGCCCGCCGGATCTCCCACAAGCCGCTTCCCATCAGGAGAAAACATGACGACTCCCCCCGCCTCGCCGAATGCGCCCAGGTTGTTGCCCTGGCGATCGCGCCAGACATACTGCCAGCGGTTGCTCTGACCGGTGATGTATGCCAGCACTCCGCGATTGGAGGAGGCGAGCCAGTTTGAGTTCGTGCCGACGGCAATCTGCTGCGCCAAAGGGACAGGATCGCCGGCGGCTTCGAGGCGCTTCATGTCGAAGGGCAGAGACATCAGTGTCCCGGCCCGGGTAAACAGAATTGCGCCGATCCGGCTTCCGGAGGGTGGGGGCATTACTTCAGCTCGGGAGTCGTCGGGTAGGATGCGCCGTGCCTCCGGTCCGTTCATCGAATTCAGCCATATCCCGGGTTGGGAAGGCTCCGCCCAAGATTTGCGAGTACCCAGGTAGTGACGTCCATCCGGCAGAAAGACAGGATAGAGCTCAGTGACAGCAGGATGTCCGGAAAGATTCGATAATGCTCCACCCGCATCGGAGACTCGCTGCACCTGCTTCAGAGAGCCGACCAGGATTTCGCCGTTGCGATTCCAGCTTCCACCCCTGGCTCCGAGCGTATCGCTAAGCGTCTGCACTGGCCCTCCCGAGCGATGGATCTTCTTAAGCCGGGCGTCGGCAAAAAAAGCGATGAACCGGCTATCCGGAGACCAGAAGGGGTCCACGGCATTCTCAGTTCCTTCCAACGGCGCCAGCTCGAACGCGTCGAGGGCACGAATCCAGATCTGCTGCTTTCCCTCTTTCAGCAAGACGAGAGCGATGTAATTTCCATCCGGAGAAACTGCCAGCGATCGCACCAGCGACTTCTCAGGAAGCACCACGTTCATTCGCGCAACTGGCTGCGGCGAAGGCTGCTCGCGAAAGTAGATGAGGACAAGTGCGGCAAGGAGAACGGCGGCGAGTCCGACCACGCCTGCAAGCACGGCGGGGCGGAGATGCGAGGAAGGAACCGCGGTAGACTGCCCGATCGATTCCAATTCCCATTTCACGTCGCGTGCATTTTGCCACCGCTCATCGGGGTCTGCCTCGAGGCATCTCTTGACGATGCGGTCAAGACCTGCCGGCAGGACATCCGTTCTTTCCGCACGCTTCCCGGTGGCCATCTCCGAGAGAACCAGGCCGAGAGCGTAAATATCCGACCGCGCATCCGCCTCTTTTCCCTCGAATCTTTCCGGCGCCATATAGGCGGGCGTTCCCATGATGCCGCCAGTGGCGGTAAGGGTCTGATCTGTAGAGGATTTTGCCAGCCCAAAATCCAGCACTTTCACGCCCGACTTGGTAAGCATAATGTTGCCGGGCTTTAGATCGCGATGAACGATGCCTTGAGCGTGAGCTACGGCGAGCGCTTCCGCAATCTGCCCTCCGAAACGGACGACCTCGCCGATCGATAATTTGCCCCGTTTAAGGCGGTCAACCAGGGTCTCGCCTTCGACAAATTCCATCACCAGATAGTTCGGGCCAACGTCATGCAGCGTGCAGACGTTGGGATGATTAATTGCGGCAATCGAGCGCGCCTCCTGTTCGAACCGATCGCTGAAGGATTCTTTGCAGATCTTGATAGCAACCTGCCGGTTCAGGCGAGTGTCCGTGGCACGGAACACCTGCCCCATTCCGCCCTGACCGACCAGCGCCTCAATTCTGTATGGTCCAAGACGCGACCCGGGTGTTACCGGCCTGTCCGTAAGGTCGGTGATCAATTCTTCCGCACGGTGATCGAGCAGCTTGCTGCCACTCTCTGAGTCCTGCGACAGCAGCTTTTCGACTTCTCTGCGAACTTCAGGATCGGCGCCGTCGAGAACTGCCAAACCGCGCTCACACGCGGAGTGATACAGTTCCTCGATCTGCCGCCACCGCTGCGACGTCAAGCATTACCTCATTGGGGGGATGGATGGTGGATGGTATTATGACGCCGGCGGCGACGCGTTGTACACGCCCTTGTTGTTCACCGCGATGCCGGATGCGAAGCCGGGAGGTCTGCACGGTGCCCGATCGGTCCCGAAAAAGTTCCGGCGACGACCAGACGTCGGAAACAACGCAGCTCCTCCGGGCGTGGGCTGAAGGAGATCGGGGCGCGCTGGAGCGGCTGACGCCTCGCGTTTATCGCACCTTGCGGCGCATCGCAGGTTACCAGCTCAAGAACGAACGCCCAGGAAACTCCATGCAGGCTACCGCCTTGGTGCATGAAGCCTATTTAGAACTGATCGATGTTACAAATGTGGACTGGCAACACCGTGCCCATTTCTTCGCCGTCTCGGCGGAAATCATGCGGCATATCCTGCTCGACCGCGCACGGCGGCGGATAGCCGCCAAGCGCGGCGGCAACGCGGAGCGGGTAAGCCTGGATGAATTGCCCGATCTCCGCGGTGGAAGGGCAAAGGAATTGATCGCCCTCGATGACGCACTGAACGCGCTGGCAACGAACGATGCGCGCAAGGCCCGCGTAGTCGAGCTGCGCTTTTTCGGCGGTCTCAGCGTAGATGAGACCGCCGCAGTGTTAGCAGTCTCTCCTGAAACCGTCATGAGGGACTGGAAGTTTGCCAGATCGTGGCTGCACGCGGAACTAGCCAGGGGCTAATCCACCCCACCGAAAAATTCTTTCCTCTTATGCCAGTTTTCTATCTCGGCTTGCGCCTAGAGGGCAACAGTGATCCGAAACGATCCGGAACACCCCGGACCTTCTGGACCGCTGGCCACTTCTCACCGAAAAAGGAGACTGATATGAAGACTATGTTGATTCGAATCTGCGCGATTTCTGCAATCGGCCTGGCGGCTTCACTTCCGACGCTGCAGGCACAGGAAAGAGGCGCGCTGGATGGTGTTTGGGTCGTGAATGTCACAGTTACAAACTGCCAGACAGGCGCTCTCATCAGGACCGTTGGTTCCCTCCAGGCTTTCCATCGTGACGGCTCAGTGGTTGAGACCGCCAATACCTCTTCGCGCGGGATTAGCGAAGGCACTTGGCACCCTGTTGGGGACCATATGTACGACGCGACCTATTGGTTCTACCGCTACACCGCGACTGGAACATTCGCTTCCATTGCCAAAGTGACCGACAAAATCACGCTCCGCTCCGACGGCAAATTTACCTCGGTGGGCACGGTTGAGGATTTCGACGCAAATGGTAACTCAATCTCTATTGGGTGCTTCGTTCATTCCGCTACCCGGCTGCTTAAATCGGAGCACGATTGAGAATCGAGGAATGAAGTCGATTGCACGGGGTTCCGGCCGGTGAAAGAACTATCTGGAAAGCCGGCCGTTTCCTTCCATGTCAATTCGACAATTCCGAATTGAGATCAGTCACCCGAAGCGGGGTTCTGTTCAGTATTTTTTGTGTTTCTCAACGGACGCATAATCGCCGATGCGCTCATCGACACCGAATTAGTACCGACAAGTCGTCTCGTGTTTTACCTAGGCTGCTTGGCATAGTCGTCGAAAAACGCTAACCAAGCTTCCGTATATCGGCGTCCGCGCCAGATGCGAGCTTACCGGGCGGGACATCGGAGTGTGGCGAAGGCAGAACGAAGGAACCCGCCGCCATCCCTCTTTGAGAGCCAACATTGCATGTCAAGTCACCAAGTCGGACTTGTTCCGCAAGCCTCTCATCTCATGAGGAAGATGGCGCTATGAAAAATGGCCGATTATTTTCTCGTACTCACTAAAATAGAAGTAGGACTCAAAAGGCCCGCTGACGCGGGTTTTTTTCTATTTCTGGAGGAACTTCGATGGCCCGCTTCTGCGCTGAAATCCTCGCAACCGGCTCGCAGTGTACCCAGTTCGCCCGCAAGGGCCAGCCGTGGTGCCGGGCTCACAGCGATCTAAGCCTTCGCGAAAGAAACGCCGATACCCGCCAATTCATCTCCTGGCTCGCGCATCAGGATTTGTTCGGATTGGCCAACGGTCTCGGCAAAGTCGCCTGCGAGCTACGTCTGAAACTCATCACCCCGTTGCGTGCGGAAGCTGCTCTCGCCGCCTTGCTCGCACGCCTTGACGTATTGACCAGCCAGCTCGATCCGGAGTCCTCGCAATCCCCAGAATTGCGATAATCCTCGCCATGACAATCGGTTACGCGCCATTCCTTTGAAACGAATGACTTACAAAGCACAATCGCAACACGCGCAGAATGAATGAGTTCAAAACCATAGAACCCGCCGCAGGGGGACTCCCCCAACCAGCGCATCGTTGACGCCGCCTACCGAAGCTGGCGCGACGGCGCGAAGCAGCGAATCGCTTAGCCCGCTTCGGTCGTCACGGAGTAGGGTGCATTCCGGACAAAGACAACAGCCGGTGCTCCCGAATCCGATTCAGAAGTTTTGGAATCCCAGCGCACCGGGCGCCTTTCCCTGTCCTTCACAGTTGACAGCCGTCAGCCGATCTTCTGTCGAACGCTCTGAAGAATCTCGTCCGAGAGCTGCGGATCCTGCACAGCGCGAGCCAGCACGACGCCCCCGAGCAACGCGGCTGTCTCGAAGATTGCCTCTTCCCGGTTCCCACCCTGTGCGGAGAGAATCTCCTCGAACCCCCGCTCGAATGCGGCTTTAAGTTCGGGGGTCGAGCGAGCCACATCCTGCGCCAGAGTGGCCATCGTGCAGCCGTTGCCCGGATTGTCGCGATGGCGTGGGCTCAGGTAACGATCTGCATACGCCTTGCGGTCCTTTTTCGTCCCTCCGTGGCCACGCGCACGATCTGCCGATAGCTCTTGCCCGTAGGTAACTGCCGCTTCCTGAAGCGCTTGCTTTGAGCCGAAGTGCGCATAAAACGCGCCATGCGTAAGGCCGGCAGCCTTCATCACTTCGCCGACGGTTACGTTTTCGAATCCCCGCTCACGGAAGAGGCGGGCAGCTTCTTTCACAATCCGTTCATGTTTGGCGGCGGTGTCTTTGGCCGGGTAGCGCATTTTCCTGAATCTCCCATCTATGATGGTCATCATATCACATGTATGACGGCCATCATAATCGCGATGGAGCCGATCTGAAGGAGGAAAGATGAAACTCACAGGCAAAAAAGCTCTCATTACCGGAGGAAACAGCGGCATCGGTCTTGCCACGGCTCGGCTTTTCATCGCCGAGGGCGCTCAAGTCGCCATTACCGGCCGCGATCAGAAGACGCTGGATGAAGCACTAGCCGAACTCGGGCCCAATGCACATGGCTACCGCGCTGACGTCACCATAGCCGATGACCGCAAGCAGCTGTTCTCAGCGCTTGCCCGGGATTTCGGCAAACTCGACATCGTCTTCGCCAACGCCGGCATCTCCGGCAGAACGCCTACCGGCACGACCGACGAGGCCATTTTCGAAAACATCGTTCATACCAACCTGAATGGCGCCTTCTTTACCGTCAATTCAGCCGCTCCTCTGCTGAACGACAACGGCAGCATCATCTTCAACGGATCGGTGCACAACTATCTCGGTCAACCCGGCTTGGCCGCATATGCTGCCACGAAAGGCGGCCTCGTCTCCATGGCGCGTGCGATCGCAGCCGACCTTGCGCCACGCAACATCCGCGTGAATGTCGTCGCGCCCGGAGCCACAAAAACTCCTATCTGGAAGCGCGGGGCCCGCGCCAACGACACGACAGAACAATCCGCCAAACTGGCCGACTTCATCTCCTCTTCGATTGCGCTGGGCCGCTGGGGCGAGCCGGAAGAACTGGCCAAAGCCGTGCTTTTCCTTGCCTCCGACGACTCCTCGTACATCAATGCGATCGAGTTGATGGTTGACGGAGGAATGACGGGCGCGCCTTTCGGAGCTCCCATTCTGCGCGGATGACCGCGAAAGCGGCTCGCTTCGCACTTACGGCAATAACGTTCAACGCAAAAAGGAAAATCACATGACCACACTCCACTTCCACCAGACAACCAGGCTGACCCCCGAGCAGTACATCGCTGGACTCACCGACTTTGGACCGGGCCGCTCGAAGCTATTTGGCCGCAGCGCAGATGAATATCTTAAGGTGCATCAGCTGAGCCGCACAGAGGCCGACGTCACCGAGGGTTCTGGAGGCTTCTGGGAACGCCTGCACTATGACTGGTCCAATCCTCACCACGTCGTCCTCACAACGACCGACTCGAACATCTGGGGAGGCGATTCCAGCCACACCTACACATTTACACGTCAGCCCGACGGAACCACAGACATTGACGTGGTCGTCATACGCGAAGGCAAGAATCTCAAGGGACGCCTGCTCAGCCTTGTGCTTGGTACCATCGGCGGGAGCGTTTTAGAGAAGGCATTTGCAGAGAGCGTCAAGGCTATCGAAGTGCGGAACGGAGTTGTGGCGCAGCAATACGCAGCGTAAGGCAATCGAACTTCTCTCAGTGCCTGACCCTGCGTAGGCATTGAAAGGCGGAGGCCATGAAAAAGGGCTATTGGGTTGTCGTTTATCGGTCAATCTCTGACGAATCGGCCGTAAAAGAATATGGTGCACTGGCAGTGCCGGCGCTTGAGTCCTTCGGCGGGCGCTTGTTGACCAGGTCCACCAGCCAGATTCAGGCCCACGAAGCCGGGCTCCAGCTGCGGGTGGTCCTGGTGGAATTCGACAGCTATGAGATCGCGGTCGCCGCCCGCGAAAGCGAGGCATATCAAAAGGCGCTTCAGGCGCTGGGTTCCGGCGCCGAACGCGACTTTCGCATTGTGGAAGGTGCGTGATTCGTCAATCCAACATCGGCTTGGGCACTACCGAAGTCAGCTTGTCGAACCTGCCGTCTTGTTTGCTACCATGCCAGCTATGAACAAACTTGCGCCATTCCTCTGGTTCAATGACAACGCCGAAGAAGCCGCCGAGTTTTATCTAGGAATCTTTCCGCACGCGCGCAAGGTCGATGAGGTGCGTTCCAAAGGGGTTGGCCCCTGGCCCGTGGGCAAGATCGCCACAATCACCATCGAACTTGAAGGCCAGGAGATGGTCTTTCTCAACGGCGGCCCCTCGCATCAGCTCAGCCCCGCCATCTCGTTTTTCGTCCGCTGCGACTCCCAGAAAGAGATCGACAGCTTCTGGGACAAACTGATGGAAGGCGGCGGCAAACCCTTGGCCTGCGGCTGGCTCACAGACCGCTTCGGCCTATGTTGGCAGATCGTGCCCCGCAATATCGGCGAGCTTATCAGTCACCCTAAAGCCATGGAAGCCATGATGGGGATGATCAAGATGGATCTCCCGGCGTTGGAAGCCGCCGCGCGAGAGAGTTGAGATAGAATCGCGGGCATGAACCGGCACGCAAAGCAGTTCGTTTTTCTTTTCGGCACGATTCTGGCCGCCGCTCCCGCAATCCACGCCTTTGCGCAATCGGCACAGGAGCAAGCTGTGCTGGCGCCAATCCACGCAATGTTTGATGGCATGTCGAAACGAGATGCCGGGGCGATCAAGGCGCCCACGCTGCCGGGAGGCACGATGGTGCTCATGCGCGATGGAAAGCCCACGCAGATGACCTTTGAAGCCTTCGCCGAGCGCGTAGGTAAACCCGGTACGACACAGATTGAAGAACGCATTCACGATCCACTCGTCCGGGTCGATAACGATCTCGCCGTGGTGTGGGCGCCGTTCGATTTTCTGGTCGATGGAAAAATCAATCACTGCGGAACAGACCTGTTCAATCTGGTCCGTGTGGACGGCAGATGGATGATCGCGAGCGTTGCCGATACCGGTACGAAGTCCTGCTCCGCAAAATAAAGGTTCGCGCTTCGGGCAGCGCAGCACGAGTCGAATTGCTACTACTCACGAGATGGGCGTTTATGAGGAGCAATCCCGACAATCGAACGGAAGCGGATGTCGATGAGTGGTTTGGCCTGTTGGCGTCAGTTAAGGGCCTGAATCCCCGGAGACACACTCCTTGTAGCTACAGGCAAAGCTGTGCTACAACTACGTCATGCGAAGTACGCAACGCGTAGTACCAACGAATACGCCCGAAAAGTTGGGACATTATTCCGACCCTCCACTTCTGGTCCTGGCGAGCCTCGCGAGCGGGCCGAAACATGGGCACTCGATGATCGAAGACATTGAACGTCTGTGCGGAACGCGGCTCGGACCGGGAACCCTTTACGGTGCGATCGGCCGCTTGGAACAGCAGGGCTGGATTGAACCACTTCCAGCAGAAGAGAGACGTCAACCCTATCGCATCACCGCTGAAGGCATGAACGTCCTTCGCGCAAAACTAACAACGCTGCAACGATTCGCCAGATCCGGTTTGAAACGGCTGGAACTACTATGAGTCCAACGCTCGCCAGGCTGCTCACGCGCATCTACCCACATTCGTGGAGAGAGCGCTACGGAGCCGAGTTCGAAGAACTGCTTAAAACCGGCCGAGGTGGTTATCACACCGTGGCGAACGTCGTTTGGTCGGGACTCCTCGAGCGCATTTCCCCCATCCGAGGACGCCGGCCCGCTCAGAGCGCAGGCTCGGCACGGTTCCAATCCCTCTGCATGCGCGCACCGTGGGCCATCTTCAGTCTCGCTCCGGTGTCTCTTCTTGCCGGGTGTTACGTCGCGGCCTGTTTGATTCTGTGGGTGGGTTGGACAATTTTCTTGCCGGGAAGCGACACGCCTTTTGGCGTTGGTCCGCAGCACGGGTTGGCAAATCTCTATTTTCAATTTGGCAAGTATTTCTATGGCGGCGCGCCCATTCTCGTGGGCTGGATGATTGCAATCGTAGCGGTCCGTCAACGAGCGAAGGCAGTGTGGCCGTTGACGGGCTTCGTTCTGATGGCATGGATTGGTGCGGCGGTTCGGATTCGAGCAAGCCGGACCGAAATTCCAGGCGGACTCGGACATATCCGAATGGACTTTGTCCCTTGGCCATGGTTTCAGAATGGGCACGCAAATCCGGTTCACGCAATGGTAATTCTCTCGCTCGCTTCTCTGCCTTATTTGCTCTGGCGAAGTCAGACTGCGCGAACGACGCTCTCCTGATTTCCACTTCCACCGCCGATGCAAAGACGGAGGGTTTGGAGCGCGCAAGAATGGTAAACCGCATTGTGAAGCGCGTTGCGAAGGGCGTTGGCGCGCTCGTCCTGATTATTTTGGCTGCGTCAACAGTGCTGCTCGCAGCACTATGGGTGGACCACGGGGGATCGACTTCGTTGCCGGCTCCCAGTGGCTCCTACCGGGTCGGCCGCGCCACTTATGTTTGGAGGGATGAGACACGGATCAATCCCTATGCGCCGGTTGCCGGCACCAGGCAGGACCTTGCAATTTGGATCTGGTACCCGGCCGCTCCGGCGCCTTCTACGAGAAAATCGGAATATCTTCCCGGGTACTGGAGTCAAGCCCTGGTGCACCATGAGGGCTTCATCCTCGGCAAACTTCTCAGCCGCGATGTGACGCGCGTCGAAACGCACAGCTGGACCGACGCCGAGGTCTCAGGTGAAGAGGCAACGTATCCAGTGGTCATTCTGCGGGCTGGCGGCGGAGCCTTGAGCTCCGACTACACGACGCTTGCCGAGGACCTGGCGAGTCACGGGTACGTGGTCGTCAGCTTCGACGCGCCGTATCGTACGGTGATCACGGCCTTCCCAGATGGGCGAGTTGCGATCCGCGCGGCAGGAGGGGATTTCGACAGGATGCTACCCTCCTCCACCACACAAAATCTTGCAACGAAACTGATGAACGTATGGATCGCGGATTTGAAATTCGTGCTCGACCGACTGCAGGAACTGAACGTTAACGACCCATCCGGACGGTTCAAGGGCAGGATCGACTTGCAGAAGATCGGTGTAGCCGGGCACTCGCTTGGCGGCGCAACAGCCGCGCAATTCTGTCACGACGATCGACGGTGCACAGCAGGAATCGATATTGATGGCATGCCCTTCGGGAATGTCATTCAGGATGGACTCAATCAACCTTTTTTCTTCCTCATGAGCGATCACAGCAAGGAGTCAGGATCGGAACCCCAAATGGTGGAAAGGAACATTCAATCGATATATGACCACGTTCCCGAAGGGAAACGCTGGGGAATGACCATATCGGGCGCAAATCATTTCACCTTCAGCGACCAGATGTTCACCAAGAGTCCTATTCTGATGTTCTTTCTTCGCCGGGCTGGAGTGATAGGAGCGCTCGAGAAGCGTCGCGGTCTGGCAATCACCAGTGCCTGCGTACATACCTTCTTTGACGTCTACCTGAAGGGCGCACCCGCGGACGAAATGAACAGCCTACCAGCCCTGTATCCGGAATTGAAGGTGGGTATCACCACAGCGTTCCCGCAGCAACATCGCTGATTAGCCCAATCGAAGTCAAGGCATGCTAGTATGCCCGGACTCCAGGGTGGATGCGCTTGTTTTTGCGAAAAGCACAAACGCCAACTCAATTGCTGCAGAATCGCGAAACCACTCATCGAGTTAGGTTGGTATTGGGAAGTCGGCTTCTGTTTACCTATGGTTGCTTGGGATAGTCGTCGAAAAACGCTAATCGAGCTCCTGTAGATCGGGATCCGGCGCCAGATGCGAGCTTACTGGGCGGGACATCGGAGTGTGGCGAAGGCAGAACGAAGGAACCCGCCGACATCCCTCTTTGAGAGCCAACATTGCATGTCAAGTCACCAGGTCGTTCTTGTCCCATAAGCGTCTCATTCCATGAGGAAGATAGCGCTATGAAAAATGGCCGATTATTTCTTCCTACTCAATACAATAGAAGTAGGACTCGGAAGGCCCGCTCACGCGGGCCTTTTCTATTTCTGGAGGAACTTCGATGGCCCGCTTCTGCGCTGAAATCCTCGCAACCGGCTCACAGTGTACCCAGTTCGCCCGCAAGGGCCAGCCCTGGTGCCGCGCTCACACCGATCCTCACCTTCGCGAAAGGAATGCCGATACCCGAGAGTTCATCGCCTGGCTCGCGCATCAGGATTTGTTCGGATTGGCCAACGGTCTCGGCAAAGTGGCCAGCGAACTGCGCCTGAAACTCATCACCCCGCTGCACGCGGAAGCTGTGCTCGACGCCTTGCTCGTACGCCTCGATGAGTTGACCGGCGAACTCGATTCGGAGCCCTCGCATCTGCAGAACTGCGATAGTCCTCGCAATATCAATCGGTTATGAGGCATTCCTGAGAAACGAATGACTTACAAACCACAATCCGCAAGACGCGCAGAATGAATGAATTGAAAACCATAGAAAAATGAAGGGGGGAGGGGGGTCC
>Ga0335073_10002171_pt1 | contig 26825 bp, 21 predicted proteins | sample Lox_Sample_22_FD_207093 | JGI IMG/M metagenome (GOLD analysis project Ga0335073, IMG submission 207093) | Soil microbial communities from Loxahatchee National Wildlife Refuge, Florida, United States - Lox_Sample_2.2 | ecosystem: Environmental > Terrestrial > Soil > Wetlands | place: USA...
TTAATTTACGGTAATGCGCGACGTCCCCAGGATGGCGGGAACGCACATGGCGCCGAGCACTCCGACGAACAGGCTCCCGCCTTTTCTCGGCTGGCCCAGGCTGAAGGTGAGAAACGCAGCCAGCGGCAGCGATAACATATATAGCACGCGAAACCGGTTGTTGCGCACGTAGAATCGCAGCCAGTGGCCCACCAGCGGCCCCATATGCGGGCCAAACAGCGCGGCCACGCGGTCGAGCGGGGTGTCCAGACGAGAGTCCGGCGTGCGGGCCGCCTGCCGCGACTCCGCGGGCCTCCGCTCGAGTTTCATCAGCAGCGCCGCAAGCGCAAGTATCCAGCAGCCCACCATGCCCAGGCCGTAGAACATTTCAGAACCATCGTGCGTCATGGCGGCGGCCGCGCCGAATGGCGGTGTGAAGCGCAGGACCGCAACCACTTGCGGCACCATCCCGGGGTTCTTGCCCAGAATCATGCCCATTGTGCCCGGGAGCAGCGACAGGCACATGATGATCATCAGCACCACCGCCGTTCCCGAACGCGTCGCCATCAACTGATCGATCCACACGCCGATGACACGCGTCAACAGATACCCGCACAACACCAGCAGCAGCACGGCCACGGCGCCATTCCAGAACGGCAGCGAACCGTACACGTACATTCCCACCGCCAGGCCTAATTCCAATGCCAGCACCAGGAACCAGAACGGGTCGACGATACCCAGAAATTGGCGCGCCACGAAGCGATCGCGCGCGTGAATGGGATAGCGGCGCAACTCCACCTCGCTGAAAACAGCGGTCATGCCGAAACCCAGCAATACCGTGGCAAATACCGAATTGACGAACAGGCCGCCAAGCACGATCCGCGCCACCTGTTCCGCCTTGCCCGATCGGATGGCCACGATGCCGGCGCCAAATCCTCCGGCCGCCAACAGCGCGAAGATCAGAAGGAAGAGCAGGTATCCGATGGCGAACAGCGCGATCTTGCCGTTGCGCGACCGCGTCTTGGCCCACATCAGTCTGTAGCGAAGTTGGATCAGTTCCCCGATCAGCTTCCAGTTCACTGCCGCGAATCCTCGAGTGCCTGCTTCATCTCCATCAGACGGGTCTTGATGGGCCGGTATTCCAGTTCGCAGCGCTTGGCGTGCAACTTGAGGCCGAGTGTATACGAGGCCACCAGCATGAGGGTGGTGGCAAGCAACTGAACCGCCAGCCGGTGGGCCAGCGTGGCCTCCGAGACCCGCGTCAGGGCCATGATGTTGTACCCCACACACACCAGCGTCAGGTTAAAGCCCAGCCGTTCGCGATATCCGGCATTGGGATTGCGCAACCGCTCCAATGCTTCTTCGATGAAGCTGAACGACGGACTGCTGAAATCCAGGCGCGCGATATCCATCTGGTTGCGCCAGTCGGCCAGCAGCAAATTGCCCAAGCCCGCCAGGAAAATCGCTTCTCCCGCTACCATCCCGAGCGTCACACCGAACTTCGAGAGGCAATACCAAGCCTGGAACACCATGCAAGCTAACTTGAAACCGTTGATCCAGTACTGCCGCCGGCCGAAACGCCGCAACGCGTCCATGGCGCCGCGAATTTCCAACTCCACCGCCGCTTCCCGCGGTTGCGGCTGATTCTGCCAGATCTGCTGGAGTTCCTCAAACCGCGTCATGGCTGACCTCTGTCATAAGCTGCTCCAGCGCCTGCTTGATGCGCACAATTTTGACGCCCACATAGTTTACCGTGATACCTGTGATATCGGCGATCTCTTTATAACTCAGCCCTTCCAGCAGGAGGGTGACGATCAGGCGATCCTGGTCGCCCAATTGGGCGATCGCCCGGTGGAGTGCTTCCAAACGCTCCTGCTCTTCCATGTTTTGTTGCGCCGAGGCCTGCTGGTCGGGAAAATCGCTCAACTCCTCCGACGGCCTTCGCTTGCGGCGATGCACAATCGCCGTATTGACGGCGATCCGGTACAACCATGTGCTGATTTTGGCCTCGCCGCGAAAGTTTGGCAGGGCATTCCAGGCGTTGGTCATGATCTCCTGGAACAGATCGTCCACTTCGGACGCGGAATTCAGGTAGCCGTAGCACAACCGCCGGATGCTGGCCCGGTTCTCCTCGAACAACCGCACGAAAATGCTCTCGCGTTCGGCGTGATTCATCGGCCTACGATCCCTTTAGACGCTGGATTTTCCCGTTTCTTACGAAGCGCTTCGGAATTGTCCTCTAAGCATATATAATCGCAGGAAATATGCGGATGCACCGGCTCGCCGCGCCGCTCCTGGCGCTGACCCTCGCCGCCCAGAAAAGCGACCAGCCACTGGTGCGCGTCACCACCCGCCTGGTCGAGATCAACGTAATCGTCCGCGACAAAGGCGGCCCGGTACGCGACCTCTCCCAGGACGATTTCGTCCTGACGGAAAAAGGAAAGCCCCGCAAGATCGCTTTCTTCCAGAAGTACGACTCGACCGCGCCTGCACCGCCGATGAGCTCCGCCACGCCGGCGGCGCCCGGCATCGTCACCAACCGCCCCACCGGATCGACGCCGCGACTCAACGTCACCATCGTACTACTCGACGGCCTGAACACCGCCGTCAAAGACCAGGATTATGCCAAACAGCAGTTTCTCGCGTATCTGAAGCAGGTCCGTCCGGAAGACCGTATCGCCGTCTACACGCTGGGAAGCCAGTTGCGCGTCCTGAACGATTTCACCAATGACGCCTCACGCCTGGCCGCGGCCGTCGCCAAATTCACCGGCGCCAATACCGGCGTGACCGATACCGAGATCCACGGCGCAACCGCGGCCAGCACGGAAGGCAACGATGAGATCGTCGCCGAGGCCATCGAGAATGCCATGAACGACCTGATTTCGGATCGCTCGGTGCGGATCCGCGCGGAAACTACGGCCGCGGCCATGGAAGCCATCGCCAATCACATCAGCGGCATTCCGGGACGAAAGAACCTCATCTGGATTTCGTCCAGCTTTCCGTTCGTCATCGGCCACATCGGCGACGGCCAGGCCAATTCGGAGGACACCGCGTTCGATAACGACATCAATGGAGTGACGGCAGCCAAGCGGGGCGGCGGCGCCGCGCAAAACACCGCTCTCTACCAGGTCAACGACCGCGATGGCAACCCGGCGCGCACGCAAATGAACTTTACCAGGGAAATCGAGCGCGCCACCATGGCGCTCAACAACGCCGGCATCGCCGTCTACCCCATCGACGCGCGCGGCCTGACGGTACTGCCGAAATCCATGACCGTGGAGCAGAATTACGGCCGGTCGAAAGTCGATGCCATCATGCCCAGCGCCGCCAGTTCCTCCACCATCACGACCGGCAGCACCGCCATGCACGCCCTCGCCGACAACACCGGCGGCATCATCTTCCAGAACGGCAACGATCTGCGCAAGGCCATACAGACCGCGGTCGAGGACGGCGAGGTCACCTACACGCTCGGGTTTTATCCCGACCCCTCCACGCTCGATTCGAAATTCCACGACCTGAAAGTGCAGGTGAAGCGCAAGGACGTGGAAGTGCGTTATCGCAAGGGCTACCTGGCGATGCCGGAATCGGCCGCCGCCAAGAATCGCGTTGATACTGTGCGCGCGGCGCTCGATAGTCCACTGCCCGCGACCGGCATTACTTTGACCGCCGGCGCCGAGAAGGGCGATAAACCGGCCGCCATGCGCTTGATGGTGGCCATCGAGCCGCGCGAGATCACACTCGAACAAAAGGACGGCAAATGGACCGGCGCGCTCGACCTCGTCTTCGCCCAACGCTCCGCCGATGGCACTCACCTGAACGTCTCCACCACGCCGTTAGGCCTCAGCCTGGATGCGTCGCAACACGACAAGATCTTCCAGTACGGATTTTCCTTCACCAAGAACATCGATCTCGCGGCCGGCGCCGTCGAGGTCCGTGTGCTCGTGGCCGACCGGGCGTCCGGCCGCATGGGAACGCTCACCGTTCCTGTTCCCCGCTGAATCGTGTCGCCGTATTACCCTGATCTTCTATGTGGCTTGGCATCGATATCGGCACCGGCGGCTCGCGCGCCCTCCTGGTGGATGAACGCGGCTGCGTCCGCGCGGGATTCACGGCTCCTCACGAGGAGATGCGCATGGAGCGCCCACTGTGGGCCGAACAGCGCCCGGAAAACTGGTGGGATGCGGCCGTCGAAGCCATTCGCGGCGCGTTATCGAAAGCCGGCGTCAGCGGCAAGGACGTAAAGGGCATCGGCCTCTCGGGCCAGATGCACGGCCTGGTTATTCTCGACCGCGATTCGCAGGTCATCCGTCCATCGCTCATCTGGTGCGATCAGCGCAGCCAGCAGCAGGTGGACGATGTCAACGCGCGCCTGGGTCGCGACACCGTACTGCGCTACATCGCCAATCCGGTCCTCACCGGATTCACCCTGCCCAAATTGCTGTGGGTGCGCGACAATGAACCGGCCAATTTCGAACGCGTCCGCCACATGCTGCTGCCGAAGGACTACGTGCGCTTCCGTCTCACCGGCGAGTACGCTTCGGAAGTGTCCGACGCTTCGGGCACCGCCGTCTTCGATGTCGTCAACCGCCGATGGTCGTTCGAGATGATGGACGCACTGGGGCTCGATCGCGCCATGCTCCCGGTCTGCCGCGAATCAAGCGAGATCAGCGGCCGCGTCACCAAAGCCGTCGCCGAGCTCACCGGCCTGGCCGAGGGGACGCCCGTGGTGGGCGGCGGCGGCGACCAGGCATCCAGCGCCGTCGGCAACGGAATCGTCGAGCCCGGCATCGTCTCGTGCACCATCGGCACTTCGGGCGTGGTCTTCGCGTACATGGAAAAGGTGGCCTACGATCCAGCAGGCCGCGTCCACACCTTCTGCCACGCCGTCCCGGGCAAATGGCATGTGATGGGCGTGACGCAGGGCGCGGGCCTGAGCCTGCAGTGGTTCCGCAATCGTCTGGCTCCGGGAACCCCTTACGACGCGCTCACCGAGGAAGCCGCCGCGGCCCCGGCCGGCGCCGACGGCCTCTTCTGGCTGCCCTACCTGATGGGGGAACGCACGCCCCATCTCGACGCCACTGCGCGCGGCGGCTGGATCGGCCTGACCGCCAAACACACGCGCGCCGATCTCATCCGCTCGGTCATCGAGGGCGTGTCTTACAGTCAGCGCGATTGCCTCGATATCATCTCCGAACTTGGCGTGGAAACCAGTTCCGTCCGAGCATCCGGCGGCGGCGCGCAAAGCCGCTTCTGGCGCGGGCTGCTGGCCGATATCCTCAACAAACGCGTGGTCACGCTTGAGACTCAGGAGGGTTCGGCGTACGGCGCGGCTTTGCTCGCGCTCGTGGGCACCGGCATGTACGGATCGGTTCCGGATGTCTGCCGCGCCGCCATTCGCGAAGTCGACTCCATCGATCCCGGGCCCGATGCCGCGTTCTACACGCTGGCGCATCGCACCTATCAGGCGTTGTATCCCGCGCTGCGGCCTATCTACCGCGAGATCGCAAGCACATAGCTTTTTTTAGATTTCAAATATCGCAAATCCTCTGTATTGAAATATACTCAGAGAGTAACACCTGCAAACCCTGGGGGACTCCGTGCTCGACCAAGCGCAACGCGCGCCACAGACTGTCACTTCGGATTGGGAACCGCTCGCGAGTATTCCGATTCAGGGAGTGCAAATCAAAGAAATCAAGAATGTGGTGATTCGGGCGGGAGTATTAGTCGAATGCTATCGCCCGGAATGGTTCGAGGATCCGTTCCTGCCGGTCCATGTGGTTTACATGACTCTCATCGCGGGCGGCTTGACTTCATGGCACCACCACCGCACTCAAAGAGACGTGATCGTGACGGTCCGGGGCCAGGTCCGTTTGGGTTTGTTCGATGAACGCCCCGATTCGCCCAGCTACGGCTGCTTCAAAGTCCTCCACCTCTCCGAAGCCCGTCCAACGGCGGTGCGCGTGCCGCCCCTGGTCTGGCATGCCATCAAGAACCCCACCAACGAACCCGCGGCCTATGTCGTGATGAATGACCAGCCGTATCATTACGAGGAGCCTGACGATTGGACGCTGCCTCCTGGCTCGAACAAGATTCCATACACTCTCGACTAAGGGCGAAGCCGTTCGTCCTTACCGCTCTGACGCGCGATCCCACCGTCATTCAAGCTGCCGACCTCGCCGGCGTGGACCGCATCGGCATCGACATCGAACGCCTGGGAAAAGACCATCGCCAGAGCCACAAGCCGGAGTTGCGATTTTCCGACCATCGCCTGGAGGATCTGCAAACGGTGTCGGCCAACGTCCGCAAGGCCGAGATATTTGCGCGGCTGAATCCGCTGCACGCGGGCACGCGCGCGGAAATCGAACAGTCGCTCGCATTGGGCGCGCGCGCCATCATGCTGCCGTTCTTCACATCGCCGGAAGAAGCCGCGAGTTTTGTGGAAATGATCGCCGGCCGCGCGAAACCGCTGCTGCTGGTCGAAACCGCGGCGGCCGTGAAGCGCATCCGCGAAATTGTCACAATCGACGGTGTGAACGAAATCATGGTCGGCCTGAACGACCTGCACCTCAGTCTCGGTCTCGGCCATCCGTTCGAAGTGCTCCTCTCGGATGCGCTCTACGAGGTCGCGGAGCAGGTACGCGGCGCCGGCCTGCGATTCGGCTTCGGTGGCGTGGCGCGCTTCGACGACCCATCCTTGCCCGTATCGCCCGACCTGATTCTTGCCCAGTACGCTCTGCTCGGCGGCGCCACTGCCTGGCTGTCGCGCTCGTTCTTCCGCGGCCTGCCGGCGCCGGACATTCCCGAGGCCGTCCAACAGTTGCGCCACCGCCTGGACTACTGGACGATGCAGCCCACGGCGGCGCTGGAGCGCCAGCGCGACCAACTCGCGGCCGCACTGCGCGCCATGAAAGCATACCCGGCGTGAACCGGCCGCCCTTCCGGCGCTATTGCACGTATTTCGATTCCGCGTACCTGGCGCGCGGAATCGCCATGCTCGATTCCCTGCTTCGCCACGATCCGGCGGCGGATGTCCTGGTGTTGCCGCTCGATCCCCTGTGTGGACGCGTGCTTCGCCACCGTTTCGCGGCCCGGGTTCGAATCCTCGAACCTGAAGCACTCTATCCCGCGGAACCGCGCTTGCCGGCGTTGCGCGATCGCCGCACCACGTGGGCATTCTATGCCACTCAGAAGCCCGCCTTCGCGCTTTTGGCTTTGGACTTCGATCCGCGGCCGGACTGGTTGATGTTTGTCGACGCGGATACCTGGTTCTTCGATAGTCCGGACCCGTTGTTCCGCGAGATCGGCGATGCGTCCGTCGCCGTCAGCCCGCATCGATTCCCATCCACGCTCCAACATCTCGAACAATTCGGGATCTATAATGCCGGCTGCATCTGCTGGCGGAACGATGCCACCGGACGGCGCTGCCTTTCCGACTGGCGTGACGACTGCCTGAACTGGTGCGACGAAGCGCCCCAACCCGACGGCCGATTCATGAACCAGGGGTACTTGAACAACTGGCCCGAGCGCTACCCTAAGGTGCGCCTCATCGCCCATCCGGGGGTGAATCTGGCGCCGTGGAACATCGACGGGCACACGCTGTCGCGCGAGCAGGGAAAGATCGCAGTGGATGGCCGGCCGATCGTCTTTTATCACTACCACGGCCTCCTTCGCGACGCCGCTCGCCAATGGTGCAGCTTCTTCCCCCACCTCGAACGGCAACCAGAGTTTGCCCGGCAGTGGATTTACCGGCCGTACCTGGCCGCCGTGGAAGCGGAGGCACGCGAACTTAAACAGCGGTTCGGAATTGAGGGGCTGGGAACCCAACGACAGACCGCCGGTTGGATCCCCAGTGTGCGGTTCGAGCGCCCGTTGAGCGGTTGACCTGCACTACGCCGCGCACCGTCGGCCGCGCTCCTATTTCGCGTTTTTGTTGGCTGCCAGCGCCGCCTGCTTCAGCTCATTATTCGCCTGGTCGAGCAGTTCCTTGGCCTTCTGCGCATGACCCTGCATGTCCCACTCATTGGCCTGCTGGGCGGCGATGATCTTCTGGTACGCCTGCGCGCTGAGCTGCTGCGCGGCCGCCAGGTTCGGGTGCCTGGAAGCCGATACGTTGGTTTTCGGCTTCTGGGCAATCGCGGCGCTCCCCAACATCAGGCAGCCGGCCAATGCCGTCATCACGATTCGCTTACGGGCAAATACACTCATCTTCTTTTCCTCCGCTTCGATTTGAGATTCGGCAATTCGTCGGGCATCCTTCTTCACCCCCGCACCCTTGCCAGTAGCGTGAACCCAACCAGGTTTCGCAAGTTCTCAGTCTTAATGCGGTTTAATCGATCGCGTAAAAAAGAAGTACCAGGCGCTGCTTGTGGCGCATTCACTCGTGCGCGCAGCTCGGCCACTCCTGACCGCGTGGACGCCAGCAAGCCCCGGCACGCCGACAAGAGTGCCGGCACTCCCAGGCGCGAGTGCGTGCGCCGCGCGACCACACCTGTACAATGGTATGGTGTCTCGGTCGTTAGTCCCCTTGCTACTGGCGTTTAGCGGCATTCTCGCGGCGCAGCCTGCCTTCTTTCCATTGAAGGACGTCCGCGCCGGAATGCACGGGACCGGCCGCACCGTCTTCTCCGGCGATCGCGTCGAAGAATTCCAGGTCGAAATCCTCGGCGTGCTCGATAACTTCGGCCCCAAGGAATCGCTGATTCTCGCGCGACTGTCCGGTGGACCGCTCGAGCACACCGGCGTCATGGAGGGCATGAGCGGCAGCCCGGTCTATATCGACGGCAAACTCGTCGGCGCCGTGGCCATGGCCTTCCCATTCGCCAAAGACCCCATCGGCGGAATCCGGCCGATCGAAGAAATGGTTCGCGCTACGTCGTCGCTTGCCGAAAATTCCCAGCCTTCGCCGCGGCGCCCTGCGGTCGCCCTCTTCGATCGCGACCTCACCAGGTCGATCGCACGTCCGGAGCCGGTGACCATCGGTGAAAACCGCATGGTCGAGATCGCTACGCCGCTTTCCTTCAGCGGATTCACCCGCGCCACCATCGACGCCTTTGCTCCGCAACTTCGCGCCCTGGGCCTGGAGCCGCGCCAGGCAATCACTTCCGGAGGCCCTGACAATCAGCGCATGGGCAATCCGGCTGACCTGAAGCCAGGCTCGATGGTCACCGTCGAATTGCTCTCGGGCGACCTCAGCATGGGCGCGTCGGGGACCGTCACCTACATCGACGGCAACAAGCTCTACGCCTTCGGTCACCGATTTATGGGGATCGGCGAAACGGCCCTGCCTTTCGCGCTGGGCAACGTGGTCACGCTCCTGCCCAACGTCAACACATCGTTCAAGCTGGTCACGGCGAAAGACTGGATGGGCGCTATCGGCCAGGATCGCGACACCGCCATTGCCGGCGAAATCGGCAAGCGCGTGCCGCTGGCGCCGGTATCGTTCCGCGTCACCCGCAACGGCCGCCCGGTGCAATCCTACGACTGCCTGATGGTCAACGATCCGCTGCTCTCCCCGATCCTCCTGCAGATGGCCGTCTTTTCCACGGTAGACTCCACCGAGCGCGCACTGGGCGCCGGCAGCATCCGCGTTTCGGGCGATATCGAGTTTCAGAACTCGCCCGCGCCCGTGCACGTGAATAATGTCTATTCCGCCGATAACGGCGTTTCCACCCTGGTCGCGCTCTCCACCGCCATCCCGCTGGCCTACGTGATGGGCAGCGAATTCCGCCAGCTCGCGCTGAAAAAAATCTCGCTGCAGATCGACGCTTCCGACCAGAAGAAGCAGTGGTCCATCGATTCCGTCATCGCCTCGCGCCGCGAAATCAAGGCCGGCGAGAAGGTGCAACTGAGCGTCCTGCTGACCGGAGAAAACGGCGCCGAAACCATCCGCCGTTTCGACTACCAGGCGCCTATCGGCACCACACCCGGACCGCTGTTCTTCACTGTCTCCGACGCCACCACCGCCAACCTCAGCGATTTCCGCCAGACGCTGACGTCTTCGCCGCGCAGCGTGGCTCAGCTCATCGGCACGGTGAACGGCCTGCATCCCAACAATAAGCTGTACGTCCGCGTCTGGCGCGCCGAACCGGCGTTCCAGCTCGATGGCGCCGACCTGCCGGACCCGCCCGCCTCCGCCTACCTGGTGCTCACCGGCTCCTCCACGTCGTCCGGCGGCATCACCCAGACGCGCAATTCCAAGATCGGAGAACTCGAGCTGGACGGAGGCGACATGGTCATCTCCGGCGTCAAAACCATTCAGGTGGATATCAAGGAATGACGGCCTCCCCACGCCCGCTCGCCCGCTACGCCGCAATTGCCGCGACCGCGGCGGTGCTTCTCGCGCCCGACCTGTTTCCCAGCGGCACCCAGACGTGGGAAATGGACTCCTACAACGACTTCATTCGCGGCGATTTCAAGGGTATTTCGCTGAGCCGCGAAGGCCGCATGTCGCTCGGACCGAAGATCGACACCGTCTTTTCCTCCGATCAGCCGGTCATCTGGAGCGCCGCCGAGGCGCCCGACGGCAGTATTTACGCGGGAACCGGAAATCGCGGACGTCTGTACCGCATCGAACCGGGCGGGCAATCCTCGGTGGTCTGGACCGCCGATCAGCCGGAGATTTTTGCGGTGGCCGTGGATACGAACGGCGCCGTTTACGCCGGCTCGTCGCCCGACGGCAAGGTCTACCGCATCGAAAACGGGCAGGCCACCGAGTTTTTCGCGCCCAAAGCGCGCTACATCTGGTCGCTGGCCATCGCTCCCGATGGCGCGTTGTTCGTCGGCACCGGCGACCAGGGAAAGATCTTCCGCGTCACCGGCCCCGGCGCCGGCGAAGTCTATTACGAAACCGGTCAATCGCACATCACCGGCCTGGCCATCGATTCCCAGGGCCGCCTGCTCGCCGGCACCGAACCGAACGGTATTCTCTATCGGATTTCGGCCAAGGATCAGGCATTCGTGCTTTACAACTCGAATTTGCCCGAGATTCGCTCGCTCGTGCCCATGCCCGACGGCACCGTCTACGCCGCCGCGCTGGGTGGAGCGGTCGCCAAGCAGACGCAGGCCGCGGCCGCCGCCGCGCAGGGATTGAGTTCCGGCAACCTTCCGGCGGTCTCCACAACCATCACGGTGGAAGCCCAGGCAGGCGAAATCAAACCGCCGGTCCAGCAGCAGCCTGCGCCCCAAGCCCAGATATCCGGCGCGACCCAGCCTGCCCAGCAGCAGGTCACCTCGTCCGTGGATCTGGCGGGCGTCGACCGTTCGGCCGTGTATCGCATCAACCCCGACAATACCGTCGAAACTCTGTGGACATCCAAGGAAGAGAACGTCTACGATCTCCTGGCTCTCGACAAGCAAATTCTCTTTTCCACCGATCAGGACGGCCGGATTTACGGCCTCGCGCCCGATCGCCGCGTCACCCTGGTTACCCAGACCAATGAAGGCCAGGCGACCCGCCTGCTTCCGTCCGATCATTCGGTCCTGGTCGCCACCAGCAATATGGGCCGCATTTTCCGCCTCGGCGAAGGTCCTGGCGCATCCGGCAGCTACGAAGCGCCGGTGCACGATTCCGGCACCGCGTCGCGCTGGGGCAGCCTGGCCTGGAAAGCCGATCTCCCCGCGGGCTGCTCCATTCAATTCCGCACCCGCTCCGGCAATTCCGCCAAGCCCGACCGCACCTGGAGCGAATGGTCGGCGCCGTTGAGCCATTTCGCGGCTTCCGCAATTACCAGCCCGAATGCGCGATATATCCAGTGGAAGCTCGAAATGAGCGGAACCGGCGGCGCCACGCCCATTCTCGACAGCGTGACGCTGGCCTATCTGCCGCAGAATTCGCCGCCGGTGGTGCGCTCCATCAACGTGGTGACGCAGTCCGTCGCCGTTCCCTCCGGGATCAAGAACACCGTTTCCACTTCCGCAGCGTACAGCGTCACCGTGACCGATGGCGATTCCGGACCGGCCACCTCCTCCGGTACGCCCACCAACGTGCTGCAGCGCGGCGCCACGCAGCAGATCACGCTTACCTGGCAGGCAGACGATCCCGACAGCGATCGCCTGGTTTATGCGGTGTATTTCCGCGGCGAGGACGAGACCCAGTGGAAGCTCCTCAAGGCCGGGGTGCACGAAAATTCCCTGACCTTCGACGCCGATGTGCTGGCCGACGGCAAGTACTACTTCCGGGTAGTCGCCTCCGACCGCGAAAGCAATCCGCCTGCCCTCGCCCGCGAGGCGCAACTGGTGAGCTCGCCCGTGCTAATCGACAACACGCCGCCGGTGGTGAAGATCGCCACGGTCCGGTACTCCGGCGGTTCGGCGCGCATCGAATTTGAAGCCGCCGACGCCAGTTCTTCGCTGCGCCGCTGCGAATACTCCCTGGACGCCGCCAACTGGGTGCCGGTGGCGGCTGCCGATGGCGTCATCGATTCGCCGAGCGAGAAATTCGTGCTCGATCTCACCAGCCTTTCCCCGGGCGAGCATCTGGTGGTGATCCGCGTCGCGGACAGCGCCAACAATACGGGCACGGCTAAGGTAATCCTGAAGTAGTGCGGCATCCCCATATGAAGAGCCGTGCGTTATGAAGATACGCACCCTGGCCTGGCTGCTGCGCCGGAGTGTGCTCGCGGCCTTCGATGACAACTGTTTCGCCATCGCCAAGGGCGCCGCGTATTCCGCGCTGCTCGCGTTCTTTCCGGTGCTTGCCTCGACGGCCGCCATCCTGGTGCAGACCCGCAGCCAACTGGTCTCGCAGACTCTGGAAAACCTGCTGGCGGAGATTGTTCCGCCCGGCACCGAAAGCTTGGTCGCGCAGCAATTCCGCGTCAGCGGCACGCGCCCGGTTTATCTTCTGATCGCCGCCGGCCTGATTTCCCTCTGGGCCGCATCCGGCGTCATCAAGAGCCTCATCGAAGGATTTCAGTCGGCGTATCGCGTGCCGCGCAATCGCAGCTTCCTCCATCACAATCTGATTGCCATGAGCCTGGTGCTGCTGGTCGGCGCGCCGCTCATCGGCGCGTCGCTGCTCCTCCTCTTCGGCGGACTGGTGGAGCGCGTCGCCTTTCATAACAACAGCCTGCAACCGCTGGCGCCGTTCTGGCAGTTCCTCAGCCGCGTGGCGCGCTACACCCTCTCCTTCACCAGCACAACGCTGGTCACTTCCCTGCTCTATTATTTCGGACCGTACCGCCAGCAGCGCTGGAGCGGCGTGTGGCGCGGCGGCGTCCTGGCTTCTGTCGGCTGGCTGCTGGCGACGTCGGGTTTCGGCTGGTACGTCCGCAACATCGCGCACTACAACGTGATGTACGGATCGGTCGGCGCCAGCATCGCGCTTCTGGTGTGGATGTACCTGATGGCGATCATTGCGCTGGTCGGCTGCGAGTTCAACGCCGAGTATGAGCGCGCGGCGTGGAAGTGATGTCGGCCTCCCGGCCCATTCGCACTCGTCGCAAACTTCTGAGAAAGCCTCGGCTCTCGCGACACCTCGATTGCTTAAGTGGCGGCACCGCTCGATTACAGCCCGGCCAACCCGATTCGTGTGACATCTTCGTAGCCGGTCGAGAAGGCACTACCAGTTATCCGATACGCTCGCAGGCGAGCAGAATACAGGCCCATGGGGTTATGCCCTCTGGCCTTGATTATCTCTATGGCCACCAACATAGAGAAAATCGCCAAGGCCTGCCACCTGGCCAATTTATCGACACATCGATCGGTCGAGAGAATCGCTTTGGCAACTAATGACACGGACTGCGCACCCGCAATGAAGTGCGCTCAACAAATGGATTTGCAGATTATCCTGATTTGTTTTCCTGGATTCCGGCCAGCACCGGAACTGCTGGCGCACAGCGACTTTCGCGCGAAATCAAATAGCCGGTCTGAGTAGCGTTCAGCGCGCGCCACTCCAACAATCCGGCCAAGCTATACTGAGCCGGGGGGCAGACAATTCGCTATGACACGCGCTAATTTTCTTCTCGCTCTCATTCCCCTGGCGGCGTTCGCTCAGGGTGACCCTATACCCAAACTTCCGCTCGGCTCCGCACCGCCGGTCGCCGGCAGGCCGCTCCTCGAGGTCGTGCAGACCGTCGCCCCGGATTACACTGCGCAGGCCCACAAAGCTGGTCTGCAAGGCACCGCCGTGGTCTTCCTCGAACTGACTCCCGAGGGTCAGATCGAAAATGTGCACCTGCGGCGCGGTCTCGGTATGGGTCTCGACGAACAGGCCGTCGAAATAGTCAAGAAGTGGCAGTTCAAGCCCGTCAAATCGCGAACCGCCGGCCCCGTCGCCGTCGACTTCGAAGTAGGCACGGCCGGCCCGTGGTTCCTCGACGGCAGCTTGATCGCCGTGACTCGAAGTAACTCTCCGCGCCCCACCGTCGTCTCCGAGCCGGTTCTGAGCGAGTACGCGCCGCCGGACAGTTCGCTGTGCTCCGGGCAGCCGGGCTACGTCATCGTGAACCTGGAAATCGACCCTCATGGCGTGCCCGGCAACGTTCGCGTGAACTCGACGCCGAATGATACCGTCAGCCTGGGTGTCGTCGAAGCCATCGGGAAGTGGAGATTCAAACCGGGAACCGAGGATCGCAAAGCTCGTCCGGCAAAAGGAACAATTGTGCTGGAGTGCCGCCCTGCCAAAGCGCAGCCTGCTCAGACCCCCGACGCCAACACCTACCGCGTTGGCAACGACGTCACCGCCCCCGTCCCCATTTTCCGCCCCGAGCCGCAGTACTCCGAGGAAGCCCGTAAAGCCAAGCTGCAAGGCGATGCCACGCTTTCGGTCACGGTCGAGGCAAACGGCAAGGTCTCGGACATTCGCGTCCTCAAGCCCTTGGGCTTTGGACTTGACGAAGAGGCCGCCGCCGCCGTGATTCAGTGGAGATTCAAGCCAGCCACAAAAAACGGAATCCCCGTCCGGGTGGCCGCCGCCATCAACGTGAACTTCCGCCTGTTATAATTCCTTCAGAGCGCCGACAATACCGCGGCGACTCCGAACGAACACCGCCGCCCGGCAAGGGCAGCATGTAAGTCCAGGACTTGATCGAGGTCTGACAGGTACCAAGGCTATGTTGACGGAAACCTACGCTACCACCAATTCTCCTTGCACGTGCAGCCGGGATTTTGCGCGCGCCAAAACCGGGCGCCGCAAACTCTCCATGGTCACGTGCTACGACTACACTTTTGCCCGCGTCCTCTCCGAATGCGCTGTCGACGGCATCCTCGTCGGCGACAGCGTGGCCATGGTCCTTTACGGCCATCCCTCCACGCTGCACGCCAGCACCGACATGATGCGCGCACACACCGAGGCCGTGGCGCGCGGCGCCGGTAAAAAGTTCATCGTCGCCGACATGCCATTTCTCTCCTTCCGCAAGGGCGTGGGGCCGGCGCTCGACGCGGCCCAGGTCTTGCTGGCGGCCGGAGCCCAGGCGTTGAAACTGGAAGGCGTCGATGGCCACGAGGATGTCGTCGAGCGCATGGTGCAGAGCGGCATTCCCGTGATGGGGCACCTGGGCATGCAGCCGCAATCGGTCAATACGTACGGCGGATTCCGCGTGCAGGGCCGCAACCACGATTCCGCTCGCGAAATTCTCCGCCAGGCCGCGACGCTGGAGCAGCTCGGAGCGTTCGCCATCGTGCTGGAATGCATCCCGGCGTCGCTAGCCCGCGAGATCACTGGCGCGGTGCGCATCCCCACCATCGGCATCGGCGCCGGCGCCGATTGCGATGGACAGATCCTGGTCCTGCAGGATCTTCTGGGCTTGAACAATGGCTTCCGCCCGAAATTCGCGCGGCCGTTCGCCGATGGCGCGCACACCGTGCTCGACGCCATCCGTCACTTCGACGCCGCCGTCAAGGACGCCACCTTCCCCGCCCCCGAGGAGAGCTACTCATGATGCGCGTTTGGGACCGCCTCGACGCCTGGCAGGATCGCCGCCGCGCGCTCTCCGGCAGCATCGGTTTTGTGCCGACCATGGGCGCCCTGCATCGCGGCCATGCCTCGCTGGTGGAGCGCTGCCGCCGCGAAAATGACATCGTGGTGGTGAGCATCTTCGTCAACCCCACGCAGTTCAACGACCCCAAAGACCTGGAACGCTATCCGCGCACGCTCGAACACGACCTGGCACTACTAAGAGATGGCGGAGTCGACGAAGTGTTCGCGCCCACAGCCTCGGAAATGTACCCCGGCGGCTACCGCCTGCGAATCGTCGATGCCGCAACCCCGGAAATGGAAAGCGCTTTCCGTCCCGGGTTTCTCGATGGCGTCCGAACCATCGTGCTCAAGCTGCTGAACCTTGTCCGCGCCGACCGCGCCTACTTCGGCGAGAAGGACTACCAGCAACTGGAAGCAATCAAGGATATGGTGCGCGAATTCTCGATTCCCACCGAAATCGTGCCCTGCCCGACCGTGCGCGAAGCTTCCGGGCTGGCGGAAAGCTCGCGCAACACGCTGCTCTCGGGCACCTCGCGGCGCAAAGCCGCGGCCATCTATCGCATCCTCTCCAGTGCCCCCGGCGCGGCCGAGGCGCGCCACCTGCTCGAAACCGAAGGCTTCACCGTCGATTACATCGAGGAGCGCTGGGGCCGCCGCCTCGCCGCGGTATTCCTGGACGGCATTCGCCTCATCGACAACGTCGCCATTCCCCAAACGCAGGTCGAGGAGCGCTGCGCCTGATGCTGCTGACTCTCGATGTGGGCAACAGCCAGATCTTCGGCGGCGTCTACGACGGCGACGAATTGAAGACCACATTCCGGCGGACTTCCAGCGTGCGCGCGTCCTCCGACGAGTTCGGAACCTTCTTCCGCGTCACCCTCCGCGAAAACGGCGTCGACCCGGAAGAAATCGCCATGGCCGGCATCTGCTCTGTAGTGCCCGATGCGGTTCACTCGCTGCGCAACAGCTTCCGCAAGTATTTCCGCTTCGATCCGTTTCTGCTCCAGCCAGGGGTCAAAACCGGCCTGAAAATTCGCTACCGCAACCCGCTCGAAGTCGGCGCCGACAAAATCGCTAACGCCATCGGCGCGCTCGAACGATTCCCCGGCCGCAATCTCCTCATCGTCGATTTCGGCACCGCCACCACGCTCTGCGCCGTCACCAAGGACAAGGAATATCTCGGCGGCATCATCACGCCCGGCATCCACATCGCCATGGAAGCGCTGGAATCGAATACCGCGCGGCTGCCGTCGGTGGAAATCGTGCGGCCGGCGGAGATTCTGGGCCGCTCCATCGTCGACAGCATCCAATCCGGCCTTTACTACGGCACGCTCGCCACTGTTCGCGCGCTGTCCGCCGCCGTCACCAAGGAGCATTTCCCCGCCGACCCGCCGCTGCTCATCGCCACCGGCGGTTTCGGCCGCCTTTTCGACGACGAGCAACTCTTCGACGAATTCGTGCCCGAACTGCCGCTCATCGGCCTCCGCCGCGCCGTCGAGCTTTCACGCTCCCGAACAACCTGACGTTCACCTGATCGTCGTACACACCCGATGTGGGACAGGCGGTCGCTTATCGCCGCCTGCCATTCCCGCTCACAGACGGCGAAAATCGACCGTCTGTTCTACTGCCGTCGGTGGTAAAGTGTTACCTTTAGCTGGCCCAAATAGGTCCAAGCCCCAGGAGCAATCTATGGTCATCCGACGCCGTTCGCTGTTCGCCGCCGTCCCTCTTTCGCTGCTTGTCCTGCTCGGAATCGCCCTCTTCGCCCAGCCTGGCGGAAACGGAGGTCAATACCCCGGCGCGATGCTGGCCGGCTTGCAGTGGCGCGACGTTGGCCCGCTGCGCGCCGGACGAACCTTCGCCGTGGCCGGACATGCCAGCCAGCCCGACACGTTTTATATGGGCTCGGTGGGCGGCGGCGTGTGGAAGACCGAAAACGCCGGCCGCACCTGGTATCCCATCGCCGATGAGGGCATCCCGGTCGGCTCCATCGGAGCCATCGCGGTCGCGCCCACCAACGCCAATATCGTCTACGTCGGCACGGGCGAGCCCGACATCCGCAGCCAGCACTCCTACGGCATCGGCATGTTCAAATCCACCGATGCCGGCAAAACCTGGACGCATATCGGCCTGGAAGCCACGCGGCAGATCGGCCGCATCGTCGTCGACCCAACCAACGCCAATCGCGTGTATGTCGCCGCGCTCGGCCATGTATACGACGCCAATCCCGACCGCGGTCTGTATCGCTCGCTGGATGGCGGCGCCACCTGGAAGAAAGTTCTGTTCAAGACCGGCAATCCGAATAACGTAGGCGCCATCGACGTCGCCATCGATCCGAAGAATCCGCGCGTGCTCTATTGTTCGCTGTGGGCGACGCGCCGCCCGCCATGGTCGGTCTATGCGCCCTCGAACCTGCCGGGAGGAGGGCTCTACAAATCCGTCGATGGCGGCGATACCTGGAAGCAGTTGAGCGGCGGCCTGCCGCACGATGACTTCGTCGGCAAGATCGGCATCGCCGTCGCGCCCAGCAATCCCAACCGCCTCTGGGCGGTAGTGGATGATCTCGGCACGGCGGTTGCGCGCGGCAACGGCGGTGGCGGCGGTGGCGGCCGCGGACGCGGCAACGCACCGTCGACCGGCGGCGGGGTCTACACTTCGGATGATGCCGGCTCCACCTGGAAGCTGGTGAACGAGGAGAATCGCCTGTGGGGCCGCGGCTGGTATTTCGAAGCCGTCACCGTCGACCCGGCCAATCCCGATCGCGCCTACGTCATCAATACCGCAACCTACATGACCACCGACGGCGGCAAGCATTTCGTGCCGATCAAAGGCGCGCCTGGCGGCGACGACTATCACCAGCTCTGGGTCAATCCCAAGGACGGCAATCGCATGGTCCTGTCGAGCGACCAGGGCACCGTGGTCAGCGTCGATGGCGGCAAATCCTGGAGCACCTGGTACAACCAGCCGACCGCGCAGATCTACCACGTCGCCGCCGACAATCGCTTCCCGTATTGGCTCTACGGCGCGCAGCAGGATTCCGGCGGCGTCGGCGTGGCCACCTGGTCCCGCATGGGCGTTCTGGATTTCCGCAACTGGGAGCCGACCTGCCTGGCCGGCGAAAGTAACACCGTTATCCCCGATCCCAAAGACGGGAACATTCTCTATGGGCCGAATGGCGGCCGCTGCGATCAGGCGATCAATGCGGCCGCGTCCTTGGGCGGCCAGGTTCCACCGGCGGATCCCAACGATCCCAACCGAAAGACGTGGACGCTGCCGGTGGTGTTCTCGCCGGCCGATGAAGCGCTCTATTTCTCCAATCAATTCGTCTTCCGCTCCCGCGACCGCGGAAAATCGTGGGAGAAGATCAGCCCCGACATGGCCCGCGTGAATCCGCCTACGCCGGAAAATCTCGATCCGGTCACGGCCAAGGATATCGACGAGCAAATGACCGAACGCTTCGGCGTGGTCTACACCATCAGCCCGTCGCCATTGCAGGCGTCGCTGGTGTGGATCGGCACCGACGACGGCCTCATCCACGTGACGCGCGACGACGGCAAAACCTGGCAGAACGTCACGCCGCCCGATATGACGTCCTGGAGCAAGGTTTCACAAATCGAGGCCGGTCACTTTGACGCGCAGACCGCCTACGCTTCCATCGACCGCCATCGCCTGGCCGACAACCGCCCGTACATCTACCGCACCCATGATGGCGGCAAAACCTGGCAGAACACAGTCGCGGGCATTCCCGATGGCGCGTTCGTCAACTCGGTGAAGGAAGACACGGTGCAAAAGGGTCTGCTATACGCGTGCACCGAGCTTCGCGTGTACGTCTCCTTCGACGATGGCGCGCACTGGCAGCCTTTGCAGAACAACATGCCGGTGACTTCGGTGCGCGACATCGTAGTGCACGGCGAAGATCTCGCCGTCGCCACCTACGGCCGCGGATTCTGGGTGATGGACCATGCGACTCCGCTGCGACAGATCGCCGCGCAAGGCCAGCAGATCCTGACGTCCAACGCCTACCTGTTCAAACCGGGCGAGACGTTGGCCATCCGCCAGGGAGGCCAGAACGGCACGCCGTTGCCCCACGAAGAGCCGCAACTGCAGAACCCTCCATCGGGAGTGGTGGCGTACTACTGGCTGAAGTCGGCGGCCGCGCAGCCGCTCAAACTGGAACTGCTCGATAGCTCCGGAGCGGTGCGGGCCTGCGCCGCCAGCGATGCGCAGGTACGCGAGCCCGATACCGAGACGCTCAACGTCCAGGCCGTTTGGCAGCAGCCCGCCGAACCGCCCTCGGCGACAGCCGGAATGCATCGCTTCGCTCTCGGCGGCGCCGGCGGCCGCGGTGGCGGCGGCGGCTTCGGCGGGCGCGGCGGAGCCGCTGCGGCAGCCCCCGACGCCTGCACCGCGAATGCCCCGCCGGCTCAGAATGCCGATACCACGCAAGCCGGCGTGGGTCGTGGTCGCGGACGCGGCGGACGCGGTGGCGGCGGGCGCGGCGCCGGCGGATTGCAGGCCGGACAATATACCGTCCGCCTGACCGTCGACGGCCAGACCTACACGCAAACGGTCACGCTGAAGCCGGATCCTCGAGGCGGAGCGCTTGGCGCGACCGATTCCGGCGGACCGGGCGAAGACAAATAGAAACGCCTGGTGGGGCCGGCTGCCAGTCTGCGGCGGGTTGTTCAGCCCGCCTTCCCCGCCGCCCCACACCATCGGATTTGCCCTCGTGACCCGTTGCGCAGCTCCGGCGCCAATCGCTTTCAATGCCCTTACGGCCTGCAATGCCGCGCCGCCGCATCCCCCAACACCTGTCGGATCTTCTCGCGCAACCCGGCGGCCGTGAACGGCTTCTGCAACAGTACCGCGCCTTCTTCCAGCGCGCCGCGGACACCGCTATCGGTATAGCCGGACATAAATAACACCTTCAGCGCCGGACGCAGGTCCCTGGCGGCTTTGGCCAGTTCGGTACCGCGCATGCGCGGCATCACGATGTCGGTCAGCAGGAGATCGATCGGCTGTTTGGCGTCGCGGACCAATTCCAGAGCCTCCTCAGCGCCCGACGCCGGCAGGATTCTGTAGCCCTCCCGTTCCAGGATGACGCGGGCGAGGTTGCGCACCTGGTCCTCATCCTCCACCAACAGAATGGTCCCGCTCGATCGAGTCCTGGCTTTCGCCTTTTCCGGCGCCGGTTGTGCTTCCGATGCGCCCGCCGCCATGGGAAAGTACAGTTTGACCACCGTGCCCGCTCCTGGCTCGCTGTACACCATGATGTCGCCGCCCGACTGCTTCACGATCCCGTAGACAATCGAAAGCCCCAGTCCGGTGCCCTTCCCGGCGTCTTTCGTAGTGAAGAATGGCTCGAAGATTTTCGACTTGGTCGTCTCGTCCATGCCGTGGCCCGTGTCACTAACGGCCAGCATCACGTACCGGCCCGGCCGCACGCCGATGTGACGGCCTGCGTACGCGTCGTCCAGATCGACTTCGGCGGTCTCCAGGATCAGCCTTCCCCCATCCGGCATCGCGTCGCGCGCATTCACGGCCAGATTCAGAATCACCTGGTCGATCTGCGACGGGTCGGCGCGAATCATGCCGATATCTTCGGCCGGGTGCACCGTCAGTTCGATATCCTCGCCGATAATCCGCCGCAGCATCTTGTCGATGTGCGAGACGCAGGTGTTCAGGTCGACCAGTTTTGCTACCACTACCTGACGCCGGCTGAAGGCCAGTAACTGATAAGTCAGCGCTGAAGCCCGTTCCGCCGCCAGCCGCACTTCGGCTGCGAATTCCAGAAGATCGGGGTGGTCGCGCAGGTTATCGGTAAGCATCTCGTTGTAGCCGATAATGGCCGTCAGCAGGTTGTTGAAGTCGTGCGCGATCCCTCCCGCCAGGCGGCCGATGGCATCCATCTTTTGCGATTGCCGCAATTGCTCCTGCAGGTGGTTGCTTCGCGTGATCAGCTTGCCTACGCGATCCAGCATCTCCTCGGCGGTGGCCGTAGCTACATTGGTGGCGATTTCCCCCGGCCCGGCCTTCAGTTCGTGATCGGCTTGCGCCATCAGGTGGCCGATTTGCGCGTGCAGTTGTTCCAGCGTTTCGTTACTGGCTCGCAGCCGCCGGTTGATTTCCGCGATCTCCAGCGAGCGGGCGTAAATCTCGCTCTCCATGCTGGCCCCGGCTTCCCGTGCCTTGACGTAATCGGTGACATCCACCACGCGATGAATGATATATTCCACCGCACGGGTGGCCCCGGCAACCGGTGAATTGATGGGGCTCCAGTAGCGTTCTTCAAAACCGTCGCCCTCGGCTTCCGGCCGTTGGATGTCGTATTTCTGGACCGGCATGACATCGGGCATGCCCGTAGCCAGCACGCGTAGCAGCGAAGCCCGCAGGTTGCGCACGCCGGTGGCGGCTGGATCGTTGGGATTATCAGGAAAAACTTCGAATATTCCTCGCCCCAGAATGCTCTCCCGCGACGTCATGGTGGCGCGTAGATACGTCTCCGTCACCGCCACGATCCGTAAATCGCGGTCGAGAACCAGATACAGGCCTGGAGCCGATTCGAAGAGCGATCGAAAGTCTATCTGGGACAATCACACCCTCCCTCGTGTTCCATCTGCATCATAGCGCTCCTGAGAGCATGCCCGAGTAGACTACGCTGTATAGAGTGCAAAAACTCTCACTCTCTTTGCTATGAAACTCGCGCTCTTGTTTTGCATTCCGGCCGCGCTCGCCGCAGCGTCCTGCGAATCGCTCGCAGCGCTGCCACTCCTGAACACCACTCTCTCCGCCCAATCAGTCGCGGCCAGCGGATTCAAGCTGCCCAACGGACGCGCGATTCCCAATCTTCCGGCATTCTGCCGCGTCAGGGGAGTCATCAAGCCCTCGTCCGACAGCGAAATCCACTTCGAAGTCTGGTTGCCCTCCGAAAACTGGAGCGGACGATTCGAAGGCATCGGCAATGGAGGATTCGCGGGATCCATCTCCATGGGCGGCCTCGCCGCGGCTGTTCTCCGAGGCTCCGCCGCCGCGGCCACCGACACCGGACACACCGGCGCTGTCAACGACGCCACCTGGGCGCTCGGCCATGCGGAAAAGGTGATCGATTTCGGCTACCGCGCCATCCACCTCACCGCTCAGAACGCCAGGGCGATCATTGCCGCATTCTATGGCAACGGCGCGCGCCACTCCTATTTCGACAGTTGCTCCAACGGCGGGCGCCAGGCCTTCATGGAAGCCCAGCGCTACCCGGAGGACTATGACGGCATCGTCGCCGGCGCTCCCGCCTACTACTGGACCCACCTTCTTACCGGCGGCGCATGGCTCGCCCAAAGCGCCGAGACTCATCCCGATGAATTCATCCCGCCCGCCAAGATCACGGTCCTGCAGAATGCCGTCCTGGCCGCCTGCGACCTCAACGATGGCGTTCGCGACAGCGTTCTGGCCGATCCCACGAAATGCAAGTTCGATCCGGGAACGCTGCTCTGTAAGTCCGGCGATGCCCCCGGCTGCCTGACAGCCCCGCAGGTGGATCTCGTCCGTCACATCTATGCCGGCACCCGCGATTCCGCCGGCCATGTGATCGTTCCCGGATTCTATCCCGGCGGTGAAGCCGGCCCGGGCGGCTGGAGTTCCTGGATCACAGGCGTGCAGCCGCGCGAAGCCCAAGGCGTTATCTTCGGCACGCAGTTTTACCGCAACATGGTCTACGAGGATGCCACCTGGTCGAACGGCCCCGGCGCAACGTGGACCGCCGAGGCGGGCGTCAAAGCCGCCGATTCCAAGCTCGCCTCCACGCTGAACGCCACCGCCGACGACCTCGGGAAGTTCCAATCCCGCGGCGGCAAGCTGATTGTCTACCACGGCTGGAACGACCCGGCCATCCCCGTTCAGGGCACCATCGATTACTACAACGGCCTCGTCTCCAAAATGGGCGCGAAGAAGGCCGCCGGTTTCAGCCGGCTGTATCTCGTGCCCGGCATGCAGCATTGCGGCGGCGGGCCCGGCGCAACGTCCTTCGATGAAATGCTGCCCGAAATCGAAAAGTGGGTCGAGGAAAATCAAGCCCCCGGCGCTGTGATCGCCATGCGCTTCAAAACCGACGGCAATCGCTCCAGCGGCGTTTTGCGAACCCGTCCGCTGTGTTCGTATCCGCAAACCGCGCAGTGGGATGGAAAGGGTAACCCGGACGATGCCGCCAGTTTCGCCTGCAAATAGGCTGCAATTCAACAAGCTTTGGCTGGCGCTGCCCCTGGCCGCTTACATCCTGGTCCCCACGCACAACTACTATTGGGATGGCGTCTCCGCCGCCATTAACGCCGAGAAACACCTGCCGCTCGGCGAAATCCTCACCCCCACCCACCTCATCTATACGCTGGTACATACCTGGCTGTTTCGCGCCGCCCTCGCGATCGGACTGCGCGTGCGCGCGCTCTACATCATGCAATTCGTGAACAGCCTGTTGGCCGCCGCCTGCGCGCCGCTCATGTTCCGCGCGCTCGAACGCCGTCTACAGAACCGCGCCGCCGCTATCGCCGGGGCTCTGCTGTTCGCCTTCTCGGCCACCTGGTGGCGATTCGCGTCCGACGCCAATGCCTACATACCTTCGGTCTTTTTTCTGCTCTGCGCTCTCGATCTGATCGAGACCGAAGAGAGCCTGGTGCTCGCCGGGCTGGCCACCGCGGCTGCCATGCTTTTTCACGAATTAGCGATTCTGTTTCTACCCGTCGCGCTTCTGCGGCTCAGGAACGTACGCAAATCGGCGGTCTACCTGGCATCGTCTCTCGTGCCGGTCGCCATCGCCTACCTGCTGGCTTACCGCGCCGTCTCCCCTACGTTCACCATAGCCGGCTGGTTCGGATGGATCACCGCCGCTCCGCCCGTGGGCGTGGGACACTTCTCCTTCGCCCTCCTGCACAATCTCTTCTGGACGCTGCTCGGCACCGGACGCCTGCTATTCGGAGGCCGCCTGGCTGCCGTCCGGAGCCTCCCGATCCCCTCGGCCGTTGCGCTCGTCGTCATGGTCGCTCTGCTGGCCTGGCGATTTCGCCGCACCGGAGCCGCCCGCTTCGCCCGGCCCTCGCACGACCTGCTGATCTGGCTCGCGATTTACGTGGTGTTTCTGTTCTTCTGGCTGCCCGAGAATACCTTCTACCGCATGTTCTACCTGGCGCCCCTCGTCCTGATTCTCTGCATGTCATTCCCGCGCGCCGGCCTGCTCTGCGCCGCCGCCTTCCTGATCAATGGCCTGCTGGTCGTCTATCCAGCCTCGCGCGTCGAGAACAACGTACCCTTGCGATTCGCCTTGCAGCAATCCCGCCGCTGGCCCGTCGGCACGCCCATCGTCTTCAGCAACTTCCACCCCGATCTCTGGACCATCGTCTATTTCAACTCGCAGGTCTCCTGGGTCGGCATGCCCCGGATCGACATCCCAACTCTTGACCGCGACTACGACGCCGCTCAGCACCGCTTCCAGTTGATGTGGCTCGAGGCCACCGCCTTCGACCTGCTCAACCGCGATCCCGCCGGCCGCGCCTGGCTCGAGTCTCACCCCGTCGCCAACGTAATGCGGTTCCACAACGGAGACCACGAATTCACCTTCTACCAGTTGAAATAGCTCTCCCCTGGGCACGCATCCGGCTGAAGTTGTGCGGCAGGTTTTCAACCTGGATTTTCAATCGGCCTGGACGCCTCCGCGCCGAACGTCGCCCAACGCAGTCTCCGCGGAAGTCTCGGCGCCCCGAATCGAACTCTCGCATTCAGCCCCAGGCGGGTTGAAAACCTGCCCCACAAGAAACGCAGATCGCCTGTCCAAGTCCACAGCAAGTGAATTAGTCCCCGTTGGTTACCCGTCCCCACCCAAACAAGTAACCCTGCTAATGTGATTAGGATATGAGCGAAGAACTGGCGGAAGTTGATTTTCAACGCTTCTGGCGGCGGCTGCAGCAACTCGGACTCAATGCCTATGAGTCGCGTTCCTACCTCGTACTGCTGGGCCATCCGCGGTTCAAGGCCCTCGAACTGGCGGCTCGCGCCCACGTCCCCCGTCAGAAAATCTACGAAGTCCTCGACAGCCTCGTCGAAAAGGGCTTCGCCCAGGTCGTGCAGGAGAAGACGAAGCTCTTTTCCGCAGTTGAGCCGTCCCTGGCCCTGCCCGGCTATCTGGCGCGCAAACGGCTGCTCCTCGAACAGGAACTCACCGACAACACCCGCGCCGGTACCGGCCTCATCGACGATCTCAAATCCCTGTACTCCGAGGGACAAGGCGGACGCGGCACGCTCGATTTCCTCCGTATCGTCTCCGAGCCGACGCAGACCGCCGCCGAATACCGGCGCATGCTCACTGAAATCCGCTCCGAGTACCTGGAATTCTCCCGCCCCCCGTACGCCGTCGATCCCCTCGACGAGAAACTCGTCAAACAGGCCGCATCCAACGGCGTCTCCTGCCGCCTGCTCCTCGAATCCGCCACCCTCGACGACGAACATCGCCACCGCCTCACCGAATACGTCGCCTCCGGAGTGGAAGTCCGCGTCGCTCCTAACCTGCCCATGAAGCTGGCTGTCTTCGACGGCCAGAACGGCATGATCGCCCTCCTCGATCCGGTCATCACCCGCCCTACGTGGACCGCCGTCGTCTTCAGCCACGAGGGAATGGGCGAAGCCATGAAGGGCCTGTTTGAGGTCCACTGGCGCAAGGGAAGCAATTTCTGATCCGTCGCGGCGACGAATTCCATTCGACTAGGCCCCCGGGCGCGCCCCGCTGATGCACTCTACCTCATTGAGGATGCAAGACTTTTGCGGCCATTTTTACAAAGCTTTTACAAGTTGGTCATCACCTAATTTCAGCTCAAACGTAGGATACCTTTAGAGCGCTTTGAGGAGAAACTGAATGGGACCGATGCCAAACATGAATAACACGCAGATGCAACCG
>Ga0335073_10002172_pt1 | contig 26824 bp, 25 predicted proteins | sample Lox_Sample_22_FD_207093 | JGI IMG/M metagenome (GOLD analysis project Ga0335073, IMG submission 207093) | Soil microbial communities from Loxahatchee National Wildlife Refuge, Florida, United States - Lox_Sample_2.2 | ecosystem: Environmental > Terrestrial > Soil > Wetlands | place: USA...
ACGTAGGTGACGTCGTAGCCCTTGTGCGTGAGATAGCGGCGCAGCAGATCGAAGAAAAGAAACGAGCGCGCGTGACCGAGGTGGGCCTGCGCCGAAGGCGTCAAACCGCAGACGTAGATCCGCACCGTGTTACCGTGGAGCGGGTCGAACCTCTCGAGCGACCGCGTGCGTGTGTTGTAGAGCTTCAGATGACCCACGACCAGGTCTCTTCGCCATCCTCGCGTTCGACCTGTGCCACGCGCTGCTCGAGATGTTCGAGGCGGCGTTGCAGATGCTTGATGGCATCCGCGTTGGGATCGGGCATCTCGACCTGCGGGCGGTCCGGCACGGCGCGTACCGGTTTGCCGTCCTGCGCGACGACGTGGGCCGGAATGCCGACGACCGTCGCGCTCGGGGGCACGTCGCGCACGACGACGGATCCGCTTCCAACCCGCGCGTTGTCGCCGACGACGATCGCGCCGAGCACAACGGCGTTGGCGCCTACCGTTACATTTTTGCCGAGCGTCGGATGGCGCTTGGTGTGGGCCAGACTCGTACCGCCGAGCGTAACGCCCTGGTAGATCGTGCAGCCGTCGCCGACCTCGGCCGTCTCACCGACGACCACGCCCATGCCGTGATCGATGAAGACACGCTGACCGATCGTGGCGCCCGGATGAATCTCGATGCCGGTGAGAAAACGCGCGACGTGCGAGAGCCAGCGCGAGAGGTGCGGCATCTTCCAGAGCCACAGCCGATGCGTGACGCGGTACGCGGCGAGCGCGTGAAAGCCGGGATACGAGAAGAGGACGTCGATCCAGCCGCGAGCGGCCGGGTCGCGCTCGACCGGGGTCAGCAGGTCGCCTCGAAAAGTTTGCAGCGGATTCGGCATGCTCGTCTAGTGTAACCCCGGCGGTCAAGCCGCGGCTGCGACGCCGCTCACTCCGGCGGCTTGTTCGCGTCGATGGTCTCGAAGGGTTTCCCGTCCGGGCCGAACGCGATGGGCTCGAGGCCGCGCCCGTGGAGCAGGCGCGAGCTGACTGCGCCGAGGCGAATCAGGATGCGGTCGTGTCCGAGCAGCGCAAAGAGCAGCTCGAGCGGCGGCCCCTCTTTTTCGCCGGTCAGCGCCATGCGAACGGCGGCAAACGCGTCGGCATGCGCGATGCCGAACTCGTCGGCGATGGCAGGGATGTCGTGCGCGAGCGGCAGCCCGCGCAACTCGGGCTGATGGTCGACGTACTGTCCGATAGAATCCAAAAAGAAGAGTACGGCACGCGTGCGCAGCCGTTCGAGTTCGAGCGCCGGAATGACGCACGACTCGGCGCGCAGCGCGGCAATCGGCGCGAACGCGTCCTCGAGGGTAGCCAGCCGGTCGCGATAGGCGTCGAGGAATGTGTCGATCCAGCGCAGCGCCGCATCCGGAGCGGGATCATCGAGGAATCCCCAGCGCTGCATGGCCGTCAGGAGCGTCGCGCGCGTGATCTCGCTCATCGCTCGATACAGGCCACCGCGTACGCCGCGATGCCGGTCCCGTCGCCGGTATAGCCCATGCCTTCGCTCGTCTTGGCTTTGACGCTCACGCATTCGAGCCCCAGACTCAAGCGCGTTGCCAAATGCTCGCGCATCGCGCCTATGTATGGCGCAAGCTTCGGACGATCGACGACGATCGTTGCATCGAGGTTCACGATTTTATATCCCGCCTCACGCACGCGCGCGGCGCAAGCCTCGAGCAGCACCATCGAATCTGCGTCTTTCCAACGCGGATCCGAGTCGGGAAAATGGCCGCCCAGATCGCCGAGTGCAGCCGCACCCAGCAGCGCGTCGGAGATCGCGTGCGCGACGACATCGGCATCAGAGTGTCCGAGCGCGCCGGTCTCGTGCGGCACCTCGATGCCGCCGAGTACGAGACGCCGCCCGGCAACGAGCCGATGTGCGTCGAAGCCGTGCCCGACGCGCGTCATCGTACGAGACCCTCGGCGCGCGCGAGATCGCCCGGGTGCGTGATCTTGAAATTCTCACCTGTCGCAGGCACGACCACGACGTCGACGCCGATCGCTTCCAACAGTGCGACGTCGTCGGTCGCTTCCAGTTGGGTATTGCGCGCTGCATCGTGCGCCCGCACGAGCTCGTCGCGCATCGCGAACTGCGGCGTCTGCGCCGCCCAGAGTTCGCTGCGATCGAGCGTGCGCCGCACGAGCATCGTTTTCGGGTCGACGACCTTGATCGTATCGACGACCGGGGCGGCCAGCACGGCGGCGCGGCCGGGCCGCACCTCGCGCAGTCCGGCGCGCACGTCGTCGACACGTACGAACGGACGCGCTCCGTCATGCACGAGCACTGCGTCGCAGTCCGGAGGCACGGCGTCCAAACCGCAGCGAACGCTGATCTGCCGCGTCGCGCCTCCGGACACGACTGCAATCGCGCGCCCGGCGGCAACTGCCGCCGTCGCATCGCGCACGGCGTCGATCCACTCCGCTTCGGTGACGACGACGATCGCGCCGATCTCCGGCATCGAAACGAAAGTCTGCAGCGACCACGCGAGCATCGGGCGTCCGCCGAGATCGATCAGCTGTTTGGGACGGCCGAAACGCGTTCCGCGTCCTGCCGCTACGACCACCGCCGCCCAGTTCATCGCGCCGCCGGTGTCGGGACGTTTTTCGGGCGCGCGAAGATCATACGGCCGGCGACGGTCTGCAACACGCTCGTCACCACCACGTCGGCGCTCGAACCAATCAATCGGCGCCCTTGTTCGATGACGATCATCGTGCCGTCGTCGAGATAGGCGACCCCTTGATGCATCTCCTTGCCTTCGCGAATGACTTGCACGTGCAGCTCCTCGCCAGGCAAGACGACCGGTTTGACGGCGTTGGCAAGCTCGTTGATGTTGAGTACCTCGACGCCTTCGACGTGTGCGATGCGATTGAGATTGTAGTCGTTGGTGAGCAAGCGGCATTGCAGTTCGCGTGCCAGACGCACGAGCTTGGCGTCGACGCTTCCGGGCGGAAGGTCGTCGTAGTCGCGTTCGTTGATCTCGATCGCTTTGAGCTCTTGCAGCTTCGCAAGGGCTTCGAGTCCACGGCGGCCGCGCGTGCGGCGCTGCGGGTCTTCGGAGTCGGCGATCGCCTGCAGCTCGCGCAGTACGAAACGCGGAACGACCAACGCGCCGTCGACGAATCCGCTCTGTACGATCTCCACGATTCGCCCGTCGACGATCACCGAAGTGTCGACCACTTTCGCGCCGTCGCGGCTCGCCGATTTGGGAATCGGCACCAAGCGCGTCTTCGCGCCGACGCGCGCTCCAAGATACGCGAAGAAGATCGTCACGATCAAGTAGAGCAGAATCGCAAAATAGCTGCCCGCTTTGCCCGTGTTCGAGATGAATTCGAAGAGAATGCTCTTGAGCAGCAGCGCGGTGCCCAGGCCGACCAATAACCCAACCGCGCCGCCCGCAAGCTCGGAAGGCGCGAGGCGCTCGATCGCGCGCTCGACCAGGTTGAGTTCGTCCTCGAAAAACGTCTGCGCGAGCGGCGCCGCCAGCACACCGGCGACCGCGCCGATCGCCGGCGTCACGATCAGCATCGCAAGCTGCAGCCCTTCGCTTGCAAAGTGAAGCGAGAGCACGTTGACGTAGACTTCGCGCCCGAGCAGAAAGCCCGTCACCGCAAAGATGACTGCGAAGACCGAGCGCAGCGCCGTGGTCGAAAAGTTGCTCTTCATTCGAAAGTTACAAATGCTCCGCAGACGTCGTTGGCGAGAAACCGGCCGCGCTTGGTGAGCACGATGCGGTCGCCCTTTCGCTCGAGCAGGCCGTCGCTCTGGTACCGTTCGACGACCGGCGCATAGCGTTCGGCGACGTCGATGCCGTACCGCTCTTTGAACTCCTCGAGGGCAACCCCTTGCGCGGTACGCAGCGCGATCATGATCGCCTCGCCGACTGCCTTGATTCCCGTGAGCCGTTCGACCTCGCCGGGAATCGCCGCGCCGCTCCCGGCGGCCGCGACGTACGTCTCGAGGTCGCGGGTATGCACGCTGCGCTCGCCGCGGCGGTAGGACGCAGCGCCGACGCCAAAGCCGCGATATGCGCCATTGCGCCAGTAATTTTCGTTGTGCGCGCAGCGATGACCGGGCCGCGCAAAGTTGCTGATCTCGTAGTGCTCGTAACCACCGCGTTCCAACCGGTCTATCGCCGCCGCATAGAGTTCGGCCTCGAGGGAATCATCCGCAAAGGCCCGCGGTTCGCGCTCGTACCAGCGCTCGTAGGGTGTGCCGGCCTCGATGGTAAGTCCGTACGTCGAGACGTGATCGACGCCCAAATCGAGCGCCGACGCGAGCGAGCGCTCCCAGCTGCGCACGGTCTGCCCGGGAACCGCAAACATCAAGTCGAGCGAGATCGATCGTACGCCCGCCGCGCGAGCGAACGCCACGACGCGCTCCACCTCGCCGGGCGTGTGCTTGCGTCCCAGCGTCGCGATCTCTTGCGGAACGAATGACTGCACGCCGATGGAGACGCGATTGATCCCGGCGGCGGCGTAGGCGGGAAAATCCGTCTCCCGGACCAGTTCCGGATTGACTTCGATCGAGATCTCGCACTCGCCGGATAGCGCGTATCGTTCGCGCAGCAGGTGCGTCAGCGACACGATCTCGTTGCAAGCGTACGCGTTGGGCGTGCCGCCGCCGTAAAACAGCGTTGCCGCAGCTTCGGCCGGCGCCGCTGCGATCTCCGCGCGTAACGCTTCGAGATAGCGCGATGCGCGCGTACGCTGCATCGGCCACTTCGCAAAATCGCAGTACGGACAGATGTACGGACAAAACGGCAGATGAACGTAGATGCCGAGCATCTTTCCCGCCGTTTCTAATTTGGAACGAACGCGGAGACTCCGACAGCGCCGATACCCAAGTGCGCAGCGAGCGTCAGCGACGTTTCGTAGATCAGCTCCTGCGCCGGCGGATGCCCGAGCTTCTTCTCGAGCGACGCACGCATCGTCTCGACGGTCTTCTCCGCCTGAACGTGGTCGAAGGCGACGCGCGCGTTCGGCGCGTGGTCGATAGCACGCACCAGCGACTCCACCATGAGATCGCACGTCTTGTCGAACGAAAAACTCTGGCCGGCCGGGGCGACCGCGCCCGCTTCGTTCATCTTCAAGACGAGGCTGACGTTGAGCATCGAACCCAGCGCGACGACGGCCTTGGGCAGGCGTCCGCTGCGCCCCAGCTGCGTGAGATCGGGCACCGCGAAAAGGACCGCGTACTTCAATCCTCGCGGATCGACGCGCTTGGCGATCTCCGCGGCGCCGGCGCCGCTCTTTGCGAACTCGAGCGCGTAGAGCGTGAGCTGCGTTTCGAGGCCGGAGGCGGTGCGCGAGTCGACCAGGGAAACCTTGCCGCCGAATTCCTTGGCTGCCTCACTCGCGCGCGCCAAACTCTCCGAGATCGCAGATGAGAGCGAGATCATCACGACTTCGTTGCCGGCCTCCACCGCGCGCGCAAAAACCTCGCGATACTGCTCGACCGCAGCCGGTTCGGTCTTGGGAATCTCGCCCGCCTTCATCTTTTTGAAGAACGTGTCGCGATCGATATCGACGCCGTCCTTATAGCGCTTCTCGCCGAAGACGATCCAAACCGGAACGATCTCGATGCCGAGGCGTTCGGCCTCCGCGCGCGAGAAATCGCTTCCGCTGTCGGTGACGATGACGGTCCCCATCGGCTACTCCTCAGTCATGCGACACGGCCATGCCGACGGAGCCTGGGCCGGCGTGTGTCGCAATCGCCGGTCCCGCTTCGAGAATGTCCAACACCCGTGGTGTAACGCCGTGCAGCTTCGCCCGCAGCTGCTCCATCACGCCGTCGGCCAAATGCGGAGCGTCGGTGTGCAGAACCAAGAAGCGGGCTTTGGTGAGATCGCTGCCCGCCGCGCTCAAGGCCAAGTCGACCATCGTCGATTGCGCGCGAGCAAAGGTACGCACTTGCGCTTCGGCGCCGACTTGCCCGTCCTTGAGCACGATGACCGGCACGATCTTCATCAGCGTGCCGAGTACTTGCTGCACGCGTCCGATTCGGCCGGTGCGTTGAAGATGCGAGAGATCCGCGATGCACGCGTAGAGACGCTGGACTGCGCGCTCGCGGTCGAGCGCCGCCACGAGTTCGTCCCACCGAACGCCCTGCGCGATCATCTCCTGGGCGCGCATCGCCATGATGCCGAGTCCGCCCGCCGCACTCTCCGAGTCGTAGACGACGATCTTTGCATCCGGGAATTGTTGCGCTGCCGCGCGCGCCGAATTGATCGTGCCCGAAAGGTACGACGAGATGGTGAGACAGAGAATGTCGTGCCCCGCCTCGACCAACGGACGAAAGGCCTCCTCGAACATCTGCGCGGTCGGCTGCGAGGTCGTCGGGAGCACGTTATCGCTGCGCAATTTGGCGAAGAATTCACGGCGGCTCAAATCGACGCCATCGCGATAGCTGCGTTCACCGAAGATGACGAAAAGGGGAACGATGGTAATCCCGAGGGCCGCCGCCCGCTGCGGCTCGATATCGGAGGTGCTGTCGGTAACGACGACGATCGACAATGAGGTTCCTTAAGCGCTTTCTTCAGAGGGGGCTTCACGCGTGAGATGCGGCGTCACGAGTTCCCCGATGCGGCCGACGACGTCGTGATCGACTTCCGCGATCGCGGTCGCGATCGCACCTTTGACGCCGCGCCGCGAGACGCGACCGTGGGTAACGATACAGTTGCCGCGCAGGCCCAAGAATGGTCCGCCGCCGTAGGTTTCGTAATCGAATTTGCGGCGCAAGCCGCGCAGCGACGGCGCGAGCAAGGCGGTGCCGACGAGATTCAAAATGTTGCGCCGCAGCAGCGTGTCCTTGATGACCTCGCCCATCGCCGCAACCATGCCTTCACCGGTCTTGAGAACGATGTTGCCGACGAATCCGTCCGCGACGACGACGTCGGCTTTATTGTGGAAGATCTCGCGTCCTTCGATGTTGCCGATGAAATGCACCGGGGCGCGTTCGAGCAATTCGGCCGCTTCGAGCACTTGCGCGTTGCCCTTGGTGCGCTCTTCGCCGATCGAGAGAATCGCGACACGCGGGCGCTCGATCCCGAGAACGGCGGTCGCATAAGCCGAACCCATGATACCGAATTGCTCGAGCCATGCGGGGCGGCAGTCCACGTTCGCACCGCAGTCGAGCATCACGAAGTCGCCCTTGAGTCCGGGCCAGACGGTTGCGATCGCCGGGCGCGCGACGCCCTCGATCTGCCGCAGCTTCACCAGGGAGATCGCCAAGAACGCTCCCGTGTTCCCTGCCGAAACAACCGCGTCGGCATCGCCCGCCTTCACCGCGTTTACCGCCATGCCGAGCGAGGTGCGGTCCGCCGCGCGCAACGCCTGCGAGGCATGCTGATCCATCGGCACCGCTTCGGGCGAGTGGACGATCGCGATGCGCTCGGATCCCGGCCCGCGCAGCAGCGCGCGCACGCGCGCTTCGTCGCCGTAGAGGGTAAGGGATGCGCGCGGGTATTCGCTCGCGGCGAGCAAGGCGCCCGCAACGATCTCTTCGGGCGCATGATCGCCGCCCATCGCGTCGATCGCAATCCGTGGCTCATTCATCGAAGGATATCCAGTACTCCGCGTTCTTCGTGCCGCCGTAATAGTACTCGACGTCGGTATCCGGGTACACGGAATATAGCTCTTCGCTCAGACGTTGCGCATCCTTCTCCCGCTGCGCGCCGCCGTAGTAGAGCGTGATCAGGCCGCCTGCGCCCGCACCCATCTCGCGCAGGACCTCGACCGCAGTCTGTGAGAGGGTCGGCGCGGAGACGAGACGCCCGCCGAGGTTTGCCGCCGGCTTGCCCCGCTCGACGCGAACGCCGCCCAGTTCCGCATCTTTTCCGGCAAAAAACAACTGCGCGCTGCGCGCGCTCTGGATGGCGGACATGAGTGCGGTGTCGCTCGGCGGTGCGTCGCCCGCCGAGCGCATCGCGAAGAGCCCCGCGATGCCTTCGACGATGTTCGCGGTGGGCAGCACGTGCACGCGTTTCTCGGTCATGGCTTGCAGCTGACCTGCGGCGAGCGCGACGTTCTTGTCGTTGACGAACAGGTAGACGTCGCTGCCGAGCGTTTTGTTGACTGCGAGCAACAGGTCGCGCACGCTGGGATTGCGTTCGCCGTTCACGACGACCTCGGCGCCAAGCTCGCGAACGATGCGCTCGAATCCCGGCCCCGGCACGACCGCGACGGTGGAACGCGTGACCTCCGGCGGTTCGACGACCAGCAACTGGTGCTGGCGCTCCATGTTGTCGACTTTGACGCGCGTGAGGCGCCCGTGCCGCCCCGCGAGCGCTTGCACGCGATCGGGGTCGTCGGTATGAATGTGCACTTTGATCGTCGGCGGCGCACCGATTACCAGCAGCGACTCTCCGCGCGGCTCGAGCAGCTTTCGCAGTTCGTGCGTGCCGAGGCTCGCGTCTTGCAGCAGAAACTCGGTGCAGAATTTGTTCTCGCCGACCTGTTGCGCCGGCGTGAAAACGCTCTGGCGCTCGGGGCGGCGCGGGAAGGCGGTCGTACGGGTGCGCGACTCGGGTAAGAAGCGCAGAATGCCTTCGACGAAATAGACGAAGCCTGCGCCGCCCGAATCGACGACGCCCGCTTCCTTCAATACGGGCAGCTGCTCGGGCGTGCGGTCCAAGGCTTCGTTGGCCGCGCGTACGATGCCGGTACCGAGGCGATAAAAGTCGCGCTCGTGGAGGGCCGATTTGTAGGCCGCCTCCGCCGCCGCTTCCGCGACCGAGAGAATCGTGCCCTCGACCGGACGCAGGAGCGCCTGGCGCGCCGCCGCGACCGACTCGCGCATCGCCGTCGCGAGCATGAAAGTATCGATCTCGCTCCGGTGGCGAACGTGGTGGGCGAATCCGCGCAGCATCTGCGAGATGATGACGCCCGAGTTCCCGCGGGCCCCCATGAGGCTGCCCTGGGCGGCCGCGGCCGCAACCTCGGCCAGGCCGCCACCGCGGACCTTCCCCGCCTCGAGCATCGCCGAACGCACCGTCAGGTACATGTTCGTGCCGGTATCGCCGTCGGGCACCGGGAAGACGTTGAGGTCGTTGAGGACCGCGCGGTACTTCCTCAGAAAGTAGGTCCCGGCGGCCAGGAACTTCGCGTAGGCACGGCCGTCGAGGCTGGTGACGTCCACGGGGAAGCGGTCTGCGAGCCCCCGCCGACGGAATCCTTGTCAAGCCGGACGGCCCGTGGTATCATCCCGAAGTTCGTCCCAAGGTAGAAAGGATCCGACCGATGGCGAAGCGCTGTGACGTGTGCGACAAAGGCCCGATGACGGGCAATAACGTCAGCCACGCGATGAACAAGACCCGCCGCCGCTGGCTGCCCAATCTGCAGTCGGTGAAGGTCGTCATGGGCGGAACGCATCGCACCGTGCGTGTGTGCGCGAAGTGCCTGCGCTCGAAGAGAGTCGTGCGGGCGGTTTAGCTGACGAGGCGAGGGGTCCCCTCGCTCGCAAAGTACTCGAAACGCCGCATCGATGCGGCGTTTCTGCTACTCGGCGACGGCTCTGTCGAGCCTCGCGAGCGCGACGAGCAAGCGGGTGATCTCTTCGGGTTCGAGGGTGATCATGTATTCGAGGCGGACGTGTGAGGCTTCGATACTCTTGAGGCCGACGGCGCAAAGAACCGGGCCGCGGCGGCTGGGGGCAAACGAGAGATCGAAGAGGCCGTCCGACATGGACAGATTTCCCGCCGGTCCGTTACCCGAGTTGATCTGCGCAAGGTAAGAACCGAGCGCACGCAGCTCGTCGACACGGATCGAGACGGGAAACCGTGCCTCGACCGGCGGAGCGACGGCGTGCACGATGCATTCCAGCAGATCCATGCCCTCGGGTTCGGCGATCTCGGGGTGAACGTAGCCCGCAATCTCGATCGCGACGTACGGCTCGTTCTCGCCGATGCGAAGCGTGTGGGACGTCATTGGCGAGCGTTCACCCGTAGATGATTTTGTGTTTGGGCGGCGCGAACTTGAGGCGTGGTCCGTCGCTGGAGGTCGCTTTGAGCGCGACCGTAGAGACATTCGTGCGTTCGCAGAAACGCATCGCGCGATCGTCGTCGAGCTGATAGCCTTGCGGATTCCACTTGGAAAGCGCCGCGACCGGATCGACGCTGGCGCCCGCGTAGTTGGTCGTGTTCGCGACGGCACGCGAGGCGAGCGCCGTCGCAAGCAGTGCCGACGCGAACGGCGATCCGCCCATCGCCATGAACGCCGCAACCGAGGCGGCGAAAACGTCGCCCGCGCCGTGCGCGGGAAAGCGAGGAAAGAACGGGCCGGCGATCCGGTGGTAATAATAGCCGTTGGTGAAGAGGCTGGTCGTGGTGTGCTTCTCCGGGTCTCGTTCGAAGGAAGTGATGATCACGGCCTCCGGGCCGAGATCGAAGATGCCGTTCAGATAGGCATGTTCGCTGAGCGAACGGTCGCCGGTTCCTAGCAGCACCTCGGCCTCGAAACGATTGGGCGTCACGACTTGCGCGTGCGGCACCAACTGGTCGCGAATCGAACGCGCCGTCTCTTCGGTGACGTAGAGCCCTTTTTTGTAGTCGCCGATGACCGGATCGACCAGCACGACGCCTTTGTATTCGGTGAGTGCAGAGACGACGACGTCAACGTGCATCGGCTTGGGCAGATACCCGATGTGCAGAATCGCCGGCCGCGCGCGTACGACGAAATCCACGTCACGCCGAAACTGATTGATATCGGCGATGCTGCTCGTGCGGCCGCTCACGCCGCCATGCGCGCTCGCAAACTGCGACTGCGCGTGGACGACTCGCGCACCCAGCCCGTTGGCGATCGCGAACGCCGCCTGGTTGCCCAAGAAGCCCATCCCGACGCTGTTCTGAATGCTGCCGATGAGCGGAAACGATTGAACGTCGTCGTCGAACAAAGTAGCGATTCCTATTGCGAGAAGTGGTCCCAGCCGGTACGCCGGATCGGTTCTTCACGCCCCTGCTTCACCATCACGAGACGCTCGTCCGCTCGGGCCGTGCCCAGCCGCTCGAGCGGCCGGCCGAAGCGTGCGCGAAAACGCCGCGCCAGGTAGGGAAAAGCGCGCGCGTCGACGGCTGCGAGCAGCTCGAAATCCTCGCCGCCCGCCAAGGCATACTCCACCGGATCGAGACCCAGCGCCTCCGCCGCCGCCGCCGCAACCGCCGCTACCGGCACGCGCTCGAGCGCTGCGCCGACGCCGCTCGCATGCGCCATACGCGCGAGATCGGTCGAGAGTCCGTCCGAGCAATCCATCAGCGCATGCACGTGCGCGCTGGCGGCGAGCCAGCGTCCCTCTGCGATGCGCGGCTCGGGCGTGCGGTGCGCGGAAAGCGCGCGCGCGGCAGCCTGGCCGTCGAGCTTCAACGCGCCGCGCGCCACATCGAGGCCCGCGCGGCTCGCGCCAAGCGGCCCGGTCGTCGCAAACACGTCACCGGCGCGCGCGCCCGCGCGCGTTTTCAGATTGCTCGCGCGCACCTCCCCGACAACCGTGATCGCTATCGTCAGCGCCGGCGCGCGCACGAGATCGCCGCCCGCGATCGTGAGCCCGAACGCCCGCGCGCAGCGTGCCATGCCGGCGTAGCATACGAGCAACGCTTCGTCGGTCCACGTTTCCGGTACGCCCAACGCCACGGTTCCCAAACGCGGGCGCGCGCCCATCGCGGCGAGGTCGCTCAGATTCGCGGCCATCGCGCGCCAGCCGATCTCATCTGGCGACATCCAGTCGCGCGAAAAGTGCACGCCCTCTACGAGCGCGTCGCTCGAGATGACGCTGCGCTGCGAGCGTGACGGCTGCCAGACCGCCGCATCGTCGCCGATGCCGAGCGAGACGCGTGACGCGGCGCCGCCGGTCAACGCGGCTATCGCCGCTACGAGTTCGTCTTCATTCATTCGCAGCGAGGCGGCGCATCACGCGGACGGTCGCGGCAGGATCGGTCGTACCGAAGACGCTCGATCCCATCACGATCGCGCGTGCGCCCGCCTCGACGACGGCGCGGATGTTCTCCGTGCCGATCCCGCCGTCGACCTCCAGGATGCACTGCGGATTGCGCATGTCGATCATGGCGCGCGCCTCGCGCAGTTTTTCGATCGAACGCGGAATGAAGCGTTGTCCGCCAAAGCCCGGGTTCACGCTCATGACGAGCACCAGATCGCAATCCGTGATGATGTCTTGCAGCATCCCGACGGGCGTTTGCGGGCAGATCGAGATGCCGGCCTTGGCGCCGAGCGAACGAATGTGCGTCAGGAGCCGCTGCGCGTGCGGCGTCGCTTCGTAGTGAAAGGTAATGATGTCAGCGCCCGCTGCCCGGAACTCGTCGACGTAACGCTCCGGCTCGACGATCATCAAGTGCGCGTCGAACGTCAGCTTCGAGAGCTTGCGCAGATCGCCGATGATCTTCGGTCCCCAGGTGAGATTGGGCACGAAGCGGCCGTCCATCACGTCGAGGTGGAGATAGTCCGCGCCGCCCGCTTCGACCGATGCGATCTGTTCGGCGATGCGCGCGAAGTCGGCAGAGAGCAGCGATGGCGCGATGGCGACCGTCATCAAAAACCTCCAGGCGAGGGAGAGGGCGTCGGCTTTTCATCGTAGATGCGCGCCGGTTCGTCGCCCAGACGCGTTTCGCCCACCAGGGCGTTATCGACGAAGAGATCTACGACCGACGTCCCGACGGCGGTCACCACGAAATCGAGTTTCTGGCCGGGTTGCGCAAAGGCTCGATAGGCATCGTACTGACCCGTCGCGTCGCGCACGCGCAAGACGACGGCGACCGACTGTCCCGGCTGCTGGTCTTGCGCGACCGGAATCGACGCGAGCACGTGCACCTGACGAATGATATACCCCGACTCATTCGGCCCGGCGCTCACCTGCAGCGAGACCGGCTGATAGGGCGAGATCTTGCTTTGCGGCGCAACCGACTGCCGTGCAACGACGCCATGCGCCGGACCGCTCGCGCCGAGCGGCGTCCATACGATCTGACCGAGTTTGACACCGAGCTTGTCGGCGAGCGTTCGCGCGTCGTCGATGGTCATGCCGGTAAACACCGGCACCTTCACCAGCGCCTCGCCGCCCTTGCTCAGCACGAGATCCACGCTCTCGCCCTCGACCACGTTCGAGAGCGGCTGCGGATTCTGATCGATCACATGCCCCTCTTGCACGATGTTGCTCTTTACGTACGTCGTCGTGCCGAGCGCGAGCTTCGCACGGATGAGATCGAGTTGCGCTTCGCGCAGCGACTGATAGCGCAAGTCGGGCATCAAGCGCATCACGATGCCGTCGCTGACGACGAAATCGACTTGGCGCCCGGCGCGCACCGTCGTTCCGGCCTCCGGCCGCTGGCTCATCACCACACCCTTGGGATAGCGATCGCTGGTCGCGTGATCGACGACTTGCGGCAGAAGGTTCATCTCCGCCGCCGCAGCGCTCGCATCCGACGACGACTGTCCGACGAAAGACGGGATCGTGATCGTGTCGGAGGGCGGCAGCAAAAACGCGTAGATCTGATGTCCGAACCAGACCAGCAGTCCGACGAATGCGGCAAGCACGATGGGAAAGATCCAATCACGCGGAACGTACTCGTGGACGAGCGCTCGCCACTCGCGCGCTCTGTTCAGGTGAGGGCCTCCAGCGCCGCCTCACTCACGTCGAGATTGCTGAAAACGTGCTGCACGTCTTCGTGTTCCTCCAGCACGTCGAGAAACGTCAACGCGGCAAGGAGCTCGCTCGAATCCGGCGAGACGGTCTGTTTGGCGCGCACGCCCAAATAAACGTCGGCGACTTTCAACCCGGCGCCGCGCAGCGCGTCGCGCGCTGCCGCGAGCTGCGCAGGTTCGGTGTAGATGAAGGCGCGCTCTTCGCTGTAATCGACGTCGATGACACCCTCGACCAGCGCGCTCTCGGTAAGCGCATCTTCGGACTTTCCTTGCGGGTCGATTTCGACGATGCCCACTGCATCGAACATCCAGGCGACCGAACCCGTTTCGCCGAGCTGACCGCCGTGCTTGGTGAAGACGAAGCGCAACTCGCCCGCCGTACGGTTGCGGTTGTCGGTCGCGGCATCGATCACGACGGCAAGCCCGTGCGGGCCGTATCCCTCGTAACGGATCTCCTCGATCTCCTTCTCGCCGACGCCGCTCGCGCGCGCGATCGCCCGTTTGACGTTGTCGGTAGGCATGTTGTGCTCGCGCGCCTTTTCGATGGCGAGGCGCAACCGGTGATTCGATTCGGGGTCGGTCGAGCCCGACTTCGCGGCCAGCGTGATCTCGCGCGAGAGCCGCGTGAAGAGCGCCCCGCGTTGCGCGTCGGTCTTGCCTTTATCGAGTTTGATGTTCTGCCACTTACGACCCATAGCTAACCTCTATCTTAGCTCCCATACGGCCCGACGATCCAGTACGGGAACCACATACGCATATGCCATGCGTTCCACGAGAGCGGGACCGCCGCGAGGACCGGGTAAAAGAAGACGAACGCCCCGAGAATCACCAGGATTACCGCCGCGATGCCACCCATCGCCGCGCGCCGCGCGGCCGGATCGCGATCCTTGAAATGCTCCCACACCTGCTGCAAGACGATCGCGTTGCACAGACAGATCAATGGGATGTCGACGTAAAAGTGATACGCAAACGTGATACGCGGCGACTTCATCCACGGAAGCCACTGTAAGAGATAGGTGACGACGATCAGCGCGTAACCCTTGTGTTTGCGCATCCAAGCGAGAATGCCGACGATGGGCACGGTGAGCAGTCCGAACCACAGGATGAACGGATTGGGCATCGAGGTGATCTCCTCGATACAGCACCCATTGGAGTCCTGCTGATTCTTGCGATGGTCCTGATAGTAGTAGGCGATCGGAATGTAATCGATCGGCCATTGATACCAAAACGACGAGTAGGGATGCTTGGCGACCAGTTTGTCGTGATACTCGAACATCGAGTATTGACGGTAGACGACGTCGTTGATGTTGTGAATCTCACCCGGATCGGGCGACTGCCGGACCAAATCGGGGACCCACACGAGCGTATACACCGTGGCGCTGATGAAGAGAATCGTCACGAGCGCTCCGTCGAGACGGAAGCCGCGCGGATTCCCCCACAGCGCCGGCTTGCCGCCCCGGAAGAACCGTTGCGCGAAGACGGCGATGAGCACGGCGAAGCTCACGCCGAAGCCCATGACGCCGTACCACTTCGAACTCACGAGCAGGCCGAGCGCGATCGTGAACGCGACGAGCCAGAACGTCGCCGACGCGCCCTTCTCCCGCGCATCGTCGACGCGAATCTCGTTATTGGCATAGGTCGCGTCCGCTTCCGGCGTCGCGTACTCGACGCTCGGATCCGTTCGGTAGGTTATGCTGAAATCGTCGCCCTTGTAGACGCGCGGCTTCGCGCGCCCCTCGAGCACGCCGCCGTCGGCCATGTAGAGCGCACGGCTGTTCCCCTCGAGCAGCGCGTACGAACCCTCCGGAAACGTAAACTCCTGCGAACCGTCGGCGAACTGTCCGCGGAAGACCCAATAGCGCAGCGCAAGGTAGACACCGAGCGTTACGTAGAGCGCGACGATGATGCTGGTCGCGGTATCGAGACGGAAGGCCGGGTGCACGGCGATCGCTCCCAGCAGATCCCAGAGCCCGACGACCAGGCCTCCGGCGGCGAGCGAAACCGCGACCGCCGCCGCATAGGCCCAAGGCGGCACGACGGTATGCGCACGCGATTCCACCTGCGAGGCGATCCAGAAGCGATAGAACGCGTAGACGGCTGCAAGCGAGAAAACGATGACGATGCCTTCGGGCGTTGCGATACGCGACTGCACGAAGTGCATGCCGTCACAGATCAGGAAGAACGCCGCGATCGAAGCGAAGACGGTCGAGCCGGTCACGCGCTTGGCGAAGGCGTAGAGCAGCATGATCACGAGCGCGCCGAAGAGGACGTCGAGAAAGCGCCAGCCCCACGCATTGTCACCGTGCTGCAGCCCGCCGAACATCAGCACCGAGAGCGTGATCATGAGCTTCGTGAGCGGCGGATGCGTGTTCTCGTAGATGCGCATGTTGTGCAGATACTCTTCGGCCGCTCGCGCGAAATAGATCTCGTCGAAGATTCCGCACTTCTGCACGCCGGCGACCATCCAACACTGGCCGGTCTTTTCGGCGGGATACCAATAGCGTACGAACGAGAGCACGAAACTGACCACGCCGAGCGCGCTCATCGCGACATAGTCGACCGCCTTCATTACCGAAAGGCCTTCGCGCGGATCGAAGTACGCGCGCACGCGCGCAGCGGCGCTCGGCGCGTGCGCCGCGGCCTTGCCCTTGACCGCCGCTTCCTCCGGCGCGGTACCGAGATACAGGTAGCCCAGCAAGAAGAACGTCCCGACGGCGATCAGCGAATAAAACGACGTCAACGGTCCCCACAGGTTGTGCGGATCGACGCCCGGCACGTTGTTGGTTACCACGTTCAGATATTGCAGCGAGTAGATCAGGTTCGCGAAGAGCACGACCGTGAGCGCGATCGTCCCCCAGAGATAGCGGCGCGCAACCGGGATGCAAGCCGTGCAGAATACTACCGCGTCGAAGCTGTAACGCTCATGCATGCGCGTCGCGAGCACGAAGAAGGCGAGCAGCGCGATCGCGCATGATTCGAGCAGCGCGGAGGGCGTGCGCTCCTGCAGATACCGCCAAACGACGAGTCCGGCCGCAGCGATCACGAGGCCCCAACCCCATACGATCTGCGGAAACTTCAGGAACCCGACGCCGATCCACTGGAGGTCGCTCTCCCAGAACGGTTCGCGGATCGACCAGAGATTGAACGCATTGACCGAGTTGTACGGGTAGACGCTCGAGCCGTACGCATAACGTTCGAGCAGCCAGCGCAAAGCCTCGAAGGGGTTGAGCGTCGGATGGAACGGCAGCACGAGCGCAACCGTAACGGCAAGCGCCGCGGCTATGCCGATCCCCGTCGCTTCCAGGCGCCGGCGCAACTGTGTCGAGTCGGAAAACGCGAAGGCGATGAAGATGAGGATGAGCACGGCGGCTTGCGGCTTGATGAGCAGGGAATATCCGAGGCAAACCCATGCGATGGGAATCATGCGCGAGAGCCGGCCGTGCGGCTCGTCGCCGCTTTTTAAAAGGAAATAGACGGCGAGCAACGCAAAGGCCGCGCTCACCGAATCGACCTGGCCCCAGAAAGCCGAGTTCATGATCGTCGCCGGGCTGAAGAGATAGAGCGCCGCGGCGCCGAGTGCGATCACTCGCGACGTGAAACGCCGGCCGATCGCGTAGAGCAGCCAGCCCACGCCCAGATCCGCCAGGATCGCCGGCGCCTTCACGAAGACGCGCAACACGCTGTACTGCGGGTCGAGCGCGCGAACCGGCGCCCAGAGGTGCCCGAAAATCGCGAGTACGTAGAGATAGCCCGGCGGATAATCCGCGAAGCTCGTCTTCGAATAGAAGTGCGCGAGCCCGTTGTCGAGCAGTGAGAGCGTCCACGCGATGAACGTGGTGACGTCGGTCGCGAATCCGCTCGCGTTGACGAACAGGATGCGCACGGCGAACGCCGCAAGCAGCAGCAGCGGCAAAGCGTACGGGAGCATGCGCTCCCAGACGGACGTGAGGACGTTCGTCCTGGCGTTCACGATGAGGTTGGCCTCCGGTTAGCCGACGGGTTCGGCGAGCGTTCCGAGCAGATAATCGCGCAGCGTGCGGTTGGGGTGCCGTTCCACGACGGCCATTTGTTCTGCAACGGCACGCGCTGCGGCCTCTCGCGCCCCCAGATCTTCGAGCGCGGCGATGACGCGCTCGACCTCGGGCGGCTCCAGCGGGCGCAGCGATCCATACGCCCGGGAGACGACCTCCCGCGCGGGTGACGGCGGTTGGGCCAGCGCCCAGACGATCGGAAAACTCCACTTGCGCCGCACGAGATCGTTTGCCACCGCTTTCCCGGTGCTCTCAGCGCTGGCCCAGATACCGAGTGCGTCGTCACGCACTTGAAAGGCCATGCCGTAGGCGCGGCCGACGTCGGCGTAGCCGCGCACGCGCGGCTCTTCGATTTGCGCGCAGAGCGCGCCGAGCGCGCACGCCGCCTCGAAAAGCGCCGAGGTCTTCCCGGCGATCATCGTGTCGTACGCGCGCTCTTCGACGTGCGTCGCGCTCTCGAATTGCAGATCCAGCGATTGCCCATCGCACATCGTGCGGTGCGCGCGATGCAAGCGTTCGATCATCTCGAGTGCGCGCACCGGACCGAGGAGCTCCTTCGCGCGCGTGAGCACGAGAAAGCTGAGCGCGCACATCGCGTCGCCGGTATTGACTGCCTGTGCGGTGCCGAAGACGCTCCAGAGCGTGCGCCGTCCGTGACGAAACTCGTCGCGATCTTCGATGTCGTCGTGGACGAGCGAGTAGTTGTGCAGCAGTTCGACGGCTACTGCAGCGTCGAGCGCCTGCTCGGCGGGCGCGCCCTCGGTCTCGCACGTCAGCATGAGCATCGTCGGGCGCAGTCGTTTGCCGCGCCGTGCCGGGCCGTGCGGCTCGTAACCGAAATGATACGCCAGCATGTCGCCGATCGCAGCCGATCCGGCGTACTCTTTCACGCTCGCGTGGAGATGGGCTTCGAAGCGCTCAGACGGGTTGAGCAGTCAGTTCCTCCATCCGCGCTTGGACTCGATCGACGAGCCACCCCGGCGTCGAGGCGCCCGACATCAACCCGGCGACGTGCACGCCGTCGAACCACTCGGGACGCAGCTCCTCGGGGCCCTCGATATGATACGAACGCGCGCCACGCGATTCGGAGAGCTCCGCGAGATGCTTGGTGTTCGCCGAGGTCTTGCCGCCGACGACGACCATGACTTCGACTTCATGCGCGAGGCGCAGCGCCTCGCTCTGCCGGTTGTTGGTGTCGGTGCAGATCGTGTTGACCGCACGGACTTCATAATATTTTTCGCTGAGGGTTTTGACGATGTCGCTGAAGCGTTCGCGCGAATAGGTCGACTGCACGACCACGCCGATGCGGCTGCCGCGCGGCAGTTTTTCGACGTCTTCGACGTTCTCGATACACCACGCGCCCGGAACGTGGCTGAGCGTACCTTTGACTTCCGGATGCGTCGGATCGCCGATTACGACGATCTTGTAACCTTCCGCTTTGAGCTTCTCGGCCTGCACGTGGATCTTGGTGACCATCGGGCAGGTCGCGTCGATGATCTCCAATCCCTTGGCTTTGGCTTTCTCGAAGACTTCGACGGGAAGGCCGTGCGCGCGCACGAAGAGCGCGCCGCTCTCTACGTCATCGACGCCGGCGGCGTTGCGCAGTCCGTTGGCTTCGAGTTCCGCGACGGTTTGCGGGTTGTGCACCACGTGCCCGAGCGTGGTCACGTCGCTGCGCTGCGCGATCGCTTCCTCGGCTTTTTTCACCGTGATCGCGACGCCGAAGCAGAACCCCTGAACCTTAGCTTTGCGAATTTCCATCGATGCTTTCCCGTAACGCTCCAATCGCGGCCATTACGTCCTCGGTAAACTTCGCCAGGTCCTCACGCGTTGCTTTCCGGTCCTGCGGCAGCCAGAGCGGCTTTCCGAATGCGACTTTGATCTGATGGAGGCGGGCCGCCTGCCCGCTGCCCCCGATGTAGACCGGGACGACCGGCGCGTGCGCGAGCGAGGCGAGCAGCGCGGCGCCCGTGCGCGCCTCCTTGTCGCCGTGCATGTTCCGTCCGCCTTCGGGGAAAATGCCGACGCAGCCGCCCGCGGTCAGGATCTCGAGCGATTTCTTGATCGCAGCCCTGGCGCTGCCCTCGCGATCGACCGGATAGGCGCCGACCGCGGCGATCGCCGGCCCCAAGACGGGAATCGCGAAGAGCTCCTTCTTCGCCATGTAGCTGATCCGCCGCGGGCAGCAGCTCCCCATCAGCGGCGGGTCGAGATTCGAGACGTGGTTGCAGGCTACGACCAAGGGTCCCGTCATCGGTACGTTCTCCGTACCGTAGGCGCGCAAGCGCCACAGGGTGCGTCCCACGATCCAGATCAAGCCCTTCGCGAAGTCGTAGAGGGTCATCGCGAGCGCTGCACGATACCGGCGATCTCGGCAACCACGTCGTCGATCGAAAGCGTGCTCGAATCGACGACGTGCGCATCAGGAGCAGGCGCGAGCGGCGAGACGGGCCGCTCGCGATCCAGCCGGTCGCGCTCCTCGATCTCCTGTGCGAGCTGATGCTCGCTGATGTTGTCGCCCGCGGCGAGCAACTGCGCGCGCCGGCGTTCGACGCGCGCCTGCACGGAGGCGGTGAGAAAGATCTTCACTTGCGCGAGCGGCAGCACGACGGTGCCGATGTCGCGGCCGGCCATGACGACGGGCCCCGCCTGCGCGATCTCGCGCTGGCTGCGCACCATTGCTTCGCGCACGCGCGGATGCGCGGCGATCGTCGAAACGACCGTACTCACTTGATTCGACTGCAGCGTTGCTTCGTCGAGTTCGACACCGCTTGCATGAATGCGAAACCCCTGCGGCGCGGTCGCGTCGAGCGTCACGGTCACGTGCGCGCCCTCCCACAGCCGCACGAGCGCGCTCTCGTTGTCGGCGTCGATGCCGCTGCGCAGCGCGAGAAACGCGAGCGCGCGATACATCGCGCCGGTATCGAGGTAGAGCACGCCGAGATCCTGCGCGAGGCGGAACGCGACGGTCGTCTTTCCCGAGGCGGCCGGGCCGTCGATCGCGATCTGCAGATGCGGGGGTACGCTCATGGTCGAGCCGCCGATTCGCTACAGGGTTCGGCTACACCCCGCGCCTAACGACCACCGCAATGGCAAAAACGCGCGCGGTCTTCTTCTGTAATGCTTGCGGATTCGAATCGGCGCGTTGGCTCGGACGCTGCCCGCAGTGTGAAGCGTGGAACTCCTTCGACGAGCGTCCCTTCGCCGTGCCGGCGCGCGGTTCGAAGGCCGCGGCGGCAGCGCGCGGCGGCGCGCTCGCGCCCGTCGAGCTCTCCGCAATCGACGGCGCCAAGATCGCGCGCATTCGCAGCGGGATGAGCGAATTCGACGCCGTGCTGGGCGGCGGTATCGTTCCGGGCAGCCTCACGCTGATCGGCGGGCCGCCCGGCGCGGGCAAATCCACGCTGCTCCTGCAGATTGCCGCGCGCCTGTGCGAAGCGGGGCGCGTGGTCTACGTCTGCGGCGAAGAGTCTGCGGCTCAGGTGAAGCTGCGCGCGCAGCGTTTGGGGCTCGACGCGCCGCTGCTCGTACACGCCGAGACGAATCTGCGCGCGGTGATCGAGTCGCTCGAACGCGCCGGACCGGTCGCCGTCATCGTCGATTCGATTCAAACGGTATGGCTGCCCGACGCGGAGTCGTACGCGGGCAGCGTCACACAGATTCGCGATTGCACGCAGGCCTTGATGGAGTTCGCCAAACGCACCGGCTGCGCGACCTTCATCGTCGGACACGTGACCAAAGACGGCGCGATTGCGGGGCCGCGACTGCTCGAGCATCTCGTCGACACCGTACTCTACTTCGAAGGCGAGACGAGCGGCGAGCACCGCATCTTGCGCGCCTACAAGAACCGCTTCGGTTCGATCGACGAGATCTGCGTCTTTGCGATGCACGACCGCGGCCTCGAAGAGGTCGTGAATCCCTCCGAACTCTTTCTCGCCGGACGCGAGGAGCGTCCGAGCGGTTCGTGCGTCGTCGCATCGATCGTCGGCTCGCGCCCGGTGCTCATCGAAGTGCAGGCGTTGGTCGGCGAGAGCAGCTACGGCACGCCGCGGCGTCTTGCAAACAATCTCGATCAAGGGCGTCTTGCGATGATTCTCGCGGTGCTCGAGCGGCGCGTCGGCATGCATCTGGGCTCGCACGACGTCTACGCGTCGGTCGCTGGCGGCTTGCGCGTCAGCGAGCCCGCGGCCGATCTGGGCATCGCGCTTGCGATCGCCTCCTCGTTTCGCGACCGCCCGCTGCCGCCGCATGCCGTCGCCTTCGGCGAGCTCGGGCTTTCGGGTGAGCTGCGCGGCGTGAGCGCAAGCGCGCGGCGCGAAGCCGAAGCGCGCAAGCTGGGCTTCCGCACGATCTATTCGCCGGATGCGCACCGCGACGTCGCGTCGGCGATCGCGGCCGCGCTCTCGTAGCGTGCCGCTTTTCGAGATCGTCCCGAATCTCTCCGAAGGGCGCGATGCTGCGACGATCGACGCGGCCGTCGAAGCAGCGCAGGCGGCCGGTGCACAGGTCCTTCACCGCTCGAGCGATCCCGTCCATCATCGCAGCGTGCTGACGATTGCCGGAAACGGCACCCAAGTGCTCGACGCGGCCGTCGCGATCGCCGGCGTTGCGGTGCGGCATATCGACCTGCGTCGCCACAAAGGCGTTCATCCGCGTATCGGCGCACTCGACGTGCTGCCCTTCGTGCCGCTGCGCCGCGCGACGCTCGCGGAGGCCGCGGAACTCGCGCACGCTGCAGGGGAGCGAATCTGGGAACGCTACCGCGTGCCTTCCTTTTTCTACGGCGCCGCGGCGCGCAAGCCGCAGAACGCCCTGCTTGCCGACGTCCGCGCGGGTGAATTCGAGGGCCTCGACCTGCGCTTCGAGCGTCTGCCGCCCGACGTCGGCGTCATTCCCAAACACGAGAGCGCGGGGGCGATCGCCGTCGGCGCGCGAGGCTTACTGGTCGCCTTCAACATCGAGCTCGCAACCGGCGATCCCTCGATCGCCAAGGAGATCGCGCGCGCTCTGCGCGAGCGCAGCGGGGGCCTGTGCACCCTGCGGGCGCTCGGATTGCGCTTGAGCGAGGGAGTGGTGCAAGTTTCGCTCAATGTCACGGACGCCGAAGCGACACCGCTCTACCGTATTGTCGAGCTGGTCGCGCGCCTGGCCGCCAAGAACGGCGTTGCGATCCGCCGAAGCGAACTCATCGGATTGATACCGCGTGCCGCGGTCGAAGCGTCGGCGCGCTACTATTTGGGAGCACTGTGAAGCAACTCGCTATTCTGATCGTCTGCGCGCTCGTGGCGCTGGCAGGTTCGAGCGCACGCGCGCAGCAGACCGGGGGCCCGGGCGACGCCGGCATCTACAGCACCACGCTCAAAAACGGATTGCGCGTGGTCGTCGTCGAGGATCACGCGGCGCCGGTCGTTCAGACGGCCGTCTGGTATCACTTCGGCTCGCTCGATGAGACCCCGGGCAAGACGGGACTCGCGCACGCGCTCGAGCACATGATGTTCCGCGGCACGAAGGAGCTCTCGTCGGGCGGTTTGGATGACATCGTCGCGCGGCTGGGCGCGCAGATGAACGGACAGACGACCTACGACTACACGGAGCTCTATCTCACGATGCCCTCCGACAAGGTGGACGTCGGTCTGTGGATCGAGTCCGACCGCATGCAGCACGCGATGCTGCGTCAGTCCGACTGGAATATCGAGCGCGGCGCAGTGCTCAACGAACTCGAAGGCGACGAGGGCTCGCCCTTCTTCAACCTCTTGCAGCGCGTTCGCGCGGCCGCCTATCCGGGTCAGCCCAACGGGCGCGTACCGATCGGCCATATCGGTGACGTCGAGCGCGCGACCGCGGCCGATATCGCGACCTATTATCACGAATGGTATGGACCGAACAACGCGACGCTCGTGGTGAGCGGCGACGTGGATCACAGCGCGATCTTCGCGAAGGCCGAGCAATATTTCGGAGCCATTCCGCGCAAGACGCTTCCCAAGCGAACCGAAGTGCATCCGACCGCGGTCGCGCATACCGTGACGGTTACCTCGGATCTCCCCTTTCCGTTCGCAGTCGTCGATCTGGCGTACGCCGTTCCCGGCGATACGGAAGCCGGCGAGCCGGCCGTCGACGCGCTCGGCACGATGATCGAAAATCAACTCTCGCCGTTTTACCAGGCGCTCGTCGAGAGCAACATCGCACTCGCGATCGAGACCAACGAGGACACGCAGCTCAAGGGCGGCTTGATGCACGTGTACATCGTCGTCAATCCGGGACATACCGCCGACGAAGCAGCACGCGTCTTTATGGATACGATGACCAAGACGCTTGCAAGCGGCTTTCCGCCCGACCTCGTGGAGGCGGCGAAGCGGATGACTATCGCCGACCGTCTCTATGCGGCGGATTCGGTCGAGGGCATGGCCGACCTCGCCGGTTATACCTACGGTATCGTCGGCGAGCGGGTCAGTGACGAAGACGACCGGCTCGCGGCGCTCGACTCCGCCTCGATGCTCGAAATAGCCAAAAGATATTTCAGCCGGCCGACCGTGATCGGCCGGCTCGACCCCAATGCACAACCGATGCACGGCTCCTCCGATAAGAGCAACGCCACCATCACCGACGACTTTTCGAAGCGCGTTCCGAACGGACCGATCATCGAACCGGCGGTGCTGCGTGAAGCTGCGCGCACGCCGACGACCGCGCGCAGTTCGCTCGATCCGACGAGCTTCACGCTGCCGAACGGCATCACCGTGCTCGTCCAGCCCAAACCCGATCGCTCGACCTTCGTGCTCGAAGGCGAGATCGCGAGTTCGCCGGCCTTCACGGCTCACGGTCAAGAAGGCATCAGCGAACTCGCGTCCACGCTAGCCAACTACGGCAGCGCGAACTATCCCTTCGCGGCACAGCGTAAAGCGCTCGACATGATGGGCGCTATCGTATCCAACGGCGAAAACTTTCGCGCGCGCGGGCTCGCCCGGGATTTTTCGAAGATCGTCGCGATTCTCGCCGACGGCGAGATGCACCCGACCTTCGCAGAGCCGTGGTTTACGCTCGAAAAAGATCAGCTCGCCAACAGCCTGCAATCGACGGAAACGATCTCGGGCGTGATGATCGATCGCGCCTACCTCCGGCTCCTCGCTGCGCCGGACGATCCGTCGCTGCGTCATGCGAGCGAGAGTTCCGTCGACGGGCTCACGCAAGCCGACCTCGCCGCGTACACGCAAAGCTACTGGCGCCCCGATCTCACGACCATCGCCGTCGTCGGCGACGTCACGCCCGACCAAGTACGCAGCGTACTGCAAAGCGCGTTTGCCGGATGGAAGGCGGTGGGCCCCAAGCCCGACGCCCAGGCGATGGCCTTCCCCTCCGCGCACTCGGGACGCGAGTACATCGGGACGGCGGCGCAGCAGGTCTACGTGCGTCTCGGACAGCCCGCGGTCGGGCGCGACAATCCCGACTACGACACGCTGCTCGTGCTCAATCAAATCCTCGGTGCGGGCGGCGCGTTCGAATCGCGGCTTTGGCAGGAGCTGCGGCAGAAGCGCGGCTTGGTCTACAGCGTTGCGAGTTCGGTCGATGCCGGACGCGACCGCGGCGATTTCAAAATCGAGATGAACGCGCCGCCCAGCCGGGTCGTCGAAGCCGTCGACTTCGTGCGCACCGAGCTGCGTGCGATGCAAGAGCATCCGGTCACGCAGACCGAACTCGACGACGCGAAGCTGCGGCTGGTGAGCGACGCACTCCTCGATGAAAGCTCGGCCGATGGAGAGGTGCAGCAGCTCCTCGATATCGGCACCAACGGGCTTCCGATGGATTATTACCGCACGTTGAACGAGCGGTTCGCGAACATAACCGCGGCCGACGTCGAACGCGTTGCCAAGAAATATCTCGATCCCGCGCAGTTGGTCGAGATCTATTCCGGCCCGCCGGGCCCCTGGTCGACCGGGAGCTTCTAGCATCCGGCGTATCGCGGAGATTCGCGCCGGCTTCGAGCGGCCGTTCTGGATCGCGAATATCAGCGAGATCTTCGAACGGCTCTCGTACTACGCCGTCTTTTCGGTCCTGGCGCTCTACCTCCACGACACGCTCTCGCTCTCGAGCGAAGCGTCGGCGAGCCTGAGCGGTATCTTCGGCGGCGCAGTGTGGGTGATGGCGGTTTTCGGCGGCGCGCTCGCCGACCGCATCGGTTTCCGCCGTGCGCTCTCGACCGCGTACTTCATTCTCGCCTGCGCCTATTTCTTGGTGGGCTCGATCGGCGCGCCGTGGCTCGCACCGGCGCGCGCGGTCATGCCGCTCGGGCTGCTCGCCGGCGTGATTCTCTTCTTGCCGGCGCTCGGGGTCGCGCTCGTCAAACCCGCCGTCGTCGGAACGACGGCGCGCGCCTCACGCGAAAACGTGCGTTCTCTCGGCTATTCGATCTATTACACCATGGTGAACATCGGCAGCACGGCCGGTCCTTTCCTCGCCGGCTGGCTGCACGCGCGCATGCCGCCGCAGGCGGTCTTCGCCATCGCCGCGGCGAGCGTCGCGGCGATGTGCGTAGTCGTGCTCGTTTTCTATCGCGAACCGCGCCGCCCGGCCGCCGCCGCAAGCCTCGCGCAGAGCGCGCGCGATCTGCTCACCGTCGTGCGCAACGGCCGTTTCGTGCTCTTTCTGCTGATCTTCTCGGGCTTTTGGATCGTCTTCTGGCAGCAGTATCTGATCCTGCCGATCTACTTGCACGACTACGTCGATCCCAACGCCAACACCGCGTTGATCTTGATCACGGATCCGCTCGTCGTCATCACCTGCACGGTCGCGCTCAACGCGCTCACCGTCAGGCTCTCGGCCTTTCGTGCGATCGTGCTCGGAACGCTGATCAGCTCGCTCGGGTGGATCGCGCTCGCCGTGCATCCGAGCGTCATCAGCGCGGTTCTCAGTCTCGCGATCGTCGCGCTCGGCGAGATCACGCTCTCGCCGCGCTACTACGAGTACGTCTCGCGCCTCGCGCCGCCCGAGCAGCAAGGCACCTACATGGGCTTCGCTTTTCTGCCGATCGGTATCGGCTCGCTCGCGGGCGGCTGGCTCGGCGGCGCGCTCGTACACGCGCTCGGCGAGTCTGCACACCGGCCGGCGCTGATCTGGGTCGCCCTCACCGGC
>Ga0335073_10002173_pt1 | contig 26805 bp, 24 predicted proteins | sample Lox_Sample_22_FD_207093 | JGI IMG/M metagenome (GOLD analysis project Ga0335073, IMG submission 207093) | Soil microbial communities from Loxahatchee National Wildlife Refuge, Florida, United States - Lox_Sample_2.2 | ecosystem: Environmental > Terrestrial > Soil > Wetlands | place: USA...
CGGCCAGCGCGTTCATGTTGATCATCAGCACCATGTTGTTGAGGATCTTCAGCACTTGGCCACAGCCAGCCGGGCCGGCCAGCACGATGTCGCTGCCCATGCAGGACAGGTACGGCTTGACCGCGGCGAAGTCCGGCTCAGCGGCGCCGACCGTGATGAGCAGCGTGCCGTCCTGGGCAGCCTGGCGCAGCCGGGCGACCGGAGCGTCGAGGAGGGTCATGCCCGCTTCCGCCATCCGGGCAGCCAGCGCCCGGGTGCGGGCGACGCCGCTGGTACTCATGTCGACGATCATGTCCGGCCGGTGCTGTGCGGCCGCCAGCTCGGCGCAGACCGACTCCACCTCGGCGATGCCGGGCAGGGACAGGAAGACCACGCTGGCCCGCTGGGCAACACCGGCGGTGCTCCCGGCAGGCTCGGCCCCCAGTGCGGCCGCCGCGTCGACGGCGTGGCGCACTGGGTCGTGGACGACGACCGTGGCACCTGAGCGGCGGATGAGGTTCGCGCACATCCGCGACCCCATGACGCCCAGGCCGATGAATCCGAGCACGGTCTGGTCAGCCATGTGTCTCCTCCTCGAGAGCAGAGCGGAACGGGTCAACCCGTGGCGACGATCACGCTCTTGAGCTGGGTGTAGTGAGTAAGTGCCTCGGTGCCCTTCTCCCGTCCCAGCCCGCTGTTCTTGTATCCGCCAAACGGGACCTCGACGCCGGCGCCGGTGTACCGGTTCACCTGGACCTGTCCCGCCTGGAGCGCCGCGGCCAGCCGGTACGCGGTCGCGCCGTCGCGGGTGAAAACACCGGCCGATAGCCCGTATTCGGTGTCGTTGGCCAGGGCTACCGCCTCGTCCGGGGTGTCGAAGCCGATCACCGACTGGACCGGGCCGAAGATCTCCTCCCGGGCGACCGCCATGTCGTTGGTCACGCCGGAGAGCAGCGTGGGCGCCACGAAGTGGCCGCGCTCGATGCCCTCAACGGTCCCGCCGCCCACCACGACCTGTGCTCCGTCCTGGGCCGCGCGCGCGATGTAGCCCCGGACCCGGTCGTACTGCCGGGCCGAAATCAGCGGGCCGAGATCCGGGTCATCGAGCCCGTGCCCGACCGACAGCCCCGCGACATTCGCGGCCAGCCGCTCAGTGAACTCGCCGAGCACCCGCCGGTCGACCAGCAGACGGGTAGTGGCGAAGCACGATTGCCCGGAGTTCCGGATGACCGCCAGCGCCCCTGCCTTGGCCGCGACCGCCAGGTCGGCGTCTGCGCAGATGATGCTGGGCGACTTGCCGCCCAGTTCCAGGTGCACGCCGATGACCCGCTGGGCGGCGACGGTCCCGACCCGGCGGCCGGCGGCTACCGAGCCGGTGAACGTGATGTGCCGTACGAGAGGGCTGGCGGTGAGGCTTTCGCCGGTGTCGGTACCAGCGCCGAGCACGACGTTACAGGCCCCAGGCGGCAGCCCCGCCCCAACCATCAGGCGGGCGGCGTACAGGGAGGTCAGCGGGGTGAGCTCGGACGGCTTGACCACCACGGTGTTCCCGGCAGCCAGGCAGGGGGCCACCCCCCGGGTGAGCTGGCTCAGCGGTGCATTCCAGGGCGTGATGTGGGCCACCACGCCGAGGGGCTCGCGCACGGTGTAGGTGAAGGTGCCGCTGGGCTGGGGGATCACCGCACCGTGGATCTTGTCGGCGGCGCCAGCGTAGTACTCGAAATACCGGGCGCTCACGGCGATGTCGGCCCGGGCCTGGGAGAGCGGTTTCCCCGAGTCGATGGCCTCGAGGCGGGCCAGCAGGCTGGCGTGCTCGCGCAGCGAGGCCGCCACCTGCATGAGGCGCCGGCCCCGCTCGGCCGGGTCCAGCCGGGACCAGTCCTGCCAGGCCCGGTGGGCGTCGGCGACAGCCTCCGCCACCCCCTCGGCCGGGGTGGTCTCGCAGCGGGCGATGATGTCCTCGGTGGCGGGATCCTCCACGTCACGCAGGGCGCCAGTGCCGCGGGGGGCGAACTCACCGCTCAGGACGGCGGTCAGCACCTCCGGCAGCCCAGCTTCGGCGAGCGTCCCGGCGGCTCGGGCCAGGCTGGCGGGTGCGGAGTCAGCGCGCACGGCTCAGTCCTGCAGGCCCGCGGGAACGCCCTCGGCGTCCAGCCGGTCGTGGATCTCGCTCATGCCCGCGCCCAGCCTGCCGTCGCCGAACGTCCACCGGGTGGGTGACTTCACGATACGCAGGAGGGCCGGGTCACCGTTCTCGTCGCGGGCGAGGTGGCGCAGCGGGACCCATCGCTGTGGTTCTCCCGATGCGGTCCATTGCCTGGCGCCAGAGTGAACGCTGACTTGGGTGGACAGCATCTCGTAGTGCGGCGGCCCCGCGTACGTGTTGTTCATCTCGAAGTCATCAACCAGGTAGAACGAGCCCTTCTCCCAGACATGGCCGCTGCGGGTCTGCTTGGTGGGGCCGACCGCGCGCACGAGCATGAAACCGGACTCGCCGTCGTCGCTGATCGCGATCAGCCAGCGCAGGTAAATCTTGGCCAGCCAGTTGCGCGGGCCCCAGGAGTGGTCCTTGCCGCCCCGGCCGCTGACCTCGATGGCCTGGTCACCGATCCGGACCGTGCCAGTCGCCCAGCACAGGTGCTGATAGTGCCAGTCTGCCTGGCCGGGCAGGAAGATGCGGTCAATGTGGTCCTGGTCGGAACCCATCACGGCGTCCAGGCCCTTGGTTTCGACCCGCAGATCGATGGTGGCCTCCAGCCGCGGTGCGGTGGTGAACGCCTGTTTGGGGTTGGTGAGCAGCCACGGGTCCTCAAGGATCAGCATCGGCCCCCGGTAGGAGACCGCGCAGGCTCGATACGGTTCGCCGATCATCCACTCCTGGCCACCGGCCACCAGCCGGTTAGCGTCAATGGGGGCGCGCCGGAAGTAGAACGCGGTCCGGCCGTCGGGCAGGTTCACGCAGGCCGACATCTCCGCATGCTGCTCGTTGGGTCGCATCCCGATCCGGAACCACCCGCCGGCGCCTGTCCGGGCGTCGTGAAAGTCGATGTAACGGCTCTCATTCCAGGTCTGCTGGTCGCCGACCGCATGGATGTAGTCGTCGGCCGGGCTCAGCAACCGGTCAGGCATGCGCTTTCCCTACCCCGAAGTTATAGACAAATTAGTTAGATGATAGAACACTATGTCATGGAACCAGGCCAGCGGCAAGGCACATCAGTGCCCACGGAAGCCTTATTGGCGGGCATTCCCCCTGCTCGGCCAGCGCGCTTGCCAAGTGAGAGCAATAAGCTAGATTAGTTATCGGTATCGTGCAGATGGCGACACGGTCACCGGGCCGACCATCGGGAGGCGCAACGTGGACTTCGGCCTCACCCCGGAGCAGGAACTGCTGCGGCAGACGGCACGCGATTTCGTGGACCGGACCTGCCCACCCGCGCAGGCCAAGAAGCTGGATGAGGCGGGGGAGTTCCCGGCCGAACTGTTCAAGGGCATGGCCGAACTGGGCTGGTTCGGGCTGCCGTTCCCGGAAGAGGATGGCGGTGGCGGCGGCGGCCCGGTGGAGCTGGCCGTGCTGGCCGACGAACTAGGGCGCGCCAGCCTCGACATAGCGATGTGCTACATCGGCTCCCTCATCCCGGCCCTCACGGTCTACAAGTGGGCTGATGCTGGGCAGCGGGCCCGGTTCCTGGGCTCGTCCATGGACGGGACCTCACGGTTCGCCGTCGCGATCAGCGAGCCGGAGTCGGGATCCGACGCCGCCGCGCTGCGTACCGTCGCCACCCTGGACGGCGATCACTTCACCGTGAACGGGCAGAAGATGTGGTGCACCGGCGCCGGGCTGCCGGGCACCACCATTGCCACCTATGTACGGACCAGCCCCAGCCAGCCCAAGCATGCCGGGCTCAGCCTGCTGCTCATCGACCCGGCCAGTCCAGGTGTCGAAATCCGGCGCACCCCCACCCTGGCCCGGCAGATCCTCGGCACCAATGAGATCTTCCTCACCGATGTCGCAGTCCCGGCGGGTAACCTCATCGGCCCGCTCAACAAGGGCTGGCAGGTCCTGCTGTCCAACCTGGAACTGGAACGGGTGCTGATGAGCGGGGCTTACGCCGGGGTGGCTCAGGCCACTCTGGACGCCGCCCTGGACTATTCCAAGCAGCGGCATCAGTTCGGCCGGGCCATCGGCACCTTCCAGTCTCTCGCCCACGCCATGGCCCAACTTCAGACCGACATCGACGCGGCCCGCCTGCTCACCCACCGGGCCGCCTGGCTTCTGGCCCGCGGTGAACCCTGCGCCCGGGAAGGAGCCATGGCCAAACTGCAGGGCTCGGAGACCTACATCGCCGCCGCGCGGCTCGGCATGCAGGTCATGGCGGGTCATGGCTTCGCCACGGAGTCCATCATGAGCTTTCGCTGGAGGGAGTCGATCGTGGCCACCATCTCCGGTGGCACCAGCCAGATCCAGCTCAACACGATCGCCCGCAGCATGGGCCTGCGCAGCTACTAGCGATGGCTGATCGCCTGCTGGTCACCGGGGGCACCGGCCTGACCGGGTCGACAATCGCACTGCTGGCCGCACAGCAGGGCCGTACGGTGCGCGCCCTGGTCCGTGCCGGGTCGGCAGACCCGCTGACCGCCGCCGGAGTGGAAACCGTCCGGGGCGACGTAACCGACCCCGGCTCCCTCCACGCCGCCATGGCGGGAGTCACCGACGTCATTAACACTGCAGCCGTACTCGGCGGGACCTGGGCTACCGCCACCCCCGACCAGATGTGGGCGGTCAACCACGACGGCGCGCTCAATGTGCTGGACGCCGCCTCCCGGGCCGGGGTTGAGCGGTGCGTCCACCTGGATTCCAACGCCATCTGGGACGCGAGCGTCACGCTCACCGAGCGGTCCGCGCTGGCTCCCATCACCAGGCACGACTCGGCGTACGTCAGCGCCAAGCGGGCCGCGTTCGCCGGGGCACTGCACCGCGCCACCCGCGGGCAGGACATCGTGTTCGTGACCCCAGGCGCGATCTATGGCCCGGGCGCCTTCACCGACCGCGCCCTGGATCCGACCTCGTTCACCCGGCTGGTGCAGCGGGCCGTGCTCGGCGAACTCGACGCCTTTATCACGTATCCGATGACCTGGACGTTCGTTCCTGATCTGGCCGAGATCACCCTGCGGGCCCTGGACCGGGGCGAGCCAGCCCACCGCTACCTGGCCATGGGCAGGCCGGAGGACGTGTCTAGCCTGGCCGCGTTCTGCAACGAAGCAGCCCAGATCGCGGGGGTCGCACACCGGGTGCGTGACATAGACCCTGCGGCACCAGACGCGCCGGACGTCGGCTCTATGGGGCAGTTCGCCAAGCGAGCGTACGCCACGCCGCTAGCGGATCCCGCCGTGACCACTGCTGCCCTCGGGTACCAGCCGATACCGCGTTCCGAGGGCATCGCGAGGACCGTTGCCTGGCTGCGGGCGCAGGGCAGGATCCCGCCAGGGGCCCGGGCCGGCGCGGTCAGGGAATAGCGCTTCCTGCGTCCACGGGGAGCAGCACGCCGGTGACGTGCCTGGCCGCGACAGAGGCCAGCCATACCACCGCCTCAGTTACGTCGGACGGCTCCACGTAGGGGATTCCCATCGGCACGTTCTTCCTGGCCACGGCGAGGAACTGCTCCTGGGTCGGATCCGGCTCGGCGGGCACATGCAGCCGGCGCATCGCTTCGTTGTTGAACATGGGGGTGTTCACGTTGCCCGGCAGCACCGCGTTGACCCGCACGCCTAGCGGAGCGAACTCTCGGGCCAGCACCCGGACCATGCCGACCAGCGCGTGCTTGGAGGTGACATAGGCGCCGATATTCGGCAGCCCTTTCACTGACGCGCCCGACCCAGTGACCACCACTGATCCGCGCGTCTTGATGAGTTCGGGCGCCGCGGCCTTGACCATCCGCCACGTCCCGAGCAGGTTGACATCGAGAACCCTGCGGAAATCGTCCTCGCTCGTCTCCCAGAACGGGGCCCGCTCGGACAAGATCGCGGCACTGGCCACCAGGACGTGCACGCCCCCGAAGCCGGCTACCGCCCGCCGGATCACGCCTTCGACCTGATCGGTGTGACGCACATCGGCCTGCCAGCCTTCGATGATCCCGCCGGCCGCACGGCCCAGTGCCACGGTCTGATCAAGATCCTCCGGCGTGGACATGGGAAACGGCACGCCCTCGATCTGCGCGCACACATCAAATGCGATCACTCGTGCGCCCAGCGCGGCGAACCTGAGCGCGTGCGAACGGCCCTGCCCCCGCGCCGCCCCGGAGACGACCACCACCTTGCCGCTGAGGCCGGTCACGTCATTCGAGGCCAACGTAGGACTCACGGACATCGGCCCGGGCCAGCAGCTCGGCTGGCTTGCCGGTGCCAAGCTCGCGGCCGAAGTTCATGGCCAGTGCACGATCGCAGGTGTCGGAGATGAACCGGACATCGTGGTCCACGATGACGGTCGTGACGCCAAGGTCACGGATACGCGCCACCGCGGTCCGCAGGCTCTCGCGGTCAGCGACGGTCGTCCCCGACGTCGGCTCGTCGAGCAGGAGGAGCTTCGGCTCCATCAGGACGGCGCGCAGCACGTCCAGAAGCTTCCGCGTCCCGTAGGGAAGAACCCCGGCGTGAAGATCACGGTACTCGGCCAGCCCGAAATCCCGTAGCAGGGCAGCGGCCCGGTCCCGTTCGGCCCCCTCGGCCCGCCGGGCCCCACGCGTCCAAAGCGCGTTGCGCAGCAGGCTGGTGCAGCAGAAGCGGTAACGGCCCAGGAGCAGGTAGTCAAGCACAGAAAATTCCGGGAAGAAGTCTGCGGCCTGGAACGTCCTGGCCACGCCGAGGTGCGCGATCTGGGAGGGGGTCCGCCCAGTCAGCCTGGTCGCGCCCAGCCTGATGTCACCCTGCCGGTACCGGTGCAGCCCGCTGACGCAGTTCAGCAGCGTGGTCTTCCCGGCACCGTTCGGGCCGATCACGCCGAACAATTCCCCCGCGGTGACCGAGAAGCTCAGGTCCGCCACTGCCTTGAGGCCGCCGAAGCTCTGGCTGAGATCGCTGATGGTCAGCGCGTTGGTGCTCACCGGCCACCCCCCAGGTAAGTCTCGGTCAGCGCGTCAGCCGAGGTGGCCGAGCTCTGCCCCGACCACACGGCCTCGCCGTGGTCGATGACGTACACGTGGTCGGCGACGGCGAGCGCGGCCACCGCGTCCTGTTCCACCACGATCGCAGACACCGAGCCTTCGACGACCATCCGGCGCACCGCCGCGAGCAACTGCTTGGTGATGATCGGTGCGAGGCCCAGCGAAAGCTCATCGACGAGCAGCAGCTTCGGCCGCTGCGCCCACGCGACGGCCAGGGCCAGCATCTGCCGCTCGCCACCGGACAGCAGGCCCGCCCGGGTAGTCCAGCGGCTGCCCAGGGGCTCGAAGCCCAGGCTGGAGACCTCACTAACGCTCTTGACGCCGACCAGGCGGAAATGGTCGGCCACGGTGACGTTCGGGAAGACCTTAGCGCGCTCAGGCACGAACGTGATCCCGAGCTTGTTGGTAGCCATGGGTGTGGCTCCCGCGATGTCCGTCCCATTCAGCTCGACCCGCCCGGTCACCCGGACCCGCTCGGATTTCAGGAATCCGGCGACGCCGCGCAGGAACGAGGTCTTACCCGCGCCATTGCGCCCGAGTACGGCCACCACCGCGCCGAGCGGCACCTCAATGGACACCCCGGCCACGCCCGCAGCGCCGTTGTCGTATGTGACAGTCATCCCCTCGGTGCGCAGCAGCAGCCCGTCAGGCCCGCCCGCAGGGCTGGCCCCAGCCACGCTCTGGCGGACACCCGGCGCTTTCCTGCCGTTGGCCGCCTCGGGGCCGGCTACGGCGGCATCCAGCTGGTCCATCAGCGGTGACCTCCCCCAGCCGCGTCGGCGGGCTGCGGCGCGCCTGGCCCGCCGGCCCGCGGCCACCACCGGCCCAGCGCACGCCCGGCACGCTGGGCAAGGCCAACCAGGCCGCGTCTTTCAAAGATCAGCACGAGGACCAGTGCCACGCCGTAGACGGCGTTGTCGATCAGCGACGCGTTCGTCGTCAGCCACTGTGAAGCCGAGCCGACGTTGCTGAGCGACGTGCTCAGGTTCTGCAGCCCCAAAGGCAGCAGCATGACCAGGGTGGCGCCGAGCACCGAGCCGATCATCGAGCCCTGGCCGCCGACGAACACCATGACCAGCACGCTGATCGCCATGTCCAGGGAGAAGGCCTGGTAGCTGACGTTCTGTGTCTGGTAGGCCAGCAGCGCCCCTGCCACTGCGGTGACGGCTGAGCTGCCAACGAAAGCGGTGAGCTTCCAGCGGACAACATTGATGCCGGTGACCGCGGCTGCCACTTCGTTCTGTGCGATTGCCCGCCATGCCCGTCCGGGGGCCCGGCGGTACATGCCTTCCAGCAGCACGACGATGATCAACAGGACCGCGACCTCGAGGACGAAGAAGGACTTGCCGACCCCGAACGTCAGGCCGCCGAGGTGCGGGTAGGGCACGAAGAACGAGCCTGCACTGCCCTGATACTCCTCGCAGAGGAAGGACACGATGAATTGCAGGGCCAGCGTGCTAAGCAGCAGGTACAGGCCGCGGAACCGCAGTCCGGTGAGCCCGACCACCAGCCCGATCGCACCGCCCAGCACCGCCGCCACGAGCAGGGGCACCGGGAAGACACCCCAGCCCTGCTCGGCTGCCTTCGCGCCGCTGAACGCCCCGATGGCCAGGAACGCCGCGGCACCGATGGATACCTGGCCGGTCCGCCCGATGAGCCAGTCCTGGCCGATGGTGGCGATGGCGTACACCGCGATGAGTGTGGCCTCGTAGACCACAAGCTGGCTGCCGCCCACGAGAATGAGGACCACGACTAGCAGGATCGCGGCCGGGACGGCGAGGCGCGAGGCGTAACTGGCCACCGGCGGCCGCCCGCCCGGCGCATGATCTGCCGCGGTGGTGGGCGCGGTCCGGCCGGGGATCACGCCCGCCGCACTCGTGGGGTCCGTCACAGGCGGTTGACCTCCGCTTTCCCGAACAAGCCCTGGGGCCGGATGAACAGAACGACCAGCAGGACGCCGTAGGAGACGACCTCCTGCCACTGGCCGCCGACGTAGGTGACGACCGCGTTCTCGACGAGCGCGATCAGCAGGCCGCCGACGAGCGCGCCGACGATGGAGTCGAATCCCCCCAGCAGAATCGCTGGGAAGGCCAGCAGGCCCAGCGAATACGTGCTGTCTGGCGGCGGCTGGTTGGGCAGGGTGAACGCGATGCCTGCCAGCGCGGCCGTGACCCCTCCAACCACCCAGGCGAAGGTGGATACCCGGGACACGTTCACGCCGGTGTAAGCAGCCAGCCGGGAGTCATCGGCGACCACCCGCATCCGGAGCCCGGTCTTGGTCCGCTGCAGCGCTAGGACCAGCGCGAGGATGGTGGCCAGAGCCAGCGCGACGGTGATGAACCCGGAAGCATTGGTGGTGAAGTCCCCGGTGATGCGCAGTGTGCGCTGGCTGACTACGTGGGCGGGCAGGACGACCGCCTGGTCGCCCCAGATCATGATGGCGATGGCCTCGATAGTCGTGGCCACTCCAATGGTGGCTATGGCGGTTACGAACGGCGGGGCACCCACCATGCGGGCGAACGTCACCCGGTAAGTGAGACCGGCGATGAGGCCCACCGCGATGGTGGCGGCGACGAAGGCGGGCACCGCCGAGAGCCCTGCGGACGAGGTGAGCGAGAAGAAGATGAAGCTCCCGAGGACCATGAACGCGCCCTGAGCGAAGCTGACGACTTTGGTGGCCCGGTACACCACCACGAAGCCGATCGCGATCAATGCGAACAGGCATCCGTCGATGATGGTCCCGACGATCAGGGTAGAGAACTGGATCACCTGCCGCAGACTCCCTCGGCTGCCTCATGCTCACGGCTGGCCCGCTACGCCGCGCCGGCCTCTGGCCGCTGGCCGGCTCACTTGCCCACCGGCCTGGCCGGGGGCACAAGAATCATCTACCTGTTATAGACGATATAGCCGATCTAGCGCAAGACTCGGGCAGTAAGTGACACTGCACCTTGAGTTACCCAGGCTTATAAGCATAATAGTTTAATGATTTCTGAGGACAGCGGCTACTCCACGTCCGGGCCGGAGGCGGAGGCCGCGGCGGCCCCGGACGACGGCAGAGATACCCTGACCGGACCGCTGGCAGGGGTCCGGGTGCTCGAGATGTCCGCCATTGGGCCCACACCATTCTGCGCGATGCTGCTGGCTGACCTCGGCGCCGACGTGGTGCGGGTCGACCGCCGGTCGCTGGCCGGGGAACGCAGCGGCGCTACCTCCCGGGTCCTGGCGCAGGCCCCGGAGCGGTACGTGATGCACCGGGGACGCCGCTCTGTATCCATAGATCTCAAGCATCCCGCTGGCCGGGAGACGGTGCTGCGGCTAACTGGGCAGGCCGACGCGCTGATCGAAGGCTTCCGGCCCGGGGTGATGGAGCGGCTAGGCCTGGGCCCGCGGGACTGCCATGACCGCAATCCCCGGCTGGTGTACGGGCGGATGACCGGCTGGGGCCAGGACGGTCCACTGTCCCGGACCGCGGGGCACGATATCAACTACATCGCACTGGCCGGCGCTCTGAACAACTTCGCCCGGGCCGGCCAGCCGCCGGTGCCGCCGGTCAACCTGGTGGGCGACATGGGCGGTGGCGGGCTGTTCCTCGCCTTCGGCATCGTCTGCGCGCTGCTCGAGGCGCGCGGTTCTGGACGCGGACAGGTTGTGGACGCTGCGATGACCGACGGAGCGGCCACGCTGACCGTCCTGTTGCGCAGCATGCTGGCCCAGGGCCGGTGGCGCGACCAGCCCGGCACCAACTTCAGTGACACAGGTTCGCCCTACTACGACGTCTATGCGGCCAGTGACGGCAAGTACGTCGCGGTCGGCGCGATTGAGGACCCGTTCTGGCAGGAACTGGTCGGACGCCTGGGGATCGACGAAGCCGAACTGGGCGACCGGGAGGATCCGGCGAACTGGCCAGCCATAAAAGAGCGCCTGGCACGGGCGTTCGCCCAGCGCACCCGGCAGGAGTGGGAGCAGGTCTTCGCAGGCAGCGACGCCTGCGTTAGCCCCGTGCTGTCACTGACCGAGGCACCGTCGCACCCATACCACCAGGCGCGCGGCACCTTTGTCGAGCGCGACGGGATCGTCCAGCCGGCCGCCGGGCCGCGGTTCAGCCGCACTCCCGCCCACAACTCCCGGCGGCCTCCCGCGCCAGGTGAGCACACCGGCGAGGTGCTGGCGGCGTGGGGCTTCCCAGCCGGGGAGATCAGCCGGCTGCGGGCGGCAGGGGCCATCGGATAAGCGGGACACAGGCCTTGCGTATGGTTGAATTAGTTCTATCATATAGTCACTTTACGCCGGCCGCACGCGCGTGCCCCCGCCGGCCAGCACTACCCGCAGCCCTCCGGGGCAGGGATGAGAGAAGGTCCGACGATGCACCGACCATGGAAACCGGCCACCGTCGCGCTGGCCTTGCTGTTGTCTGGAGCTGCCGCCGGATGCTCCTCCGCTGGCGGTAGCACCGCCAGCGGAGGAGGGAGCGGCGGCACTATCACGATCGGCTTTAACGACAGCCTCACCGGCGGTGACGCCCCATCCGGCACGGCCAACCTGACGCTGGCGAAGGCTGCCATCGGGTACATCAACGCCCACGGCGGCATTGATGGCAAACACCTCAAGCTGACATCCCTGGACTCTGGCCAGGTCGGCTCAGGCGCAGCCGGGACCAACGCAACCCAGCTCGCCCAGTCCCAGGTGGCCGCGATGCTGGGCCCCAATGTCTCCAATGACTGCGACGAGGCGCAGCCAATCGTCACCGAGAATAAGATCCCCACCTTCTGCGGCTACCTCGACCATGCTTCCCTGGTCCCGGTCCAGCCCTACATCTTCCAAGCAGACGTCACCGAACTCGCCTTCGCCGCGCCCATGATTAACCTGGTCAAGAAGGCCACCGGCAAAGCTCATCCCAGGATCGCCGTGCTGACCAACTTCACCCAGGGCGCCACCCAATGGGCTCAGAAACTTAAGTCCATCGCGCCCCAGCTTGGCGCGAAGGTGGTCTACGTGGGCACCGAATCCCAGACCGCCACCGACCTGACCCCGCTGGGTGCCGGTGTCATCGCCAGCCACCCCGACGCTGTGCTCGCCGAGATCTTCCAGCCGTTCGTGGTCCCCATGATCCGCCAGCTCACCGGGGCCGGGCTCAACGTCCCGTTCATCGCCATGAACGGCGTCATGACCTACAGCGAGATGCAGTCCGCTAATAAGGCCCAGGTTTACGAGATCGGCGGCGGCAATTTCATCATACCTGGCGCCGCAGGCAATTCACCGCAGCTCAAGCAGCTCATCGCCGCGCTTGCCGAGGCCGGCGCGAAGACCCCGGCCACTATCAACGGCGCATCCGGCACCGACCCGCTGGTATCTTTCCTCGACCTATTCCAGGCGATGCGCGACTGCCACGGCTGCACCGGCCAGGACCTGGCCAAGCAGCTGGAAAAGACCACCTACAGCTTCCCCGGCCTCGCCCAGGACTTCTCCTACAGCCCCAATCTCCACATGGGTTTCAAAACCTTCACCGCCTACCGCTGGGACCCTGCCACCCACACCGTGGCCCTGGTTCCCGGCACCATCCCGGCTGGGTCGCTCAGCCTCACCTCTCCGTGATCCCATCTGCCCCCAGTGAGCCACTGGCCGGGCTGCCCCTGGGGCAGCTCGGCCAGTGGCTTGCCCAGCATGAACCGCAGCTGCCCCCGCCCAGCCAGGCGACCCTGGTCACCGGGGGGCGGTCAAACCTGACCTACATCATCGAATGCGGAGCACAAACCAGGATCGTGCTGCGCCGACCGCCGCACGGCAGCAGGCACGGCGGCGCCCACGACGTGCTGCGCGAGCACCGGATCCTGGCCGCGCTGTACGGCACCGCCGTCCCGGTCCCGCTGCCGCTGGCCGCCTGCCCCGCCCCCGACGTGATCGGCGCGCCGTTCTACCTGATGGAGTACGTCGACGGCCAGGTCATCGACGGCAGCCAGCGCGTGGAGGCCTACTCACCGGGACAGCGACGGCGGCTCGGCATGGAGCTGATGACCACCCTGGCCAGCTTGCACGCCATCATCCCGGCCGAGCGTGGCCTCGCGGACCTGTCACCGCCGGGCAGCTACACCGACCGGCAGCTACGCCGCTGGTCGCGGCAATGGGAGGCATACCAGACGCGGGAGCTGCCCGCGCTGGCCGAAGCCCTCCAGCTGCTGCACTCGGCCCGGCCTGCACCATCGCCGCGTGCCCTGGTGCACCAGGACTACCGGCTCGGCAACGTGATCGCCGGCCCCGGCGGGGGGATCCAGGCCGTGCTGGACTGGGAGCTGGCCGTGCTCGGCGACCCGGCCGCCGACCTCGGCTACCTCGGAGCGCGGCTGGCCGCCCCGGCCGCGACACTCGCCCCGCACGGCGAACCGCTGGGCCTGCCCGGGTTCCCCTCGTTCAGCCAGCTCATCGATCGCTACGAGCGGGCGGCCGGTGCCGCGGTGCACGGGCTGGGTTACCACATCGCGCTCGCGGCGATGCGGTGGACCGTGATTGCCGAGGGGATCTACCTGCGCTTCGAGCGCGGCATGATGGGCGCCCAGCCGGCGGACCTGCAATTCCTCAGGCGCCGGGTGGAACTGCTGGCCGAATTCACGCTGAGCTGCGCCCAGCGGATGGGCTGAGGCGCCGCCGGTCTCACCGGGCCGGCTCCCGGGGCAGCCCGAGCACCCGCTCGGCGACGATCGTGCGCTGAATTTGCGAGCTTCCCGCGTAGATCGTGCCCGCCCGGGCGTTGTAGAGGACACCCAGCCAGGACGCTGGGCTGTTTGCTGCCCCCGGGTCATCGGTCCTGGACGCGCGCAGCGGCGGCCGCCCGGCAGGAGCAAGCACCTCCGGCCCCAGCAGGTCCACGGCAAGGTCGGTGACCACGCGGTGGTATTCACTCCAGACCAGCTTGGAGACCGATGATTCCGCACCGGGTGGCCCTCCCTTCAGGAACCCGGTGAGGATCCGGTAGCCGAGGAAGCGCATCGTCTCCACCCGGGCGTAACACCAGGCCAGGCGGTCCCGGATGACGGGATCACTGGCCCGGCCTCGCTCCCTGGCCATCGCGACGAGCCGGTCGAGTTCGTGCCGGAACAGGATCGGGCCGGTGGCCGCCTCGTCCCCGCGCTCGTAGGCGAGCAGGGCGGTGGCCACCTGCCATCCCTCGTTGACGTCGCCGACCACGTTTGCGGCAGCGGTCCTGGCGTCGGTGAAGAAGACCTCGTTGAACTCCCGCTGCCCGCTCAGCATCGTGATCGGCCGGATCTCGATGCCCGGCTGGTCCAGCGGGCAGAGCAGGAATGAGATCCCATGATGCTTGGGCGCGCCGGGATCAGTGCGGGCCAGCACGAAGATCCAGTTGGCGTCCCTGGCGTTAGAGGTCCAGATCTTCTGGCCATTGATACGCCACTGGCCCCCGTCAAGTTCGGCCCGGGTCGACAGGCTGGCCAGGTCAGAGCCCGCGCCAGGCTCGGAGAAGCCCTGGCACCAGCGGTCCGCACCGGACAGGATCGGCGGCAGGAACTGCCGCTGCTGCTCAGCTGTCCCGTGCTGGATCAAGATGTTGCCCAGCATCTTGATGCTGAAGTTGTCGGTGGGCCAGCCCACCGGGGCACCCGCGCGGGCTAGTTCCTCCACCAGGATCAGTTGTTCCAGCCGGGTCCGGCCGCCGCCGCCGAACTCCCGCGGCCAGGTCAGTCCCAGCAGCCCGTGGCGGTAGAGCTTGCCACGCCAGGCGTCCAGGAAGTCACGGGCCTCCTCCCCGTCCAGCGCGCCGAAACCGTGCCAGCCAGGCGGCAGTTCGTCGCGCAGGAAAGCTTGCACCTCGCGCCGGAAGGACGCTGCCTCGGGCGGGTAGGAAACGTCCATCGCGGTCAGGACCTCTCGCCTGGGGGCCGCCGGGCCGACTCGGCGGCGCGCAGCTCGTACTTCAGAACTTTGCCCGTGGTGTTGCGTGGCAGCGCCTGGACCACCTGCACCGCACGGGGAACCTTGTAGTTGGCCATGTGCTCCCGGCACCAGCCGATCAGCTCGGCCGGGTCGATCACATTACCGGCCTGCGGCACGACGAAAGCCTTGCCCACCTCACCCAGGCGCCGGTCGGGCACCCCAATCACCGCGGCCTCAGCGATGTCAGCGCGGGTAGTGAGCATCTTCTCGATCTCTGCGGGGTAGGCGTTGAACCCGCCCACGATGAACATGTCCTTCTTGCGGTCGACGACGACGATCCGGCCCGCCGGGTCGAGGTGGCCGATGTCCCCCGTATACAGCCAGCCGTCCGGGTCAATGCTGTCTCCAATGTCGTCGTCGAGGTAGCCCCGCATGACCGTGTAGCCGCGGACCAGGATCTGGCCGTCTTCGCCAGGGAGGCAGTCCCACCCGTCGTCGTCGGCGATGCGCACCTCGATGCCCTCGCCCGGCCGTCCGGACGTGGTCGCGACGACCTCGAAGTCATCGTGGTCACTGGTCGTGCTGACGAACGTCGTGGTCTCGGTGAGGCCGTAACCGGACGCGATCACCTCGAGCCCGAGGCCGTCCCGGGCGGCGGCGAAGTCGGCGCGGGAGAACGACGTGGCCCCGACGATACCCAGCCGCAGCGAGCGGAACTGGCTAGAGTCGGCCTCGGCGCACTCGAGCAGGCCGAGGTACACCGTGGGCGGGCCGCTCAGCACGGTGATCCGCTCCCGCTCGATCAGCCTCGCCACCGCCGCGGGCTCGAACGTCGGCACCGGCAGCACCGCCGCCCCGGACAGCAGCGAGGCCAGCAGGCAGCCGTGCAGGCCGAAGCCGTGAAAGAAAGGCGGGATACCCAGCTGCCGGTCCCCGGGCCGGAAACCGAGCGTCCGCCCGTAGTCACGGAAGGCCCGCACCGACGCCTGGTGGGCGAGCATGACCGCTTTGGGCCGGCCAGTCGTCCCAGATGTGAACAGCACCGTGGCGGTGTCGTCACCACAGATGGCCGACTCCCGCCCGGCCTGCCGGGCGGCGGGCACCGTACTCGCGTGGCCCAGGAACTCAGCCAGTGAGATGGCCCCTGGCCGGGGGACACCGCCGGACAGGGTGACAATGGACAGGCCGGGCAGGTCCATGCCCAGGGCCAGGTCGAGGTAGTGATTCCCGCGGAACTCTGGCACCGTGAACAGCAGGCGTGCCCCAGACCGGCGGAGCACGGGTTCGGCCTCGCCCGCCTTGAACCGGGTGCTCACCGGCACGACCACGCAGCCGGCCGCGTACGCGCCGTACGCCGCGAGCACCCAGGCGATGGAGTTGGGTGCCCAGATCGCCACCCGGTCCCCTGCGCCGCACCCGGCGGCGATGACCGCCCGGGCGTACTCGCGGACCCGGGCGAGTTCCTGGCTGAAGGTGAGCCGCAGTCCGGGCTCGGCCAGCGCCTCCCCGTCCGGCCACTGGGCCGCCGCCCGGGCCAGGGCGGCGGGTACGGTAGCCGGGGGCTGCGTCATGGCGGTCACCGTCCCTGGAATACCGGACTGCGCTTGGCCACGAAGGCGGCCATAGCCTCGGCGCAGTCCTCTGTGGTGACCGCGAGGATCTGCGTCCGGTTCTCCAGGGCCAGGGCGTCGCCGAGGCTGTCAGCGTCGAGGTTCGCCGACATGACCCGCTTGGTCATCCAGACGCTGAACGGTGCGTTGGCGGCGATGCCCTCGGCCACCGCGACCGCCTCCTCATCGAGTTCGCCAGCAGCTACCACCCTGCTGACCAGGCCGATGCGGTCAGCTTCCCCCGCATCAACGGGCCGGCCGGTAAGCATGATCTCGAACGCGCGGGAAGCCCCGACCAGCCGCGGCAGGAAATAACTGATGCCGCACTCCCCTGCGCTCAGGCCGATCCTGACCGCGGCCACATGGAAGGTGGCCTGTGGCGCAGCGATCCGGATGTCGGCGGCCAGGGACAGGGCCATCCCGGCGCCTGCGGCCGGCCCGTTGACCGCCGCGATGACCGGCGCGCGGACAGACCGGATTGTCTCGACCATGTCAGCGAACTTCTCCTGGCGATCCAGCCGTTCGGGGATGCTGGGCCGGGCCTGGTTGCGCCGCACCGCGGCCTCTAGGTCCAGGCCTGCGCAGAACCCGCGGCCCGAACCGGTGAGCACGATCGCCCGGCACACGCGCTCGCCACCGTCCAGAGAGCGGAGGAGATCCGCTAGCCCGGTGACCATCTCGGGGATCAGGGCGTTGAGCCGGTCCGGGCGGTTGAGCCGGATCCGCGCGATCTGCGGCCGTGGCCAGTCGAGCAGGATCGGGTCATCATCAGTCACGGCGCCATCCCTTCCTGGATTAGAATCGTCTAAATAAGTAGACTACACTTCGGGAGGTTCGCACTGAACCGTCCAGCCAGGCCGATGCCGGGCCACCGCTGGCGGCGGTACCACTCGAACCACGGAGGTACAGGTGCCGTTTACGGGTAAGACCGTGCTGGTAACGGGCGCGGCACGAGGGATCGGGCGCGCCGTCGCGGACGCGTTTGGGAAGGCAGGCGCCAGCGTCGCGGTCTGTGACATCGACGGCGCCGCAGCGGCGGAGGCGGCCGCCGGAGTTGAAGCCGTGGCCGCAACCGGAACTGGCGCGCGCGCCGTGGGCGTTCAGCTGGATGTGTCCGACAGCGCCTCGGTGGGCCGCGGGGTCAAGGAGGTCACCGAGGCGCTCGGGCCGGTGGATGTGCTGGTCAACAACGCCGGGTTCGACGTGGTTGGCCCATTCACCGAGAGCACGGAAGGCGACTGGGACCGGCTGCTTGAGGTGAACCTCAAGGGCCAGATCATCTGCGCGCGGGCGGTGCTGGACGGCATGACCGCCCGCGGCGGCGGCAAGATCGTCAACATCGCGTCGGACGCGGGCAAGGTCGGCTCGACCGGCGAGGTCGTCTACTCGGCCACCAAGGGCGGGGTGATCGCGTTCACCAAGGCACTGGCCCGGGAGGTGGCGCGGGCCGGGATCACCGTGAACTGCGTGTGCCCAGGGCCCACGGAGACCGCACTGCTCGCACAAGTCGCTGACTGGAACGAGCGGGTGTACAACTCCATCGCCAAGGCCATCCCGCTGCGCCGCACAGCGCAACCAGCCGACGTCGCCCCCGCGGTCGTGTTCCTGGCCAGCGACGGTGCCGACTACATCACCGGGCAGGCGCTCTCGGTGAGCGGCGGCCTGACGATGAGCTGACCGGCCGCATGGTCTCACTCGACGGGGAGATCCGGGCGTTCCAGGCGGACTTGCGGCGCAGGTTGGCCGAGCGCATCGAGCCGCTGATCGCGGGGATCGACGAGAGCCAGGCCTTCTCCAGCCGGCTCTGGGGGGAACTGCAGGCCACGGGCATCTTCGGGCTGCCCTTCGGCGTACCCGGCGGCGACGACGGCGGGGGCTCGTTCCCTGCCTTCATTGTGGCCACCGAGGAGATCGCCCGGGCCGGGGCGATCGCTGCGCTCTACCCGGGCACGACCCTGCAGGTGGCCGCCACCCTGATCCGCTACGGCAGCCCTCAGCAGCAGGAACGCTGGCTGCCCACCCTCACCAGCGGGATCGCACCCGCAGCCTGGGCCTTCACCGAGCCGCAGACGGGCTCAGACCCCCGGCAGATCGCGACTCGCGCCCAGCGCACGGCGGGCGGGGATTGGATCATCGACGGTCAAAAGGCACTCATCTCCTTCGCCCGCCAGGCTCTGGTCACGCTGATCTTCGCGGCGACGGATGAGGGCGGCCTCGGGGCCTTCCTGATGCCCGCCGGCATACCGGGGGTCAGCCACGGTGATGCGGTGCGATTGATGTCGTTCGGCGGTGGTGAGCCCAGCGCCATCTACCTGGACCGGGTCCGACTGCCCTCGGATGCGCTCGTGGGTGAGCCCGGTGAGGGCTTTAGCGTGCTACTAGCGGGCGAGACCGAGGGCAAGATACGGGCGTCAGCGATAAACGTGGGCATAGCCCAGCGCGCGGTGGACGAGGCCGCCAGCTATGCACTGGCGCGGACCCACCGTGGACTGTCCATCGCGGCGAAGTTTCCTACCGTCGCCGCGCGGATTGGGGAGATGGACGCGCAGGTCCAGGCGGCCCGGGCGCACGTGCGAGCGGTCGCGGCGGCACTGGATGGCGGCGGACAGGATGACCTGAGTGCGGCTAGCGCAGCGGTGCGGATCACGACCGGCCGGTGTGCCCGCGAGGTGACCTCGCACGCGCTGCAAGTCTGCGGTGCCTACGGATGGACGAAAGAACTGCCGGTGGAGAGGCTGTACCGCGAGGCCAAGTTCTTCGAGGTAACCCAGGGCGTGATCGACATCCAGCGAGCCATCGTCGCCCGGCATGTGCTCGCCGCGCGACGGGAGGCAGCCGCCCGTGGGTGAGACGACAGCGAGAGAGGGGAATGAGCATGCGGATCTTCCAGGGGACGTCTGAGCTGCGGCTGGCCGAAGGCGAGAACCTTGGCCCCAGCGACTGGCTCGTCGTCGACCAGGAGCGGATCAACGACTTCGCCAAGGCGACCGGCGACTACCAGTGGATCCACGTGGATACCGGCCGCGCCGCGGCCAGCCCGTTCGGTTCCACCATCGCCCACGGCCTGCTGACACTCAGCCTGATCCCGGTCATCGTGGGCCAGGTCTACCGGGTGGAGGGGATCCGGCACGCTCTCAACTACGGGTTCAACAGGGTAAGGTTCCCAGCCCCGGTGCCGGTCGGCTCGAAGGTACGCGGCTCGGTCACACTGCTCTCGGTGACCGACGTGGATGGCGGCGTCCAGGTGGCCGCTCGGGTCACCATTGAGCGGGAGGGCACGGCCAAGCCCGTATGCATGGCGGAGTCGCTGAGCCGGTTCTACATGTAAACGGCACTCACTGTATGACCCTGCCAAACAAGATCCGGCATTTCATCTAATTACTTTAAGGAGGCCCCGGAGTGGGCAACGTATACGCGGAGTTCGATGAACTGCGTCTAGGGCGCGACGACAACGGTGTCCTGTCTCTCGTGCTGGACGCACCCGGGCTGAACTCAGTGGGGGCGCGCATGCACGCTCAGCTCGCCGACGTCTGGCTGGCCATCGACCGGGATCCCGAAGTGCGGGCGGTGCTGGTCAGCGGGGCGGGGAAAGGTTTCTCGTCGGGTGGCAACTTCGCCTTCATCAATTCCATGATTGAGGACTACGAAGTGCGAGCGCGCACCATGCGGGAGGCCAGGGATCTCGTCTACAACCTGGTCAACTGCCGCAAGCCGGTGGTGTCGGCGATCCACGGCCCGGCCGTGGGGGCCGGCCTAGTCGTTGCAATGCTCGCCGATATCTCGGTGGCGGGCCGCACGGCGAAGATCATCGACGGGCACACCCGGCTGGGCGTCGCGGCTGGAGACCATGCCGCGATCTGCTGGCCACTGTTTGCGGGTATGGCCAAGGCCAAGTACTACCTGCTCACGTGCGAACCGCTGACCGGGGAGGAAGCGGAACGCATCGGCATGGTCTCGGTTTGCGTGGACGACGCGGAGGTCCATAACCGGGCGGCCGGCATCGCGGAGTCACTCGCGGCAGGGGCGCCAACCGCAATCGAGTGGACGAAATACAGCCTGAACAACTGGTACCGGCAGGCTGGGCCGATCTTCGACGCGTCTCTGGGTATGGAGTTCTTCGGCTTCGCCGGACCGGAGGTCCGCGAGGGACTCGCGTCTCATGTCGAAAAGCGCGCGCCCGAGTTCAGCTGACGCGCTCGAATAGGGCCGCCAGGCCCTGGCCGCCGCCAATGCACATCGTCTCCAGGCCAAACCGCTGGTTCCGGCGGGTCAGTTCTCGCAGCAGCGTAGCCAGGATCCGGCCGCCTGTCGCGCCGACCGGATGGCCCAGCGAGATGCCGGAGCCGTTGACGTTGAGCCGGTCAAAATCGGCGGCGGTGAACTTCCACTCCCGAGTGCAGGCAAGCACCTGGGCTGCGAACGCCTCGTTGAGTTCGACGAGATCGACCTGGCTCCACCCCACCTCCGCCCGCGCCAGGGCCTTGGCCACCGCCGGCACTGGGCCGATGCCCATGGTGGCGGGCGCCACCCCGGCCACGGCCCACGATGCGAGCCTGGCCAGCGGTTCGATGCCGAGCTGGTCGGCCAAGGCCCGGGTGGTGACCAGGCATACCGCCGCCCCATCGTTCTGCCCGCTCGCGTTGCCCGCCGTTACCGTGGCCTCGGGATCGGACCGGCCGAGTACGGGGCGCAGGCGTGCCAGCGACTCCAGGGACGTGTCGGCGCGCGGGTGCTCGTCCTTGCTCACCAGGGTGGCGGTACCACGGCGATCGGTGACCTCCACGGGCACGATCTCGTCGTCAAACCGGCCCGCGTCCTGTGCCGCACCTGCCCGCCGGTGCGAGCGCAGCGCGAATTCATCCTGTTCCTCCCGCGGGATCCGGTATTCACGGCGGAGGTTTTCTGCCGTTTCCAGCATCCCGCCGGGCACGGGGTGGTGCCGCCCGCCGACGGTGACGCGGGCCCGGGCCAGCCGGTCGTGAAGGACTATCTGCTCGCCACCCGGCCCCCACCGGACAGAGGGCGAGTAGAACTCCACCTGGCTCATGCTCTCGGCTCCGCCGGCCAGCACCACGTCGCTGGCCCCAGCCTGGACCTGCATGACGGCCCAGATCACCGCCTGCAGGCCAGAGCCGCACCGGCGATCCAGTTGAACGCCGGGAACCTCGACAGGCAGGCCCGCGTCCAGTGCGGCCACCCGGCCCAGGGCCGGCGCCTCGCCGCTGGGGTAGCACTGGCCCATAATGACGTCATCTACCAGCCCAGGCTCCAGCCCGGTCCGGTCGATGAGCGCGCGAATCACGGTGGCGGCCAGGGCGGTCGCGGGGACGCCTTTGAACTGGCCACCATAACGGCCCACGGGGGTGCGCAGCGGCGAGCAGATTACGGCCTCACGACCGGCTAGAGGGGCCATCAGTCTCTCCTGTCCGTCACTCTCGGATCGCAGAACAAAGGGGGCCGATTCTCGCGGGCGGCGGCCACGGCCTCGCGCTGGCTTTCACTCCCGATGTTTCTGACCATTTCCTCCCGCTCAGCGATGAGGCCTTCCTGCCAGCAGCCCTGGGCTCCCATCCGGATCAGCCGCACGACGCTGCGGACCGCCTCCGGGCTCCTGCCCGCGATCTGCCTGGCTAGTTCCATGGCCGTCGTATGTGGCTCTTCGGCCACCGCAGTGGCCAGCCCCAGCTGCCCTGCTTCCACGCCACTAACGACCCGGCCCGTGGCGCACAGCTCCAGGGCACGGCCGGCGCCCACCAGCCTGGGCAGCAGTAGTGTCCCGGCGGAGTCAGGGGCCAGGCCCCAGCTGACCTCCAGGGCGCCGAGCTTTGCGTTCGGGGCCACGATGCGGATGTCGGCGCCCAGAGCGAGCTGTAGGCCCAGGCCGACCGCGGCGCCGTGCACCGCGGCGATCACCGGGACAGGCATGGTCTGCCAGATGAGCACGGCCCGCTGGCCCCGGCCCAGGGCCAGCCCGTCCACGTCGGCGATCGCCGCAGCGGCGTCGTCGGCTCCGGCTGGCCGCCAGGTGGCACCCGGCCCCGCCTCGCGCATCATGTCGAAGGCCCGGGTGTCCATCCCGGAGCAGAACGCCCGCCCGTTCCCCGACAGCACAATGGCCCTTACCCCGGGATCTACCCGCAGCTGGGCGGCCGCCTCGATGAGAGCGGTGAACATGTCGTCGCTGAAGGCGTTGAGTGAGCCGGGGCGGTTAAGCCGGACCTCCGCCACCCCATCAGGCGCCGTCGTCACCACGACCGGCTGGTCGGCGGGCCGGCCCTCGGGCTGATCAGGCACTATAACCACCGATGATCCGGAAAGAGCTGAGTACCCGGTTGCTCATCAATGCCCCCCGTCGGGTCCCGCCTCGTCAGTACTGGCTGACCAGGCGCTGGCCGATTACCATTTTCTGGATTTCCGATGTGCCCTCGCCGATCAACAGCATCGGAGCATCGCGGTACAGGCGCTCGATCTCGTACTCGGTGGAGTACGCGTACCCGCCGTGGACGCGGAAGGCATCTTCGACAACTTCCTTGCAGTACTCGGCGGCCAGGTATTTCGCCATGCCCGCCTCGATGTCGCTCTGGCCGCCGGCATCTTTGCGCCGGGCCGCCATGACCATCATCTGGTGAGCGGCGGTGATCTTGGTCGCCATCTCCGCCAGCTTGAATGTGATCGCCTGGTGCTGCGCGATGGGCTTCCCGAAGGCCTGACGGGTCCGCGCGTATCCGAGCGCCAGCTCGAACGCACGCAGGGCCACACCGCAACCGCGGGCCGCGACGTTGACCCGGCCTACCTCGATGCCGTCCATGAGCTGGTAGAAACCGCGTCCGGGTTGCTCCCCAAGGACCCGGTGGCCCGGCACTCGGCAGCCGTCGAGAACCAGCTCGGTGGTGTCCACGCCGTGGTAGCCCAGCTTGCGGATCTTGCCGGGCACGGTCAGCCCGGGCGCCACCTCACCCAGGCCCGGCTCCTTCTCCAGCAGGAACGCGGTTAGGCCACGATGTGGGTGATCTGGGTCCTCCCCGGTCCGGGCGAGCAGTGCCACCAGGTTGGCCGTTGCACCGTTGGTGAGCCACATCTTCTGGCCGGTGATCACATAGTCTTCACCGGCCCGGCGGGCAGCGGTGCGGATAGCCGCCACGTCGGACCCGAGCCCCGGCTCAGACATCGACAGGGCGCCACGCAGCTCACCGGTAACCATTCGGGGCAGGAAATGCGCACGCTGCTCCTCGGTGCCGTGCGCAGCAACCAGGTGGGCCACCATGAAGTGGGTATTGATGATGCCTGACAGGCTCATCCAGCCGCGGGCCAGTTCCTCGACGACCAGCGCGTAGGTGAGTAGCGACTCACCCAGCCCTCCGTAACGCTCGTCGATCGTCAGCCCGAAGACGCCCAGTTCCTTCATCCGCTCTACGAGCTTGTGCGGATACGCGTCGGCCCGGTCGAGCTCGGGCGCGGCCGGCAGCACTTCGCTCTCGGTGAAATCCCGCACAGTCCGCAAGATCTCCCGCTGGACATCGTTAAGGCCATCGGTTTCAGTGAGGCGGCGCATGCGAGCTCCTCCGGTCAGGACGCAAAGGTCGCGGTGGCAGTCATGGCCTGGACTCCCTCAGTGGTCATGACGGTCATCTGGCATTTATCCCGCGGCGCCGGGCCAGCCACGGTGACCCGCTGCCCGGCATACAGCGGGCGGCGCGCGCGGAAGGACAGCAGGGTGATGGTCCGGCCGGGAGCGTGCCGGCGGGGCAGCTCCAGGCACAGCAGCGCCAGCAGCGGACCGTGCACGACCAGCCCGGGATGGCCCTCCACAATGGTGGCGTAGGGGGCGTCATAGTGGATGCGGTGCGCGTTGTAGGTCAGCGCACTGAACCGGAAGAGCAGTACAGGGTCGGGGCACAGTTCAATGCGCCATTCACCCACCGGATCGACCGGCTGCGAGTTAGCGGCCGGGCCAGGCGGTTTCGTCACTGGAGCTTTACCCGCAACCGAGGCCTGCGGACCCGGCGGATCGCTGCGGTAGACGAGGTCCTGCTCTTCCACGGCTAGCAGGTCACCGGACCGGGTGAAGGTATGCCGGACGGTGACAAACAGTAGCTCACCGATCCGGCCCTGCTTAATCGTGCAGCCCGCCAGCGTGCTGCGGCGGGTGATATCGTCGCCGACACGCATGGGCGCCCGGTATTGCATGCGGCCGCCAGCGAACATCCGCCGCCGGTGCGGGATCGGCGGCATGAAGGGCCCATCGGCCAGGTGACCATCCAGGCCAAGGGCCCGCTGCGGTGGACGCTCGAGCAGGTATACCCAGTGCCACAACGGTGGAAGAGGGTAACCCACCACGATGGCCGGCGCATGGCAGTCGAGCAAGCCCGCCAGCGCGCTGGCCGGCTGGGGCGTGATGCGCTCGGTCTGCTCCACCGGCGCGGGCTGCCAGTCTGTTAGCAGCCTGGCCAACCCAGTGTCAGCACTCACGGGAGTGCGTCCCGCATTGTCCCGGAACCCTGGTCGGCTGTGTTATCCCGCATCGCGGGACCGATCACACCGGCGAGTACGTCTGCGGTGTCCGCACCCAGCATAGGAGCAGGACTCACCGGCCCCAGGCCGGGCTGCACGAGCGGCGAACCCGGGACCAGCAGCCGTCCCACGCCCGGCTGATCCATCTCACGCACCACCGGGTTCGCCGCGAACGCGGGGTCGGCGACCAGTTCGGTGAAACTGCGGTAGCACGTCCACAGCAGCGACCTGCCCGTCAGCGCATGGGCCACGTCCTCGACGGTGCGCTCAGCGAACCATGGAGCCAGCAGGGAGGCGATGACCTCGCGGTGGGCATACCGGTCGGCATCGGCCGAGAAGTCGGCCTCCAGCAGCCTTTCGAGTTCAGCGAAGGTGCTGGCCAGTCCGGTGGCCTCGGCCAGATCACGGAAGTGCCGGCTGGTCAGGGCCACCACCATGAGCCGCTCACCGCCGGCCACCACGAAGTCACGGGCAAACCCGCCGTACAAATGGTTACCGATGCGCGGCCGGCCCGTTCCAGTCAGCTGAGCTTCGCCGAGGAAACCGAGATGGCCGGCCACGGCGATAGCCACGTCCTCCAGGGCCAGCGTGATCGCACGCCCCTCCCCGGTGCGCCGACGGTGCCGCTCGGCGGCTAGCAAACCCACCGCCGCGTACAGCCCGCAGGCCACATCCCAGACCGGGAGCACGTGGTTCACTGGGCCCGCGAGCTCCTCTGGCCCAGTGACCAGCGGAAAGCCCATCGCCGCGTTGACCGTGTAGTCCACGGCAGCGCTGCCGTCATGACGGCCCTGGATCTGCAGGTGGATCAGATCGCGGCGATGACGAGACAGTTCGTCATAGCTCAGCCAGTCGCGGCCGACAGCGTTGGTGAGAACAATTCCGCCGTCCGGGCCGGAGGCGGTCAGGAGCCTGGCCACGGTCCTGGGTGTCTCGGGGTCCCGGAAGTCGAGGGTGACTGAACGCTTGCCCTTGTTTAGCCCAGCCCAGTACAAGCTGGCACCGGATGGGGCGAGCGGCCAGCGCGTGAAATCGGGCCCGCCGCCCGCCGGGTCGATCCGGATGACCTTGGCGCCCAGCTGGGCGAGCGTCAGGCCGCCGAGCGGGGCTGCGACGAAGCTGGAGACCTCCAGCACCTGCAGCCCAGCTAGTGGAGCGGAATCGCTAGTCATCCTGTCCCGTCTGCGAGCACAGCAACAGCAGCAGCTCAATCTATTTAATTATTATACTATAAGATAGTTCAGCCGTCTCGTCAGCTGACCTCGCCCAGGCACATGCCTCTGCGGTTTCAGGATCCGGCGACTGGCTGGAAGGGAGGTGCCTTGAGAACAGGCCAGTACCACTCTGGTGTTTTTGTGCCCGCACCCGACATCGGCTCAGCCGCAACGAGCATTGAGCGCGGAGTGGTCGAGGGCGATCCACGGGCCGGTACGGGACTGCAGCCACTGGTCTGGTCGCCGTCCCGGCCGCGGTGGAAGCGCTGATGCCCGGCGATCGCCGGGCGCCTGCCAGGTGAATGAGCGCGAAGGAGGTCTTGGTGGTTGTGCGGATCGTGGTCGGGCTGGCCCTGACGGTGGTGGCGTTCGGGCTGGCGGGGCGGCGGTTGTGGTGGCTGGCCCGGGTGGGCCGGGCCGGGCAGCCTGCGCCGGAGCGGGTGGCGGCGG
>Ga0335073_10002174_pt1 | contig 26805 bp, 22 predicted proteins | sample Lox_Sample_22_FD_207093 | JGI IMG/M metagenome (GOLD analysis project Ga0335073, IMG submission 207093) | Soil microbial communities from Loxahatchee National Wildlife Refuge, Florida, United States - Lox_Sample_2.2 | ecosystem: Environmental > Terrestrial > Soil > Wetlands | place: USA...
GCGTCGGCTGAACGCGCCGGCTTGTCATCTCGCACACGAACCGCGGGCAACGCATCCCGGCGGCAAATCCTCGATGACCGATGGTTCCTTGCCAGCTCCGCGTGGCCGCAGCAACCTCTCTGGATTACTTGCCTCGCCATGCCGCAGGGGAATATTTGCATGTCCGTCGCCACCCACATGGTCGCCATGCGCGACGGCGTTCGTCTCGCAACCGACGTGCACCTGCCCGACGGCGCCGGCCCCTTTCCCGTCATCATGGAACGCACGCCTTATGGCCGGCACGAGACCAGCCGCTCGGAGCTGACCGCCGCCGACCGCACGCCCGCGACCCGTGTCGAGATCGCCGCGTACTTCACCGCGCATGGCTACGCCGTGGCCTATCAGGACACGCGCGGCCGCTACGGATCCGAAGGCCGCTTCGTGAAATACCTGTCCGATGGCGAGGACGGCTACGACGCCTGCGCGTGGCTGCGCGACCAGACGTGGTGTGACGGGCGCATCTGCACCATGGGCCTGTCCTATGCCGCCCACACGCAGGCGGCGCTGGGCTGCCTCGACCCGCCAGGACTGGTGGCCCAGGTGCTGGACTGCGGCGGCTTCGCCAATGCCTGGAAGTCCGGCATCCGCCAGTCCGGCGCGTTCGAATTGAAGCAGGCGACCTGGGCATTCAAGAACGCGCTGGTTTCCCCAGAAGCGCAGGCCGATCCGGTGCTGCACGCGGCACTCGCATCGGAGGACATCCGCGACTGGTTTACCCGCATGCCGTGGAAGCCCGGCCATTCCCCACTGCGCCATCATCCCGACTACGAAGCCTATTTATTCGAGCAATGGACGCACGGCGCCGACGGACCGTTCTGGCGGCAGCTCGGCATCTGGACCGGGGGCTGGCACGCGCAGTACTCGCGTGCCGCCTGCGTGCACATGTCGTCCTGGTGGGACCCGTATCCGCTGACCGCCACCGGCAACTACACCGGGCTCAAACGTGCCGCGCGCGGGCCGCAGCGGCTGATTCTCGGACCCTGGACGCATGGCGACCGCAGCAACCATTGCTTCGGCGACGTGGAGTTCGGGCCGGCGGCGCCGCTCGATTCGTGGGCCGGCGATTGGCGCGCCTACCGCCTGCGCTTCTTCGACCACGTGGTGAAGGGCACACCGCTCGATGAGCCGGCGGTGCGCGTCTTCGTCATGGGCGGCGGCAGCGGGCGCCGCGACGAGGCGGGACATCTGCACCATGGCGGACGCTGGATCACCGCCGCGGACTGGCCGCCGCCCGCGGTGGATTTCGTTCCGTTCCACCTGCATCGCGACGGCAGGCTGGACCGTGCGACCCCGGCAACCGCGGCGTCACCGCTGTCCTACGATTTCGACCCCGCCCATCCGGTGCCGACGATCGGCGGCGCGATGAGCAGTCTGGATCCGGTGGCCTATGCCGGAAGCTGGAACCAGGTGGAAGCGCCGGACTTCTACGGTTGCTCCGCGCCCTGTTTGCCGCTTGCCTCGCGCCCCGACGTGCTGGTGTTCCAGACCGCGCCGCTGACCGAGCCGCTGCAAGTGGTGGGACCGATCGAGGCAGAGTTGTGGGTCGCCACCGACGGGCCCGATACCGATTTCACCGCCAAGCTGATCGATGTGCATCCACCGTCGGCCGACTATCCCTCCGGCTATGCCATGATCCTGACCGACGGCATCCTGCGCCTGCGCTATGCGGAAGACCCCGCGGCGCCGCGCCTCCGCCAGCCCGGCGAGATCGTCTGCGCGCGCATCACCTTGTTCCCCACCGCCAATCTGTTCTTGCCCGGCCACCGCATCCGGCTGGACATCTCGTCGAGCAATTTCCCGAAGTTCGACGTCAACCCGAATACCGGCGAGCCGGAAGGACTGGCCCGGCGGCGGCGCATCGCGGTGAACACGGTGTTCGTCGATGCGGACCGGCCGAGCAAGGTCACGCTGCCGCTGTTGCCGCTGTAGCGACGCGGCGAATGCGCGGTGCCACACGAATGGCATGCCAACCACTTGCAGCGTCGATGCTGCGGGCGCGCCAACGACGCAACGGCCGGCGAATCTGCACCATGACGTGGCGTGCCGGCCAACGCGCTGGTGATGGAGGCGGTTCGACCCGGTACTGCCAACGCACAACATTAGGCAGAATTCCCGGCACGACGTGACCACTTGCAAGAGCGCCGTTGTCACACCGTCCGGTTGGTCAGTTCGGGCAATGGGTCGTCTATGAACCTCTGCCAGCCGCCGGCGTAGACGTTCTGCAGGCCGTTGCGCGCGGCATCCACCGTCGCGTACCAGCTTTTCTTCACGGTGTCGCTGTGCTTGCTGGCATCGACATACCAGCGGTCGCAATCGAAGAAACACAATCCGACGGACGAGCTCAGGCTGGGGCTGTCTGTGGCAAAGCCATCCGCGAATCCGAACGGGCCCACAGTGGCGACCTCCGCGGACCCGGGCAGCTTGGCGCCAGACCCGACCCGCGTCAGCAGCGCCACACAATGCAGGCATGGGCTGTACTTCGAGTAAAGTCCGATCGAGTACGGCCGGCGGCCCTCCGTTGCGATGTAGCCATTCAGATATTCGCGCAGACGATTGATCAACATCGTTTCCGTATGCACCGAAGTGTTCTGCGCCATGGCACTCTTGCTGGCTGCCATCCATGGGCCGCGCACACTCGCGGCTGCGCCTTCGAAATTCTCCACGAACGCACCGACCGGCGGCTGCGGCGCGCCGGCGACGCCGACGTCGAACGCCAGCACCGCCCATTGGCCGTCCGGCTTGCCGGTGATCATGCTCACGTATTGGTACAGATGCATCTCTGGCTCCTGAAGGGCCCGGAATTCCCCATTGCCGGCCTGGTTCGACCGGACACCGAACGCGGCGAGGTTACGCGGCTTGCTCCCTCGCTCCGTCAACGTAACGTGCTATGCCGCCGATCTGCAGCAATATCTCCAGCGGCCCCGAGAAACCGTGCCACAGCACCGCAGGCAAATCCGCATCGCCGTCGCTCCAGCGCCAGCCGCATGCGGGTTCGAATGCGTGGAAACCGTCGCTCAGTGCCTCGTCGGAGGCATTGATGATGGCGAAGCGCGTGCCCTGCCGCGCGCGCGCCTGCCGCAGCGCCACGCCCAGCACGCGGGGGTCGCGCGTCAGGCCAAGTTCAGCCGGCGATGCGGCGAGGGATACCATGCGCAGCGTCCGTGGCGGTCGGGGCAGGCGGAACGCAAACCAGCCGTTGGCGCCGCACACGCCGTCGCAGCGTTGGCCATCCGCCAGCAGATGCAGGTCCGGATCGTCGGTCAGCAGCACTCCGGGGCGCGGTCCCGCGCGATCAAGCAACCGCCGCCACACCGCGTCTACCACCGCGCCGCCGGTCAACACCGGCGCATAAACCGGCTTCGGCGGCAGATCCCAGCCGCTATTGGCATTGCGGAATAACCAGCGATTGCCGTCGTCGCGATAGGTCTCCGCCGGCGCGCCGTTCGCCAGCAGCACGTCATGCTGCGCAATTTCGATGTGGTAGAATTCCACTTCCTGCGCGCGGTCGTCCCACGCGATGGAGCGGTGGTTCACCAGGAACTCCGCCGGGATCAGCACATCGTCCAGATACAAGGCGTGGCCCTTGGTGATCCGCAGGTCGTGATGCGGCACGTTGTCGCCCAGCGCCCCCTTGCGCACCACGATCGGCGTCGCGGCACAGCGACGGCCGCGCGTCACCAGCACACGGCCTATGCCGACCCAGGCAATGCGCTGCGCGATGCCGGAGAGCGTCACTACCCAATCGCCGACCGTTAGCGTTTCCACCGGCACCTCACCGTCCGGGGTGCGGATCAGCGTGCCGCGCAGAAAACATGGCACGTCGTCGGTGATGACGATGCCGGTGCCGCCGGCTTCCTCGGCCACCGTGAACGATGCCTCGGCAAGGCCATTGTTCTGGCCGAAGAACACTGACGCGACGGTGCCGCCGCCGCTGGTTTCGATGTCAAGCTCGCCGGTGGCGGAATCATAGTTTGGCCGATCGCCGCTGGCGTACGCGACGCCATGCAGGTCGATCGTGTCGCCTGTCGCGAAGCGCGTGATGAGGTTGGCAGGCGCGGTCGTCGCATCGATCCGCAGCGACGCGCTCGGGGACAGGAAATCGATCGTGCCGCTGCCGATCGATCCGCCGCTGCCGATTTCCAGAGTGCCCGCGGCGATGGTAACTCCGCCACTGATGGCATTCGCGCCGCTCAGCAGCAGCGTGCCGATGCCCTGCTTGATCAGCGCGCCGGCGCCGGAGATCTCACCCGCATAGCTGCTGTTGTTGATGCTGCCTTCGGTCAGCGTGCCGGTCCCCAGTGCGACCTCGCCGCCGCTGCCGGACAGCACGGCGATTGCCTGGCTGACGCCGTTCAGGTTGAACGTCCCGCCATTCACAACGACAGTGCCGACCGGCGGCAGGCTGGCACCGGCGGCGAGATTCAGGCTGCCGGCCTCGACCGTCAGGCCGCCGCCGAAGCTCTCGCTGCCGCTCAGCGTCACGCTGCCGCCATTGACCAGCAGGTTGCCGATTTGCTCCAGGCTGCCGCTCAGCGTCAGCGGACCGGAGACGGTGAGCCCGCCGCCGCCGGTGACATTGCCCGCCATGGTGACGAGCCCGCTGCCCGCAACAATGATTGTGCCAAACGCGTTCATTGCCACGTTGCGCGAGGACGCGACGGCACTCGCGCCCTCATTCCATGCCAGCACGCCGCCGGCGAAGGTCAGCGCGCCGCCACTGTTGCCGAGACTGGCGTCGGCGCTCGCCACCAGCGTGCCGGCATCGATCGTCGTGCCGCCGCCGTAGCTGTTATTGCTCCCCAGCGTCAGCGTGCCGCTGCCCTGCTGCACCAACGCGCCGCTGCCCGAAATCGCCTGGGTGAAGCCGACGTTGCCGCTGTTGTCGAAAATCAGCGTCGCGTTGTCGGTCACGCCGCTGGTATTGCCGATGCTGCCGCTCGTGCTGCCGCTGCCAATCTGCAAAGCGCCGGCGGTGATCGTCGTCGCGCCGGTGTAAGCGTTGGCGCCGGTCAGCGTCAGTGTGCCGCTGCCCTGCTTGATCAGCGCCCCAGTGCCGGAAATGGCGCCGGATAAGGTGGTGGAGTTCGACGTCCCCTCGGTCAACGCCGCGGAACCGAGAGTGATGGAACCCGCGCCTGACAAGTCGCCGATCGTCTGGTTGAAACCGTTCAGGTTCAGTACGGCGCCAGACGCGACGGTCATCGCGCCGTTGCCAAATGCGCCCGTGGCGCCGGCGACCAGGCTGCCGCTGACGACATCATAGCCGCCGCCGCTCGTTGCATTGCCGCCGTTGAAAGTGAGCGTATCCCCAGCGCTCAGGTTGATCGTCTGTGTTGATGCGATCGCGAAGCTGCTGACGAAATCGAAGACGTAGGAGGCATTCAAAAACGCGTCGACGCCGCCGACATTGATCGCGTTCAGATCGTTCGCCAGATCGGCGGTGCTGGTAATGGTAAAGACAGGATCGATGACCTCCGAGCCGCCGCCGGCGTCCTCGACCACGTCCAAGGACGATGGCGCGGACGTGGTGTTCAGGCTGTCGGTCGCGCCGCCGCTGATCACCGTCAGGACGGAGCCGTTGAACGTCGCAGTCGCGCCGCTGTGGAAGGTCAGTCCCGCCAGGTCGATCACGTCACCGGAGACGAAATTGGTGATCGTGTTGGCGAATGTGCCGCCGTCGCCAAGGTCGGACGATTCGATCAGCAGCCGATTGGCGCCGCCGCCGAAGGTGATGCCGCCGGTGCCGCCGGCGCCGCTATGGTTGAGTTCGAGCGTGCCGCTGCCTTCCAGCGTCGTGCCGCCACTGAACGTGTTGCCGGCGCCGAGGATCAGTTCGCCCGCACCGTTCAGGATGACGCGGCCGGTGTTGGACCCGTTGCCCGCTCCCTTCTGGTCGATGATGACGTCGTTCACCGTCACCGACTTGCCGAGCGCCGGCGTGAACGTGGCGGTCTGATTGGTGCCGTAGAGAAAGATGCCGCTGCCGATTGCCTGGCCGGACGTGCCGTTCTGGGTGGAGTTCGACCCTGTCCCGCCGGCACCGTATTGGACGGATCCGCCGGACAACGTGCCGCTGCCGATGATCAGGCTGCCGCCGTCATTGAAAATGTCGCCGCCGGCGCCGAGACCGCCGCCGCCGGCCCCGCCATAAGGCTTGTCGCTGGCGCCGCCGGTGCCCCCGCCGAAAGTACTGCCGCCACCGGTGTTGCCGGAGCCGAATCCGCTACCGGCCCCGCCGCCGCCCCAACCGCCTTTCCCGCTGTAGAGATAGCCGGCGCCGCCGCCGCCGCCGAATCCGCCCTTGGCGCCCTTGGTATAACCGCCGCCGCCGCCGCCGCCCCAACCGCCTGCCCCGCCATATCCGAGGCCGACACCGTTCGCGTTGGTGCCATGGCTGGAGCCGGAACTGCCGCTGATACCGCCGCCGCCACCGCCCTGGCCGTAAAAGTTGCCGGAGGAAGAGCCCTCCACCCCATAGCCACCGCCGCCGCCGAAGCTGCCGCCCGGGTCGCTGTCGGCCGGATTCGTCAGGGGCGCCCCTTTTCCCGAGACGCCCGTCCCGCCTGAGCCGGACCCTGGGCCGAGCAGGATGCCCGAACCAGGCAGGAAGGTGCCGCCAGACGAGATCAAAGCGACTCCACCGGAGGCGGTATTGCCAATGCCCCCGCCACCCCCGGCTACGTTGTCGCCGCCATCGATGGAACCACCACCTCCGGCGCCCCCCAAGCCTCCGCCGCCGCCGTAAAGGCCTCCTCCGCCACCGACAACGCTGCCGCCGGCGCCGCCGACAGCCTTGTTGCCGGAGAAATATACCTGGTTCAGCGTCACGGTACCGGTCGGACCGATAAACAATCCGCCGCCCAGCCCTGCCCCGCCGCCGCCACCGCCGCTATCGCCGGCGCCCCCGGCCCCGCCGATCGCCGCCGTGTCCAACAGCGTCAGGTTGTTGACGATGACGTCGCCGCCGTAGACGAACAACCCACGATAAAGGTTGTCACCGTTGAGAATGCTGCCGCCGTCATTGGTAATGACCAGCGTTTCGTTGTTGTGCAGGTTGATCGCCGGCAGGTCGGTGCTGAGGGTAATGTTGCCGGCGATGTCGATTGTGTAGGTGGTGGACGACGACGGCGTCGCACTGTCGGCGGTGGTGATCGCGGCGGCCAGCGCGCCCGCTGTTGAGACAATGGTGCTGCCAGACATGCGCTATGCTCCCTGCGCCGCTCGGTTGCCGTTGGGGCGGTCATTCGGTCGCCCGATGACGTCGTCCGCGCCCGCCGCCGTGCGATGGTCGCCCCCGCGTCCGACGCACGCTGTGAGGCACGCCACAGCGGCCCACGGATAGAGGTGCGGACGAAAGCGCCGCCGACCCTCCTTCGCTCGGAGTTGAACTCCCCCGTCGCCGGCAGCAGCGGCGCCGCCGGGCGCCAGGCGCGTGGAGCACGGGGCCGGACCTCGATCTCGCATTCCGCTCCGAATTTGATGCATCGTTTCCAAACCCCAGGGCGACATTGGCGGCAGGCGTCCGAACGGACCGGAGTGGTATCGCCTCTATTGCTTTCGCGCGGTCCTGCGGCGTGGCAGAACAGGTGTGCCGGCCGATAGCGGATCAACGGCAATTCATGTCGACATCGCCATGCTCGGCGGACCTTGAACGATCGTCACCGACCCGGCACGCGATTTTCCAGGCGCTGAGGACTTTATTGCCATTTTTATTGCCATGCCAGTCCGGCGGGCAAATAAATTATCGCCCGGCACAGAGAACCATGATTAGCGCTGCATTTATACGATTTTGACGCCCCTGATGTTGACCGCCGGGTCGCGCCAGAACGAATCCTGCTCCATACGCCGGAATAAATCCGGGGGCAGAATGGTGCGCCGATCGGTTGGCCGTACCACCGGCCGCACCGTGTGCAACCCTGGTGTGCCGAGCCGCGCATCGAATTCTGTCGCATCATATTCGATGTTCTCGAAATCGTGCCCGAACGGCGCTTCGCCGATAAACTCATAGACCACGGACAGCGCGCGTCGCGGGTCGTTGGTCAACGTCTCGTAGGTCAGCAGCATGATGCGGTCGGCGTCGTCGCCGAAGAACGCCTCGCGCAGTGCATTCCAGGCGAAGCCGACCATGCCGGAGCCCGACCCCAACCCCTCAACGCGCGAATATACCGTGCCGCCGGGCTCGAAATTGAAGATCTTGGAGGGTTCGAACTTGTTGCGCCGGACCAGACGCTCGATGCTGTCGAGAATCCATGGCACATGGCGCACGCAGCAGATCACCTTCGCCTGAGGGAACAAGGCGGCCAGCGCGGGAAGCTTGGAACACCAAAGGCGGTTGGTATCGAACACCACCTTGCGCGGATGCTCACGGAAATAATACGCGTCGAACACCGCGGTCAAAACGGCCTTTCGCTGGTCGTCGTCGATGAACACCGCGGTCTCGTTGTCCTGGCTCATTTGCCGCAGCATGGCGTTGACGAGGGAACCGACGGGGCTCGACATGCCGGCGTGGAAATGCGGGTTCTGCCGCAGAATCGCCGCCAGCAACGTGGAGCCGGACCGCGGCAGGCCGGAAATGAAGTGGATGCCCTGGTTCATGCAGACGCTCGCGGAAAACTGGCGGACGTCAGTGTGCGAAAATGATTCCGGTGCGGCAAGTACGTCATGCGCGTCCGCTCGATCAATCAGCCGGCCGCCATTCCAGTTCCACGAACGGCGGAATGTCGCGCCGCATTGTCATGCCGACCCGCCGGCACAGGCGCAGAGAGGCAGCATTGCCGGACAGCACCTTGACCCGGCCCGGCAGCCCGAGCCGTCGCGGCTCCCTCAGCACCGCGGTCATCAGCGCCGTGGCGAGGCCGCCGCCCTGACGTTCCGGCAGCAATGCGATATCGACGTAATAGACGCAGTCCGCCTGCACATCGGTGACCAGGCGGCCAATCGGCGTGCGTTCGAGCTCGACGATCTCGAAGCGGGCATTGGGAAATTCCTGGCGATAGCTCGCCATCATGGAACGGAACTGGGTATTCAGCAGGAACTGCTTGCCTGCTTCGTCCAGCGGCATCAGCGCCATTTCGTCGCGCCTGGCGCTGGCGAACAGCAGGAACAAAAAGGCCGCGTCCGCTGCCGATTCCGGCCGCATGCCAAGGCGGCCATGCGGGGTGACAACGTCAACGCTTGACAGCATGGCGGAGACCGGCGCGCAGTGCGGTGGGCCCTTCATTGCCGGCGGACCATCAACCGGCATTTGCCACCCCAGCGATCTGAGGCACGACGCCATGGCCGAGGAGATTTGCGCGGACGATTTCATTGCCTTTATCGGCCAGCCATTCCAGGCCGAAGGCGCGAGCCAGACGCTCACGTTGGCAGCGGTGGACCAGCCGGAGCGCGCGGGCTGGCCGCAGGGACTGCGCAAGCCCTTTTCGCTGATCCTGCGGGGCGCCCGCGACGATGTGCTGCCCGAGGGCGCCTATCGCTTCACCGCCGGCGGGCAGCGGCAGTTCGAGCTTTATATCATTCCGATCGAGACCGCCTCGCGCGATTGCCAGGAATACCAGATCGCATTCAACTGACCCGTGCACGGCGGTTTCAGTTTTGTGTGGGAAATACGCCCTGCAGCGCGATGCAGTAGTTCAGTCCTACGTAAGGCCCGATGTTGTTGTGCGGCACGCCGGTACCGGCCTGGCCCACCTGGCCCATGGTGACGCTCGGCGCGGTCGAACTGTAGATCGGGACTGTCGTGCCGGTCGACGTGATGCCGGTGGAAAGGACGACGCTGCTGCCCGGAGTATTCGTGCCGCCGGTCGTGCCTGGGTTCGCCATCACAGAGTGCGTATGCGACGCCGTGGTCTGCGAGCTGAGGCTAACGTTTTCGGTGCCGGCCGCCTGGCCGATAACATAGTTACTCAGCCCGGAGCCCTGGCCGATGCCCACCACGGCCCGGCTGCGCAGGTCCGGCAACGCGAAATTGTTGACGCCGTTGCCGCCGAAAAAGGTGCCGATCACCGCGAACAGGGCCTGGTTCTGATTGATCGGCAGAAGCTGTCCATTGCATTGCGCCCAGCCTCGCGGCGCGAAGTTGAACGGGAACAGCTCGACCTGGCTGAGGTAGGGATCGGACATGGTCGCAGGACCCTTGCGCTGGAGAGACGTGTCGGATCAGGAACGCGGCGGATAGACGCCCTGTAGGGCGATGCACCAGTTCATTGCCAGCACCGGCTGGATGTTGGGGTGCGGTTGAGCGCTGCCGCCAGCGGCGAGCTGGCCTGCGGCAAGGGTGACCGAGGTGGTACCAGAATTGTACAGGTTGAACGAGGTACCCTGACCATGGCGTCCGGTGGAGTCGCCCGCGGCCGGCAATGCATTGTTCGGATTCGGCGTAATGCCCTGAGCCGTATAGGCGGGAAGGCTATGAGAGTGCGCGGGCAGGTTGGTGGTGGCCAGGGCGACGGTTTCCGCGCCGCCGGTCTCGCCGATGATGTAGTTGGAAAGCCCACTCCCTTGCCCGGCACCCACCGCCATGCGCCCGCGCAGATCGGGCAGTTGAAAGTTGCTGGTGCCGTTGCCGCCAAACTGCGTGCCGAGCAATGAGAACAGGGCGGTGTACTGCGAGATCGGCAGAATTTGGCCCGCGCACTGTGCCCAGCCAAGCGGCGCGAAATTGCACGCGAACATTGTGATCTGGCCGAGGAATTTATCACTCATATTTCCTGCCCTCCCTGCACGGTGTTGCTGCGTGCTGCATCCGGCAATCGATCGCGAATCTCGGCGGCCCGGCCGCTACGACCGGCTTGGAAAGATCCCGTACAACGCGATGATGTAATTGATGCCGAGATACGGCTGGCGATTCTCGTGCGGCACACTGCCGCCAGCCATCCCGATCGACCTGGACGCGAGCGCCGTGGTCGTCCCGCCCGTGCCGTAAATCTGTTCGGCCGTCGGTGTCCCAAGCGCGAGGTTGTTCGCAGGGGAGGCCTGGGTCACGTTATTCGCAGCCACCAGCGTATGGGCGTGCCCCCCCATTTCCTGCGTGGTGAGCGTATGTTGCTCCTCGCCGCCCCTTTGCCCAATGCCATACTGGGACAATCCGTTGCCCTGCCCCATGTGGATGGCAATACGCCCGCGCAAGTCCGGCAGCGCGAAGGTTGACACGCCGTCCCCGCCATAGGTGGTCCCGATCAGATTATAGAGGGCGTCATACTGCGAGATCTGCAACAGGCTGCCGTCACATACGTGCCAGCCCACCGGCGCGAAGTTGAAGCCGACAGCAATGATCTGGCCGACAAAGGGCTGGCTCATCCGGCTGTCTCCCCCATTTGGCCACCGCCATGCACAAGGCCGCAGCGGCAAAAATGTATTGTGCTTATGCTCACACTAACGAGAGCACGCGAACGCGGCCAGAGACTCTTTTGTCAGGACGGCGTCAAATCTGCATTAATCGCCGCCGCGGGCCGCGCCCAAAGGTCGGTAGCCGCCTTATCGCGCGGTGATCGCCTGCCCGCCCGGCAGCGCCTGGCCGACACCGATCGCCGCCAGCGCCGTCGCAACAATGTCCTTCGCCGACAGTTTCGCCACCGCGAGCTGCTTCGCCTGGCTGTCATGGTCGATGAACATATCCGGCAGCACCATCGGCCGCAGCTTCAGGCCGCGGTCCAACAGCCCCCGCCACGCCAGATGCTGCACCACCTGGGCACTGAAGCCGCCGATCGAGCCTTCCTCGACGGTGATGAGCACCTCGTGGTGTCGTGCCAATTGCTCCACCAGCGCGCCGTCGATCGGCTTGGCAAAACGCGCGTCCGCGACGGTGGCGGGCAGGCCGCGCGCCGCCAACTCGTCCGCCGCCTTCAACGCGTCCGCCAGGCGTGGGCCAAGTGACAGGATGGCGATGTTGTTGCCCTGGCGCAGAATGCGGCCCTTGCCGATCGGCATGGCCTCGCCGCGCGCGGGCAGCGCCACGCCCACGCCCTCGCCGCGCGGATAGCGCAAGCCGCACGGACGGTCGTTGATCCCAACCGCCGTGCTCACCGCATGCATCAGCTCCGCCTCGTCGGACGGCGCCATCAGCACGAAGCCCGGCAAGCAGCCGAGATAAGCGAGATCGAAACTGCCGGAATGGGTGGCGCCATCGGCGCCCACCGGCCCGGCACGATCCATCGCGAAGCGCACCGGCAGCGACTGGATCGCCACGTCGTGCACCACCTGGTCGTAGGCGCGCTGCAGGAACGTGGAATAGATCGCGCAGAACGGCTTCATGCCCTCGGTCGCCAGTCCGGCCGCGAAGGTCACCGCGTGTTGCTCTGCGATCCCTACGTCGAAACAGCGCGTCGGGAAGCGCTTGCCGAACTTGTCCAACCCGGTGCCCGACGGCATCGCCGCGGTGATCGCCACAACGCTCGGATCGTGCTCCGCCTCCGCGATCAGGGCGGCGGCGAAGACGTTGGTATAGTTCGGCGGCCCTGGCGGCGCCTTGGCTTGCTCGCCGGTGATGACATTGAACTTGGAAACGCTGTGCAGCTTGTCCGCCGACGCCTCGGCCTTGGCGTAGCCCTTGCCCTTCTGGGTGATCGCGTGCACCAGGATCGGCCCGGTTTCCTCAGCCTCGCGCACATTGCGCAGCACCGGCAGCAGGTGGTCCAGATTGTGCCCGTCGATCGGGCCGACATAATAGAACCCCAACTCCTCGAACAATGTGCCCCCGGTCAGCATGCCGCGGGCATATTCCTCGGCACGGCCGAGGGTGCGCTCGACACCGCGCGGGAAGCGCCTGGCCATCTTCGCGCCGAGTTCGCGCAGGCCGAGGAAGCTGCGCGACGACATCAGCCGCGAAAGATAGGCACTCATCGCACCCACCGGGGGCGCGATCGACATGTCGTTGTCGTTCAGCACCACGATCAGCCGCGAGTGCAGCGCGCCGGCGTTGTTCATCGCTTCATAGGCCATGCCGGCGCTCATCGCGCCATCGCCGATCACCGCGATCACGTTGCGGTCGTCATGCTCGCCGCGCCCTTCCTCCTTGACGCGCGCATTCTTCAGATCGCGTGCCACCGCCATGCCGAGACCCGACGATATCGACGTGGACGAATGCGCCGCGCCGAACGGGTCGTATTCGCTTTCCGCCCGCCGGGTGAAGCCGGACAGCCCGCCGCCCTGGCGCAGCGTGCGGATGCGCTCGCGCCGGCCGGTCAGAATCTTGTGCGGATAGGCCTGGTGGCCGACATCCCAGATCAGCCGGTCGCGCGGCGTATCGAACACGGCATGGATCGCCACGGTCAGCTCGACCACGCCAAGCGAGGCGCCGAGATGTCCGCCGGTGACCGAGACGGCATCGATCGTCTCGGCCCGCAACTCGTCGGCAATCTGACGCAATTGCTCCGCGGAGAAATTGCGCAGGTCCGCTGGAAAGCAGACGCGGTCAAGCAATGGCGTGTTCACCGGACTCATGCGTTGTTTCTCTCTCCCGTCAGCTTCGCCGGTTCACGGCGAAGGCAGCCAGATCCCGCAGCAGTTTCGCGCGCGGGCCGAAGCTGTCGAGGTGCGCCGCCGCTTGCGTTGCCAGCATCTGGGCGTGGGCCCTGGCGCGCTCCGGCCCCAGGATCGCGACCATCGTCGCCTTGCCGGCGGCCGCGTCCTTACCGGCCGTCTTGCCGGTTTCCTCCGTGGTGCCCTCGGCGTCCAGTAGATCATCCGCGATCTGGTAGGCGGCCCCGAGGTCGCGGCCATAGGCCGCCAGCATATGCCGCTGCGGCGCCGGCGCGCGGCCCAGAATCGCGCCCGCCTCGGCACTGAACTGGATCAGCCGTCCGGTCTTCAGCGCTTGCAGCCTGGTGATCGCCGGTCCGTCCAGCGTCTGGCCCTCGGCCAGCATGTCGATCATCTGTCCGCCGCACATGCCGCGGGCGCCGGCCGCATTCGCCAGCGCCTGCACCAGTTCGCAGCGCGCCTGTGGGTCCGAATGGGTGTCCGCCTCCGCCAGCACCTCAAACGCGCGGGTCTGCAATGCATCGCCCGCCAGGATGGCGGTTGCCTCGTCAAACGCCTTGTGGGTGGAGGGTTTGCCCCGGCGCAGGTCGTCGTCATCCATCGCCGGCAGGTCGTCGTGCACCATGGAGTAGGCATGCACCATCTCCACCGCGGCGGCGACACGGGCCGCGCAGGTCTCCGACACGGCGAACAAGCTGGCAGTCTGCGTCACCAGGAAGCCGCGCAGCCGTTTGCCGGGGCTGAGTGTGGCATAGCGCATGGCCTCCAGCAGCCGCGCTTCGGCGCCTTCCGACCTGGGAAGCAGATTGTCGAGGGCAGTTTCCACTGTGCGCGCCACGCGTGCGACGGCTGTTGACAGGTCGTCGCCGACCATTCTCAGTCCGCTGCCGTCCAATGCCATGTCTACCCCTGAATGAATGTCCCGAATCGGGCGGACCTGCCGAGGGAAGCATATGATGTCCCGGCGAGCCCGCGGAATGGAACGCCGCACTGGCCTGCCGCTCTCTGTTGCAGTAATGCCACAGGCTCCCCGGTCCTGCCGGAGCGGTAGACTGGCTTAGCCGATGCAATGATCGGCGGCTATCCCCACCTGTCGCGCCACCCAGGGTGGCGTTGCCGCCCTGGGGTCGCCATGTCATACCCGAGCCGCCGGGTCGGCTTTGGCGCCTTGCAGGAGAACGAATGGCATGATGCGCGTTGTACTGGCGCAGCCGCGCGGGTTCTGCGCCGGCGTCGAACGGGCGATCGAAATCGTCGAGCGGGCTCTGAAGAAGTACGGGCCGCCGATCTATGTTCGTCACGAAATTGTGCACAACCGGCACGTGGTGGAGGACCTGAGGACTCGCGGTGCCGTCTTCGTCGACGAGCTGGACGAGGTGCCGCCAGGCGCCCGTACTATCTTTTCCGCCCATGGCGTGGCAAAGCGAATCGAGGAACTGGCAGCCGAGCGCGATCTGCCGGTGATCGATGCGACCTGCCCGCTGGTTGCGAAGGTGCATAACGAAGGCCGCCGCTATTCCGGCCAGGGCCGGGAGATCGTGCTGGTGGGCCACGCCGGCCATCCGGAAGTCGAGGGCACCATCGGCCAGATGCCGGGAAAGGTGCACCTGGTGCAGATGGTGGAGGACGTCGCCGGCCTGCGGGTCGCCGATCCGGACAAGCTGGCCTACATCACCCAGACGACGCTTTCGGTGGACGACACGCGCCATATCATCGCGGCGTTGACCGCGCGCTTTCCCACCATCGTCGGGCCCGATGTGCGCGACATCTGCTACGCGACGCAAAATCGCCAGCAGGCGGTACGCGAGCTGGCGCGGGCGGTGGACGTGATCCTGGTGGTGGGATCGCGCAATTCCTCCAACTCCAACCGGCTGCGCGAGATCGGCGAGGAGCTGGGCAAGCCCGCCTATCTGATCGACGACGCGGATGCGTTGCAGCCGGCCTGGTTCACGGGGGCGCAATCGGTCGGCCTGACGGCCGGCGCTTCGGCGCCGGAAACGCTGGTGCAAGGCGTCATCACCGGCCTGCGCCGTTTCGGCGAGCTCGAGGTCTCCACCCTGACCGGCGTGGAGGAGAATGTCCGCTTCCGGTTCCCGGCCGAACTGGCCGACGCGTAAGGAGTTCCGACCCTATGGCAGTCCCGCTGAACCAGGCGTTGCGTGTTGGCGCCTATGTGCTGAAGCAGCACCTGATCGGCCGCAAGCGCTACCCGCTGGTGCTGATGCTGGAGCCGTTGTTCCGCTGCAACCTCGCCTGCGCCGGCTGCGGCAAGATCGACTATCCGGCCGAGATCTTGAACCAGCGCCTGTCGGTTGCCGACTGCATGGAGGCGATCGACGAGTGCGGCGCCCCTGTGGTGGTGGTGGCCGGCGGCGAGCCGCTGCTGCACCGGGAAATCGAGCAAATCGTGGCAGGTGCCATCGCACGCAAGAAGTTCGTGATCGTGTGCACCAACGCGCTGCTGCTGGAAAAGAAGATGCACTTGTTCCGGCCGAGCAAGTGGTTCTCCTGGTCGGTGCACCTGGATGGCGGGCGCGAGGAGCATGACATCTCGGTCTGTCAGACCGGCGTATACGATCGTGCCGTGGCGGCGATCGCCGCGGCGAAGCGTCGCGGATTCCGCACCATCATCAACGCGACCCTGTTCAATACCGCCGAGCCCGCGAAGGTCGCTGCGTTCTTCGATGACGTGATGGCAATGGGCGTGGACGGGATCTCGGTATCGCCCGGGTATGCCTATGAACGCGCACCGGACCAGCAGCATTTCCTCAACCGGTCAAAGACCAAGGAATTGTTCCGTGGGATTTTTGCCCGGCAGGGCAAAGGGGCATGGAAGCATAAGTGGGCGTTCAACCAGTCGTCCATGTTCCTGGATTTCCTGGCCGGCAATCAGACGTTCCATTGCACTCCCTGGGGCAACCCGACGCGCACCTATTTCGGCTGGCAGCGCCCCTGCTACCTGCTCGGTGAAGGCTACGCCAAGACCTTCCGCGAACTGATGGCGACAACTGACTGGGACCGTTACGGCACCGGCAATTATGAAAAATGCGCCGATTGCATGGTGCACTCTGGCTATGAGGCCACGGCGGTCACCGAGACGGTCCGCCGCCCCTGGCGCGCCGCGGCGCAGACGCTGCGCGGTATCCGCACGGACGGGCCGATGGCGCCGGACATCCCCTTGGAGAACCAGCGTCCGGCAGAATACGTGTTCAGCCGGCATGTGGAGCAGGCGCTGACGCGGATCCGGACGCGCAAGCACGGTGCCGCGGATCAGGTGGCCGACGCCGCGGACTGACTTCGCGGGCCAAGCCGGCAGCGGCATGTGCCGCCGGGGTCTTCCGGGGATCGACCGGTTGACCGCCGGCGGGATGGCGGCACCGTGTCACGCGCTCTGATCAACACTCAAGCGAGTCGTCAACCCTCGAGCGAGTCCCGGGTGCGAGACCCGGGCGGCCGGCTTGTCCTGGCGTGCGAGACCCGGCCGACCTCCTTGCAATGATCCCGCGATGGCCTATCTCCGGCTCGCTGCGCGATTCGCTGTGAGACGGATCCTTGCCATGCCCCAGCTCCACCTCGGCGCGTTCATGCGCCCCACCACCATCCACACCGCCGCCTGGCGCTATCCCGGCGCATATCCCGATGCCAACTTCAACCTCGCCCACCTGAAGCGTTTCATCCGAACGCTGGAACGCGGCAGGTTCGATGCGTTCTTCATGGCCGACCATCTGGCCGTGCTGAATATGCCGATGAACGCGCTGAAGCGTTCGCATACCGTAACCTCTTTCGAACCCTTCACCCTGCTCTCGGCGCTGGCGATGGTGACGGACCATATCGGCCTGATCGCCACGGGGTCGACCACCTTCGACCTGCCGTATCACGTGGCCCGGCGTTTCGCCTCGCTCGACCATCTCAGCAATGGCCGCGCCGGCTGGAACATCGTCACCACGTCCAATCCGGATGCGGCGCTGAATTTCGGTCTGGAAGAGCATATGGACCATGCGGAACGCTATCGCCGCGCCCGCGAGTTCTACGACGTCGTCACCGGGCTGTGGGACAGTTGGGCCGAGGACGCGTTCATCCGCGATACCGCGGCCGGCCTCTATTTCGATCCCGACCGCATGCACGTATTGGACCACCAGGGTGAGTACTATAAGGTCCGCGGCCCGTTGAACATCGCGCGACCGGTGCAGGGCTGGCCGGTGATCGTGCAGGCGGGCGCCTCCGACGACGGCCGCCAGCTCGCCGCGGAAACCGCCGAGGTGATCTTCGCCGGCACCGGCAACATCGACAACGCGCGCGAGTTCTATGCCGACGTGAAAGGCCGCATGGCGCGTCTCGGCCGCGATCCGGATCACCTCAAGATCCTGCCCGGCGCCTTCGTCGTGGTCGGCGATTCGCTGGCCGAGGCGCAAGAGAAGCGGGCCATGCTCGACAGCCTGGTGCACTACGACAGCGCCATCGCGTCGCTATCGATCGCGCTTGGCACCGATGCGTCGCGCTTCGATCCGGATGGACCGCTGCCCGACATTCCCGAATCCAACGCCAGCAAGAGCGGCCGCGAACGCGCCATTACGCTGGCGCGGCGAGAAAACCTGACAGTGCGACAGCTCGCACAGCGTCTGGGTGGTTATGGCGGCCCGGCGATTCTCGGGACGCCGGCCATGATCGCCGACCAGATGCAGGAATGGCTGGAAACCCGCGCCTGCGACGGCTTCAACATCATGTTTCCGTACCTGCCCGGCGGGCTCGACGACTTCGTCGATCGTATCGTGCCGGAATTGCAACGCCGCGATCTGTTCCGACGCCGATACGAAGGCGCCACGCTGCGCGAAAACCTTGGCCTGCCGCGGCCCGAGAACCGGTTCTTTTCGCATCGGCAATTCGTGTGACTGGTGGCTGGTCCGAAGCGGTCACCAAGATATCATTGCGACAGCGCCGCGCGAACCTGGGGTGTCAGCTCCCCACCTTCAGCGTGGCAACCAGTCCCCGCAAACAGCTCAGCACCGATAACGGCGTCAACTTGCCGGTGCGCGGGTTGTCTTCGCTCGGAACGTTCTCAATGGTCATCGTGAAGCGCGCGGCATCCGCTTCCACTTGAATCGTATGCGTATTGCGGGTCACGGCAGGATCTGCCCAAATCTGCACGCGTGTGCGGGTAGGCCCGATGCCGGCCAGCGCCAGCGCCGCGGCGACGTTCACATTGGCAGGGAAGCCCGCGGCCGCGTCAAACGCATTGCCTTCAAACACCAGCAGCGGGGCAGTCAGACCGGTCACATCGATCCCACGTCGCACCAGATGCGGAGCACCCTTCAGTCCGGCGGGTGGCTTCCGAGTCACCAGGGTGACGCTCTGTACTGGCCCTTCGGCGGCGGCGCGCACCGCATCCAATCCGAGCAATGCCCCGGTCGGCACCACGATGCGGGCTCCGGTGATCCTGGCGCGCTCCACCAGATCCATGCGTGGCAGCAATGCACCGACCGAGGCCGGAACGAACACGCGTCCCGCATCGATCGCGGCATGCGCGATGGTCTCGAACAGCGCGGCGGGAACCGCTTCCACCACGATGTCCGCCTCGGCCAGCGCCGCCAGCGGCACGATGCGCGGAGGGCGGCGGAAGCGGACGAGATTCGCTCGCGCCTTGGCGTGGTCGCGGGCGGCGACAGCGATCAGGGTGAGGCCCTCCACACCGCCATCCAGCGCCCGAGCCAGCGGCAGGCCGATCGCGCCGAGGCCGCCGATCGCGACGGTCGTTGTCATGCACTGTCCTCCTCGCGCGGCGGCGCCAGGGAACGTGTGGTCGCCAAGTCCTCCGCAGCGCTCAACGCGTCCCACGTCTCACTTCAGAAATCAACGGGCGCACGCCGAGATAGATCGTGTGCAGCGGATCGTCCGGATCGCCGCGCGCCGGCACGTCGTGTGCCTCATGGCGGAAGCCGGCGGCGCGCAAGCGAGCGGCGAACGTTGGCGAGCGGTCGGCCGACCATACCGCCAGAATGCCGCCCGGGCGAAGGGAGCCATACAGCAATGTGAGGCCATCGGCGGCATAGAGCGATGCGTTACCGGGCAGCATGACCGCGTCAGGGCCGTTGTCGGTGTCCAGCAGGATGGCGTCGAAACGGGATGGCGGAGCGGCGCGGAGCATGGCGGCGACGTCAATGTTGACGACCGTCACGCGCGGATCCGACAACGGGTAATTGGTAAGGGCGCCGAGTGGCCCCCTGTTCCACGCGATTACCTCGGCAACCAACTCCGCGACGGTGACATCGGCGGCAGGCGGCGCGCGATCAAGCACCGCCCGCAACGTGTAGCCGAAGCCAAGCCCGCCGATCAGGACAGCGGGTTCCGTGACGGCGACGCCGGCGCAGGCGAGGACGGCGAGGGCCGCTTCGGAATGATGCGCGCGATTCGACATCAGCTCCCAGCCGTTGCAACGCAATTCGATGCAGCCGGCACGCTCGCGCAGGATCAGCAAGTCGCCTGCTGCAGTCTGGGCGCGGGCGATTTCAGTCCACATCTGGCCTGCCGGTCATCGCCGGGACCACGTGCGACGCGCGGGACGAAGCAACCTGGTTCGGGTTGCGCCCCTGCGGTTCGGGACCAACTCCGAATGAGATTGCTTCGGCCCGCCATGCTTCGCACGCGGTCCTCGCAATGACATTTGTTTCGCCATGACAGCCGCAGCTTCCGGTCACCTCGCAGCCACTCTAACGCGCGCTCGGCCGCCGCCTCACCTCCGCCCGCACATGCCGGAAGTTCAGCATGGCGGGATCAGCCAGCACCGGCCCTGGTGCGATCGCCACGATGATTTGCTCGGCGATCGAAGCAAAATCGGCACGGAAATGCACCGACGATTTCAGCGCCAGGATCGGGCAGCTCGCCGGCTCCACGCCCAGATGCCGGATGATCGCCTGGTCCAACGCCTGCATCTTCTGCGATACCACCACCACGCGGACGCCCTCGATATCGACCAGCGCGCACGGTCCCAGATTGCCCGGATTGCCCGCCCCCATCGGACCGGTCAGAGTGAACTTGCCGTCGTTCAGCCGCACCACCCGCGCATTGCAGATGAACGGCATCCCATCCGACTTCCCACCCAGCGACAGACCGAGGCTCGCGCCCTCGCCGGCGGCATGGCACGCCGCTGCGCTCTCCGCATCGTTGATCAGGCACAAGAGCGCGCCCTTGGCACCTTGGCGCACCAGTTCCGCCAGCAATTCGGTGGTATCGCCATGGCCGCCGCCGCCGGGATTGTCCTGCGTGTCCGCCAGCACCACCGGTCGCGAGGCGCGTGACGCGATCCGCCGCGCCTCGGCCACCGCTGCCGCCGAAGGCAACGTTTCCTGCACGAAATCGCTCTCGCGCGCGGCGACATGCGCGGCGAACGCGTCCGCCGCGGCATCGGCCTTCGCCTGCGTATCGGCAAACACGGCCAGTGCCGGGCCGCAGTCCGGGAAATCGGCGTAGGGAAAGCCAAAGCAGAACGCCAGTTCGACCGCATCCATCCGCTCGGCCAGCGCGGCGCGTTCCTGCATCACCTCCTGCATCGGCGGCATCAGCGTGCATTGGCTGCCGAGCGGCAGCCAGAAATCCAACTGCCGGAACGCCCGCGCCCAGGGCTTGCCGCGCGCGATCCGTTGCAGCAGCAGGCGCATCGCCTGCGCGCCCGTTTCCTTCATATCGACATGCGGATAGGTGCGGAACGGCACCACGACGTCCGCCAGCGTCACCATCCGCGCCGTGAGGTTGCAGTGCGGATCAAGGCTGATGGTCAGCGGCAATGCACCCACGATGGCCCGCACGCGACGCAGCAACTCGCCTTCCGCGTCGGGGAAACTTTCCACCACCGCGGCACCGTGCAGGTCCAGATAGACACCGTCCAACGGCGCCGCATCCAGCGCCTCCGACAGCCGGGCGCAGATCAGCGCGGCGATGCGCTCGAATGCCTCGTCCTGCACCGGACCGGCGGGGTTGGCGAACGCCCATGCCAGGGGCACGAGGCTGGCGCCGGCGGCCTCGGCCACCGCGACCGCGCCGGCACTTGGGACGGACGTGCCGCGCACCGCCTCGAACAATCCGGCGCCGTTCAGCAGCGGCGGAAACCCGCCAGGATGCAGGAAATCGGCATAGGTGGTGGGGCGTGGGGCGAAGGAATGGCTCTCATGCAGGAAGCCGCCGAGAGCGATACGGTAACCCATCTGTGTCTCCGGAACGAACGCGCATTGCAAAGAGCAGTACGACCCCGCACTCTGCGCGCGGAAGAATGCGGCGGGGGCCGATGTCCCGCAATTGCGGCGGGGCGGCATTGCGGCGGGGCGGCACGTCCCGCAATGACAGGAGGAGCATGCTGACCGTCAGTGCCGTCGGCCGCCGCTTCCCGGGCGGCGTCGAGGCCCTGCGCGACGTTTCGTTGCGACTGGGCGCAGGCGATTTCGTGGCATTGCTCGGCCCGTCCGGCTGCGGCAAGTCCACATTGCTGCGGTTGATCGCCGGGCTGGATCAGCCGGATGGTGGCACATTGCGCTGGGACGAGGGTCATGAACCGACGCCGGGTGAGGTGGGCTTCGTGTTCCAGGATGCAACGCTGTTGCCCTGGGCCACCGCCGCCGACAATGTCTACCTGCCGCTGCGGCTGCGCGGCATGCCGCCGACCCAGGCGCTGGCGGAAGTGAACGCCGCACTGGCCGGGGTAGGTCTCGCGGGTTTCGAAGACGCACGCCCGCGCCAGCTTTCCGGCGGCATGCGCATGCGCGTCTCGATCGCCCGCGCGCTGGTGACGCGCCCGCGCCTGCTGCTGATGGATGAGCCGTTCGCCGCACTCGACGAGTTCACCCGCCATCGCTTGCAGGCCGATCTGCTGACGTTATGGCAATCCGCCGGATGTACTGTCGTGTTCGTGACCCACTCGATCTACGAAGCGGCGTTCCTCGCCCGCCGCATCGTGCTGATGACGCCGCGTCCTGGACAAATCGATCAGGAGATAATCTCGCCACTGCACCCAGGACCGGAGACCCGATTGCATCCCGCCTACGCTGCCCTGGTGGCGCGGATCTCCAAGGCAATGGAGGCGGCATTGGTAGAACGCTGAGGAACCTGCCGTGATCGCCATCGACGCGGTGGCCAGCAGGTCATTGTACTAACGACAGGCGTTCACTTCGCGGAGGACAAGAACCATGAGCAAGCGTATTGATCCCGCATCGCTGAAATCGACGATCGGCACGCTCTATCCGCCGCCCTACGATGAGCCCTGCCGGGCCAGGGAACGCCGCCGCCTTGGCGATGCCGCCGGGCTGACCCAGTTTGGCGTCAACCTGCTGCGGCTTCCCCCAGGTGCGTGGTCCAGCCAGCGGCATTGGCACACCACCGGCGACGAACTGATTTACGTGCTGTCCGGCGAGGTCACATTGGTGACGGACGATGGCGACGAAGTATTGCACGCCGGCGACGGCGCAGGCTTCAAGGCAGGCGATCGCAATGGCCACTGTCTGCAGAACCGTTCGAATGCCGACGTGCTGGTGCTCGAGATCGGATCGCGCCTCCCCGATGACGGCGCGTATTATCCCGGCATCGATCTCGTGGCGCCGGCCGGCGGCAAGCCTGCGGCCTATACGCATCTCGACGGTACGCCCTATCAGGATATCCGCCGTCGCGGGCCTGACGCATAGTCAGCGCGCCCTCAGGCATCGCAGCTTCGTCCCGGCCATGAACCCGAACATCGATCGCTATGCCCCGGCGTTCTTCGGCTTGCTCGCGCTGGTCGTCTGGGAAGCCGCGGTGCGCGTGACTGGCGTGCCGGTCTATCTGGTGCCCGGCCCTCTCGCCATCGTGCGTGCCTTCCTGGCCGACCCAGCCCTGTTGCTGTTGTCACTGGGCTCAACGCTGGTGGTGACGTTCGTCGCCTTGCTGGTGGCCGCGTTTCTCGGCACCACCATGGCGTTGGCCATGGCCGCGAGCAAGCTTGCCCAGGCGGCCATTCAGCCCTGGGCGGTGATCCTGCAAGTGACGCCGATCGTGGCGATCGCGCCGCTGATCATCGTCTGGGTCGGCGACCCGTTCGCCTCGCTGGTGGTGTGCGCCACCATCGTCGCGTTCTTCCCGATCTTCGCCAACACCGCCGCGGGCCTCGCGGCAACGCCGGCGGAACTCGGCGATCTGTTTCGGCTCTATGGCGCAGGACGCTGGCAATCGCTGTGGCTGCTGCGTTTGCCGGTGGCACTGCCGTATTTCCTCGCCGGCCTGCGGATTTCCGGCGGCCTGGCGCTGGTGGGCGCGGTGGTGGCGGAGTTCGTGGCCGGCTCCGGTGGCTTCGCCTCGGGGCTTGCCTACCGTATCCTCGAAGCTGGCTATCGGCTGGAAATCGCGCGGATGTTCGCGGCGCTGGTGCTGCTGTCGCTGGCCGGCATCGCGATCAATTTCGGGCTCGGCGCATTCGGGGCGGCAATCATGCGGCGGCGCGGCGGGGCATAGGCGCGCATCAGCCTCTCGTTGTCCTGCCGGCTTCCCTGTCGTACCGTGTCCGCGGCAAGGCCACGGCGGGAGAAATGCGATGCCGGCACGCAGCGGACAGCAATACCTGGAAGGGCTGCGGGCGCAGGACCGCGAGGTCTGGCTGGATGGCGAGCGCGTGCGTGATGTGACCAAGCATCCCGGACTGCGCAATGGCGCGCAGGCAGTGGCCTCGCTGTACGACATGCAGCATGACGCCCGCTATCGCGACGAGATGGTGTTCACCCCGCCGGAAGGCGGCGAACCGGCGGGCCTCTCCTTCATCATTCCGCGCACGCGTGAGGATCTGGAGCGCCGCCGCGTCATGATGCTGCACTGGGCGCGGCAGACCTGCGGCATGATGGGACGCTCGCCCGACTTCATGAACGTCACCTATGCCTGCTGGGCCGGCGCCGCCGACTATTTCGCCGCCGGCCGGCCCGAGTTCGGCGAGAACATGAAGCGCTACCACCGCTATATCCGCGACAACGACCTGACGCTGACCCACTCCCTGATCAACCTGCAACGCAGCCGCACCGTCTCCGGTCACTTCAATCTACAGGAAGGCACCGCGTTGCAGGTGATGCGCGAGACCGATGCCGGCATCATCGTGCGTGGCGCCCGCATACTGGCGACGCTGGGGCCGATCTCGGACGAGATCGGCGTCTATGCGCCCCGGGCAGCGCAGCACACCGAGGGGCATAACCCGTTCGTGATGAGTTTCGCCATCCCGTGCGGCACGCCCGGCCTGCGCTTTCTCTGCCGCGAAAGCTTCGACCTGGGGCGGTCGCATTTCGAACACCCGCTTGCGTCGCGGTTCGAGGAAATGGACTGCATCGTCTTCTTCGACGACGTGCTGGTGCCGTGGGAGCGCGTATTCCTGCTCTACGACGTCGACCGACTGAACATGACGGCGCAGCGCACGCATTCCTCGGCGCACAGCGCGCATCAGGGCACGGCGAAGAACCTGGCGAAATGCGAGCTCGTGCTCGGCCTCGCACTGCTGATGACAGAGACGCTGGGCAACGCCCACCTGCCCGGCGTGGAGGAGAAGCTCGCCGAGTTGATGCTGACCACCACGCTGATGAAGGCATGCATGCGCGCCGGCGAAGCGGATGCGAAGCCGGACGAATGGGGCGTGATGTGCCCCGACATCCTGCCGATCGAAAGCACCCGCAACCTGTTCATGACCGCCTATCCACGGATGGTGGAGATCGTGCAGTTGCTCGGTTCATCCAGTTTCCTGCTGACGCCCAGCGAGAAGGATATGGCGGGGCCGCTGGCCGGCCATATCGAGCAATACCTCGCCACCGACACCACGCCGGCACGCGAGCGGGTCAAGCTGTTCCACCTGGCCAAGGACGTCGCGATCAGCGCATTCGGCAATCGGCAGGTGCTGTATGAGCGCTTCTTCGCCAGCGACCCGCTCACCCGCGCGCGGGTGTTGAACGCGATCTTCCCCAAGCAGGAGGTGAAGCAGCGCGTGTTGGATTTTTTGGCGAGAGATGAGGACTGAGCCCAAATGTTCGGGCGCCATGACAGGATATACCGGAGGAACACACCATGAGTACACGACCGAAGCACCTTGGCCACGTCAATCTCTACGTTCGCAACGCCGAACGTTCGAAGCAATGGTATCAGGACGTGCTGGGCCTGCACGTCTATGATTTCCGCCCCGGCTGGGCCGCCTTCATGTCGGCGGACACCGAGAAGTCCCATGAGGTCGCGCTGATGCAGGTGGGCGATGACGCCCCGCTGCAGCAGAAAGGCCAGGTCGGGCTGAACCACCTTGCCTTCATGATGGCAAGCCTCGACGACCTGAAGGCGATCTATCACCGCATGAAGGAGAAGGACGTGAAGATCGACCGCGTCGTCGATCACGGCCTGTCGCTCGGCATCTATTTCCGTGACCCCGATGGCAATGGGCTGGAAGTCTCATACGAGCTGCCGCGCGAGCAATGGCCGCGGCAGGAATCTGTGTTCCAGCGCGATGTGGTCGGATTGGGCAAGTTCCCGGGGCCATGGGACGAGGAAATGGGCGTACACGCACGCACCAAGGAAGGCGCCACAGTTTAGCCGCTCGCGATGATGCCGCCGTCTCGACGAGCCGCGGCAGCAGCCTGTCTGGACCACGGCTCACGATAGGCTCACGCTCCCCGCCCCATGCTGGCAGATAAGCGAGCATGGGAGGGGAACATGTCGATCATCGCACCCGTGTGGGAGCCGGTCAGAGACTTCTATGCCGGCGATGGCGGGCTCCACACCGGTGCATTGCTCGCGTTCACTGCGCTCATTCCCTTCTTCTCGCTGGCCGCGGTGCTCGGTAGCCGGGCCACGCGCAGGAAGCGCATGGCGGCACTGCGCTCGACGTTCCCTGACGTGGCACGCACCGAGGCGCACGAAGCGTGGATCGCGACCGCCAATCGCATCGCCTTTTGGCACTACATCGTGCCGCTGGCCTTCCTGTTTTGCCTGAACGGATTCTTTGCGGCCATCCTGCTCGATGCGGGAGGATGGACCGACAAAAGGATCGCCCGCACCGTGATACTGCTATGCGGCGCCCATTGCGCCTCGTCGGCATCGCCCGCCACCGATGCGAATCTGGCTGCCTATGAGTTCCAGACGCTGGTGGCCGCCTCCTACGCCTTCCTGGGCTGGACCATCTGGGCATTCACCGCGATCTTCGACCGCGCCGCCACTCAGCAGCTCTATCCCGCGACGTTCAACCGCCTGTTGATCCGGCTTGCGGTCGCCGTATTGGTCGCCGTCGTGGCGCGCCATCTCTCTGCCGATTCGCTGGCAAATTCC
>Ga0335073_10002176_pt1 | contig 26795 bp, 22 predicted proteins | sample Lox_Sample_22_FD_207093 | JGI IMG/M metagenome (GOLD analysis project Ga0335073, IMG submission 207093) | Soil microbial communities from Loxahatchee National Wildlife Refuge, Florida, United States - Lox_Sample_2.2 | ecosystem: Environmental > Terrestrial > Soil > Wetlands | place: USA...
GAAGCCGGACCTGGTGGTGGAGGCATTCAATGCCCTCGGCAAGCCGCTCGTGATCATCGGCGAGGGCGATCTGCTGCCCCGTCTGCGGCGAGCTGCCGGGCCGAATATCAAAATGCTTGGCAGGCAGCCATTCGAGGTGATTCGCGACCATTATCAACGCTGCAAGGCGTTGGTGTTCCCGGGTGCGGAGGACTTCGGCATCGTGCCCGTGGAAGCGATGGCCTGCGGCAGGCCGGTCATTGCGTACGCCTTGGGGGGGGCGCTGGACACCGTGCTCGACGGGGTGACGGGAATACTATTTCCGAAGCAGGATGTGGCCACGCTCGTCGAGGCCGTTCGCAAGCTCGAGGGGGAGAGCGCACGATTCGACCCGGACACCATCCGTGAGCATGCGATGCAATTCTCCGCGGAGAAGTTTGCCGAGCGGTTCAGCGACAGCGTGGCAAATCTGATGCGGCGATGACCGCCCCCCGATCCAAGGTGCGCTCATGATCGCGCGCTTACGTAAGCTCGTCCGCTTCTGCGCAGTGGGCCTCACGTGCATGACGCTCAGCGTGGCCGTTCTGACCGCGCTGGATGAGCTGGCGGGGGTGAACTACCTGGCGGCGTACGTCATATCGTTCGTGGTCTCGAACCTCGCCGGTTATCTGCTCAATGCGCGCTTCACGTTCTCGTCAAAGTCGGTCGATCACGCCGGCGCCATCCGCTACATGACCGTCAATGCAGTCCTGCTCGGCGCAAACACGCTGACCCTGAAGCTCCTGGTCGACGCGCTGCACATGTGGTATCTGTGGGCCGCCATTCTAATCGCCTGCGTCAACACGCCGCTGAGCTTTACCGGACAGTGGCTGTTCACGTATCGTCTTCGGGCACACGATCGGCCGGCAGCAGTCTAGAGGGTGGGCGCGCGGTGCCTCATCGAGCCAGGCGGATGAAGAAAAGGCCGCTATCCATCCGCCCGCAGGCGATCGGCGGCGGCGTTTTCTCCCAGGCGCTCTCCGGCCCCAGATCATGCATCTCATCTCTACCCAGCGCTGACTGAAAATACACGCGGCCCTGGCTGACCCACGCATCGACATCGGTATTGCCGTAGGAGCGAACCCAATCGTCCTGCCCGTCCCTGGCCCTCACCCTGAAAGTGACCGAGCCGCGGGGTTGCAAAACAGCGGGACATGCATCTTCCAGGTGGTCCAGGGCCCGATCGGCTGAGCGCTCCTCGGGAGGCATCGCACCGAATGTCCCTCCGTCGGGCACTACGTCGCAGGTGATGAGGTATAGCGTGTACCAGTCCGCCCTCGGAAGGTTGGGTACAGCGCGTCGGACGGTCACGTCGGGCACCTTGGGGGCAGCAGGCACCACAATTCTGGCGCAACGATGCGTATCTCCGCGCAGGCCGAAGGGCTCGAGCGCGTCATTGATGTCGACAGGATGTGGAACGTCGGCGCGACGATCGGCATCCACCCGCCGATCGGAGACGAGCACCTTCAGATGAGGCGAGAACCGCCGGATCATGGACAGAATGTGAGCACCATTTGCGCCCCCGGGGCCGAGCACATAATCGCCATGGAGGTTGACGAACCCGGAGCCGCGCGGCAAAAACGGCACGATGAAGGCATTGGACTGAACTCCAACGCTGAAGTACAAAGCCGGCGCGGAGTCAGGAACGGGTACTTTCGGGACATCAAACCAAGGACCGTCGTTCCAGGGAAGAAGCGGGCGGAAATCCGTTCCGACGTAAATCTGGTGGACCTGTATGGCGAGCACGACGGCGACCACGCAGTAGCGCACCTTCGGCCAGCGCGCCAGCAGTCTGAACAGCAGCGCGATGGCCAGGACGGCCGCCAGGCACGCCGTGGGCAGGAAATACCGGCTATTGCCTGACATCGTGAGCCAGAGCGCCCAGTTGATGAGAAACGCGCATCCCAACGCCAGCAACGCCCGATCTTCGGGTAAAAGACGTGGATCGCTCGCTACAGCCCGTTTTGGTATCCATCGCCGTGCCATCCCACGAATGAGACTCAAAGCTCCGACAACGATCAGAATCACGTAGCGCAGATCGGGGGCGGAGCTCTCCTCGTGCACCATCCTGACAGACGTCGCGATGGCGAACGGACGCCACAATGCGGCACGCCATGACGGCGGGATGAAGCGATATTCGAGACCAGGTCCGTGCGTGTACTGGGGCGAATGGAACAGGCCGTTCAGCAGCGGCAGGAACGGGTTGCCGAAATTGCGCTCCAGCTGTAGGGACCAGGGCCACGCGACCAGAGTAAAGCCCGCCCCAACGCACAGGCCGAGAAGCGCCACATGACCGAGCCGCCTCCGCCAGCCGACTGGTAGGAACAATGGCACAATCGCCAGCGACACGCCCGGCAGAGCGTTGGTCAGCTTGAATGCGCTTGCCGCGCCGAGTAGGACTCCGGCGCCAGCGATGCGCCAGGCGCCAGGTGTGCGAATAGCATCAATGAGGAGGAGACAACCGGCGAGCACCAGCTCCGCTGTCGTGATGTCGGCGAAGCTCGAGCCGAACTGATCGATGAGAACTGGATTCGCGAAGGCGAGGACCGCTGCACTCACGCCGATTGCGACCTGAATGCGCCGGTCTTGCGGCCGGGCCACCCTGAGCGCGAGCTCATAACTCAACCACAAGATGGCGCTCTGGAAGAGCGCGAGGATCGTTGCGGCTTCGAGCGCCGTCAGTCGGGAGGTGGCCAGGAGATAGAACGGCACATAGGCGTACGGGTTCAGATAGGACTGGGTACCCGCAGCGAAATAGTCGAGACTGAATCGATCATGAAGCGCGCTGAACCCGGCGTAGAGATGGTAATGGAGTGTGTCCCACTGCATGTCCTTTCCCAGCCACCAGCTGGTGAGCACCGTGAGCAGCGTGCAGCCACTATAAGTCCAGAGTCTGGCGGAGGCGGCCAGGCATCGCAGTGCCGCAAGCCGCGCCGCCGCGCTTCTGGGCAGCGACGCCGGGTTTTGCAGAGAAGCCGTCACGCAGCCCTGTCAGCGCGGCCCTGTCGCTCGGAGGAAGTAACCGTCCGCGCCGCGACCGCAGGTCACGCGCAAGGGCGCCTTCTCCCATGCGCTCTCCAGGCCCGCGTAGCCTTCTTTGCCGCCGTCGGTGCGCCTCTGGAAGTCCACCGAGCCCCCGGTCACCCATGCGGCCATGTCGGTGTTCCCGTACTCCCTCACCCAGATATAGTCACGCGCCCCGTCTTGGAGGAGAAACGTTGCCGGTCGACGCGGCTGGAAGAGCGCCGGACACGCATCTTCCAGGCGGTCCAGTGCGACATTGGCAGGTCCTTCGCCTGCGACGATCGCGGGATCGCGCGTCGTTTCGGGCACGACCCGACACGAGATGAAGTAACCGACATTGAGTTCGGACGGCGATAGCTTCGGTGGCGTCCGGCCGGTAGACGTGCCCATCACAGGCGAGCTCGTGCCGTGCACGACGATGCGCGCACAGCGGCCGGTGTCGAGCTGCAGCCCGAAAGGCTCGAGCGCATCATTCTGATTGACCATCTGCGGTAAGCCGTCATCGTAGCCCGCGTCGCGCCGCATGTCGCGCATCAGAATCCGCAGGTGCGGCGAATAGCGCCTGATCAATGCCTCGATGTGCCTGCCATTCGCTCCGCCGGGCCCCAGCGTGTAATCGCCGTCGAGGTTGATGAGGCCGGATCCCGGTGCCAGATAGGGCGCAATGAACGAATTCGATTGGATGCCGATACTGAAGTAGAGCTCGGGCTCAGTAGCCAGAGTCGTCGGCACCGAGACCTGGAACCAAGGCCCGTCCGTCCATGGAAGGTTTGATGCATATTCGGTACCGGCGTGAAGCTGATAGAACTGCACGACAAAGACGGCAAGCAGCAGGTAATTGCGCAGCTTGGGCCGCCCCTCGCAGAGGCGATAGATCAGGACCACGGCCAGAACCGCCGCCACACAGGCCATGGGAATGAAATAGCGGCTGTTACCGGACGCCGTCAGCCACAGTGCCCAGTCGACGAGAAAGGCTGAGCCGAGCGCGGCAAGCGCCCGCCTCGTGCCGTCGCGCGCCGCATCTTCGGGCCGGGTGGCGTTCCTATGCCAGCGCCGCCACCCCTGTGCCAGAAGCGAAAGAGCGGCCGCTACCAAGAGCAGCGCGTACCGCAGATCCGGCGCGGCCCACTCCACGTGTATCGTGCTGCGCGGAGTGACCATTGCGAACGGGCGCCAGAGAGCGGCGCCGAGGGAGGGCGGTATGAACCGGTAATCGATGATCCGCGCAGTCGTGAACTGCGGCGAGCGGAAGATACCATTCAGCAGCGGGAAGAATGGGTTGCCGAAATGCTCCTCCAACCGGATCGACCAGGGCGCGGCAACCACCGCGAATCCAGCGATCCCCGCCGTGACGAAAAGCGCTGCATATCGAAACCGGCTTCGCCAGCTCCCGGGTATGAAGAGCACGAGCACGCCGGCCGAGACGGCGTGGAGGGCGTTTGTCAGTTTCAGCGCACTTGCACAGCCCAGCAGCAGCGCTGCATACACAACGCGCATGGCACCCGGGGCGCGAACGGCGCCGACGAGCAAAAGCCAGCCGGCAACGACTATCTCCGCAGTGAGAACGTCAGCGAAACTGGAGCCAAGCTGGCTGATGAGAATCGGATTGGCGTATGCGAGCACGACCACGCAGATCCCGAGCCCCAGCCGGGCTCTCGGCGTTGCCGGCGGCGCGACCGCCAAGGCCAGCTCGTACACGAGCCACAGAATGACGCTTTGCACGAGTGCGAGAATCAAAGCGACTTCGAGCGCCGTCAGGCCGGAAGTGGCCAGGAGATAGAACGGTACGTAAACGTAAGGGTTCAGGTAGGCTTGTGCACCCGCCGGGAAGTAGTCCTGGCCGAAGCGATCGTGCAGGGCGCTGAATCCCGCAAAGAAGTGATAGTCGAGAGTATCCCAGGCCATGTCCTTGCCGAGGTGATAGCTCGTCAACAGGGCAGCCAACGTGCAGCAGGAATAAACGAGAAATCGCGGTGCGGTGACGAGACGGCTCACGGCCTCGAGCAAAGAGGACTGCCGGGCAAGAGCCAGCGTCTCGTCCATGGAGCTCATGCCCGATTATCGTCCGCCGGTCGAACGTCGATCAGCCCCAGAAGAAACGAGGCGAACAGTATCTCGCCGCCGGCCAGCATGAAGGTCACCGATGGAATCGCAATGCGCATCATCGACACGGGATCCAGCGCACCCATCCGCGCACGCGCCCAGGTGTCGACCGAGTAAACGGCAAGCGCCAGGCCGGCAATACCGAGGGAAGCGCCGAGCAGTATGCCCCGCTCCAGAGTGAACAGTCGCAGCAGCCGTGCAAGGTTGGGCGTCATCGGCAGGAGATTCTTGACCACACCGATGGTGCGGGCCACGAGCGAAAACAGCACCAGCTGCAGCCCGAGGATGGTGGCGCCGGCGGCGTAGAGCATGGTGTGGATGTCAAACCCCACACCATGAACGATGATCGGGCCCCGCAGGATCGCCAGCTCGCCGGCAACGCCCGCGCAAATCAGGCACGCGCCGGGATAAAGGAGCAACCATCGCGGACTCATCATGAGAAGGAAGCGCAGGTGCCGCCAGCCGTCCCGCCAGCTGCGCAGATGGGGCGGTCGCGACCGGCCTGCCGGTGAAAGCACCGTGGGAACCTCCGCGATGCGCCAGCGGGACAGTGCCGCCTTGACGATCATCTCGCTCGCGAATTCCATGCCCGGCGCGCGCAATTGCAACTCCAACGCGGCCTCGCGACGCACTCCGCGCAGGCCGCAGTGAAAGTCGCCGATACCGCAAGAGAAGAACAGTCGCCCGAGGAAGCTCAGCACCGGGTTGCCGAGATATCGGTGCAACCATGGCATGGCGCCCGGGCGGATGCCGCCCCGAAAGCGGTGGCCGATGACCATGGTATTGCCGCAGCGCAAGGACTCGATGAAAGCATCCAGCCGCGAGAAGTCGTAGCTGTCGTCCGCATCGCCCATGATCACGTATCGGCCCCGAGCGGCCCCCATGCCGGCAAGCAGGGCGCTGCCGTATCCCTTGGCCGCCACGTGGATCACCCTCGCACCGGCTTCCGCAGCAAGCTGCGGCGAGCCATCCGTCGAGCCATTGTCCGCGACCAGTACCTCCCCTGCGATGCCCGCCCTGCGCAGGAACCCGTGTGCCTTGCGCACGCACGTTGCCACAGTCTCCGCCTCGTTGAGGCAGGGCATGAGAATGGTCAGCTCGAGCTCACGCTTGTCGAATGGCTCGATGCTGTCTTGTAGGCAGGCGATTGCAGCCATTTCGAATCTCACATGGCGCGGGCCCGCGGCGCGCGTCAGCCGAAAGTGTAGTTCGGGCGCGAAGGATAGCCGAGCGCGCCGCGGGCATTATGTCTTTCGCGGCAAGCAGACCGCCGTGACTGGTTCGTCAGATTCAAACGGGTCGGGAGACGCGCCGATGGCATTTACCACTCCTGATGCACGGGGGGAACCGGATGCCGCGGTTACTGAGCAGCGAGCCTGCGGCCGATGCGGTGACGATTTGCGTCACTTTGTGACACGCGGGTCGGCGTCGCTGGTCAGCGACCGCTCGCACTAAGTCAAGTTGCCCTGCGGCGCAATCAAGTATTTTTGCTGTTAATTCAGCAGGTTATTCATCAGGGCAGCCGTTGGCATAGGCCTTGCTTTTCCGGGGTCAGCAGGCGCTCCTTGGCGCCTCTTTGCGAAACTACTAATCACTCGTCGAGGAGCCTCTCTCATGAAGTCTGTACAAAAGGGTTTCACCCTGATCGAGTTGATGATCGTCGTTGCGATCATCGGTATTCTGGCGGCCATCGCCATTCCCGCGTACCAGAACTACGTCATCCGAGCCCGCATCACCGAGGGCCTGAACCTTGCGGCCGCTGCGGAAACCACAGTCGCCGAGAACGCCGATAACGGCGCCACGAGTCTGGTGCTGGGTTGGACGTCTCCGGCGTCCACGGTGAACGTGACCAGCGTCACGGTTGCTGCCAACACGGGAGTCATCACTGTCACGTACAGCTCGGCTGTGGCCGCAGGCGTTGTGCTCACGCTGACCCCGCAAGTGGACGGCGTCGGGCTCGCCCCCAATACGGTACCCTCGGACGCGATCACTTGGCTGTGCCAGGTGTCGAGCGCGGCCAACGACAAGTACGTCCCGGCGAACTGCCGCGTCTAAGTTCCCCTTCCCCAATGGACCCGAAGCCCCTCTCCGGAGGGGCTTCTTCTTTTGGGAAGCCGTTCACGCAGGGGGTTACCGGCCTGTGCGACCATGGACGAGATTTGACAATTGCCTGAGCCCCCGGCTCCGGTAGACTTGAGCACTACGGGCCTGTTCCGCTTGTCGTAAGTCCATGAATGAGAACGCTTCTCTAGCGCTCGGAGGCGCCCGAACCGGACTGGGGGGCCTGCCCCAGCGCCTGGTGCAGGACGGGGTCGTCGATGAGGCGGCCATGCTGGAGGCCATGAACGCGGCCAAGGAGCGCCGCACCAATATCGTGACCCAGCTCGTCTCGAGCGGCGCCGCCAGCGCGCGCGACATCGCGGTAGCCGCATCGAACGAATTCGGCGTGCCGCTGTTCGACCTGGACGCGATCAACCTTGACGCGGAGACGGTCCGGGTCGCCAGCGACAAGCTCATCGCGAAGCACCGGGTCCTGCCGATCTTTCGCCGCGGCAGGCGACTGTTCCTGGCGGTCGCGGACCCGACCAACCAGCACGCGATAGACGAGATCAAGTTCCAGACCACCCTCAGCATCGAGGTGGTGCTCGTCGAGGAAGACAAGCTTCAGAAAGCGATCGACAAGGCCATCGAACAGGCCGAAGCGCAAATCACTCCCCTCGCCGGCGACGATGACGTCGACCTCGATTCACTCGAGGTCACGGGTGGCGAGGACGAGAACGACGAAAAAATCAGCCGCGACGATGTCGAAGATGCGCCCATCGTCCGCTTCGTCAACAAAGTGATGCTCGATGCCATCCGCCGCGGCGCCTCGGACATCCATTTCGAGCCGTACGAGAAGATCTACCGGGTCCGATTCCGGATGGACGGTGTGCTGAAGGAGATCGCCCAACCGCCCGTGGCGCTCGCACAGAAGCTCTCGGCGCGTCTCAAGGTCATGTCGCGGCTCGATATCGCAGAGCGGCGGGTCCCGCAGGACGGCCGCATCAAGATGAAGCTGTCCAAGAGCCGCGCCATCGACTTCCGCGTCAGCACCTGCCCCACGCTCTTCGGCGAGAAGATCGTGATGCGTATTCTCGATCCCTCGCAGGCGATGCTGGGCATCGAGTCGCTGGGCTACGAGCCCGTCCAGAAGGGGCTGTACGAGAAATTCCTCGCCAAGCCCCAGGGCATGATCCTCGTGACCGGCCCGACGGGAAGCGGCAAGACGGTCTCGCTCTATACGGGCCTCAACATCCTCAACCGCGAGGATACGAACATCTCCACGGCCGAAGACCCTGCGGAAATCAACCTGCCCGGGGTCAATCAGGTCAACGTCAATCCCAAGGTTGGATTGACCTTCGCGGCAGCGATGCGCGCCTTCCTGCGTCAGGATCCTGACGTCATCATGGTTGGTGAGATCCGTGATCTGGAGACCGCGGAGATAGCCATCAAGGCCGCTCAGACAGGTCACCTCGTCCTCTCCACGCTCCACACCAATGACGCGCCGCAGACTCTGACGCGACTGGTCGACATGGGCGTCAAGCCTTATGCCATCGCGACCTCGGTCAGCCTCATCATTGCTCAGCGTTTGGCGCGACGCCTGTGCAGCCAGTGCAAACAGCCAATGGATATCCCCGAGGAGGCTCTGCTGAAAGAGGGCTTCACTCACGAGGACGTGAAGGGCGGGTTGCGGATATTCGCGCCCAAGGGTTGTGGAAACTGCACGGACGGCTACAAGGGGCGGGTAGGCATCTATCAGGTGCTGCCGATCACCGACACCATCGCGCGCATCATTCTGGCGGGCGGCAGCGCGCCGGAAATCGGCGATCAGGCAGCGAAGGAAGGCGTTTGGGATCTGCGCCGCTCCGGTCTCGAGAAAGTGAGGTCGGGTCTCACCAGTCTCGAGGAAATCAATAGCGTCACCATCGACTGACGCAGGACGGGCTATCCATGGCACCAGCAGCAGCAGCAACCGCCTCGGTCAAGGCCATCAAGCGCGACCTCTCGTTCGCGTGGGAAGGACGCGACAAGCGTGGCCAACGGGTCAAGGGCAAGAGCCTGGCGCCGGATGAGTCGGCGCTGCGCGTCGAGCTGCGCCGCCAGGGCATCGCCCCCTCCCGCATCCGCAAGCAGGCGCAGAGCGCCAGAGGCGGCAAGGTCAAAGCCGCCGACATCGCGGTGTTCGCCCGTCAGCTCGCCACCATGCTTGCCTCCGGCATTCCCATGGTGCAGGCGTTCGAGATCGTGGGCACCGGCAGCGAAAAGCCTGCGATGCAGAAACTGATTCTGGAGATCAAGGCCGACGTCGAGGCCGGCACCTCGCTGCACGAGACGCTGGCCAAACATCCGCTCTACTTCGACGACCTGTTCGTCAATCTGGTCGAGGCGGGCGAGCAGGCGGGAGCGCTCGAGTCGCTCCTCGACAAAGTGGCCACTTACAAGGAGAAGTCGGAGGCGATGAAGAAGAAGGTCAAGAAGGCCCTCTTCTATCCCGCCGCCGTGGTCGCGGTCGCCTTCATCGTGACCACCATCCTTCTGATCTTCGTCGTGCCGGAATTCCAGAAGCTCTTCCAGGGTTTCGGCGCCGATCTGCCGGCCTTCACTCAGATGGTGATCAATCTTTCGTACTTCGTGCAGCACAACGGCCTCTATATAGCAGTGGTCATTGGCGCGGGCGTATGGGCCTTCCTCTACTTCAAGAAGCGCTCGCGCAAGATGCGCGAGGTGCTCGACCGGATATCCCTCAAGTTCCCCATCATCGGTCCCATCGTCAACAAGGCGGCGATCGCCCGGTATGCGCGCACCCTCTCCACCATGTTTGCCGCGGGCGTACCGCTCGTGGAAGCGCTGGAGTCGGTGGCCGGGGCTTGCGGCAACATCGTCTACGAGGATGCCGTCATGAAGATGAAGGACGAGGTCGCCACCGGGCAGCGCCTGCAGCGCGCCATGGAAGCGCGCGGCATCTTTCCCAACATGGTGGTGCAGATGATCGCGGTCGGCGAAGAGTCGGGCTCGCTCGATACGATGTCAGCCAAGGTCGCCACGTTCTACGAGGCGGAGGTCGACAACGCCGTGGACGCGATGTCGAGCCTGCTCGAGCCGCTCATCATGGTGGTGCTGGGCGTGCTGGTCGGCGGCCTGGTCGTCGCCATGTACCTGCCGATCTTCAAGATGGGGCAGGTCATCTGACCCGCAACTCACTCTCAACCCCGCGAGAACGCCGCGCTTCGCGCGGCGTTTTCTTTGACAGCGCGACGACCCGGCCGTGATAGCCCTCTTTGCCTCGTCTCCCGGCTTCTTCGTCGGCGCCTGTTTCGTGCTCGGCCTCGTCGTGGGCAGCTTCCTCAACGTGGTCATCCACCGCGTACCCATCATGATGGAGCGCCAATGGCGCGAGCAGTGCGCGGAGATCGAGCACCCGGACCACGCCGCGACCGTGCCGGCGAACCCGACGACGAAACAGCGCTTCAATCTCGTCGTCCCCCGCTCCGCCTGCCCCGCCTGCAAGGCGCCGATCACGGCGTTGCAGAACGTCCCGATCGTGAGCTACCTCGTCCTGCGCGGTCGCTGCGCCAGCTGCGGCGTCCGCATCAGCCCGCGCTACCCCATCGTCGAGGCGCTTACCGGCGTCCTCTCGGCGGCGGTGGCGTGGAAACTCGGGTTCGCGTGGCCGGTCGCAGCGGGCCTGGTGCTCACCTGGTTCCTGGTAGCGCTCGCGTTCATCGACATCGACCATCAGCTGCTGCCTGACAGCTTGACGCTTCCTCTGCTGTGGCTCGGCCTTCTCCTCAGCCTCTTCGCCCCCGCCCCCGGCATGGCACCGATCCCGGTGGAGATGCGTGCCAGCATCATCGGGGCTATCGCAGGCTACCTCAGCCTCTGGACCGTCTATCATCTCTTCCGTCTGCTCACCGGCAAGGAAGGAATGGGGTACGGTGACTTCAAGCTCCTGGCGGCGCTCGGCGCCTGGCTCGGCTGGCGGATGCTGCTGCCGACCGTGCTCATTGCCGCGGCCGTCGGGGCCGTGGCCGGCATCGCATTGCTGGCCGCCCGGAGACAGAATCGCTCGACCCCCATCGCCTTCGGACCGTTCCTGGCCGCAGCAGGATGGCTCATGCTGATGTTCGGTCATGAGCTGGTGACGGGCTATCTCGGGCTGTTCGCGCATCAATAAAACATGGCCAATCCCAAGATCTTTCGTGTCGGGCTGACCGGAGGCATCGCCAGCGGCAAATCGACGGTGGCCAAGTTCTTTGCCGCCGTGGGCGTGCCCATCATCGACACCGACCAGGTGGCGCGTGAGGTCGTGGAGCCCGGCCAGCCGCCGCTCGAGCGGCTGGTGGAGCGGTTCGGCCGCGCCATCCTGACGGCCGACGGTCATCTGGACCGGCCGAAGCTGCGCGACATCGTTTTCTCCGACCCCAGGGCCCGCGCCGACCTCGAGGCCCTGACGCATCCCGCCATCGGCACCGCGGTGGAAGCGTGGTCGGCTGCCGCCGGCGGCCCTTACCAGATCCTGATCCTGCCGCTTCTCGTCGAGAAGAATCTGGCTTCTCACGTCGACCGCGTCCTCGTGGTCGACTGCAGCGAGGAGCTGCAAGTGCGCCGCCTGCAAGCGAGAGATGGCTCCACGGCGGAGCAGGCGCGCGCCATTCTGAACGCGCAGACCTCGCGCGCCGCGCGGCTCAAGTCAGCGCACGATGTCATACAGAACGAAGGCGATCTGAGCTCCGTGCGCGACCAGGTATCGGCGCTGCACGCGCGCTATCTGGAGCTCGCGGGACAGGCGGGAGGCGGGGGCGCCACCACGATTACCGCCAAGGCTGCACAGGCGCGATTCTCCTAACCCGCAGGCCGCAACCGTTTACGCCGGCGGCGGATGTCGCGCACAATAGGTCACATGACGACCGACGCCCCCGAGGCCGCCACGCCTCCGCACGACGCCCCGCTCGACGCCCGCGAGAGCGACCGCACACTGGTCTTCGAGCAGCCGCTCAACGAGCGGATGCGCACCTTCCTGCGGCTGGATTTCCTCTACAGCCAGGCGCTCTACCACAACGAGACGGCAAGCCAATGGGGGACGCGCGCCGCGGTCTCCAGCCTGATCGACATCCTGGCGATCATCACCCGTAGCGACGTGCGCTCGGAGGCGCTGAAGGAGCTCGAGCGCCAGCTCACCCTGCTCGGGGAATTCCAGTCGAAGCCTGGCGTCGATGCCAATCGGCTCAAGGCCCTGATCACGAATCTGACCCGGCTGCGCTCGGAGCTGCTGAACGCCGGCATCGCGAACCTGCAGCCGCTCAAGGATTCCGAGTTCCTGAACGCCGTCAAGCACCGCAGCAGCATCCCCGGCGGCACCTGCGAATTCGACCTCCCGGATTACCTCTTCTGGCTGTCGCAGCCGGATGAGAGCCGCGTGCGCGCCTTCAACCAGTGGCTGACGGTGCTGCGACCGCTGTGTGATGCCGTCTCCGAGCTCATCTGGCTGACCCGGCAGAACGGGCGCACCCGGCAGGAGACGGCCCAGGGCGGCAACTTCACGATCACCTTCGACCGCGAGAATCCGCTGCAGCTGCTGCGGCTCGCGCTGCCGGCTTCGATGGGGCTTTACCCGGAGGTGAGCGGCAGCCACCACCGCTGCAACGTGCGCTTCCTCAGCTGGAAGGGGCTGGCGGAGCGCGCCGCTCAGGCCGAGACGGACGTGACGTTCCTCCTCACCTGCTGTGCGTGATGGCCATCCCGTCCGTCAAGTGTCCCACCTGCCAGCGTGAGGTCGACTGGTCTCAATCGCCCTTCCGGCCCTTCTGCAGCGAGCGCTGCAAGCTCATCGACCTCGGCGCGTGGCTGACCGAGAAGCACGCCATCCCGGGTGAGCCGGCCCCGGACGAGGCGGCGGATCGCGGGCTGTCTCAGGAAGCGCTGGATCCGGGCTCCTGCCCGGCCCAGCGCCGTTGAGCCAAAAAGCGTGGTTTTTGGCTCAACGTCCGCCACCTGCGGCGGCGGGGCACCTCCGTGTGCCTGGCAACTCCTGACCGTCAATATTGGGCGGGCTGGGCCCCCAGCCACTTGGCCGCGAACGCCAGCTCGTCCGCGGCGCGCTCGCGTCTCACCAACACCGGCGCCGCCGGCCCCTCATCCCGGTCGACCAGCAGCAGGACCGGACGATGACTACAGACTTGCTCCGCCTGCAGGACTGCCGCGAGCTCATAGCCCTGCCACGGCCTGATGTTGCCATCGCGCTCGGCCGTTGTGATCAGCGTCGGTGGAAAGCAATTGCCGGTGGTGATCCGGCGGTACTGCGGCCAGGTACCGGTCGGCAGCGCCGCGCCGAAGAAGTCAGGCCGTAGAGCGACGGCGGCCCCGGCCATCAGGCCGCCGAAGCCGCGCCCGTAGATACCGAGCCGCGCCCGGCGGGTGTAGTGGCGATCGATCAGCGACTGCGCCGCCGCGAACAGATCGCTGAGCGCGACGGGCTTGTCCGGCGGCGTGGCCGTCCCGGGCGAGACGGGCTCCGGCGCGAGACTGTTGCGCACCTCGGCGCGCGCATACACGCCTCCCATCTCCAACCAGACCAACACGAACGGCTCCAGCAGCGGGCCCGGCGGCTTGCCCGTCGGGTGATCGACGGTGAGAAGAGTCGGTTGGTTGCCGTCGTGAGCCAGATCACGCCGGCGCGCAATCTCCATGCGCAATCGGGTGCCATCGGAAGCGACATAAAAACCGCGCTCCACGACGACGTCGTCGGCAACGCCGGCGCCGCCGCTGGCCTGGAGCCGCTCGAGCCGCCTTCGGATCCACGCGCGCTGCGGGATGGCCGCCAGCGCCCTCGCCGTCGTCTGATTCTCGACGAGAATCCAATGTCTCGTGCGGCCAGAGTGGACGTTCTCCAGCCAACGGTAGGGATTCGCTTCGTGACTCGCGCGCCGCGGATTCACTTCGACCGCGAACTGATTCATCTGGGGTATCGACGGATTGGGGTTGGCGCCCGCGGCGATCTGCGTGGCCGTCGGCTGCGGCACATCGAGCCGTCCCGGCCCCGGAACCGTCGTGGGCCGGCCGACCAGCAGGGCGCAGCCGGCAAGCAGCCCTGCCGCGCCCGCCCCGAAAAGGATCGGACCCAATCGCCTCTGTCTAGCCATGGCCCACTCCGGTCTTTCGTGCCGCACCCAATAGTACAAGAAGAAGCTGCCGCGGTATCGCGCGTGTCAGCATCAGCACCGCAAGATACAGCACGCCGCCCGCGGCGAGCGCCAACAGCCATGGAGCGCCGAAGGCGGTCAGATATTTCATCGACAAGACCGCCAGGGCTCCCGCCATGACTGCCTTCGCGGGATTGACCAGCGAGGGCAGCTGCCGCCCGGCACGCCGCAGCGCGACGCTCATTGCGATGAGCGCGCTCGCCTCCGCGATGACCGTTCCGGCGGCGGCGCCGAGAAGCGAGAACCCGGGTATGAGCGCGAAGTAGGCCGCGAATGCGCACGTGCACGCCATTGCATCGGCGGTCAGGACCAGCCGTGGCCTCCCGCATGCAACCAGGGTGAACCGCAGAACGTGCGTGAGGCCCGCCAATGCAATGGCGAATGAGATCACCCTGAGCGCCGGCGCGCCGGCCGCGAACCGCTCGCCGGAAATGAGCGCGAGCAGCCGGCCGGCATACGGCGCGAACGCGATCACGATGGCCACTCCGTAGACGGCCGCCGCATCGAGCGTGCTGCCGAGCTGGCGGCGGAAATCCTCACGATCCCCCTGCGCGCTGGCGGTCAGCGCCGGCATCATGAGCCCCGCGAGCATGTAGGGGACCGAAGTCGTGATCTCGAACAGCTTCGCCGGCACACCATAGAGACCGACCGCGGCTGCGGGTTGGAAGAGCGACAGCAGCAGCGAGTCGCCGCGCAACATCGCCATTCCCAGGATCTGCGAGCCGGCGAGCGGCAGTCCCGCGATCAGATATTGCCGCCACAGCGGCAGCTCGAACCTCATCCGGAACGGCACCAGGCGCCGCACCAGTCTGATGGAAACACCCAAAGCGACGGCGGCGCCCAGCAGCGTCGCACCGAGCATCGGCAGTGCCCCAACATGCGTCAGTGCCAGTGCCGACACCGCCGCCAGTGTGACCACGGCTCCCGTGACCTCCGCAACGGCGTTGCGTGCCTGCTTGAGAACGCTTTGGAAGGCGGCGATGAGGAAGTCGCTTGTCTGCAGACACGTGTAGATCGCCGCTCCGATCAGCGTACCCCATTTGACGGGCGGGTCGTATGGCGTGAGCCACGCGACCGCGGCCGCCGCGAGTAGAACGCTGCCGGTGCTGACAATTCGTAACGGCAGCGCATTGCCGAGTGCCCGGCCCGCATCGACGCCATCCCGGGACATCTCCCGCAGCGTCACCATGTAAAGGCCAGAGTCGGCGAGCACGGCGGCGAATGCCGAATAAGTCAGGACGGTCCGGTAGTACCCGAACTCCGTGGGCCCCAGGCGGCGCGTGAGCGCGACGACCGTCAGCAGGCCCACGACGGCGGTGGCCGCCTTTCCCGTGATGACGGCGGCCATGTTCGCGGCGAGGACACGCAGGCGGTTCATTTCCTAGGCACGCAAATTGCGAGCTTTAGCCGGGGCGGCGCGTGCTCGATCCGTGCGACCCCGTCTCCGCAAACCACCGAGTACTTGCTGGCCACCACAGGTAGCATCGCATGAAAGTAGGCATTCTCGCAGGCGGCCTCGGCTCCCGGCTCGCGGAGGAGACCGTCATCAGGCCGAAACCCATGGTCGAGATCGGCGGCCGCCCGGTTCTTTGGCACATCATGATGCATTACTCGACCTACGGCCTTAAGGAGTTCGTGATCGCGCTCGGCTACAAGGGCGAGTCCATCAAGCGCTACATGGCCGACTACTGCTCGCTCGCGGCCGACCTGCGCATATCGCTCAAGACCGGCCGCGTGGAGCGGCACGGCAACGGCGCGAACGGCGACCATGGCTCCGAGGACTGGGTGGTCGACCTCATCGACACCGGCCAACAAACAAACACCGGCGGACGCATCAAGCGACTTGCGCCGCATCTCGGCAACGGTACCTTCATGCTGACATGGGGGGACGGCGTGTCGAACTTGAACCTGACGGAGCTCCTGAAGTTCCACCGTCGTCACGGACGCATCGCCACCGTGACCGCCGTGCGTCCCCCGGCACGGTTCGGGCGGCTGGAGCTCGATGGTGAGCGCGTCGCGCGCTTCGATGAGAAGCCGCTCTCCGGAGAAGCATGGATCAACGGCGCCTTCTTCGTTCTCGAGCCGCGGGTGTTCGACTACATCGACGGCGATGCCACCCAGTTCGAGCACGAGCCCCTGGAGCGCCTGGCGAGCGACGGCGAGCTGATGGCCTACCAGCACGACGGCTTTTGGCAGTGCATGGACACCATGCGCGACAAAGCCCGTCTCGAGGCGCTGTGGGCAAGCGGCGATGCCCCCTGGAGAATCTGGAAATGACGCGGCCACCGCGCAGCGCGAGACAGCCCCACATGAGACAAATGCGAGTACTTCTGACCGGGCACGACGGCTACATCGGCCACGTGCTGTTGCCGATGCTGCTCGATCGCGGGCACCACGTGACCGGACTCGACAGCTTCCTCTATGAGGACTGCGGCTTCGCCGCCGAAGAGGCGGCGCCGAGCGCGGTGACGGCCAAGGACATCCGCGAGGTCGAGCTCGAGGACCTGCGCGGCATCGATGCCGTCCTCCACCTCGCCGGCATCTCCAACGATCCGCTGGGCGATCTGCAGCCCGCCGCCACCTATGCGATCAACCACCAGGCCTCGGTGCGCCTCGCGAGGCTCGCGAAAGAGGCCGGCGTGCCGCGGTACATCTTCTCCTCCTCCTGCAGCAACTACGGCGCCGCCGGCGATGACTTCCTGGATGAGAGCGCGGGATTCAACCCCGTGACGCCATACGCCGAAAGCAAGGTGTGGGTGGAGCGTGACGTCGCCGGGCTGGCGGACGACTCGTTCAGCCCGACCTTTCTGCGAAGCGCCACGGCCTTCGGCGTCTCGTCGCGGTTGCGCGGCGATCTGGTGGTCAACAACCTCGTGGGATACGCCTGCACGACAGGCGAGGTGCTCATCAAGAGCGACGGCATGCCATGGCGGCCGCTGGTGCACATCGAGGATATCGCGCGAGCCTTCGTCGCGGTTCTGGAGGCGCCCAGGGAGCTCGTGCACAACGAAGCATTCAACGTCGGAATCACCTCCGAGAACTATCGCGTCCGCGACGTTGCGGAAATGGTTGCAGAGGTCGTTCCGGACTCCAAGGTCACTTATGCGGGCGACGCCAGCCCCGACGCTCGCAACTATCGCGTGGACTGCGAGAAGATCCGCACGCGCCTGCCGACCTTCCAGCCCCAGTGGACGGTGCGCAAAGGCGTCGAGCAGGTTTACGAGGCCCTCTGCCGTCACGGCACCAGCGCCGAGGAATTCCTGAGCTCGCAGTTCATCCGGCTGAAGCGCATCCGGGAGCTGCAGACGACCGGTGCGCTCGACGAGATGCTGCGGTGGCGAGTCACGGGACCGGCTTCGGCGCCCCACTGCACGGCCGCATGAGCGTCCCGACCGGCACCGGCCTCTGCCGCAGCTGCGGCAGGCAAGATCTGCGCGTCTTCCTGTCGCTCGGCGATATGCCCCTGTCCGACGGCCTGCTGGCGGCCGATGAGCTGCAGCGGGAAGAGCCGCGGTATCCCCTGGATGTCGCCTTCTGTCCGGATTGCGCCCTGGTGCAGATCCTCGAGACGGTGCCGCCGGAGCGGCTCTTCGGAGCGGACTATCCCTACTTCTCCTCGTTCACCGACACGCTGCTGCAGCACTCGGCGGCAAACGTCGCCGCGCGCATCGCCGAACAGCGGCTCGACGGCAACTCGCTGGTGATCGAGCTCGCGAGCAACGACGGCTACCTCCTGCAGTATTACCGGGAACAGGGCATTCCCGTGCTCGGCATCGACCCCGCCCCCGGGCCTGTCGCGGCGGCGCGCGCCCGCGGCGTCGAGACCTTGCAGGCGTTCTTCGGTCGCGACCTGGCGAAGCAACTCGCCGCCGACGGGCGACGCGCCGACATCATCCACGCCAACAACGTGCTGGCGCACGTCGCGGACACGAACGGCTTCGTCGCAGGGATGAGCGCAGTGCTCAAGGAAGACGGGATGGCGGTGATCGAGGTCCCGTATGTCAAGGAGCTGATCGATCACGGCGAGTTCGACACCATCTATCACGAGCATCTCTGCTACTTCTCGGTGACGGCGCTCAGGCGGCTCTTTCGACGCCATGGACTCGCGCTGATTCGCGTGGAGCCGCTCGCGATTCACGGCGGCTCGCTGCGGGTCTTCGTCGGCAAGCGGGAGCCGGACGACCGCCCGGTGGCGCAATGCCTGCAGGCGGAGCGGCGGGCAGGGATCGACCGGCTCGAATACTACGCGGGTTTCTCGCAGCGGGTGGGCCGCATCCGCAGCGGCCTGGTGGCGCTCCTCGACGGACTGAAGCGTGACGGGGCGCGGCTGGCGGCATACGGGGCCGCGGCCAAGGGGACGATTCTGCTCAACTTCGCCGGTCTCGGGCGCGACATGTTGGAATTCGTGGCGGATCGGAACGTGCACAAGCAGGGGCGGTACGTTCCGGGGGTGCGGTTGCCGATCGTGTCGCCCACACGCATTCTGCAGGAGCAGCCCGATTACCTGCTGATTCTGCCGTGGAACTTCAAGGAGGAGATCATGGAGCAGCAGGCGGAGTATCGGCGGCGGGGAGGACGGTTCATCGTTCCAGTGCCTGAGCCTCTCGTACTGTAGGTCGCCGCCATGACTGAAGATTCCGGCCTCGGACCCTCCTCTCGCGTTCGCCCGCGGCTCCGTGGCGGCTCGGTTCCATTTGCGGCGGAGGTTCCTTTGCCTCGATGCTACTGCTGTGGCGGCACGGATGTCCGGGTTTTCTATCGAGTCAGGAACGTGCCGGCGCACAGCTGCCTGATGTTCTCATCGCGCCCGGAGGCGCTGGCGTTCCCGCGAGGAGACATCGAGCTCGGGTTTTGCGGCCGCTGCGGCTTCATCGGCAACGTCAGGTTCGATCCGGCGCTCGAGCGATACTCGGCGGCCTACGAGGAGACACAGGCTTACTCGCCGCGGTTTCTGCGGTTTCTCGATGAGGTCTGGGATGATCAGATCGCACGATTCGAGCTCGGGCCGGGAATGGCCGCGCTCGAGATCGGGTGTGGCAAGGGAGAGTATCTCGTGGGGCTCTGCGAGCGCAGCGGCTGCGGTGGCATCGGACTGGATCCGGGCTATCGGCCGGAGCGGACCCGCAGCAGCGCCGCGGATCGCATCACCTTCATCCGCGACTTCTACGGGCCGAAGTATGCGCATCTGCATGCCGATTACGTGTGCTGTCGCCACACGTTGGAGCACATCGCGCCGGTGCTCGATTTCGTCCGCCTGGTGCGCCAGACGATCGGCGACAGGCGTCACGTCAACGTGTTTTTCGAGCTTCCCGACATGGAGCGGGTCCTGCAGCAGGGAGCGTTCTGGGACATCTACTACGAGCACTGCTCCTACTTCACGCGCGGCTCGCTCGCGGGCCTGTTCCGCTCGGCGGCCTTCGACGTCCACCGGCTCTACAAGGCATATGACGATCAGTACCTGATGTTGGAGGCTCAGCCCGCCGCCCGGCCCACCGATACGCTGCTGCCGCAGGAGGACGATCTTGCGGCGATCACCTCGCTCGTGGCCGGCTTCGAGCGCCAGGTCAGGGAGCGGCTGCAGTCGCTTTCCGACAAGCTGGCGCGACATCGCGACCGCGGTCATCGGCTCGCCATCTGGGGCTCCGGCTCGAAGTGCGTCTCCCTCGTCAGCTCCCTCGACCTGGCCGCCCAGCCCGTCACCGTAGTGGACATCAATCCCCACAAGCACGGCAAATTCCTCGCCGGCAGCGGCCTCGAGATCGTCTCACCCGAGGCGCTGCGGTCGCTCCGTCCGCAGGTGGTTCTGGTGATGAACTCCATCTACAGTGACGAGATCAGGCATGACCTCGCCGCTCGCTCGCTCCACCCGGAGCTGATTGCGTTGTAGTCGCCAGCCGCGCATAGACGGGCTCCAACTTCTCCGCCGCCCCCTCCCAACTGAACTCTCTCTCCACGGTCTCGCGGGCCTTTCTGCCCAGCGCCTCTCCCAGCTGCGGATCGCCGGCCAGCCGCAGCACGGCCGCCGCGAACCCGCTCACGTCGCCATTCCCGACCACGAGGCCCGTCCGCTCGTGCTGCAGAACCTTCGCCGACCCGGCACTCGCCACGATCGCCTTTCCCGCCGCCATGTAGTTGAGCAGCTTCTGCGGAATCCCCGGACAACTGATGCGCGGCAGTACCGCGATGGCCGCGGCCGCAAGCCGCAGCGGCAGCTCGCCGAATCCGTCCGCCGACACCTCGATGGCCTCTCTCACTCCCAGTCGCCGCGCCAACCCCTCATAGGGCTCGAAGGAGGAGCTCACGGCGAAGCAGAGCCTCAGGTCCCGCCGCACCTGCCGCGTCCGCGCAAACGCCTCGAGCAGCAGCTCGACGTTCTGATACGGCGCCAGCGTGCCGGTGTAGATGAGGCGCACGAGCCCATCCTGAGGGGGCGGCGTGTCCACGCGGAAACAGCCGTTCTCCACGCCATTGGTCACGACGGTGATGCGGTCCGACCTCAGGCCGTGTGCCGTCACCAACCGATCCCGGATGTCGGACGTCACTGCAACGACATGATCCGCACGCCTGGGCAACGCCCCATCCAGCCAGCCGCCGAGGGTCGCAAAGGCGCTGCGCGTGAGCCCGCTCGCGTAGCTCGGCAGCTCCGCCGCCAGCATCGTATGCGCGTCATAGACGAGCGGTATGCCATGGCGCAGCCGCGGCGGCAGAGCCACCAACAGCCCCTCGACGTGATGCGCGTGGATGACGTCGAATTGCCGGTCGGACAGCACGCGCGACAGCTTCCAGGACAGCGCCGGATCGTACAGCGCGAGCTTGCGGAAGCTCGGCCCTACCGGCATCCGCCAATAGACCGGATGGCGAAAGATCCGGTGCACGGGAACGCCGAGCGATTGCGGCCCTTCCGCCACGTGATACGTGATGATCTCGACCTCGTGGCCGCGCGCTGCCAAGGCTTCCGCCAATCGCTCGACGCGCAGCGGCGTACCGCGTCGCGCGGGCATGGGACAGGCGGCGACCATCGCTATCCGGAATCGCGCGTGCCGTGCACTGCGTGGCACGGTCCCCCGCGCCGACAGCATCGGCGGGCCCGCTCCTCGCTTCATCAACGGCGTCGGTCCGCGAGCAGATGACCGGGTGCGGCCCCGAAGATTCGATTCTTCAGCCGTTCCGCCTGCGCAGGCGCGCTCGGCGCCGCCACGGCCACCAGATCGACCGCCGCGCGCGCGGCGTTCCAGTTATATGCCCACCACTTGGCAAGCACGGCGTAACAGCGCGAACGCTCCGTAGGCGTCAGCGCTTCGCGCCGGACCAACTTCAGGTACTCGCCGTACAGCCGCCAGGTCGGGAAGCTCGCCTTGCCGCCGTGAGCGCTGTCGTGCCACAGCGCCCGGTCGGAAGAGCGGTGTTGCGCGCGGGTATAGCGGTTCGGATGCTCGCGCACGGCCAGCAACGGGGCGGGCAGCTGTATCATGCGGCCGCGCAGTGCGAGCTGCGCCAGCAGCGCCCGATCGGCGCCGTGGAAGCTGCCGTGCAGCAGGGAGCTGCGCAGCGCCTCACGGCGGATGAGGCCGAAGAAATCCACGCAGGTGTGCGATCGCAGCACCATCCAGGCAAACCGCTCGGACGGAGCGAACGAGTCCGCGCCCGAGAGCTTGCTGTCGTAAAGCCCCAGGCGTATGCCGGCGGCATCGATGTACGAGATCACGGTGTTGCAGAGCACCGCATCGCCGCGCTCCTCCAGGACCCGGCAGGTCTTGGCGAGGAAGGACGGCAGCATGCGGTCATCGTGCGCCAGCCACTTGAAGTAGCGACCGCGGGCGTGGCTGAAGGCGAGGTTGTAGTTGGCGGCGGCGCCGAGGTTGCGGGGATTGCGGAAATAGCGCACGCGTGCATCGCGGGCGGCGTAATCGCTGCAGATCTCCGCCGTCCGGTCCTGGGAGGCGTTATCGCACAGGATCAGCTCGAGGTCGCCGAGCGACTGCGCGAGCGCAGAGCGAATCGCGTCCTCGAGAAAGGCTTCGCCGTTGAATACGGGCACCCCTACGCTGACGAGAGGCACCTCGGCCGCGGAGTCGGAAGCCTGAAGCATCGCACCCCCTGGGCAATAGTCGGCGCCCTGCGCCGGGAAGGGATCAATGCTCGGTCAGCACATTACGTTCCGTGAAGACCTAGGCGTAGTAGATGGAAAGCAATTGAGCGAGCGGCCCTAAGGGAACTTGATCTTGCCCCCCGCACCGGGACCGGGACCTATGCCGCCGCCGCCGACCTCCGGTACGACGATGCGCCCTGCGGCCTCCCGGCGCATCTCGCGGGCCTCATCGATGGCCTGCTCCAGCGCGGCATTGACCCCTTCGGGGAACTTGGCCAGAGCCTCCTCGAGCGTGCTCGCCTCGATCTCGAACACGAGCGGCAGCACGCCTGCGGGGGTGAGGAGCTGCGTCTGTCCGGAGAACAGGACCGGCCGCCCCGGGTCGGTGGCCCCGTCCACGGTCACCGGGGTCAGGCGGCGGATGGTACCGGCGCGGCGATCGGTGTAGATCTCCTCCCGGTAGAGACCGGCCGGGTCGAGGTGGACGTCCGGAAGATCGCTCTTCGCTGCCATGGGAATCCTGTTTACGTTTTAGGAAGGCGATGGCCATTGTACCAGCGCGGCCACGAACGGACGGTCCGCCTCCAGAATGTCCTCGCGGCCGAGCTGCGGGCGCGGCACCCATTTCAGGCGCTGGCCGTCGAGCGCCTGCGGCTCACCGCGGTAACTCTCGACCACCCACATGGAGAGCTCGACGCTGCGGTCGGGATAGCGATGTCGCAGCCGCATCATCGGGCGCGCGTCGATCACCTCGATGCCGAGCTCCTCGGCGAGCTCCCGGGCCAGGGCGGCCTCCTCCGATTCGCCCGGCGCGACCTTGCCGCCTGGAAATTCCCACCGGCCGGCCATGTGCTTGCCCGTCGGGCGCTCGGCGATGAGGACTCTCCCCGAGCCATCGAGGATCGCCGCGGCAACCACGAGGGTTATTCCAGGCACAGGGACTCTGCCCCGCCGCCGCAGGTGGCGGCGGCAGCGGACAAAAACCGCGCTTTTTGGCCGCTGCCACGCTGGGCCGGGCAGAATGCCCGGATCCAGCGTTTCATAACAATCTCACTCAACGCTCGATAGAGCGCCGTGGCAATGCTTGTACTTCTTGCCGGAGCCGCAGGGACAGGGCTCGTTGCGGCCGATCTTGCGCTCGCCGCGGACGAATGTGCCCTGCAGGTCAGGCGGGGGCGGGACAGCAGGCGCATCGCCGCCGCGGCCAGGCGAGCGGCCACGCAGCGCCGCGTGCGCGGCAGCGGGAACTGCGGCCTCCGGCGGCATTTCGCTTCCACCCGCCAGGGCGGAGAGTGCTTCCGCGTGCTGCGTCTGCAGAGCCCGCATCAAATGGCGGCGGCGCTCCTCCTCCTCACGCTCGACCTCTTCCTGAGTGCGCACCTCGATCTGCATCAGGCGCGTCACCGTCTCGAATTTCACGCGATCCAGCATCGCGGTGAACATCTGGAAGGCCTCGCGCTTGTATTCGGTGCGGTAGTCCTGCTGGGCGTAGCCGCGCAGGTGAATGCCCTGGCGCAGGTAGTCCATGGCCCCGAGGTGATCGCGCCAGTGCGCATCGAGAGTGCGCAACATGACGTCCTTCTCGATGTGGCGCATCAACGCCGGATCGATGCGTGACACCTTCGCCTCGTACGCCTGCTCTACATCGCGGGCGAGCCGCGCGCGCAGCGCCGGCTCCTCGAGCTCCGGCTCCTGCTCGAGCCAGCCCTTCACGTCCACGCGCACGTTGAAATCGGTCTCGAGCGCCTTGCCCAGGCCTTCGAGGTCCCAGTCGGCGGGCATCGCGTGCTTGGGCAGGTACTGGTCGACCAGCGCGCCGATCGCCTCCTCCAGGATGCCCCGGATCGCCGCCGACACGTCCGCGGTCCCCATGATCTCCGTGCGCTGCTGATAGATCACTTTGCGCTGATCGTTGGCGACGTCATCGAAGAGGAGGAGCTGTTTGCGGATGTCGAAGTTATGCGCCTCGACCTTGCGCTGCGCCTTCTCGATCTGCCGGCTCAGCATCCCGCTCTCGATGACCTCGCCCTCCTTCATGCCGGCCATCTTGAGCAGGCGCTGCGTGCGCACCGGGTCGCCGAAGATGCGCATCAGGTTGTCTTCCATGGAAAGGTAGAAGCGGCTCGACCCCGGGTCGCCTTGGCGGCCGGACCGGCCGCGCAACTGGTTGTCGATGCGGCGGGATTCGTGCCGCTCCGTGCCGATGATGTGCAGGCCGCCCGCCGACACCACCTTCTCGTGCCGCCCCTGCCATTCGGTCCTGACACGCTCGCGCCCGGCCTGATCGGCCGCCTCGCCCTGCTCCTTGTCCAACGCGGCGAGCTCCACCTCCAGGCTGCCGCCCAGCACGATGTCCGTGCCGCGGCCCGCCATGTTGGTCGCGATGGTCACCGCGCCCGGCCGGCCGGCCTGCGCGACGATGTGTGCCTCGCGCTCGTGCTGCTTGGCGTTGAGCACCTGGTGCTCGATGCCCTCCTTCTGCAGCACGCCGGAAACCAGCTCCGAGGTCTCGATGGAAGTCGTGCCGACGAGCACCGGTTGCTCGCGCTCGACGCAGTCGCGGATGTCCTCGATGATCGCCTTGAACTTGTCGTTCTGCGTCAGGTGCACGAAGTCCGCATTGTCCTTGCGGATCATCGGCTTGTGGGTCGGGATCACCATGACCTCGAGGCCATAGATCTCGAGGAATTCCGGCGCCTCCGTGTCCGCGGTGCCGGTCATGCCGGAGAGCTTCTTGTAGAGGCGGAAGTAGTTCTGGAAGGTGATCGAGGCGACCGTCTGGTTCTCTTCGCGTACGCGCACGCCTTCCTTGGCCTCGATCGCCTGGTGCAGGCCGTCGGACCAGCGCCGGCCCGGCATGGTGCGGCCGGTGAACTCGTCGACGATGATGATCTCACCGCCGCGCACGATGTACTCGACGTCCCGCTTGTAGAGCGCGTGCGCGCGCAGCGCCGCGTTCAGGTGATGCATGAGGCGGATGTTGGCGGGATCGTAAAGGCTTTCGCCCTCGCGCAGCAGGCCCGCCTGCAACATCAGCTCCTCGACCCGCTCGTGCCCTTCCTCCGTGACGTGGACCTGTTTGGTCTTCTCCTCCACCGCGAAATCGCCTGGACCTTCCTCTTCGAGCTGGCGCTTCAGGCTCGGCACCAGCTGGTTGATCCGCAGGTAGAGCTCCGTGCTCTCCTCCGCCGGCCCCGAGATGATGAGCGGCGTGCGGGCCTCATCGATCAGGATGGAGTCGACCTCGTCCACGATCGCGTACGCGAGCTGACGCTGCACCCGGTCGTCGAGGCTGAAGGCGAGGTTGTCGCGCAAATAGTCGAAGCCGAGCTCGTTGTTGGTGCCGTAAGTGATGTCGCAGGCGTACGCCTCCCGCTTCTCCTGTTGCGTCTGGGAGTTCTTGATCACCCCGACGGTGAGCCCGAGGAACCGGTACACCGGCCCCATCCAGTCGGCGTCGCGCTGCGCCAGGTACTCGTTCACCGTCACGACGTGCACGCCCTCCCCGGGGAGCGCGTTGAGATAAGCGGGGAGCGTCGCGACCAGCGTTTTGCCCTCGCCGGTGCGCATCTCGGCGATCTTGCCCTGGTGAAGAGCGATGCCGCCGATGAGCTGAACGTCGAAATGGCGCATCTTGAGCGTGCGCGATGCGGCCTCCCGCACGACGGCGAAGGCTTCGGGCAGCAGATCATCGAGCGTCGCGCCCTCGCGAAGCCGCTTGCGGAATTCCTCCGTCTTGCCCCGCAAGGCGTCATCGCTCAGCGCCTTGAGCCCGGGCTCCAGGTCCTTCGCCGCGCGGATGTACCGCCCATAGCCGCGGATCAGCCGGTCATTCCGGCTGCCGAAAATCTGCTTGAGAGTGCCGAGCAACTTGAGATTCCTGCTACTGGTGGGAGACGACCCCGGGGACGCGGGCGGGGTATTCTACGCAGCTCGTCTATTGGCGGAAATCGCTCCCGGCGATTTCCGCAGCCAGCCCTCTGGCTGCGGTTCACCCCGCGGCCCAGGGAGCGGCCCTGGGCCGCTTGATGGCTTGCTTTCGGGCCGAGCCAGTCCTTGGACCGTGCCGGCCGCAACGAGTGCGGTCTATCTAGTTGGCCATCGACCGGCAGTCGACCCCGAGCCATGAAGCGAGACGACACTGCGACTCAGGTACAGGGATGTACCCGGCCGCCGCAGGTGGCGGACGTTGAGCCAAAAACCACGCTTTTTGCCCGAGACGGCGCTGGGCCGGGCAGGGTGCGACGCATGCGTCGCACGGGTGGCCATGGATGGACACCCCGGGCTTGCGCGCAGCAGGGACTGCGCAGCGCAATGCCCGG